>Ga0209847_1000282_pt1 | contig 21571 bp, 22 predicted proteins | sample OrgsoiDNA_201060_FD_185808 | JGI IMG/M metagenome (GOLD analysis project Ga0209847, IMG submission 185808) | Permafrost soil microbial communities from the Arctic, to analyse light accelerated degradation of dissolved organic matter (DOM) -... | ecosystem: Environmental > Terrestrial > Soil >... | reverse complement strand
CGGCGGCCTGTTGGTCTCCACCCAGATCCCGACCCGCGCCGACGGCAGTCTGGAGCTGGGCGGCATCATCGAGCAGAGCGAATGCACCTTGCAGGCGCTGAAGGTCGCGTTGGAACGTGCCGGCAGTTCCATGGACCGCGTCATGCACCTGACGATCTACCTCACCGACATGGCTGACCGCGCGGCGTTCAACGAGGTTTACAAACGCTTCTTCGCCAAGCCTTGGCCGGTTCGCGCCGCTGTTGGCGTGGCATCACTGGCCGTTGAAGGTATGCGTGTTGAAGTCACCGCGATGGCGGCCAAGGGCTGAGTCTGCGGGTTGGGATGCTGTTGCCGAATGCAATCAATCGTCTTTTAACCAGCGAGCGGCGGAGTCGGCGGTCGTTTCAGGTCCCGTGTTAAAGGCGATTGATGCGTTGGGCGCAGCTTTGTGCACGGCGTTAATGACGACTTCGAACAGTGAAAGACTTTTTGGCGGCAGGCGCAGGCCGGCGCCGATGACTACACAATCGTAGGTTGTCGTTGCCAGCTGTTTCTCCAGCAAGGGCCCGGCGGTTTTGTCGGGTGGGATCAAGCACAGGTCGGCGTGCCAGCCCCGGTCTTCCATGGTCGCCATGCCAATCGCTATGCCTGCATGTATCTTTTCGGCATTAAAGCCAGGAGGTAAGGCCGGATCAGAGAAGTCGACGGTTTCTGGCGTCTGTCCGATAAATAATATCTGTGTCATGTGAGTTCACTCCACGTTGACGCAAAAGCCAGAGGCGACTCATTCGAGCCGCCTCTGTTCATTGATTACCCGCGCCTGGGCAGTTTCCAGCCTGGCCGGATGAAGTGACAGGTGTAGCCGTTGGGCAAGCGTTCGAGGTAGTCCTGGTGTTCCGGTTCGGCTTCCCAGAACGGGCCGGCCGGGGTGATTTCGGTGACCACCTCGCCGGGCCAAAGTCCAGAAGCGTCGACATCGGCCACGGTGTCTTCGGCGATCTGTTTCTGCGCCTCGCTGAGGTAGAAGAGGGCAGAGCGGTAGCTGGCGCCCATATCGTTGCCCTGGCGATTCTTGGTCGTTGGGTCGTGGATCTGGAAGAAAAACTCAAGGATCTGGCGGTAGCTGATCTGCTGCGGGTCGAACACGATCTCGATCGCTTCCGCGTGGTTACCGTGGTTGCGATAGGTCGCATTCGGCACATCGCCGCCTGAATAACCCACCCGCGTGGAGAGCACGCCGGGGAAACGTCGCAGCAGATCCTGCATGCCCCAGAAGCAGCCACCGGCCAAAATGGCGGTTTCGGTTTGCGTCGTCATGGATGGTCATTCCCCTCAGTGAAGTGGCGCGTTACTGATTGATGGTCGGGCTGTTGAACTGGTCGGAGTAACTGCCGTCCATGAGCGAGGATGCCACCCGATCCGAACCTATTCCACTGCGCGAGTATGCAAGACGAGCAGATCCGACGTGATTGGTGCCATCGGATGCGACTGCGCCTGCACCGACGTGATCGGCCCCATCCGCCGCGACTGCACCGGCCCCGACGTGATCGGAACCATCCGCAGCGACTGCGCCAGCCCCGACATGATCGGAACCATCCGCAGCGACTGCGCCAGCCCCGACATGATCGGAACCATCCGCCGCGACTGCGCCGGCCCCGACGTGATCGGAACCATCCGCCGCGACTGCGCCGGCCCTGACGTGATCGGCACCATCCGCCGCGACTGCGCCGGCACCGACATGGTCGGAACCATCCGCAGCGACGGCCCCGGCACCGACATGATCGGCACCATCCGCCGCGACTGCGCCGGCCCCGACATGATCGGCTCCATCTGCCGCGACGGCCCCGGCACCCACATGATCAGCCCCATCCGCCGCCAAGGCTCGCGCCTGCGCAGCCCAGGCTCCGGGCATTACCACCGCCGCCGCGAGCGCCAATACAACGCCTGAAAAAAGCTTATGTTTCATGATGTTCTCCATAACCCATCAGCCACAAAGCCATTGAGCACGGCCGGTCGTTTGATCCAGGGAGACACGACGCACGGGCTCGGACTGATTACGTTGGCGATTGGCACGGGTGCGCCGCACAGCGCACAGGTGTCGACGTGTTGCATGACACACAGATAACCAACTCAATAGTATAGATCGCCAGTGGCGACTGGCCTGAACCGGTGACCATCGGACATCGCGCGCTTCGGTAATCAGCATCGAGAGAATCGCCGCACAGGGGATGTCCTACTCGATCCACACGCATTGGGTCTGCATTTACGCGCACAATGCTGACGCGACGCTGACTCGGGCCAAGTATCCATTTCGGCCCCAACGCAAAGGACTGCCCTGTGAATACCCTCGTTGTTTTTCAACCGCTATTCGACACCCTGAAGTGGCTGCTACCGCCGGTGCTGCTGATCTGGGTTCTGATAAAACTGCTGAAAACGCCCTGGTTTAAAGGCTGGTTCGGTGAGCAATTGGTCGGTTTTTTTGCGCACTATTGCCTGGATCGCCAGATCTACCGCCGCTTGCATAACGTGACACTCGACACTCCGGATGGCACCACGCAGATCGACCATGTGTTCCTTTCACCTTTCGGCGTCTTCGTGCTGGAGACCAAGAACATGCGCGGCTGGATCTTTGGCAGCGAAAACCAGGCGCAGTGGACGCAACAAATCTTCAAGCAGCGTTTCAAATTCCAGAACCCGACGCGGCAGAACTACAAGCACTTGAAGGCATTGGAGGTAGTGCTGGGTATCGGGCCAGAACACCTGCATTCGGTCATTGCCTTTGTCGGCGCGAGCACCTTCAAGACCGAGATGCCCGCCAACGTCACCCAAGGCATGCGCTTCATCCGCTACATCAAGTCCTTCCAGCAACGGGTGTTCAGCGAGGAGGAGCTGAGGGCGATGCTGCTAGCCTTGCAAACCGGGCGCCGAGCGCCAACGCTGGCGACCGGGCGGGAACATGTGCAACGACTTAAGCAGCGCAGTGATCCGATGGCGTTGCGCCAATGTCCACGTTGTGGGGGGGCGTTGGTGGTTCGTGCATTCAAGAGTGGCCCGAAAATCGGTCAACAGTATTGGGGGTGTAGTGCATTTCCCAAGTGCCGGACCCAGCAGCCGATTGCCTAGCGGACGCCTGCCGGCCAATTCTTTTGGCTGAATTGGTTACGGCAATCGTCGATTGCTTATTGGCTTACTAAAAAAAAGCTATCCATTGCCGGAGATTGACATGCAACTCAGCCGCGCCAATCTGGCGGACTTCATCTACTTCCTGGCCATCGCCCGTCATCAGAGTTTCAATCGTGCTGGCCTGGAGATGGGCATCAGTGCTTCTGCGTTGAGCCATGCGATCAAAGGCCTGGAAAGTCGGCTTGGGGTCCGCCTGTTGAATCGCACCACACGCAGCGTGACGCTGACCGCCGCGGGCGAGGAGTTGCATGCGCTGATCAGCAAACCCATCGATGACATCGGCCAGGCGATGGAAGTGCTCAATCGGTTTCGCGACGCGCCGGCGGGGCGCATTCGCCTGAACATTCTGAGTGATGCGGCGGATCTGCTGCTGGGCCCGGTGCTGCCGATTTTCAACGAGCGCTATCCGGAGATTGAGATCGACCTGACGGTTACCAACCGCATGATCGATGTCATTGGCGGCGGTCATGATGCGGGTATCCGCTACGGTGGCACGGTACCGGAAGACATGATCGCCCAGCGTCTGTCGCCGGACATTCGTTGGGTCGTCGCGGGCTCGCCGGCTTACCTGGGTCGCTTTGGTGTGCCGCTGCACCCTCAGGACTTGATCCGGCATCGGTGCTTGCGCATACGGTTGGGCAATGATCGCATGTACGACTGGGAGTTCGACAAAGGCACCGAGCACCTGGCAATCGCTGTGCCCGGCGCAATCACTATCGACGAAACCCGTGTCGGCCTGTCGCTGCTGCGCCACGGCGCGGGGATGATGTATGCGCCCGAGCCGGTCATCACGCCACTGGTCGAGCGCGGCGAGGTCCAGCGTGTACTGGATGACTGGTCCAGTCTCGCACCGGGTTTTCATATGTACTATTCAAGCCATCGGCAACTGCCGATGGGGCTGCGCTTGCTGATTGATCTGATCCGCGAAATGAAGCCGCTGGGGGAGTAGAGGTCGACCAGACCTTTTCTCCTGCTTGAAAGGACGATTCAACAGCCTACTTAGTCCACGAGCAGACGGCCCCGAGACCGCATGAAGCGATGAGCATGGCTCATCAATCTCACCTCGCATCAAGACCCTCCTGCACACCCATCAAGACACTGCGCTTGACTGATTGATGAGCGCTGCTCATCGACGCATCTCGTTTTCACCCGGTATTCATTGCCGCCGGTGTTGGTTAGCGTGCACTGCATCAGATCTATTCAAACGTGATGTTGAGGAATGTATTGATGAGTTTTTCATTTGAAAATCAGGTCGCACTCGTCACTGGCGCCGCCTCCGGTATCGGATTGGCGACAGCCAAGGCCTTTGCCCAGGCCGGTGCGTCGGTCGCTTTGGCGGACGTGAACGGGGAGGCGGCGCGGGCTGCTGCCGAGGAATTGGTTCGCGCCGGTTTTAAGGCCATTGGCATCCGTTGTGATGTCGCCGACGTCGATCAGGTCGAGGCCATGGTCAAGGAGACCGTCGCCACCTTCGGGCGTCTGGACGCAGCGTTCAACAATGCCGGCATTCAAAACATCCTGGCGGAAATGGCTGACGCTACCGTCGACGATTACGACAAAGTCATGTCGGTCAATCTTCGTGGCGTGTGGAGCTGCATGAAGTTTGAGTTACTGCACATGCGCCGGCAGGGCAGCGGAACCATCGTCAACTGCTCGTCTCTCGGTGGGTTGGTGGGCGGCGCCGAGCGAGCCAACTATCACGCCGCCAAGCACGGCGTCATTGGCCTGACCAAAAGCGCAGCGCTTGAATATGCGGCGCGCAACATTCGGGTCAATGCCGTGTGCCCAGGGCTGATCTGGACGCCGATGGCCGATCAGATGGTCGCCGCAGGTCAGGGCGAAGCGCTTGAGGCGATGGTCAAGAGTGTGCCGATGGGCCGCCATGGCCGACCTGAAGAAATTGCCGATGCCGTCCTGTGGCTGAGCAGCAACACCTCAAGCTTTGTCACCGGCCAGTCGATTTCCGTCGATGGCGGATTCGTCATGCGTTAAGCAAGGGCGGGTGCCCCACCGAGGTTGGGCGCGGCAGGAAGCGGCTTCGGCTTGAATGAATTGTCAGGCCGCGTCCTCGTGGTAGGTGCCATCGGAATGCCTGGCCCAACCAGATTTGTAGATTCCGCTGGTGCTTAAGCTCTACAGATCAGCTCTCAGCGGAAACGACTGAGTCATCACTGGATTCAGCCGCCAGTTTCAATCGGTCAGCTTTACTAACGTATTTAGTCTTGCTTTGCGGTGCCAATTTGGCACTCGCCTTTTTGGCTTTAGCCTTAAATAACTGCTGTAGTTTTTTCTGACGATTCATGTCTTTCTGCTCAGCGTGTAAAAGCCTGGATGATATCAGCTCGAAGATTAAATCCCAGAAAGACAATGATGGACTCGCCCCCCAAAATCCCCACCTCACGGAATAAACCGATACCCAACCCCCGTCTCCGTCACCAAATGCCGCGGCTGCGAAGGGTCCATCTCAACCTTCTTCCTCAACCCGCCCATAAACACCCGCAGGTACGGCGTATCCGTCGTATGCGATGGTCCCCACACCGCTTTCAATAGTTGCAAATGCGTCAGCACCCGATTCGGATGCGAGCAAAGGTGCACCAGCAACCGATACTCCAGCGGCGTCAGATGCAGCGGTGCACCAGAGCGTTCCACCACGCGCCGTTCGATATCGATGCGCACCTCGCCGAAGCTCAGCACGGAATTGTTGTCGGCATCTTTCGCCTGCCGCCGCAGCAGCGCGCGGACTCGGGCGAGCAGTTCGCCGGTACCAAACGGCTTCACCAGATAGTCGTCAGCGCCGGTGTCGAGGGCGAGGATTTTGTCTGATTCACTACCTCGGGCAGACAGCACGATGATCGGCACCGGCGACCAGCTGCGCACATCGCGGATCAGGTCGATGCCGTCGCCGTCGGGCAGGCCGAGGTCGAGGATGATCAGGTCGGGGCGGCGCGTACCTGCGTCGATGAGGCCTCGGTGAAAGGTGTCGGCTTCATGAACTTCCAGGCCTTCGGCTTGCAGGGCCATGCGCACGAAGCGGCGGATTTCCTTTTCGTCCTCGATGATCAGGACGTGCGGCACTGATTCGGTCATGGCTGTTCCTCGTCAGTTTGCTGGGCAAAGGGTTCGATGACGGGAGGCGTTTCACGGGGCAGACGTAACGTGAAGCAGGCACCGCCCTCGGGCCGGGTGACGCCGGTGATGGTCCCGTCATGCGCCTGGGCAATGGCCCGGCAGATGGCCAGGCCGAGGCCGACGCCGGGTATCGAGCTTTCCTTTTTGCCGCGCATGAATTTGTTGAAGATCGCCTCTTCGTGACCGTGGGGCAGCCCCGGGCCTTCATCGGCGACCCACACCTCGAAATGGTCCGGCGTGGCTCTGGCGCCGAGGTCGAGGGTGGTGGCGGGCGGGGTGTATTTGACGGCGTTTTCGATCAGGTTGATCAGGATGCGTTCGATCAGCACCGCATCGATGCGCACCGGCGGTAAGTCATCCTCCAGCACCACGTGCACCGAACGCCCGCCGAGTATCGGCTGCACCGCTCGCAGGGCGCTGCCCACCACGTCTTCGATGGGTTGCCACTGACGATTCAACACCACTTTGCCGGACTCTAGCCGCGCCATGTCCAGCAGGTTGTTGACCAGCGTGTTCATGCGCAGCGCCGATTCACCCACCGCCGTGGCGATCTCGGCGGCTTCGCCGGTCAAGGGTGGCTTGGTCAATTGGAGCGCTTCGGCGAGCCCGACCATTACCGACAGCGGGGTCCGCAAATCATGGGAAATGGCTGAGAGCAGTGAGTTGCGCAACCGCTCGGATTCCATTTGCACCGTCGTGTCCTGGGCCACGTTGATGTAGTGAATTCGTTCGAGGGAGATGGCCAGCAACGACGCGCAAGTATCGAGCAGGCGCCGCTGTTCCGGCACCACCAATCGAGTGGTGTCGCGAGGCTGCACGGCGAGTATTCCGCGTACCCGCATCGGGGCGGACAAGGGCAAGTACAGCGTGGTGCTGGAGGGCAGGGTGTCGGTGCCGTAGCCGGCCGGTTCGGTTTTATCGAACGACCACTGGGCGATGGCCAGGTCGACTTGCGGAGCATCGCCGGTGACCATCGGCGCCAGCAGTTTGTTGTTGTCATCGGCCACCAGCAAGGCAGATCGGGCGCCAAACTCGGCACTCAGGAACTGGGCGCTGATCTCGGCCACCTGTTCGGTGATCAGCGCGGCGGACAACAAGCGCGACATGTCGTACAGCGCGCGCATGCGGTCTTCGCGCCGTTGCGCCACCCGCGCCTGGTACGTCAGGCCGGCGGTCATTTGCCCGATCACCAGCGCGACCACCAACATGACGCTGAAGGTCACCAGGTACTGGACATCGGCAAAGGCGAAGGAAAACCGTGGCGAGACAAAGAAAAAGTCGAAGGCCCCGACCGACACAAACGCCGCGAGCACCGCAGGGCCACGGCCGAAGCGCACCGCGACGGCGACCACCGCCAGCAGAAAGAGCATGACGATGTTGGCTTGTTCCAGTACGCCTAGCAGCGGCAGGGCAATCAGGGTCGTCGCCGCACACAACACGACGCTCCACAGATAGGCGGGCCAGAGGATCGGGCTTTCGCGGGTTTCGGATTTGTTTTCGGTGCGTGGGCTGCCCGACGGCAGTGAGACTTGAATCACATCCAGATCCGCGCCCAGCGCGCCAATCCGATCGGCCAGCACCTGACGCCAGAACCGCCGTCGTGGTTGCTCGTCACGTCCGAGCACAACCTTGGACAGATTGTGCTGGCGCGCGTACTTGACCAGCGCTTCAGCAATGTCCTGACCCGCCAGGGTGGAGATCTGCGCGCCCATGTCCTGAGCCAGTTTTAGCGTCGCCAACACCCTGCGTCGCTTGGCTTCGGGCAGGCGCTGCAAGGCCGGGGTTTCCACATACACGGCGTGCCACGGCACATTGAGCTGGGCGGCCAGGCGAGCGGTGGAACGCACGGTTTTTTCGGCCTGTTCATGAGGGCCGATGCAGGCGAGTAGAGAATCGCGGGTGCCCCAGACCGGTTTCACCGCGCTGCTTTGGCGGTACTGCAACATGTCGCTGTCGACCCGGTCCGCGGTGCGCCGCAGCGCCAGTTCGCGCAGGGCAATCAGGTTGCCTTTGCGAAAGAAATTCTGCACTGCGCGCTCGGCCTGTTGCGCCAGATAGACCTTGCCTTCCTTCAAACGCTGCAACAGGTCATCGGGCGGCAAGTCGACGATGACCACTTCATCGGCGTTGTCGAACACGTGGTCGGGCACGGTCTCCCAGACGCGAATGCCGGTGATGCCACCGACAATATCGTTCAGGCTTTCCAGGTGCTGGACGTTCATCGTCGACCAGACATCGATCCCTGCGCTGAGCAATTCTTCCACGTCTTGCCAGCGTTTCGGGTGCCGGGTGCCGACGGCATTGGAGTGCGCCAGTTCGTCAATCAGGATCAGGCTCGGCGCGCGGGTGAGTGCGGCGTCCAGGTCGAATTCGGTCACGGTGCGCTGCTTGTCGACGACATGCTTGAGCGGCAGTAATTCGAGGCCTTCGGTCAACGCCTGGGTTTCGCTGCGACCGTGGGTTTCGATCACGCCGATCAGCACGTTGATGTTCTGCAGTTTCGCGGTATGAGCGGCGGCAAGCATGGCGTAGGTCTTGCCGACCCCGGCACTGGCGCCGAAGAAAATCTTCAGCCGCCCGCGTTTGGCTTGCGCTTCCTCTTCGCGAATCTGCGCCAGTAATTGGTCCGGGTCGGGACGTTGTTCGGCCATCAAGCTCACCGTGTGTGAGTTAGCGCTCAGTGGGTGGTGTCGAGTGCCAGGTTCAGCGCCAGCACATTGACTCGGGGCTCGCCGATGAACCCGAGCAGCGTGCCTTCAGCATACTCGCCGATCAGTTGACGAACTTTTTCGACCGGCAAGTTGCGCACCCGCGACACCCGGCCAGCCTGGTACAACGCGGCCGCCACGCTGATATGCGGATCAAGACCACTGGCGGAACTGTAGACCAGGTCGGCGGGCACCGTAGCGGTGTTGCCCGGATCCGCCGCGTGCAAGGCGGCGATCCGGCCCTTGATCGCGTCCGCCAGCGCCGGGTTCGATGGGCCGAGGTTCGAGCCGCCCGAGGCCAAAGGGTTGTAGGGCATGGGGCTGGTGGCGGAAGGGCGGCTCCAGAAGTACTTCGGATCGCTGAAGCCCTGGCCGATCAGCAGCGAACCGACGGTTTTGCCGTCCCGTTCGATCAGGCTGCCGGCAGCCTGATGGGGAAAGACCAGTCGGGCGATCCCGGTAGTGACCAACGGATAGGCGAGGCCGGTCAGCAGTGAAAATACAATCAACAGGGTCAACGCCGGACGCAACAGAGTGGCCATGACAGTGCTCCCTCAAACCAGACCGACAGCGGCCAGGGCCATGTCGATGATTTTGATGCCAATGAATGGAACGATTACCCCACCCAACCCATAGATCAACAGATTGCGCCGTAGCAGCAGGGCGGCACCGACCGGGCGGTATTTCACGCCTTTGAGCGCCAGGGGAATCAGGAAAATGATGATCAGTGCATTGAAAATCACCGCCGACAGCACCGCGGAATTCGGGCTGGTCAGGCCCATGATGTTCAGTGCCGCGAGCTGCGGATAGGTGGTGACGAACGCCGCCGGCACGATCGCGAAATACTTGGCGATGTCGTTGGCAATCGAGAACGTGGTCAGCGAGCCGCGAGTCATCAGCATTTGTTTGCCGGTTTCCACCACCTCGATCAGCTTCGTCGGGTTGCTGTCGAGGTCGACCATGTTCCCGGCTTCCTTGGCCGCCTGGGTTCCCGAGTTCATCGCCACCGCGACATCCGCTTGAGCCAGCGCCGGTGCATCGTTGGTGCCGTCGCCGGTCATTGCCACCAACCGGCCTTCGGCCTGGTAGCGGCGGATCAGCTCGAGTTTTTGTTCCGGCGTGGCTTCCGCCAGAAAGTCATCGACACCGGCCTCGGCGGCGATGGCCGCAGCGGTGATCCGGTTGTCGCCGGTGACCATGACGGTTTTGATCCCCATGCGCCGCAGCTCGACGAAACGTTCCTTGATCCCGCCTTTGACGATGTCCTTGAGTTCGATCACGCCCAACACTTTGGCGCCGTCGGCGACCACCAGCGGCGTGCTGCCCCGGCGCGCGACTTCGTCGACGAGGGTTTGCACCGCCTCCGGGAAGTGGCCGCCCAGGCTTTGGACGTGCCGCAGGATCGCTTCGCCCGCGCCTTTGCGCAGTTGGCGAGTGCCCATGTCGACGCCGCTCATGCGGGTCAGCGCGGAAAAGTGCACAAAGTGCGCGTCGAGCGCCGCGATGTCGCGTTCGCGCAGGTTGAAGCGTTGTTTGGCCAGCACCACGATGCTGCGGCCTTCAGGGGTTTCATCGGCCAGGGAGGCGAGTTGTGCCACGTCCACCAGTTCCGCTTCCTTGACTCCCGGTGCCGGTAAAAATGCCGAGGCGTGGCGGTTGCCGAGGGTGATGGTCCCGGTCTTGTCGAGCAACAGAACGTCGACATCACCGGCCGCCTCAACAGCCCGGCCAGAAGTGGCGATGACGTTGGCTTCCATCATCCTGCTCATGCCCGCCACACCGACCGCCGACAGCAGACCGGCAATGGTGGTGGGAATCAGGCAGACCAGCAGCGAGATCAACACGGTGATCGAAACCGGCGTCCCGGCCTGGGCCACCGCGACTCCGAACAGCGAGAAGGGCAGCAACGTCACGGTCACGCCGAGGAATACGATGGTCAGTGCGACCAGCAGGATGGAGAGGGCGATTTCATTCGGGGTTTTTTGCCGTTTGGCGTTTTCGACCATGGCGATCATGCGGTCGACGAAGGTTTCGCCGGGGTTGGTGGTCACTCGCACCACGATCCAGTCTGAAAGCACGCGAGTACCGCCGGTCACGGCTGAAAAATCGCCGCCACATTCGCGGATCACCGGGGCCGATTCGCCGGTAATCGCGGACTCGTCCACCGAGGCGGCGCCTTCGATCACTTCACCGTCGGCGGGGATGATCGAGTCGCCCAGGTCGCCGGCCTCGACCACCACCACATCGCCTTTGCACAGGCCGCTCGATTGCGCTAATTGCCACTCGGCGCCGTAGTGCGGTTCGCGCAGTTTCTTCGCCCAGGTTTCCTTTTTCAGGTCCCGCAGCGAGGCTGCCTGGGCTTTGCTGCGGCCCTCGGCCAGGGCTTCGGCGAAGTTGGCGAACAGCACGGTGAACCACAGCCACAAGGCAATCGCGAGGATGAACCCGGCGCTGGCTTCACCCTGGCCACGCAGGGCCTGGACCCACAGGGCGCTGGTAATGATTGCGCCGATGTAGACGACGAACATCACCGGGTTGCGCCACTGGATCCGCGGGCTGAGTTTGCGTACGGAATCGACGATGGCCGGGGTTATCAGTTTTGGGTCGAACAAGGAGAACGCTTGGCGTGTCATGGTCGTGGTCTCACTTGATCAGGATTAGGTGTTCGACGACGGGCCCCAGCGCGAGCGCCGGCACGTAGTTCAGCAAACCGACCAGCAGCACCGTACCGATCAACAACACCACGAACAGCATTCCGTGGGTCGGCATCGTGCCGCCGGTGACCGCCAGGCGTTTCTTCGCCGCCAGGCTGCCGGCGACGGCGAGGACCGGGACGATCACGCCGAAGCGGCCGAACCAGGCGACGATCGCCAGCATCGTGTTGTAGAACGGGGTGTTGGCCGACAATCCAGCGAAGGCACTGCCGTTGTTGTTGGCCGCCGAGGTGAAGGCATAGAGGATTTCCGAAAAGCCATGGGCGCCGGGGTTGGCGATCCCCAGCCTGCCGGCCTCGGCCATGACCGCGATGGCGGTCCCGAACAGCACCAGCAGCGGCGTCACCAGAATCGCGATGGCGACCATTTTCATCTCGTAGGCTTCGATTTTTTTGCCGAGGTATTCGGGAGTACGGCCGATCATCAACCCGGCGATAAACACCGCCAGGATCGCGAATATCAGCATCCCGTAAAGGCCCGAACCGGTGCCGCCGAACACCACTTCACCCAGTTGCATCAGCACCAGCGGCACCGCGCCGCCCAGTGGGGTGAACGAGTCGTGCATCGCATTGACTGCGCCGCAGGAGGCCGCCGTGGTCACTGCCGCGAACAGGCTGGAGGCGCTGATGCCGAAGCGCAGTTCCTTGCCTTCCATGTTGCCCGCCGCCGTGTCGATGCCCAGCGCGGAAAACTGTGGATTGCCGAGTTGTTCGTAGTGGGTGACGGCGACTACAGCGATCACGAAGATGATCGTCATCGTCGCCAGCAGCGCCCAACCCTGGCGGATGTCACCGACGACGTGGCCGAAGACGAAGCACAGCGCGGTCGGAATCAGGAAGATCGCGATCAGTTGAAAGAAGTTGGTCAGCGCGGTCGGGTTCTCGTAAGGGTGCGCCGAGTTGGCATTGAAGAAACCGCCGCCATTGGTGCCGAGCATCTTGATCGCTTCTTGCGAGGCGACCGGGCCCATGGCAATGGTTTGCTTGTCGGTGCTGGCGGCCACGGTGACCGGGCTGCCCTGGGCGTCGAGCTTCGGTTGGCCGGCGTCATTGAGCACCGGGTTCTGGTACTGCATGACCTCCATCGTCGTAACGTCCTTGTAGGGGTCAAGGTTCTGGATCGCGCCCTGGCTGACCAGGAACAGCGCGAAGATCAACGACAGCGGCAGCAACACCCACAATGTGATGCGGGTGAGGTCGGTCCAGGCATTGCCGATGCTGGTGGCGCTGTGGCGGGCGAAGCCGCGAATCAGGGCCACGGCCACCACGATGCCGGTGGCGGCCGACAGGAAGTTCTGCACCGTCAACGCGAGCATTTGTGTCAGGTAGCTCATCGTCGACTCGCCGCTATAGCCTTGCCAGTCCGTATTCGTGACGAAACTGGCGGCGGTATTGAACGAGGAGTCCGGCGTTACGGCGCCGAAGCCTTGCGGGTTGAATGGCAGCACACCTTGCAAGCGTTGCAGCGCGTAGACCACCAGCAAGCCCAAGGCGTTGAACAGGATCAGGGCGAGGGCGTATTGCAGCCAGCCCATCTGGGTTTCCGGTTTTACGCCGGCCAGGCGATACAGCGGCGACTCAATGCGCGCACCGAAGGCAAACCGACCTTCCATTACTGTGGTCAGCCACCGCCCGAGCGGCCACGCCAACAAACCCAGCGCCAGCAAAAAGGCCCCGAGCAGGACCCAGGCTTGAGTGGTCATAGGAAGTCCTCCGGAAAAAACAGCGCGGCGACCAGGTACACCAGCAACCCGGCCGCGATGATCCCGCCGAACAGATAAAAGCCCGTCATGACCGTCTCCTGTTGAGCGCCGCACAGCCAAGTGCCAGGCCGATCAGGCTGATGAAAAACACTGCGTCGAGTATTAGAAAGATGAAGTCCATGGCGTTTCCTCCCGCTGATGAGCAAAGCCTAGAGGGACGCTTGGTAAGTTGTTATCAGGATTAGGGGCGGGGGAATAAAGATCTTATAAAGACCACAGCAGAAACTACGAACACCGCAATCCCTGTGGGAGCGAGCTTGCTCGCGAAGAGGGAGTGTCAGTCGCCATTAACATTGGCTGACACACTGCCTTCGCGAGCAAGCCCGCTCCCACAGGTTGTACTTCTTGACTGACGGGTATTGGGCAAGTCCTCTAGACACGGGACTTACGCATGGCGCTACAAGAATGGCTGGGCGCACACATCCCGGATACACCCGCGCAACCAGCGATGTGCCGGGTCGGCTTCCAGTCGAGGGTGCCAGAGCAATGACACCGTGATCGGGGGGATGACAACCGGAAGGGGAAAACTGTGCAGGCCGGCGCGCAGGCTGGCGGTATGCCGCTCGGGCACGCTGGCGATCAGGTCGCAGGCCCGAACGAGCGCCAGAGCGGTCGAAAAGCCGCCGACAATGGTGACGATCTCTCGTTCCAGCCCCTGGGCATTCAAGGCGTCATCAATGGCTGTCGGCCCTTTCTCCGGGCCCCGTCGCGACACGCCAATGTGGCGGCCGGCGGCATAACGGGCGGGGGTGATTTCGCCTTGGCTCAGTGGATGCTCCAGGCGCACGACACCGATAAATCGGTCCCTGAACAGCGCCTGCGCTCGCACCTCAGGCGCCATCGACTTGCCGACCACGCCGGTTTCCATGTCGACACTCCCGTCTCGCAGTGGCGTGCTGTCTTTGTTGGGCTTTTGCACAAACAGCAGCCGCACGCCCGGCGCTTCTTCGCTGACACGAGCAAGCAGGTCCGGGCCGAACGTCTCGACAAAACCGTCGCTGGTGCGGATGGTAAAGGTGCGCACCAATAGTTTCGGATTGAGCTGCTCAACCGGGCGCAAAACCGCTTCCGCGTCCTGGACCAACTGGCTGACCCGCTCGCGCAGTTCGAGTGCGCGGGGGGTGGGTACGAGGCCGCGACCGGCCCTGACCAGCAGCGGATCGCCCGTCGTTTCACGCAAGCGCGCCAAGGCCCGGCTCATCGCCGACGGGCTCAGTCGCAGGCGCTGGGCAGCGCGCGTGACACTGCCTTCTGTGAGCAGAACATCCAGGGTAATAAGCAAGTTGAGATCGGGCATCGACATATTTCGACGGTAGCACAAGCGTGATCGGGGTATGGCGTCAAACGCACAAGTAATGTGCAAATGGTGCGCCTTCCGCCTTGTCAGGCAACGCCGTAGGCTTTTTACAGCTCCGTTTCGGGCGTTACCAGTCAAGGAACTCATCCTCATGATCAATCCAAATCAGACTATCGCCGCCAGCGAGCAGTGGACACCGTCGGTTCGGCGGGTGCTCGCGAGCCTGTCGTTGTCGATGTTGCTCTCATCCCTGGGCACCAGCATCGCCAATGTCGGCTTGCCGGCCTTGGCCCAGGCGTTCAGCGCGTCCTTTCAAGCCGTGCAGTGGATCGTCCTCGCCTATCTACTCGCCATTACCACGTTGATTGTCAGCGTAGGACGGCTCGGTGACCTCATCGGCCGACGTCGATTGCTGCTGGTCGGCATTGTTGTGTTTACGCTGGCTTCAGCCTTGTGCGGCCTGGCGCCGAAACTCTCGCTGCTGATTGCCGCGCGGGCGGTACAGGGCCTGGGCGCGGCGATCATGATGGCGCTGACCATGGCGTTTATCGGTGAGACGGTGCCGAAGGACAGGACCGGTAGCGCCATGGGGTTGCTCGGGACGATGTCGGCCATTGGCACGGCGCTCGGTCCGTCGCTGGGTGGTGTGCTGATCGCCGGATTCGGTTGGCAGTCGATTTTCCTCATCAACGTACCGCTGGGGATTCTGACGTTCGTGCTCGCGTACCTTTACCTGCCTGCCGATCGGCGGGAGCCGAAGACCGCAGGTTACGGTTTCGATCCTCTGGGCACGCTGCTGCTGGCGCTGACACTCGCGGCCTATGCACTCGCCATGACCCTGGGCCGAGGCAGTTTCGGTGCACTCAACGTGGCGCTGCTACTGGCGGCTGTCTTCGGTGGTGGGTGCTTCGTTTTCGTCGAGGCGAGGGTGCGATCACCGCTGATTCGTTTGGCGATGTTCCGTGATGGTTCGCTGAGCGGCAGCCTCACCATGAACCTGTTCGTTTCGACGGTGATGATGGCGACACTGGTGGTAGGGCCGTTCTACCTTCTTCGTGGCCTGGGGCTCAACCTGGCCATTGTCGGCGGGGTGATGTCGATTGGCCCGGTCATCTCGGCACTGAGCGGTTTTCCGGCGGGACGTGTGGTTGACCGTTTTGGTGCGCCGATCATGGTCATCGTCGGGCTGATCGCAATGGCGGCGGGTTGCGTGGCACTTTCCGTGCTCCCGGCGCTGTTCGGCCTGGCGGGGTACGTCGCGGCCATCGTCATCTTGACCCCCGGTTATCAGTTGTTCCAGGCAGCCAACAACACGATCGTGATGCTGGACGTGCCTTCGGAGCAGCGGGGGGTGATGTCCGGCCTGCTCAGCCTGTCACGCAATCTCGGGCTGATCACCGGCGCATCTGTGATCGGCGCGGTGTTTGCCCTCGCTTCAGCGGCGACTGACCTGACGACGACGGCCCCTGAAGCCGTCGCCTCCGGTATGCGCATTACGTTTGCGGTGGCCGCTGTTCTGATCGTCGTAGCGCTCGCCATCGCTTTGGCAAGTCGTGGCCGCAGGGCTGGGGCCACGGCGTCCTGATCAGGCCTCAGCCCCAGGTTTTGCCAAGGGCCTCCAGTCCGGCTTTCTGCAGATCCTGCGGGCTCATGGCGATACGGAATTTGCAACTGGCCTGGAAGTTGAGAAAAAACGGTTCGGCAAAACGCGGGATTTCGGAAGCGTCCTGCATGTCGATCAGGAAAATCCCACCGCGCATGCCGTCCTGCTCAGTGAAGTAAGCCGTCTCGGGTTTGATGCTATCCAGTACCCGCCCTATGATTTCGCCGACTTTGCCGGCCCGGACCAGCGTGTTGAAAGGTTCGTGCGGGAATTCGACCGTCAGTAGCATTTTCATTGTTCGATGCTCGGTTGAAGTGGCTGCTCCCTACCAAGACCCTTGCTCCCGATTACCGCCAGCCCCACATTGCGCAGTTCCGGCGGGTGTGTCGTTAAGAATAGCGAAGCATTGCAGCGGCCTCGGGCCGGGTTACGGGCGGTCACGCCTCGATTGACGATCATTTTGTTGTGCGATACAACTAACTCATCGTTTCTCGCGAGGTGTGTGCCGTGACCGATTCCAACCTGATTAACCACGTCCGTTCGGCGTCGCGCCTCATGGTGCGGGAGTTGGGTTTCATGCAGGCCACGCTGGCGGCGACGGAGTATCCGCCGTCCTCCGTGCACACCATCGTGGAGCTGGGCAACCGCGATTCGCTGACGGCCGTGGAATTGGTGGCGCTGCTGGGTCTGGAAAAATCCAGCGTCAGCCGTATGGTGCGCAAACTCATCGAGGCGGGCGAGATCGAAGAGGTGCCGAATGAGCAGGATGCGCGCTCGAAAAAACTGCAACTCACGGCACAGGGCCGACAGACGTTGCGCGCGGTGGATGCGTTCGCCACCCGGCGAGTCGGCGCGGCCATGGCACACTTGACCGAGGCGCAACAGCAGACAGTGAGCGAAGGTCTCGGCCACTATGCCGGAGCGCTGCACACCGAGCGACTCGGTACAGAGCCAACGCCCCCGGCACCGTTGGAAATTGCCCGGGGCTACCGCCCCGGCATCATCGGCCGCATGGTGGAAATGCATGCCTGCTATTACGCCAAACACGCGAACTTCGGTCAGCCGTTCGAAAGCCTGGTGGCCGGCGACATGGCCGAACTGATGGGGCGTTTGCACAACCCGCGCAACGAGGTGTGGGTGGCGCTCGACGGCGAGCGGATCGTCGGTTCGATTGCCATCGACGGCGAAGGCGAGGGTGGGGACGCAGTGCTGCGTTGTTTCATTCTGGATGACAGCGCGCGGGGCAAAGGTGCCGGCAAACGCTTGCTGGCGCAAGCCATCAAGTTCTGTGACGAATGGGGCTTTCGGGCAACGCGACTGTGGACGTTCAAAGGCCTGGATGCGGCGCGCAAACTGTATGAAGACGTGGGTTTCACACTGGAGCAGGAGCAAGAAGGGGAGCACTGGGGTGGACGGATTATCGGGCAATGGTTTGTTCGGCCCAGGCCGGTCAATGGTTCACCGTGAACACGCAAAAGCCTGGGAGCCAAACGCTCCCGGGCTTTTTCATGCGGTGTTACTCAGCGGCGATCCAGCCACACGGTCTGCGCGTTGCAGAATTCGCGTACGCCAAAGTGCGACAGCTCACGACCAAATCCGCTCTTCTTCACGCCGCCGAAGGTGACGCGCGGGTCGCTGGCGCAGTAGCCGTTGATGAACACTCCACCGGTTTCAAGCTCATCGGCCATTTGCTTGGCCAGTTCAAGATCGCGGGTGTAGATCGTTGAAGCCAGCCCGAACTCACTGTCATTGGCCAGCGCCAACGCATGGGCGGCATCGCGGGCGGTAATGATCGAGGCGACCGGGCCAAACAGTTCCTGCTTGAACGAAGTCATCTGGTCGGTGACGTTGCTGAACACGGTCGGCTCATAGAAGTTGCCGGGGCCTTCAGCCTTCTTACCGCCAAGTAACAACGTCGCGCCTTCTTCCAGGGTGTCGCGGACCTGTTGGTCCAGTTCATCACGCAGATCAAAACGCGCCATCGGGCCAATGTAGGTCTCGGTGGCCAGCGGATCACCGACTACCAGCTTACGTGTCGCCTCGACAAACTTGCGGGTGAACTCCTCGACAACGCCTTGCTCGACAATCAGGCGCTTGGCTGCTGCACAGACTTGCCCGGTGTTCTGGTAACGGCCAATCACGGCTGCTTTGACGGCGTCGTCCAGGTCGGCGTCGTTGAGCACAATGAAAGGATCGGAGCCACCGAGTTCCAGCACGCACTTCTTCAGCGCCGCACCGGCCTGAGCACCGATAGCGATACCGGCGCGCACGCTGCCGGTGAGGGTCACGGCGGCGATGCGTGGGTCGGTAATTGCTTTTGAAACGCCGTCCGGCGTGACGTTGATAACTTCAAACACGCCTTCGGCAAACCCGGCGCGCTGGATCGCATCGCGCAGCAGATAGGCGCTGCCCATGACGTTGGGCGCGTGCTTGAGGACGTAGGTGTTGCCGGCGATCAGCGCTGGAACGGCGCCACGCAGTACCTGCCAGATCGGGAAGTTCCACGGCATCACGGCGAGAATCGGGCCCAGCGGGCGGTATTCAATGCGCGCCTTGCCACCTTCAACCAGCGTCGACTCGGCGGTCAACATGGCGGGGCCGTGTTCGGCGTACCACTCGCACAGTTGCGCACACTTTTCGATTTCACCGCGGGCCTGGGTGGTGGGCTTACCCATTTCCAGAGTGATCATACGCGCCAGTTTTGGCGCATCGTCGCGCAGTGCCTGGGCCAGGGCGATCAGCGATTGTGCGCGCTGTTCTACTGGTGTCCGGCGCCATACCGAGAAACCGGCGGCGGCACGGGCGAGGGCGGCGTCCAGTGCCTCGGCGGATTCGAAAGGGTAGTGGCCGATCTGCTCGCCATTGGCGGGGTTGATCGAAATGGCATGGGTGAGACTGGAAACCTGGGTCATGGCACCGTCCTGCTGGGTGGGTATGCGCTCAGATTACGGGGGTGGTTGTTTTCTGGAAACTGAATAATACTGAGTGTATCGTTCACGTTTGGAGAATGACTTGGATCTGGTCCAGCTCGAGATTTTCAAAGCGGTTGCCGAACACGGCAGCATCAGTGCGGCCGCTCAGCACATCCACCGGGTACCCTCGAACCTGACAACGCGTATCAAGCAACTGGAGCTGGATCTGGGGGTGGACCTGTTTATCCGCGAGAAAAGCCGCTTGCGCCTGTCGCCGGCCGGTTGGAGTTTTCTCGATTACGCCCGGCGTATTCTCGACCTGGTTCAGGAGGCCCGGGCCACCGTGGCGGGTGAAGAGCCGCAAGGGTCTTTCCCACTAGGTTCGCTGGAGAGCACGGCGGCGGTGCGGATTCCCGAGCTGTTGGCCGCCTACAACCAGAAGCACGCCAAGGTCGAGCTGGCCCTGTCCACCGGTCCTTCCGGCACCATGATCGACGGCGTGCTCTCTGGTCGATTGGCCGCCGCGTTCGTCGACGGTCCGGTGCTGCACCCGGCACTGGAAGGCGTGCCGGCGTTCGAGGAAGAAATGGTGGTCATCGCGCCGCTCAACCATGCCCCGATCCACCGTGCGCAGGACGTCAACGGCGAGAACATCTATGCCTTCCGCTCCAACTGCTCGTACCGGCACCACTTCGAGAGCTGGTTCAGCAAGGACGCCTCGGTGCCTGGCAAGATTTTCGAAATGGAGTCCTATCACGGCATGCTCGCCTGCGTCAGTGCCGGTGCCGGTCTGGCGCTGATGCCCCGCAGCATGCTCGAAAGCATGCCCGGCTGTACCACGGTGAGCATCTGGCCGCTGTCGGAATCCTTCCGTTATTTGCGCACCTGGCTGGTGTGGCGCCGGGGCACGGTGTCGCAAAGCCTGACCATGTTTGTGCGGTTGCTGGAAGAGCGGGGCGTAGTACGTGAAGAAATTTGAACGTTGCCAACAAGCGATACCAATTGGCCACTATCTCCGCTAGAGTGTGCGCCGCCCGAGAGCTGGATCCCGGGCGTTTTCTAATGGAGTTACACCGTGAATTACCTCAGCAAAGTGGTTGCCGTCGCCCTGTTCGGTCTGGTTCTGGCGGGTTGCACCGGCGCCCCGATGAAAACCCAGCACTACGACAGCAGCCAGTACACCGTTCTGGGCCACAGTGAAGCAAGCGCCACCGGCCTGCTGCTGTTTGGCGTCATCCCGATCAAGCAGAACAGCCGTTTTGTTCGCGCTCAAGACGCGGCGATCCAGGCCAAGGGCGGCGACGCGATGATCAACACCCAAGTGCAGGAAAACTGGTTCTGGGCCTGGGTCCTGACCGGTTACACCACCAAGGTTTCCGGTGATGTGGTCAAGTTGAAAAACGTTCAGTAAGCGCTATGCTTCGCCGGCTGGCGAGCAGCCCTGAAAAGCGCAAAAGCCCGGTTTAGCCGGGCTTTTCAGTTTCTGGCGTTTGTCAGCGCGCACCGTCATGGGGACGGATTGTGCGATTGCGCCGGCCGGAAAACGGCCACTTCACCCTGCGCCGGGTCGGGACGCTGATGCAGGGGTTGTTCTGTTCCGAAGGTTATGCGGCGGTCCATGGTGTGCCGACGGAACCTGATCGGCTGGACCGAGGAGGTGGCCTACATGCCGCTGGCGCAATGGCTGGATCAAGTGAGTGGCGAACAGAAGCTCTGGATGCGGGTATCCAACCTCAATGCCCAGCTCAAGGTGGTTGAAGCCCACCTGGGTATCGCTGCGCTGCCAGCCTATGTCGGGCACCAATCCGGGTTGCGTCAGGTACTGGCGGATCGGCCTTCGCATCGCTCCGACATCTGGCTGTTGCGTAATCCGGCGACCCAGGGTGTCGGCCGTGTGGATCGCGTTGTCGACTATCTGACGGGCCTGTTCCACAGTAAAACGGCCGAGATGCAATAACGGCCGGTTGCCTCCTTACTGCGGGCCGGAGCGCAAAAATATCCAGACCGCTATGTGGGGAGCGTGGCCAGGCGACAGGACGATGGGTTACCTGTGGCGAGGGAACTTGCTCCTGTTCGGCTGCGCAGCCTTCGGCAGCTCCTACCCGGCTTGGTGGTGTTTAAGAGGCTTGTTTAATCTGTGGCTGGGTTACTTCCGGAAAGCTACGCAACCTTGCGCCTTTGCCTACACGTACGCCAGAATCGGCCGGCTTGTGCGCTTTTGGCCTGGGTTTTATCGTTTCCGGGTCGCTGACAAATCAGCGATCGGGTTTAGCAGCTCGGC
>Ga0209847_1000279_pt1 | contig 21728 bp, 21 predicted proteins | sample OrgsoiDNA_201060_FD_185808 | JGI IMG/M metagenome (GOLD analysis project Ga0209847, IMG submission 185808) | Permafrost soil microbial communities from the Arctic, to analyse light accelerated degradation of dissolved organic matter (DOM) -... | ecosystem: Environmental > Terrestrial > Soil >... | reverse complement strand
CCGCTGCCCCATTCTTTTTATGGCTACACTCAATCAAACAGACGCTAACCGCCGCAACGCCCAGCTATCCACGGGACCACGCACCGCCGAGGGCAAGCTCGCCTCCAGCATGAACGCGCTCAAAACCGGAATCGACGCCGAGTCGTCCGTCATCCCCGGCGAGGATGCCGCCGCTCTCGCCGACCTCACCGAACGGTTCTACCGGGATTGCCAGCCCCAAACCGCCATCGAAACCATCCTGGTCGATAACATCGTCCGCGCCGCCTGGCGCCTCCGCCGCTTCGACCGGATCGATGCCGAGATCCTGATCTACACAATCGAGGACACCAACTACCCCAGCCCCAACGCCCCCATCGGCAAGGCCTTCCACCAAAGTTCCGGCACCCAGTCCCGCCTCCAGCGCCGCATCAATGACACCAGCCGCCTGCAACGTGAGGCCATCAAGGATTTGCAGCGCCTCCAGGCCGAACGCCCCCAGCCGCAACCTCAGCCGCCCGCCCCACAACCCACCGCCCCACAACCCACTGAAACTGAATCCCCTGCCTCCCCAATCGGGTTCGTTCCGCAAACTCATATTCCGGAGCCCCCGCCACAGCCCTTCAGCCCTCTCGTATTCGCGCCGGAGGCTTCACGGCCGGCGCCCGGCCCCCGTTTTGATAGGCCACACACGATATAATCGTCATCGGAATGGACATTTACGAGGAACTGGTGCGGCTGCGCAACCTGGGGCAGAAGTGCGCTCTGGCTACCATTGTGGAAGTGCGCGGGTCCATCCCCAGCTACGAAAGCGCCAAGCTTCTGGTGCGCGAGGACGGCTCCATGACCGGCACCATTGGCGGCGGTTGCGTGGAGGCTGAGGTGTGGAATGCGGCGCGGGAGGTGATTGAAACGGAAAAGCCCAGGCACCTTACGTTTAACCTGGGGCAGGATGCGGCTTACGATAACGGGCTCATTTGCGGCGGCCAGTTGGATGTATTCGTGGAACCGGTGCTGCCGGTGCCGCACGCGTATATTTTCGGAGCCGGCCATATTTCCAAGAGCCTTTCCAAGGTCGCCACGCTGGCTGGTTTCGCCACCGTAATCGTGGATAATCGCGAGACCTTCGCCAACCGCGAGCGCTTTCCGGAGGCCGCCGGCGTGCATGCGGCGGAGTACGAGGAAGTCTTCCCCAATTTGCCCATCAACGAAACCAGCTACGTGATCATAGTGACGCGCGGCCATCGCGACGATATGCGCGTGCTGCAGCTTGCCATCGCCACGCCGGCGCGCTATATCGCCATGATCGGCAGCAAGCGCAAGGTGCTGAACGTCGTTCGCGAACTGGAAAAGGAAGGCATTCCGCGCGCGGCATTCGAGCGCGTCCACGCACCCATGGGGCTCGATATCGGCGCTATTTCTCCCGAGGAAATCGCCATTTCGGTGACCGCGGAAATGATCGCCGTGCGCCGCAACGCCGCGTCCCACTGGCGTTCGCTTTCTCTGTCGGTATTCGCCCCCAATGCGCTACCGGCAGAGCAGCCAGCCGTGCTGGCGAAGTGAACAGCCAAGTGAACGCCGGGCTCATTCTCGCTGCCGGCGAATCGCGGCGCATGGGTTTTCCCAAGGCTCTGTTACAGTACCGCGGGCAAACGTTCCTGGATACGCTGATCGGGTTGTTCGCCGTGCGATGCAGCCCCGTGATCGTGGTGCTGGGCGCCGGCGCCGAAGATATCCGCGAACGCGCCGCGCACCCCGCTACCTTCGCCGTGAACCCGCGCTGGCCTCTGGGACAGACCACTTCCATGCAATGCGGACTGCGCGCCGTTCCTCCCAATGCGGAAGGCGTATTGTTCACCCTGGTGGACCATCCCGCGGTTTCGCCCGAAACCATTCACGCTCTGCTGGCTGGTCACCGTCCCCTGGTTCACCGTCCCCTGCTCCGCGTGCCGCGCTTCGCGAATCGCCGCGGTCATCCCATCTGGTTTTCGCGCGAGCTGATCCCCGAATTCCTGGCCCTGCCGGAAACCGGGGCCGCGCGCGATGTAGTGTACAGCCATGCGGCGGAAACCGAATTCCTGGACGTGGACGATCCCGGCATTCTCGCCGATATCGACGACCCTGAGGCTTACCGCGGGCTCACCGGAGCCGGCCTATGAGAATCCCGTTTCGCACGGTCCTAAAACTCACCGGCGCGGCTGTCGGGCTGCTCCTGATCGCCGGCATCGCCGTGCCGTACCTGACTGCCGACCAGTTCGGCGAACGCCTGCGGGCATCGCTCGAACGTGCGCTGGGGCGGCAGGTGGAACTGGGCACGGTGCGGTTCAGCGTCTTCAAGGGCGGCTTTTCGGTGGACACCGTGATCATCCATGAGGACCCGGCGATTGGGATCGAGCCGGTGGCTTATATCGAGCGCGACGGCGGCTTTGAAGTGGTGCCGAGCATCTGGTCGCTGCTGGGCGGCCGTTTCGTGATCGCTTCCATCCGCATGGAGAATGCCAGCATCAACCTCACCAAGTCGGGGCCGGCATCCGAGTGGGGCCGCTGGAACTTTGCCTCTTTCGTCAACCCGTCGATTGTCCGCACCGCCCCCGCCATCCACGTTCGCAACAGCCGCATTCATTTCAAATTCGGCGACACCAAATCGGTCTTCTACCTGACTGAAACGGATCTCGATATTTCACCATCGGGCGCGGGCCGCGACTGGCGCATCGTCTGTTCGGCCAAGCCCGCCCGCACGGACCGGCCGCAGCAGGGCCTGGGCTCGTTCACGCTCAAGGGCCACTGGTATGGCGCCCTCGAGCGCGTGGATTTGGACCTTCAGGTGGACCGCGCCGGCCTGGGCGAAGTGACGGCCCTGCTGAGCGGCCAGGAGGGCGGCATCCACGGCACTATATCCTCACGGCTTCACCTGGCCGGCCCGCTCAACAATATCGGCGTCACCGGGCGGCTCGGCATCCAGGATGTGCACCGCTGGGACCTTCTGCCTACCTCCGGCGCGGGCTGGCCGCTCGATATCGGCGGGCGCGTGGACCTGATCGCGCAGCAGATCGAGCTGCACTCCAGCACCGCGCGCAATGTCCCGTTGCCGCTGGCGGTTCACTTTCGCGCGACGGATTATCTGACGCAACCGCACTGGGCCGTGGCCGCCAACTGGAACCGGTTTCCGGTGGCCCCCATCATGGAGCTGGCGCAGCATATGGGCATGCAATTTCCGCCCAAGCTGCAACTCAGCGGCAGCATGGATGGCGCCATCGGCTATTCCGGGCAGGGCAGTTTTCAAGGCCAGTTGGCTTTCCACGATGCCGCCCTGACCATTCCCGATTCGCCGCCGGTGCGCTTTGAACAGGCCGAGTTGGTTTTCGACCACGGCCATGCGCGCCTGGCGCCCGCGCTGGTAAAGACCGCCGACCAGGATCAGGCTCGGATTGAAGCCGACTACGGGCTCGACGATGAAACGCTGGACCTCACGATTTCCGCCGATGCCATGAAAGTAGCCTCGTTCCGCGCGCAGGTCGCCCTCGGGGCCGTGCCTTGGCTCGAGCAAATCAGATCGGGCCAATGGAGCGGCCAGTTGCACTACCATCGCGACCCGGCGAAGCGCGGGTGGACCGGCGGCCTCGAACTGAGTGACGCCGAAATCCAGGTTCCCGGCCTGGCTGACCCGCTCCGGCTTTCCTCGGCCCGCGCCCAGATCGATGGCGCGCGCGTGGTGCTCGACCGCATTGAGGCTCAGGCCGGCACGGTGGCCTTCACCGGCGAGTACCGCTATGAGCCCGGCGTTCCGCGGCCTCACAAACTGCGGCTGCGGGTGCCGGAAGCGGATGCCGCCGATCTGGAAGCCGAGCTGATGCCCACGCTGCGGCGCAGCCGCAATCTGATTGCGCGCGCGCTCGGCAGCCAGTTGGTGCCCGACTGGCTTAGGGAGCGGGAAGTGGAGGGCACGTTGCAGATTGACGATCTGCTGCTGGCGGGCTGGCGACTGGAAAATGTTCGCGCCAGGCTGTTGTGGGATGTGGCCCGGGTCCAACTGGATAGCATTGAGGCCCGACTGGACCGGGCCGCCATCACGGGCAAACTCGAGATCGCTCTGCGCGGCTCGCGGCCATCGTATGAGCTCACCGCCAAAGTGAGAGGGGTAGCCTGGCAATCGGGCCTGCTGGATGCCGAAGGAACCCTGGAGACGTTCGGTACCGGCACGCAGTTGATCGCCAACCTGACCTCCGAAGGCGCCTTCACGGGCACGGCTGTGGACCTGGGCACGTTCGCCCCGTTGCGCGGCCTCTCCGGCGCCTACAACCTGGCATGGCCGCAAGGGATTCCGCGCCTCCGGCTCACCAGCCTGAACCTGCGCACCGAGGACGAAACCTATACCGGCCGCGGCGCCACCCAGCCGGACGGGCGCCTGGTGATTCTGCTGTCCAGCGGCAGCAAGGAAATGCGCATGAGCGGATCGCTGGCGAACTTGCGCGTGGAGTAGGGTAGGCCTCCAGGCCTGCCTTACAGCAGCATCGCATTCAGCACGTGCGCCAGACGGATGCCCGCTTTCTCAATTTGCTTCCTGATCAGCGGGTCGGCCTCATGTTCGTAGGCGTCGGCGATGGGCTCGGGAGCGCCCTCTGCCACTCTCGGCAGCTTCCCGTAGACCGTCTTCCGCGCCGCTTGGTGCGACTCGTCGGCCCAATCGATCACCGTTCCTTTGGCCCACTTCTTCTCCAGTTTCGGAGTCATGTCGCGCGAGAATTCGGCCAATATCTTATCCTCCTCGCCCATCCGTCCGAGCAGGCCGCCATCCCATACGCTGTGCAGGTTCATGGGCTTTCCGAAGAACTCGGTCTTTACGTTGTTGCCGCCCTTGTCCTGGTTATCGGCGCAGTGCAGCGGCTGGTGCATATCGCCCACAAAGTGCACGATGAACATCAGCGCCTCCCGCCGCCGCTCGGGGTTGGTGGCGGGGTCGCCCAGCACTTTCTCGAAGTCCTCGATCTTGCCGATCACGCAATCGCCTTTGGGGCAATCGCGCGCCATGTCCACGTGGGGGCGGCCGATCGGGACGTCGATGTAGTGCCATGGCCCGGTCTCGGGCCGCGACCGGCGGACCTGGTCGGCCCAACTGGCAATCGAGGCCAGTGTCGTATCGGGTCCCAGAATTTCAGCGACGCGCGCGCGTGCCGCCGCCGTTAGCTGGGCCTCCGCGAGACGTGCCACCAGGGAGTGGCCTTCCGGTCCCCAGGCAGACGCGGGCACGCACCAGGCCAGGACCAGGATTACCAGGGATTTGGGCATAAGACTAGAGCTTACCGCGCCAGCGCAACGGCGAGCAGCAGTCCGCGCTGAGTTCCGAGCCACGAGTCTTTGATGGTGTAGGTCTCGTTGAGCGAATGCGCTCCCGATCCCGAGCCTCCGCCGCCGATGGTGAGCGCGGGGATGCCCAGGTTCATCGGAACATTCGAATCCGTCGATCCTTCCCGAAGGGTTCCATCTTCGCCGAACAGCTTAGTCACTGCGATGGCCGTCAGTACGATCGCGGAATCGGGCCGCGTGCTTCCCGCCGGGCGCACGCCAACCAGTTCGTTTGAGACCGTAACCGGCCCGCGGCCACTCCAGCGGCGGTTCTCCTCTTCCACGGCTTCCTGGACCGCGGCTTTGTATTTCGTGTTCACCGTCTCCAGTGCATCCTTATCCGCGGAGCGCATATCCACCTCCATCCAGCATTCGAACGGGATGGCATTGACCGAAGTGCCGCCGCCGACACGGCCGACGTTGAACGTCGTTTTCGGAATCTTCGGCACCTCGAAGTTATCGATCTTCGCGATCGCGCGGCCCATCGCCTGAATTGGATTGGCCATGCCGAAGGCGCCGAAGCTGTGCCCGCCCGGCCCCTTGAAGGTGGCACGATACCGGTAGCTGCCTACGCCGACATTCACTATGCTGAGGCCGTTCCCGTCCACGGAAATGAACTTGTCGATCTGGCCTTTCAAGCTGTCGTTGAACAGGTTCTTGGTTCCGTGAAGATCTCCCAGCCCTTCTTCTCCCGTGTCGGCGGCGAAGGTGATCGTCCCCGCCGTTTTTACCTTGCCGTCGTCGAGCGCCTGGATTACGCCCAGCATCATCGCCAGGCCGCGGCAATCGTCGCCGATGCCGGGGCCCTTCAAAACGTCGCCATCGCGCGTTACCTTCACATTAGTCTCTGCCGGAAAAACCGTATCGAGGTGCGCCTGGAACAGCAGGTTCGGATGCGCGGAGGCGCCCGGACGAACGCCGATCACGTTCCCGGCTTTGTCGATCCGGACATCCTGAAGGCCCATCTGTTTGAACAGCCGCTCCAGCTCTCTGGCGCGCACGTCTTCATGGAACGGCGGCGCGGGAATTTCGCAGAGTCGAATCTGTTCTTCGATGAAATGCGGCTCGTTGCGCCTGGCGGCGTTAAGCGCGTCCTTCACGGCCGCATCCTGCATCAGGCGGGCGGCGTCCTGCGCGGCGCCCACAGCCGCCGAAGCCAGAACCAGCGCGATCGTCTGAAGGAAACGAGTGTGCATACCGGCACGAGTTTATCATGCACAAGCCGCTGCCTACCTTAGCAGGCAAGAATCAGTAGTTAAATTACTTGTTTCCATGGTGCCCGGGGCGGGAATTGAACCCGCACTCCCGTTTCCAGGAAGAGGATTTTAAGTCCTCTGCGTCTGCCGATTTCGCCACCCGGGCATATTCAAAAAGAGATTTTAGCGTATCAGACGAGCCGCGACGGCGCTGGCGATAGCGCGGGCGGCTCGCTGGTCGGGGTGCAGATCGCCTGGTATGCGCCAGCCCGGATCGAGCTCGACACGCAGGTAGGGCAGTCCGGCTTCATCCAGAATCCGGCGCCGCAGTACTCGCTCGGTCGGCTCCTCAGGCGTGAACTGCGGCACTAGGATCACGGGCGCCGCGCCGCGCGAACGCGCCAGGTCGATGGTGGCGCGCAGCACCTCACGGGTCATCGCGATGCCGCGTTCGATAGCCGCAGCGCCGCGGTAGGGCACCAGCCAACTGGCGAGCGCCGCCAGGCTCGATCGGCGCTCGGCCGGCTGCCATACCAGTCCCTGCGAAAGGTGCGGCCGATCTTCGTCGAGGTTCCGGTCGAAGAGCGCGGGCGTGAACAACGACACCACCGCCAGGGGCCGGCGAAAACGCGGCAGCTCCGCCACCAGGCGCAGGTATGCCTGGTCTGTAGAAAAGCCATGCACCGCGAGGTTGGCGCTCTGTGTCCCAAGGAGCGCCTGGACTTGGGCCGGTATGCTTTCGTCCCAGGTCAGCCCCTGCCCCACCATGATGGACTCGCCGGTGAATACGATGGTAGGGCGCTCGGGATCCACCGGGTCGCCAGAGCGGCGCACGCGATAACCCGAGGCGTCGAACGCATACTCAATGACGCGCCCGGCAAACGTGCCATGGCCGGTATGCGATGGCACGAAAAGCCAGCCAAGCCGCTGGTCGCGGTGGCGCAACGGCTCCTCGCCGCCAGGCCGTTCCTCCGCGGCAAGCCCGAACAACGTGCGGTGGAGTATCAGTTCGCTGGTCCCGAGCGCCAGCGCAACCGCCAGCGATACGCGCGCCGCGTCCGCAACAAGCGTGCCGGCCGGCGTGCGCGCGATGAAGGCCCCAATGCGCGGCCGCGCAACCAGCGCCAGCGCCGCCCCAAGCGCCGCTATCGCGATGCGCGCGAGCGATGCCGCCAGCACATACACGCGGCGCGACGCGAAGAAGGCCGGCAGGAAGTGGCGGTCGAGCCATTGGCGATCGGCCGCAAGAGCGCACGCCAGAAGTGCGATACCGGCGAATGCGGTCAGGATCTCGACCACCACTCGACGGAACTGGACTCTCATCCACGGGGCCTGCATCCAGTTGTAAGTTAACAAAAACTCCGTCTAAAATCATGTTACTCTCGTCAGATGCTCGGGCCTGTGCATCGCTGGATTTGGCGCGACGCCGGGCGGCGCGCACACAAACTGTTCCGCTTCGGCGAGACTGAAACCGACGGAGGGCGCGATCTGGTTCGCGCGGCGGAGCTCACCGGGGATCCGCTCCTGCGGCGGCTCTATCTGGTCCACGCGGCCGATGAGTTGCGGCACGGCGAGATGTTCCGCCGGCGGGGAACGGAGATCCTCCTTGCGCTGCCCCAAGGCTCGAAGCCCAGCTATCAGGCTGATTGGCTTGCGCCCAGCGGGCACGGTGAAGACGACCTGCACGTTGACGGGCGCGATGACACTTTGCTGGCCTTCCTCCATTTGTCGGAAAAGGCTGCCGCCAGCCGCTTCGCCGTGTATCGGGATGTGCTGCAAGACGATCCGCCGACGCGCACGGTTTTCGAGGAGATCCTGCACGACGAGGCTTTTCACATGAACTACGCGTTCTCGCAACTGGCCCGTGTCTCGCCCCAGCATCATCGGCGCCGACTGTGGCGGGCGCGCCTCAGCCGCCTGTGGAAGGGCTATTTGCGCTTAGCGGCCGCGCTCGCGGGCATGATCGGCGCGGTGATCCTGACGCTTCAGTACTTCATCCTGCTGCCGCCCTTCGCCTTTCTCGCCAGACGCGCCCAGCGGCGGGAGACTCCCGGCTGGACTCCGATTTCCCCCGAGCGCAAAGATTCACTTAAGGGGCAGTATTAAATGAAAATCCTGGGGATCTCGGCGCATTACCACGATTCGGCGGCGGCGCTGGTTATCGATGGCCTGCCGGTCTGCGCCGTGCAGGAGGAGCGGTTGTCGCGGCGCAAGGGCGATGCCGCCTTTCCGTTGTCGGCGATCGAGTGGTGCCTGGAGCACGCCGGCCTGGAACCGGAGGCGCTCGACGCCGTGGTCTTCTATGAGCGTCCGATGCTGAAGTTCGACCGCATCCTCACCTGCGCGCTGCGCGCCTTCCCGCACTCCTGGCGCGCGTTCCCGAAGGCTATGACGAACTCGCTCGGCCAAAAGGTCTGGGTGCGCGGAATCATTTCGTCACACCTGGGCGTGCCTGCACGCAAGATCCTGTTCACCGAACACCACCAGGCGCACGCGGCGGCCGCCTTCCTCACCGCGCCCACGCATCGCGCGGCGATCCTGACTGCCGATGGCGTAGGCGAGTGGGCCACGCTCACCGTGGGCCACGGCGAACGCGGCCCGAACCGCGCCACGGCGATCGCGCTCCTGCGTGAAATCAGGTTTCCGCATTCGCTCGGAATGCTCTATTCCACGTTCACGGCGTACCTGGGCTTCGCGGTAAACCAGGACGAATACAAAGTGATGGGCCTCGCCGGTTATGGCCGGCCGCGAATGGTCGACGACGTCCGCAAACTGATCCGCCGCACGCCGGACGGCGCGTTCACTCTCAATCTGGATTATTTCGAATTCCATACTACGGTCGAGCGCTCCTATTCGTCGAAGTTCGTTGCACTATTCGGGCCGCCCCGAAACGCCTATGAGCCGATCGATCTGGAGACTGCCGAAGGCCGGCGCTTCGCCGACTGCGCCGCCAGCGTGCAGCGGGTCCTCGAGGACACGCTTGTGGAGATGACCCGGGCGCTCCACCAGGAGACCGGCTTGCCCGACCTGTGCCTGGGGGGAGGCGTGGCGTTGAACGGTGTCGCCAACGCGCGCATTCTTGCCGAGTCGGGCTTCGAGCGCGTCTTTGTCCCGCCGGCCCCCGGCGACGCCGGCTGCGCGCTGGGCGCCGCGCTCTATGCGGACCGGATTCATTTCGGCAATCCGGACCGCGATTTTCCGGACCATCCGTTTTGGGGCCCGCCGGTTGACGGGGCGGAGCTGGCACGGCTGGCGGGCGAGGACGAACAGCCAGTGGATGAGCTTGACGATGGCGCGTTGATCGACCAGGTGGCGGGCGATCTGGCCGCCGGCCGGATCGTGGGTTGGATGGACGGCGCTCTGGAACTGGGGCCGCGCGCCCTGGGTCACCGCAGTATCCTGGCGGCGCCGCACTCGACCGGGATGCGCGACCGCCTGAACCGCGACATCAAATACCGCGAGGAGTTCCGGCCGTTCGCGCCGGTGGTGCCCGTCGAAGCGGCCGGCCGCTATTTCGATCTGCCGCCGGGCGGGGCGCGGTTGGCGCGTTTTATGTCGGGCGTTTTCCCGGTGCGGCCGGAGTGGCGGGCGCGCCTCGCGGCAATCACGCACGTCGACGGCACGGCGCGGGTGCAGACGCTCGAACGGGACATGGCGCCGCGGTTGTACGCGCTGCTGGAGGCATACGGCAGACGCACCGGTATCCCGGTGCTGCTGAATACCTCGTTCAACGTGGCCGGAGAACCCATCGTCAATCGCGCGGTGGAGGGGTACTCGACATTCCGGCGCTGCGGAATCGATGTGCTGGTCGCCGGGCAGACCCGCGTGACGAAGTCCGCATCGGCGCTGGCGCGGCCCAAGGAGGCAAACGCGTGATCAGGAAGCGTGGCAGGATAAAGCGCCAGACGATCGTGCTGGCAAGCGCGGCTGGATCGATCGCGCAGTTGGCGCGCGGGTTATGGCGCAGCGGCTCCGGCAAGCGCTGGCTGGTACCGCTGGCTATTTTTCTGTGCTTGACCGGGCTGGTGCTGATCGTGGCGACGACCGTGGAAGCGTTGGCTCCGTTCGTCTACTCGATCTTTTGACCGGTGAACCCCTTCCAGGAACTGCTGGCCTGCCCGGCGTGCGCCGGCGCGCTCACGGCGGATTGGTTATGCCGCGGCTGCGGCGCGCGCTACGAAGCGCCGGACGGAATCCCCAACCTGCGCCTTGAGATCGACGCCCGCGCCGACACGGTGCGCGGCTTCTATGAGCGCGCGCCGTTCCCCGGCTATCCGCCGCGCGACAGCCTGGCGTGGCTGCGCGCGCGCGCCGAACGGAGCGAGTTCGCGCGCCTGCTGGATCGGGCGATCCCCGGCGATGCGAAAATCCTGGAGGTTGGCTGCGGCACCGGGCAGATGAGCCTCTACCTGGCGGGCGCGGATCGCGTGGTCATCGGCGCCGATCTCACGCGCGGATCGCTGCTGCTGGGCGCGGCGGCCGCACGCCGCTTCAAACTCGATCGCGTGCGGTTCATAGAAACCGACCTGCGCCGCCCCGGTCTGCGCGCGGGCTCCTTCGACGTGGTCTATTCGTCGGGCGTCTTGCATCACACGCCCGATCCGCGCGCGTCATTCGCGCGAATCGCGCAGCTTGCACGGCCGGGCGGAATGATTGTGCTAGGGCTCTACAACGCATTCGCGCGCATCCCGCTCCGGCTGCGCCGCCTGGTCGCCCGGCTCTCGGGGTACCGGCTGATCCCGTTCGATCCGGTGCTGCGCGATCGCGCCAATGAACCGGCGCGGCGGGAGGCGTGGCTGCGCGACCAGTATCGGCATCCCGAGGAGCACCGCCATACTCTTGCCGAGGTGCAGGGCTGGTTCGAAGAGAACGGCGTGGAGTATGTTCGGGCATACCCCAGCGCGCTCATTGGGGACGACCGGGGCGACGACCCGGATGAACGGGAGGAGCTCTTTGCGTGGGCCGCCGACAACTGGCAGCCCGAGGCATGGCTGGCGCAGCTCGGATGGATTCGCACGCTTGGGCAGGAGGGCGGCCTGTTCGTCACCGTCGGCCGGCGCAGTCATCCTTGAGAGACGGGAATGCCCCGGAAATACTCCACGGTGTGGCGCAGGCCGTCTTCGAGCAGAACGCGCGGCTCCCATCCCAGCACCGCGCGGGCTTTGGCGATGTCCGGCTGGCGCCGCTTGGGGTCGTCCTCGGGCAAAGGCTGAAATACGATGGCGGATGCCGTGCCGGTCAGTCGGCGGATGTGTCCGGCGAACTCGAGAATCGTCATCTCGACGGGGTTGCCGAGGTTCACCGGGTAGCGTTCGCCTGAGAGCATGAGGCGATAGAGGCCGTCCACCAGGTCGCTGACGTAACAGAAACTGCGCGTCTGCGAGCCCGCGCCGAAGACCGTCATGGGCAGGCCGCGCAAGGCCTGGTCGAGAAACGCGGGCACCACGCGGCCGTCATTGAGCTTCATGCGCGGTCCATAGGTGTTGAAGATGCGCGCGATATTGGTGCGCAGGCCGTGCTTGCGGTGATAGGCCATGGTGAGGGCCTCGGCGAAGCGCTTGCTTTCGTCGTAGCAGGAGCGCGGGCCCACGGGGTTCACATTGCCCCAGTAGGTTTCCACCTGGGGATGGATCAGCGGGTCGCCATAGCACTCCGAGGTGGAGGTGATCAGGAAGCGGGCGTCCTTCTCCAGAGCCAGTTCCAGCATGCGGCGCGTGCCGATCGATCCCACGTCCAGAGTCTCGATGGGGTGCTCCAGGTAGTCCTTGGGGCTGGCCGGAGACGCCATATTGACGACACCATCCACGGCCCCGTCCACCGCGAACGGCTTTGTGATATCCTGCTCCACGAATCGGAAGCGGGTGTGGCCTTCCAGATGGGCGAGATTACCCGGGCTTCCGGTCAGAAAATTATCGAGAGCGACCACGGTGTGGCCTTCGGCCAGGAGACGGTCGCACATGTGCGACCCGATAAAACCGGCGGCGCCGGAGACGGCAATGCGCAAATTCCCTCCGAACTGTCCATTCTAGCGAAGCCCGCGCGGCATTACGAAAAGCCCCGCATGCTACAGTCAAAACTGAATCTTATGACGGACGCATCGTGGACCGAACGGGCGGTCCTGGTTCTACTCCTCGCCATTTCTCTGGGGCTCTTCTGGCGGCGCTTCCGTAAAGTTCTAGGTGTGATCCGGCGCTCTCGCCCAACGCCCGATTTTGAGGTTGCGCCGGTGGGGCCGCGCATCCGGCAATTCATTTGGGAGGTGCTGCTGCAGGGCAAAGTGATCGAGCAAAGGCCCCTGGCCGGCCTCGCGCACGCCTTCGTGTTCTGGGGCTTCCTGGCTTTCGGGCCGATCACCTTGAATCACATTACGACGGCTTTCGGCGCGCGTTTTATCTTCGCCGATTCCCGCTTGGGCGGCTTCTATCTCGGTTTTGTCGCGGTGTGGGCGGTGGCGGTAGCGGTATCGATTGCGGGCCTGTTCGTGCGCCGCTTCTTCGTGCAGCCGGTCTGGTTGGGTGAAGTGTCGCCGGAATCGGGCTTCATCGCGTGGTTGATTTTCGCGCTGATGGCGACTTACCTGGCCGGCTTGTGGCTTCAGGAGGACTCGATCGAGGGCCAGGCGAACTGGTGGGCGCACACGCTGGCGCTGCTGATTTTCCTGCCGCTGATTCCGCACACCAAGCATCTGCACCTGGCGATCAGCCCGGTCACTGTGTTTCTGCGGCGCGCGGGCTTCAGCCGGATTCCGCCGCTCGAGGGCGATGAGGATTTCGGTTTGGTTTCGGGCAAGGACGTTACCAAAATCGACGCGCTGCAGGCCTTTTCGTGCGTGGAATGCGGCCGGTGCACGGAGCATTGCCCGGCCGCCAACACGGGGAAAATACTCAATCCGAAAGAAATCGTTCTGGGACTGCGCGGCTACCTCAACGAATTCGGCGCGGGGAACGAGGCCGCTCTTCTGGGCAAATATATTTCCGAAGAGGCGGCATTCCAATGCACCACTTGCGGCGCATGCGAGTTTCAGTGCCCGGTGGGCATCCAGCACCTGCCGATGATCGTCGGGCTGCGGCGCGGCGCCGTGAACACCGGCAAATGGGAAGACGAATACGGCACCAAACTCTTCCTGAACCTGGAGCGGAGCGGCAACGCCATGGGCTTCGCGTCGGGCGAGCGGCAGAAGTTCATCGAGAAAAACGAGCTGCCCGTGTACGACGGCAGCCAGGAGTATTGCCTGTGGTTGGGGTGCATGGGCGCGTACGACCCGCACGGCCGTGAGATCGTGGTGGCGCTCGTGCGCGTGCTGCGCCACGCCGGCGTGACGTTCGGCGTGCTCCGCAAGGAGAAGTGTACGGGCGACCCGGCGCGGCGGCTGGGGAACGACCTGGCGTTTTCACAGGTGGCGGAGAGCAATATCGAAGCGTTGCGCGCGGCCAAGGTGGGCAAGATGGTTTCGATCTGCCCGCATTGCGTGCGCACCATCGGCACGGATTGGCAGGAGGCCGGAGGCACGTTTCCGATTGAGCATCACAGCGAGCTGCTGGCGCGCCTTGAATCGCGGCTGCCGAAGGCTGAGGGCGCGCGCGAAAAGGTAGTGTTTCACGACCCGTGCTACCTGGGACGGTACCGCAATATTTATGAGGAGCCGCGCGCGGTGATTGAGCGGTATGGCGATGCCGTGGACCCGCGGCGCGCGCGCGAGCGCTCGTTCTGTTGCGGGGCCGGCGGCGGCCAGATGTTTCTGGGCGAGGAGAAGGGCAAGCGCGTGAACGTGGAGCGCGTGGAGGAACTGGTGGCGACGGGCGCGCCGGTGATCGGCACGGCCTGCCCGTTTTGCCAAACCATGTTCCGCGACGCGCTGGGGACGGTGACGCAGACTCCGCCGAAACTGCTGGACATTGCGCAGATCGCGGCCGCATCGCTGCCCGCGGAGCCGCCGAAAATGGCGCCGTGACAAACGGCGGGGGAATGGTATAATCTGGTCTTGGCGCGGCGGGAGTCGCGTCATGCTTTCAAAGAATTTCCGCAGAGCGGGCGCGTAGCTCAACTGGCAGAGCAACTGACTCTTAATCAGTAGGTTGTAGGTTCGATTCCCACCGCGCTCACCATTCAAATCAATCACTTGCAGCGGTTTCGGCCCATGCCTACAGAACGTGAGTGTGCCAATAGTGTGCCAAATTTGGCGACTCGGGCTATTTCTTCCGCTGTCGGCCCATCAGCAACTTTCCCACCTTCTCGGCAGCGGAGTCCTGCATGTGGGGCAGCACGTGAGAGTACACATCCAAGGTGAACGCGGCGCTCGCATGCCCGAGCATCTCGGAGACGACTTTCGGTGGTACTCCTGCGGCGAGCGCGAGCGTCGCGGCCGTGTGACGGAGGTCGTAGAGTCGGAAGTTGGTGGGCAAGTTCGCCGCGTTCAACACGCGGATGAAGTCCTGTTGTGCCACATTGCGCTCATCAAGGGGCCCGCCCGTTCGGGTCGTGAAGATTAACCCGTTGTCAGTCCAGCGGCCATCCGCGTCCGCTTGCGTCGCTTCCTGGGCGGCCTTGTGCTTCTTGAGAGCCCCAAGAACGTGGGATTGGAGCTTGATGGTCCGGCGGCTACGTGAACGCTTCGTCTCGGCAAACTGCCAACCTCCGCCCTGTAGCCATTCCAGTGAGCGCACCACCACGATTGTTCCCGCCTTCAATATTGAGGTCAGTCCACTTCAGCGCCAGGTATTCACTCGGACGCGGGCCGGCCGTCACCGCCAACGCGAATAACGCGCCGATGCGGTCCTTGTCTGCGGCCCGCAGAAACGCCCGCGTCTGCACTGTCGACAGAACCTGGATCTCCTTTCTCGATTGCCTGGGCAGTTCAACCGAGTCCGCCGGATTGTAAACGAGCAGTCGCCACTTGACTGCCTGCTGGAGCGCCGAGCGCAGCACGGCGTGGGTGTATCGGACCGTGCGCGCGGACAGCCCTTTCTCGATGATCTTCCCGTAGACTGCTTGCACATCGAGAGGTGTGACCTTCGCCAAAGGACGCCCTTCCAGGGACGGCCGCACGTACCGCATGAGAAGAGTCTCATAGTCCCGGTAGGTTCTTGCCTTGAGTTTGGGCTTGGCGGCCGTTTCGAGCCATCGGTCCAGGTACGCACCGAGAGGTTCTGACGACAGTTTTGCGAACGAGCCCAGATCGCGATCACGCAAGGTAGCCGTCAGGTACTGCTGCGCGTCCTTCTTTGTGCCGCGCACGCTTTTGTTGTGATATTTTCGCCTGCCGGTTGATGGATCGCGACCGAGAAAGATGCGGACAAGCCAAAGGCGCGGTCCCCGTTGAACGATCTGTCCTGCCGGCCGTGCCATGATTCTGCCCCGATTGTAAGAGCATTCTGTGCCGAAAACAAAAGTCGGGCGTCTGAGTTTCGCGGAGGTTGGCTGACTGTGGCTGAGGGAAGCTGAGTTCTGACCGCCTGATGAGACTTTTGACTGAAACCTACAAGTCGGAGTACAACACTGCCATGGGCGTCGTTCCAAAAAGCTCTCCCACTATCCCGTGCCGGGCCCCACAGTTGCGCCTTCTTACGATGAAGGAGGTAGCGCTGCGGCTTGGCATCTCCCTGCAACGCACGTACGAATTGGGGCGTTTGGGCCTGCTACCAGTCGTCAGACTCGGCCGGCAGCTCCGCGTCGAGGAGGGGCGACTCACCAGTTGGATCGAAAGCGGCGGCCGTGGGTTGCCAGGTGGATGGAAACGGAATTCCGATTGAAGGAGCGGACATGCGAATCGAATCGAGACAGATGATTGCCAGGTTTCCTGCGGTCCAAATCCGGCGTCTGATGCGGGAGACTGTTGGAGGGTCGATTTCCCTGCGATGGATCAGGGAGGTTCTTCAATGCTCAGAGTCAACTGCTGCCACCGTGTTGGTGGACCTGCAACGCGAAGGCCTGGTTGTGCAGGTCGAAGACCACCTCGAGCCGTCATTGAAGGGCAGCGCCTTGGCGCAGGCGACCGCCGCCAAGCCCTTGGTACGCAGCACCGCCGAGCGGCTCATTTCGGGGGTGGTGGAGCGAGCAAGGTTGATCAACGCTGACGACGATTGGGCCTATCGCGTGGCGATGCTGGTCGTGTTCGGCAGTTTCGTTAGGGGGGCGGAAAGGCCAAACGACGTGGATGTTGCGTGCCGACTCAAGCCCCGCTGGCAGGGTCCATCGCAGGAAGAAGCGGAGCGGTTGAGTAGAGCGGCTCGTGACCGCCGGTTCCGCAACACGTGGGAGTGCGTGGCGTGGCCGAAGCTCGAGGTCCTCCGTTTCCTGAAGTCTCGATCACGCGGCCTGTCGGTTCAGGAGCTGGACGACTGGATTCTGAAGCAGGAGAAGCACTTGATCGTCTACCGCGATGGCTAGGAGGGTGAGCCAGTGGTAGAATGCCAGCTTCCTGAGTATCCCTTGTAAAATCTGGGACTTCCGTTCCTTACTGTCCAGTTTACTGTCCGACTTTTGACTCTCCTTTCGGTTCCATGGTATTCGGATTATGCCATGGGACGCGTCAACATCGTAAAGCAAATCAAAGTCGATGGCAAATGGACTTTGCGATCGATACCCAAGAAGAAATCTGGACACTACGACTGGGCCGCATTGCCAGACGGAGACTACTTCGTGGAGTGGCGCGACGACGGACGGCGTCGGCGTCAGCCAGCAGGCAACACCGCCGCGCAAGCGATGGAAGAGCAGCGGCGAAAGCGCCACGAACTGGAGGCTCATGCGTTGGGATTGGCTCCGCGGAATCAAACCTCGGAAGAAGTCACGTCCGCTGAGCCAGCCTCAATTCGGAAGTTGCTCGACCGATACCTGGACCAGATCAAGACTCTGAAAAAGCCCAACACCCACAGGAAGTACGACGCCGTCCTGACGAGATTCGCCAAGGTTTTCGATCGACGAACTCTGGTTTCGATCTCGACAGAAGAGCTGAACGACTACGTCGTCGAATTGATGAAGTCGGGAATGTCGGCAAACACGGTTCTCCACAATGTGGTGATCATCGCCCAGTTTTGCAAACGGAACGGAAGACCTGGCCTGACCCGATTGCTTCAGCTTCCGGAGAGAATATCGCCGTTGCCCTTGGAGTACACCGAGGAGGAACTGGCATCCTTCTTCGAAGTCACTACCGATCGTGAGCGGGAGCTATTCTCCACGTTTCTGCTAACCGGATTCCGCGAGCAGGAAGTCGCCTTCCTCTTCTGGACCGACATCAATCTTAAACTCAGGACGATCCGAGTCACCTCCAAGCCCCATCTGGGATTTTCACCGAAGCGTTGGGAAGAGAGAGAAATTCCGATCCCCGTCGAATTGGCCAGATTGCTTGAAGGACGTCCGCGCCTCCACAGCGAGCGGTTCGTATTTCCATCGCCCACTGGTAATCGAGATCACAACATGCTGCTCAAATGCAAAGCGGTTGCAGCGCGCGCGGGTTTGAACTCCGAAAAGTTCGATCTGAAGACATTTCGTTCGACGTATGCCACTCGCATGCTCCGTTCCGGCTTCGATGTGCGAACGGTTCAGCAATGGATGGGGCACAAATCCTTGGAGACGACCATGCGGTATCTGGTGCCCGCGAGCGACGTTCACGACCGACTTGATCAGGTTGTCGTACCCAGCGTCAATAAGGACGCAGGTCCGCCAAGAAAGTCCGTCCAACAGGAAGTGGGTACTGGCAAAAGATCCGTTCGTCGTCGCGATTGATTCCATCAGCGATACTTCCTCCATGGCTGCGCGAGACTCCAACCCGAAAAATGTTCTTGGACCTAAGCGGACCCGCTCCGCGTGGAAGCCGTGGCCCTGCCACTCCTCGGGGGGCAACGTCCCGAACAAGGGCAGATTGGTCTCGTGCCCGACCAGGATTTCGTAATTCCCGAGTCTCCCTCATTCGTCCTGAACAAATTCCAGCAGCGTTGCACCGTTGTGCTCGATCATCTGCCGGTAACGCCAATTGCTGTCAAATTCGTCTTAGGCCATGGTGCGCAAGAGGACTGGGTGCAGCGCAAGATCGCGCGGTCGGACCACTTGCCGGCTGCGAGTCGCCGGTTCAGGAGGGTGTTAGGCGCACCCTCGATCAACTCTGCAAGCAAATCTGGCGCTGTTCGTAACGTTTCCCACAAACCCGAACCCGACGCCTAGATCGAGCAGAAATTGTCGGAGGTGATCGGGCAACCCGCGCTCAAGATCACGCTCGTGGGAATCCTCGCCGGGCGTTAGAAAATCCAAGTTGTAGGGATCTTTGGTGATTTCCTGCGCCAACTCGGATTGTTTAGGCGGAAGAGTGCGGTCAAAGTTGGCAACGGCTTTCCGCTGCCGATGGTGCCGGCCGGCTTCGATCTGATGAACGAGCACGATGCGGCTCCATCCATGTTGAATGGTCTTGCCTTGGCGGCCTGCATGACGTAGGCGGCATCCACATCGCCCGCGAGACTATGGCCGAAGACCAGGCGGCCAGATCCATCGAAGCCTTGCCAGGAGTTGACCGCGTGTGGCCCAGGCGCCGCGCTGATTGGCAGACGCTACCACGTTGCGCCATGCGCAGGTGGGTGAATCGGCGCCTGCAAACTCCACGGAAATGCGCGGCAGCAGGGCGGCGGCCTCCACCCCGTCGGGGGCAGCGGGCAGGGCGGTGGCGGGGTCAAGCCAATGCGGCTGCAAATCGCCGGACAGCAGATGCGATCGTCTGCGGCGGCGAACCTTTCGAGGATTGCGAGGTTGTGGTGCCAGGTGACTTGTGCAAGCACGGCTTGCACAAATGCCTCGTCGCCTCGGTACAGCAGGACCAGTTCCAGGTTGACCGCCAAGCGATGCATGGAGCTGCGCAGTCTGAGTCCGTCTCTTCAGGTCGGCCAGAAATTATGCGGAGCTGTCGGGAGCGAGTGGTTCCGTCTTAATTCATAGCCGGCGCATCGCGGCGCTGGAGAAACGGTTGGGTGTGCGTGGTAGGCGGCCTGGCGGCCTGTTTGGACGTCGAGTTCCCCGCCGATGTGCCCGATGAATTTCGCTTCGCGGCCTACAGTGGGAAGCATTCCGGTGAGGAAGAGCAGGTGGCCAGCCTGCACCTCTTCCGCGTAAATGTCGAACGGCTCAGGCGGCGTTGGAAGCTTGATGCCAAGTTGTCTTAACCGCTGCTCGGCAGTGGTCGGACGAGGGCTGTCGATGCCTAAGCGTCCGTCTTTCGAACTCGTATTCATTGTTCTCGCTGCATGCTCAGCTCCCATGCTGTCCCACGAAATCTCCCAGGCGATTTTCTGCATCGCCGGGTTTGCAAAAGCCGCGCCCAATCAACTCCTTGATCCGCTCCTCTGTGGCTGGTCGTGCCATCGAAGCAACGCAAGCGTTCCACCCGGATTCGACTTCGATATCAGGCGGCAAACCAGCGACGTTAACGAGGCGTCTGGTATCCATGATTGTCCGTTTGTCGAAGGAGGCGATTCTGGTGGCAAGCGCATCGACAAATCCGTCAAGGTCAGCATCCGGCATCGACCGATTCACGTAGCCGTAGAGTTCGGCCAAGTCTCCTGGGATGTCGTTTGCGCTCAAAATCACTTCCAGGGCGCGCCCTCGTCCCATGAGACGCGTCAATTGCGCCATAGGGCCACCGCCAGGCACCAGACCGGCGCCAACTTCAAACTGCGACAAGATGGCTTTGTCGCGACTGGCAAAACGCATGTCGCAGGCAAGGGCAAGCTCACTTCCCATACCAGTCGCCCGCCCGCGAATCGACGCTATCGATACGACACGAGCACGACTCAGGCGCCCCAGCATCTCGGGCCAGGGATGCAACCCTGTGGGTCCAGGGGGAAGATGCGCCAAATCGTCGAGGTTTGCAAGAAAATCCAAATGAATCAGAAAGAAACCTTCAACGGCACTATCAAAAACCACCACCTTGACCTGTTCGTCAGTTTCGAGGGCCGTGATGATCTCGTTCACTTGCGGAAGCATCTCAGGACCGAAGATGTTGAGCGGCGGGTGATCAAACGTGACTCGCCAATACTCGGGCGAGCGCTTGGTCACGCGTATCTGAGTATTCTTTGTTGCTGCGAAATTGTGATCCTTCATGTTGGCTGTCTCCTTATCAGTTGGTTTTCATCGGCGCTTTCGTCACGCGGCTTTGGTGAGGTGGTCCCAAATAAGGGAACTCCCGTAACAGATCGCCGTGGGGCCCTACGCTATCCCCCGTGACCCTTCCATTTGTCAGAACGCGCATGAACCAATCGAACACATCGTCGGTGAGTGTCCGGCCGTTATCGGGAAATGACGCCGGGCGCGTAGGGTCATAAGGCAGAACATCTGGAAGCAATGTCCCCGCCACACGCTTCGCCTCAGCCGGCGTATATCCACCAGTGTGCTCCAGAGCGTGCGCAAAGCCAGCAAGGAAACGCCCATCGTCCGCCGGTTCACCTCCGAGGTAGGCATCTCTTTCTTCGACGAGCACGACAGCCTGGGCAGGCCGCGCTCCGCGCTCCACTTGAATCCAGCCACCGCCATCACCTGGCGTAAGCGTGCGCGCCCATAGCCGAACCTCTTTTGTCCCCAGAGCAGAATTAGGTACTTCAAGAACGATGCTGCATACATCTTTGTCAGCGAAGAAATCGTCGCTCGTGAACTGGAAGTTGTTCTTCGCGCCTTCCACGTCGCAGAAAAAAGGGTCGCTCCGCCAGCCGGCAAAGAAGCGGGTATCGCCTGCCTCTGTAACCCTCGCCTCGCGCCCTATTGAAACCGGCGCTCCATCAACGACCACCCGCCCGCCATCGGCGGTACCGGCGGCATGCGGGCCATCGACCCGGTGGACAATCGCGGTTTGGGCGCCGCGCTCGAAAGCCGAGAAGCGCACCCGGTACGCGATATCGGCAACCGCATCACCATCGGTGTCAATCTTGAGCTCGTACAGTGCGTCGGGGGCGAAAGGCTCCGTCGTAGTAGGCCCAGGAGGGTTTTCTCCGGCAGAGGGATGCACGTTCATGATCAGGATGGATTTCCCCGTGTCTCCCGGTTTGGGAAAGGCATACAGATCAGTGAAGTCCAGTCGAGCGTCCCCTTGGGGAAAGCGGAAATCAGGGCCGGAATAATGGTGCGACATGGATTGGTCCTTATCTTGCAGATCTGCTCTGTTCGGCTCGGTTAGAATGCGGCGGCGCCGGCCGTGGCGACAGCGTGATCCTGATCGCCGGAACCACCGCTGACGCCAATCGC
>Ga0209847_1000272_pt1 | contig 22230 bp, 18 predicted proteins | sample OrgsoiDNA_201060_FD_185808 | JGI IMG/M metagenome (GOLD analysis project Ga0209847, IMG submission 185808) | Permafrost soil microbial communities from the Arctic, to analyse light accelerated degradation of dissolved organic matter (DOM) -... | ecosystem: Environmental > Terrestrial > Soil >... | reverse complement strand
CAATGTGGCGGGCAAACCACATGGCTACCGCATCAGAAGTCACCTCCTGCTGAACAGCAAGGTAGCCTAACAGGTCGGGTATCAACTTTTGTAAATTTTGTTGGCGTAAAGGTAAAGGTACTGCGCGCAATGTCACATGCTGGTGATCAACCATCATCTCCAGGCCCGATCTTTGCAACAACGCCTGATGCCGGGTAAAAGCGGCACTTTCTTCTTTGGTTATCTGTAGCTTAAGCGGAATAAGTAAAGGCTGCGGACGCAGTCCCTCTTCCGGCGGCGTTAATTGCGCCCTTTTAAGCCAGCGCTCTGCCACCGGCAGCGATAACAGCACCAGCTGTTTTCCCCGCTCAAGCAGGGCATATTCCGGCGCGCATACCGTCAGGACACGTCCGAAGCTCTGGCTGTGTGAATCAAGCGCCGATTCTGGCAACGAGTTATGCGAAATTTTGGCCGGCAGCGTCGCTGGCGGTTCCTCTACTTTCAGCGACTGCGCGGTCGATTGCAGCAAGCGCTGATACACGTTGCCCTGCGGCGGAGTATACGAGGGTTTGTCATCTTTATACGCAGGCTCACGTGGCTGGCTGACACGCGAGGTCTCAGGAAAGACGTTTTCCCGCGACGGTCGTGATGCAGCTTCCCGCTTAGCGGCCGGTTGAGAGAAGTGATTCCCTCCCGCAGCCTGGCGGTTTTCAGGTTGCCAGCGCGGCACATCAATTTCCACACCGTCTTCATCGACTGCCGTTGCAGCGAGCAGGTCAGGTTTGGCGGCCTGCTGCAACACCGTCATCACAGCCTGATAGATAAAATCATGTACTAAGCGCGACTGATGAAAACGGACTTCATGTTTGGCCGGATGAACATTCACATCCACCTGATGCGGATCGACGTCCAGATATAGCACGTAGGCAGGCTGCTGATCGTCTTTCAGCTGATCCTGGTAGGCCTGGCGGATAGCATGGTTAATAAGACGATCTTTCATCATGCGATTATTGACGTAGCAATACTGCATGTCACTCAGGCTGCGCGATCCAGCCGGATCGGCGACCCAGCCACGGATCCCCAGATCGCCATGCTCCCACTTCACCTCAAGCGCGTGCTGCACAAAGGTCGGGCTACAGATCGCCGCCAGTCGCCGCGATGATTGTGCCGGATCGGTCACTGGGCGGTATTGCCGCATCAGTTTGCCGTTGTGCGTGAGGTTAATGGCCACGTCAAAACGCGCCAGTGCAATGCGCCGGACCACTTCGTCAATATGAGTAAATTCGGTTTTCTCGGTGCGCATAAATTTGCGACGGGCGGGTGTGTTGAAGAACAAATCCAGCACTTCGACCGTAGAACCCTGCGGATGCGCCGCCGGTTTGACCGTCACGGCCATGTCGCGGCCTTCGGCGTAAGCCTGCCAGGCTTCGGGTTGTGTTGCAGTACGCGACGTCAGCATAAGACGTGATACCGAGCTGATACTGGCCAGCGCTTCGCCGCGAAAACCGAGGCTGACGATTGCCTCAAGGTCATCGAGGCAGCTGATTTTACTGGTGGCATGACGAGCAAGCGCCAGCGCCAGCTCGTCTTTAGCAATACCGCAGCCGTTATCACGAATGCGGATAAGTTTGGCACCGCCGCGATCGATATCAATGTCTATGCGCGTTGCCCCCGCGTCCAGACTGTTCTCCACCAACTCCTTCACCACCGAAGCCGGTCTTTCCACCACTTCACCCGCCGCTATCTGATTGGCTAATTGCGGGGGCAGAACCTGAATCGACATAACGGCTCCAGAGATAAAGTGTCACAATCCGCCGGAATTAACGACACGAATTATGACTGAGGAATGGTTAAGGTTTGGCCGAGTTGTACCTCGCCAGATTTCATATGATTGGCCGTTTTGATGTCATTCATACTGACACCGTATTTCGACGCAATTGCCGACAACGTATCGCCCCGGGTGACTTTATGCTTCGCTGCTTTCTTTTTAGCCACCGTGGTTTTACTGACCGCCGCCGTTTTCTGGCTATTGGCCGCTACGGCTTGGGTACCCGCAGGCACTTTCAACCGCTGACCGACCCACACGCCGTCTTTCTTCAGCTTGTTCAGGTCACTCAGCGCGCCCGCCGTGGTGCCATAGTTTACGGCAATTCCGATCAGCGTTTCGCCACGTTTTACCTGGTGAATCTGCGTTGCGCCGCCCGAGGCTGCCGTTGCTTCAACCGGCCCAGGCTGGCTCATTGAACTGTTGCTACCAGCGCCGCTGTCAACCGCCGTTGCTGAGGCCAGCAGCGGTCGGTTTTCGACCTTTGGGCCGGATTGCAACGGATGTGACAGGAAATAATTGCGCAGGCCAGAGTAGATGGCCTGCGCAATTTTGTCCTGATACGCACTGCTTCCAAGCAGCCGCTCCTCATTACCATTACTGATGAAGCCGGTTTCCACCAGCAAAGAAGGAATATCCGGTGAACGCAATACACCCAGGCTGGCATGTTCAGGTTTGGCTTTGTGCAATGCACCGACGCGGCGCAGCTGAATCAGCACTTTCGACGCCACGTCATAACCCACACGCTGGGAATGGCCAAACTGTAAATCCAGCACGGCCTGACTTAAGTAAGGGTCAGCGGCGGTGTTCGCCAGCATGTCACCGGCACCACCCAGTAGCTCCGATTGCTTCTCGTGCTGCTCCAGCCAGTTACCCATTTCACTGTTGGCGCGACGGTTGGAAAGTACCCAGACCGAGGCGCCGGTGGCACTGCGGTTTGGCGCAGCATCGGCGTGAATAGAAACCAGCACGTTCGCGCCTTTTTTACGCGCCACGTCAGAACGGCCCATGACCGAGATAAAATAGTCACCATCACGCGTCATCGCCGGTTTAAACATCGGATCGGCATTCAGTTTGGCTTCCAGTTTGCGGGCGATGGCAATCGTAACATTCTTCTCTTTCAGGCCATTGCCACCGATAGCGCCCGGATCCTGACCACCATGACCGGCATCGATAGCCACAATCACCTGATTATCATTGCTGCTGCCACTGGTTCTGGGGGTGGGGGTATTGTCCGAGGCCGGACCGCTGGTCACTGCCGTCAGTTTGCTGCCCTCAAAAGGGTTCGATACATTATTTTTCGCCGTCAACGCCGCATTCGGCGAGGGGGTAGAAGTGACCGTATTGAGAGAAGCGGAACGTCGCGCTGACGGCGTAGTGACAGCGCCCATGGTGAACGTCACGCTATTTTGATCAGTAACCGCGTTGGTTTTCACTTTTTGCGTCAACTCAAATACCAGCCGCTGGCTTTGGGCATCCTGCGCATTACTGGCACGTACCCGCTTCACCAAATTCTGACCGTTAAAGTTCAGCGGCAGACCTTTCATCACGCCGCTTTGCTTGACGTCGATCACTACCCGCTCAGGGTTATGCAGCGGGAAGAAGGCATAGTCGGGCTTACCATCAAAAGTAATGGTAATCGTTGATTGAGTGGATCCGTTGGAAACATTGATGTTTTTCATGCCCGCTGCCGACGCAGGCAATAATGTCACGGCAGCAAACAGCAAAATTGACGATAAAAATAGCGTCGTGGTAAGGAAAATCTTTTTAAAGCCGTTACTCATCGCGCGATCATCCTTGCTGTTGTACCAGATGCAATAGGCTAATTCCTGAAGCAGAAACCGCTTTCAGCGTCGCTACACGCCCATCCTGCTGATATTCCAGCGTTAATTCAATATCAGGCTCAGGCAAGACGCCAGCGCCCTGCTGCGGCCATTCCACCAGACAGATGGCATCCTGAGCAAAATAATCACGAATGCCCATAAATTCCAACTCTTCCGGGTCCGCAAGACGGTACAGATCAAAATGGTAGACCACCATCGGATGTAACTGATAAGGCTCCACCAGCGTATAGGTCGGGCTTTTTACATTGCCCTGATGCCCGAGCGCCTGAAGAAATCCACGGCTGAAAGTGGTTTTTCCGGCGCCTAAATCGCCGAAAAGATGAATAACTGTCGCACCAGTGCACGCTTTGGCCAGTGTTGCACCCAGTTTAAGCGTTGCCGCTTCGTCCGGCAGAGAGAGTTGTAGTTGATTCATTTGGTGATATCTTTTTTTTCAGGTCAGGATTAACTAACGGGGCAATTACCGCTAAAAGATCAGTCGCCAGCATACCGCGCGTCCCTTGGTAAAGGGCTATCTGGTCAGCGGCTGCGCCGTGCACCACCGCACCCGCACAGGCTGCGTCAAACAGTGAAAGTTGCTGCGCTAACAACCCGCCAATGATACCAGAAAGCACGTCACCCATGCCGCCGGTAGCCATTCCTGCGTTGCCAACATCAGCTAACGCCATCGGGCCGCTCTCGTGAGCAATCAGGGAGCCAGCGCCTTTAAGCACCACAACACCACCGTAACGTTCAGTCAGTTTTCGCACTGCAAGTAAGCGGTCACTCTCAATATCGTTCACTGAACATCCCAACAAACGCGCCGCTTCGCCGGGATGAGGCGTTAACACGCGATTTTGCCGCTTCTGCGGTGTGATTGCCAGCAAGTTCAGCGCATCCGCATCGAACAGGGCCGGTTTTGTACTCTCAACCACCTGTTTGAATGCCGCCTTGCCCCAGGCTTTTTGGCCCATCCCTGGCCCCACGACCACCACATCGGCCCACTCCAGGCCGTCTGCCAGTGATTTTTCGTTCAATTCCTGCACCATCAGCTCAGGTCTGGCGGTCAAAAGCGGCCCGACATGTTGTTTGTGAGTAAGTACTCGCACCATGCCTGCTCCGGCGCGCAATGCCGCCTCGGCAGCCATACGGATCGCACCCGCGAAGCCGGTATCGCCACCGACCACCAGCAGATTACCGTGATCACCCTTGTGCGAGCATGGTCGGCGCGGGTGTAACCAGTCGCCAAGCTGGGTGGCGTCAAGCCGCTGTAAAACCGCAGGGTGCCCGCTCAGCCAGCGGTGCAAACCAAGAGCGTCGCAATATAATTTGCCAACGTAGTCACGTGCTTTACCGGTCAGTAAACCCGGCTTGAGTGCGATAAAGGCCATCGTCACGGCGGCATATACCGCGTTACCCGGCACGGTACCCGTTTGTGCATCAAGTCCCGAGGGAATATCCAGTGACAATACCGGTGCACCAAAGGCGTTGATAGCCGCAATCAGGGTGTCATAAGGTGGCCGTGGCGCGGAGGTTAAACCGGTCCCGAGCAGTCCATCAATAATCAAGTCAACGTCTGACGGCCAGTGCGCATCGTCGGCACCCACGGAACCACCGGCGTTAAGCCACGCGTCCTTCGCCAATTGGGCTTCTTCGGGTAAGGACTTATCGCTTTTGACTGCCAGCAGCGTCACCTTTACACCGGCCGCATGCGCGAGCCGTGCCACCTCATAACCATCACCACCGTTATTGCCATGCCCGCACAACACCAGCCAGTGCCGCGCAGTCGGGAAGGCCGATCGTGCCAGATGAAATGCCGCAGCCGCAGCGCGCTGCATCAGCGTAAACAAGGAGATACCCGTTTCCTGCGCCGCCTGGCTTTCCACCTGCCGCAGCCAGTCCGCAGAAAAGACAGAATGTGGTAAACTTAGCGCGTTACGTTTTTCACTTTGGTTAGTCATGACACTCCCTCTTGATCTCATTCAACTGGCCCAGCTTATCAAGCAATGGGGCCAATCTTTTGGCTTTCAGCAAGTCGGCATCTGCGACACAGATCTGTCCGCTGAAGAGCCAAAATTGCAGGCATGGCTTGATAAACAATACCATGGCGAAATGGAATGGATGGCCCGCCACGGTATGCTGCGCGCGCGACCTCACGAACTGCTGCCGGGCACATTACGGGTGATCAGCGTTCGGATGAATTACCTGCCTGCCAACGCCGCTTTTGCCAAAACGCTGAAAAACCCTGAACTGGGTTACGTCAGCCGTTACGCCCTCGGGCGCGATTATCATAAAGTGTTGCGGCAGCGCCTGAAGAAACTCGGCGACAAAATTCAGACCTGGTGTACTGAACATGCTGATTCGCAAACAGTTGATGGTCAGGAAAAGCATGGCACAGAAATCACTTTCCGGCCTTTTGTCGATTCGGCCCCGATGATGGAGCGTCCGCTGGCGGCGAAAGCAGGCATTGGATGGGTTGGTAAACACTCACTTATTCTCAACCGTGAATCCGGCTCCTGGTTTTTCCTTGGCGAATTACTGATTGATTTGCCTCTGCCTGTCGATCAGCCGCAGGAAGAAAAATGCGGTAAGTGTGTCGCCTGCATCACAACCTGTCCGACCGGCGCCATTGTCGCGCCTTATACTGTGGATGCCCGCCGCTGTATCTCCTACCTGACGATTGAACTGGAAGGAGCCATCCCGGAAGAATTCCGTCCACTGATGGGTAACCGCATCTATGGCTGTGATGATTGCCAGCTGATTTGTCCATGGAACCGTTATTCACAGCTGACTGACGAAGAAGATTTCAGCCCGCGTGCCGCCTTACATGCGCCGGAACTGATTGAACTGTTCGGGTGGAGTGAGGAGAAATTCTTACGTATAACAGAAGGTTCGCCTATCCGCCGCATCGGTCATTTACGCTGGCTACGGAATATTTCTGTCGCGCTGGGCAACGCACCCTATGCTGAAAATGTGCTATGGGCACTGCAAACACGGCAAGGGGAAAATAGTCTGCTGGATGAGCATATCGAGTGGGCTATAGCGCAACAGCTGGGAAGGCGCATTGAAAATCAGGTTGAAGTGCAGTCTTCACAGACGAAACGGCTGATTAGAGCAGTAGAAAAGGGTTTACCGCGGGATGCATAAAGCGGACGGTTAAAACGTTACAATGCCACTTTTTTATCTGTGCATAAAAATAAAAATGCTTTGGCAATCAAGTGCAAAAAAAAGAGCAAGAGATCGTCATAACGTTTCGATATAAATATTTTTTGTTAAAATTCAGTAATTTATTTTTTGACAATCTTTATCGCCCAGAAATCACACAGTGCAAAAAGTAAACTAAAACTGTGGATAAGTCTGTTCAAAAAGTTACTACAAAGAATGTAAAGTGATGACGTAACGCGCCTGCAAGTGGCGTGCTATCTGGCTTGGAAATGGAGTGGATAAAAATTGGAGCGGGAAACGAGACTCGAACTCGCGACCCCGACCTTGGCAAGGTCGTGCTCTACCAACTGAGCTATTCCCGCATTGAGATGCTTGTTGCATCCTGCTGTTAACTGGTTTGTTGGAAAACCACAGCATTACTTCTGGAGCATTACTTCTGGAGATGTAAATTTTGGAGCGGGAAACGAGACTCGAACTCGCGACCCCGACCTTGGCAAGGTCGTGCTCTACCAACTGAGCTATTCCCGCGTCGCATGGTACTACTTCTTTTTCTAAGTCTTTTTTCTAAATCTAAACAGGTACTTAAAATTTGGAGCGGGAAACGAGACTCGAACTCGCGACCCCGACCTTGGCAAGGTCGTGCTCTACCAACTGAGCTATTCCCGCTCTGCGCACCCAACAAAATTCTTCATCGGTACGGGGTGCGCATTATACGAGAAATCCTTTCCCTAGCAAGCCCCTGGAAGCAAAAAAACGTGTTTTTTGTTTAAGTGCCGATTAAAACAACAAACCGATGATTTAAGCAGCGGAACACGGTGATTTCGTGTTCCACAGTGGGGTTAAATGAATGTCTAAATATTTACCCTAAATCACACGACTTGCCGAGGCGTTGGGGCACGGGGATTTAAAGCTGAATAAAATGCTCGCGGTAATACGCTAATTCAGCAACCGATTCGCGGATATCGTCTAATGCCTGATGGGTGTTTTGTTTCTTAAATCCGCTGAGTACCTCTGGCTTCCAGCGACGCGCCAGCTCTTTCAACGTGCTCACATCCAGATAGCGGTAATGGAAATAGGTCTCCAACTGCGGCATGTATTTAAACAGGAAACGGCGATCCTGGCCGACGCTGTTGCCACAAATTGGCGATTTGCCCGCCGGAACCCACTGTTGCAGGAACTCGATGGTTTTGAGCTGCGCCGCATTATCATCAAACGTACTGGCTTTCACCCGTTCCACCAAACCGCTGCCCGTATGAGTGCGCACGTTCCACTCATCCATCAGCGCCAGTTGAGCATCAGACTGATGAACCGCCATGACGGGCCCCTCCGCCAGAATATTCAGATTTGCATCAGTCACCAGGGTGGCAATCTCAATGATGCGATCACGTTCAGGGTCAAGCCCGGTCATTTCCAGATCGATCCAGATTAAATTACTGTCATTTCCTGCCATGATATTTCCTGTTAACGGTCTGTCGCTGAATGCTGTTGCACCAACAATCAGAAGTTTATGAGAGACGCCTCGAGTAACCGCCAGCCAGCAACGGTTAATAAATACGAAATAGCTGGTATCATAGACGTTTTGGTCGCACCGAGCGATTAAAGCCAGTCAAGTGAGGCGCAGTGACTAAGTCAAAACTGTCTAAAGGGCAACAACGTCGCGTTCAGACTAACCACCAGCGTCGTCTGAACCAGACCGACAAACGGAAAGAGCTGGACGACTCCCTGCATGGCGAACCGCAAGACGGCGTGGTGATCAGCCGTTTCGGGATGCATGCGGACGTTGAAGCTGCCGACGGCAGCCAGCACCGTTGCAATATTCGCCGAACCATCCGCTCTCTGGTCACCGGCGACCGTGTCGTATGGCGCGCTGGCGAAAATGCCAGTGTCAAAGGCATCGTCGAGGCGGTACATGAGCGTACCTCTGTTCTGACACGCCCAGACTTTTATGACGGCGTAAAACCTATCGCCGCCAATATCGACCAGATCGTGATTGTTTCCGCCATTTTACCCGAGCTGTCGCTCAATATTATCGACCGTTATCTGGTGGCTTGTGAAACAGTGGAAGTTGAGCCGCTGATTGTACTCAACAAAATTGACCTGCTTGACGACGATGGCCGCAAGTTCGTCAAAGGGATGATGGACATCTACCGCAAGATTAATTATCGCGTACTCGAAGTCTCCAGCCAGACCGGTGAAGGGATGCCAGCATTTGAAACTGCACTGACAGACCGCATCAGTATTTTCGCCGGTCAGTCAGGGGTGGGGAAATCCAGCCTGCTGAACGCATTACTGCCACCGGAAGAAAAACAGATCGTGGTCAATCAAGTCTCAGACAACTCAGGCCTGGGTCAGCACACCACGACTGCAGCTCGTCTTTACCACTTCCAGCATGGTGGCGACGTGATCGACTCCCCCGGCGTGCGCGAGTTCGGTCTGTGGCACCTTGCGCCAGAGCAGATCACTCAGGGCTTTGTCGAATTCAGACCTTTCCTTGGTTACTGTAAATTCCGCGACTGCAAACATGGCAGCGATCCAGGCTGTGCTATTCGTGATGCCGTAGAACGTGGGGATATTGCCGAGGAGCGTTTCGACAACTATCACCGCATTCTGGAAAGCATGGAAGACGTAAAAACACGTAAAAACACGTAAGAGCTTCGATACATTATAATAGTTAACTGTTTGAATTATTAACCGATTGGTGAAATTCAGAGCCCATCGGTTAACTGAGGTCAATAGCGGATATTGAAGCGATGATTTACCCTCGTTAAAATCCGCAGCTTTACACTGCGTTGTTGGCTTAAAACGGCCCGACCACCATGCTCAATGTTGCTCTGACTCTGAGCAACCTGCCCAATTTCCGCGCCGCGAATCCCGGCGCGATGACATCATCCAAGAGGTTCCCCGTGCTGGACAGTATCAAAATCAAGCTTCAATACTTACTTCCTAAACAAGGTCTGACCCGGCTGGCTGGCTGGGGCGCAGAGAAGCGTGCAGCGATGCTGACGCATTGGGTTATCAAAGGTTTTGCCCGTTATTACAACGTCGACATGAAAGAAGCCAAGGATCCGGATCTCAAATCTTATCCGACGTTCAATGAGTTCTTCGTCCGTCCGCTGCGCGAAGGCGCTCGCCCGGTGGTCAGTGGCCTGGATATGCTCTGCCTGCCCGCCGATGGCGCAGTCAGCCAATTAGGTGCCATCGCCGACGGCAAACTGTTCCAGGCTAAAGGCCATTTTTATTCTTTAGAAGCTTTGCTGGCGGGAAATTATCTGCTGGCAGAGGAGTTTAAAGACGGTCAGTTCGCCACCATTTATCTCGCGCCTCGCGACTATCACCGCGTCCATATGCCGTGCGATGGCGTACTGCGTGAAATGATCTATGTCCCGGGCGATCTGTTTTCGGTTAACCCGCTGACCGCTGCCAATGTGCCGAATTTGTTTGCACGCAATGAGCGCGTTATCTGCGTGTTTGATACTGAATTTGGCCCGATGGTGCAGATTTTAGTCGGTGCGACCATCGTCGGCAGTATTGAAACCGTATGGGCAGGCTGTGTGACGCCGCCGCGCGAAGGCATTATCAAACGCTGGACTTACCCTGCCGAGGGCAGTGAAGGCGCAATTGCGTTGGAGAAAGGTGAGGAAATGGGCCGCTTTAAACTAGGGTCCACCGTGATCAACCTGTTTGCTGCAGGCCAGATCACCTTCATGCCATCGCTGAGTAACGGTACGGTCACCCGCATGGGCGCGCCTTTTGCCGAAGCTCTCCGTCAGCACACGCCAGTAAAAAACGACACCGTTGGGATCGCGAAAAGCGAGCCGGTAGTCGCTGATGACATCATTGCGTCGACCGAGGCCGCGCCATCACCCGTAGGCATGGCGCAGGCTGGCGTGACTAAACCGGCTGCCCCGCCGGAAGAGATCTGACACCTTCCCGACCCAACAGATTAAAAGGAAATATCGAGTGCGCCTGATCCCTGCGTTACTGATGAGTTTACTGCTGGCCCTGCCGATGATCGCCAACGCGGCACCGTCGGAAGACCAGCTCAAACAAGAGCTGAAACAAGCTGAAGCCAATAAGGAAATGGCAAATCAGGCACAGGTGGTCGAAGCATTACAAAGCGCGTTGAACTGGCTGGGTGAAGCACGTGCCTCATCGCAACGCGCTGAACAATATCAGAAAGTGATCGATGATTTCCCGAAGTTGACGCAAGGGTTACGTCAGGAATTGCAGGCACCGGGCGACACGCCTCTGCCTGTCGATAACAACATGACCGCCGCTCAGTTGGATCAGCAAATCTTGCAGGTCAGCAGCCAGCTTTTGGAAGAAGCCCGCCAGTTAAGACAGGAGCAGGATCGCTCACGAGATATCAGCGACTCCCTCAGCCAGATCCCGCAGCAACAATCAGAAGCCCGCAACGCGCTCAGTGATATTGAGCAACGCATGCAGTCCAGTGTGGCTTCTGGTAATGCTTCACAGCTTGCTCAGGCGCAAATGAATGCTTTGCAGGCCGAGTCTGCCGCACGAAAAGCCAAAGTCGATGAACTGGAGCTGGCTCAGCTTTCAGCGAACAACCGGCAGGAGTTGTCGAGAATGCGCGCTGATTTGTACAAAAAGCGCCACGATCGTCTCGATCAACAACTTCAGACGCTGCGCAATAATCTCAACAGCCAGCGCCAGCGTGAAGCCGAACAAGCCATCGAGAAAACGGAGCTGCTGGCAGAGCAAAGCGGCGAACTTCCCGCGTCAGTCAACCAACAGTTACAAGCTAACCGCGAGCTCTCTCTGGCGCTGAACCAGCAGGCGCAGCGCATGGATTTGATCTCCTCGCAGCAACGTCAGGCAGCCGCCCAAACTCTGCAAGTCCGTCAGGCACTGAGTACCATACGTGAACAGGCGCAGTGGTTAGGTGCCTCGAATCTCTTGGGTGAAACCCTGCGGGCGCAGGTGGCGAAATTACCAGAAGTGCCCAAGCCACAGCAGTTAGACCGCGATATGGGCCAGTTGCGGGTACAGCGTCTGCATTACGAAGACCTGCTCGATAAGCAAGCACTGCTCCGGCAGGTACGTCAGGACGACGGCACACCGCTGACCGCCGCACAGCAAAAAATCCTTGATGCGCAGTTGCGGACTCAGCGGGATTTACTCAATTCGCTACTCTCTGGATGCGATTCACAGATTTTAGAACTGACCAAGCTGAAGGTCGCGAACAGTCAGTTGGTCGACGCGCTTAACGATATTCATGAGGCCGCCCACCGTTATTTATTTTGGGTCGCTGACGTCAGTCCTATCACCTTCTCCTACCCGCTACAGGTCGCACATGATCTGACCCGCTTGCTGTCGCTGGACACGCTGTCACAGCTCAGCAGCGCTTCACTGATGATGGTCACCAGCAAGGAGACGTTAATCCCGCTGTTTACCGCCCTGATTCTGGTGATTATCAGCATCAGTTCGCGCCGTCACTATTACGCGTTTCTGGAGCGCGCAAGTAGCCGCGTGGGAAAAGTGACGCAGGACCATTTCTCTCTGACGTTGCGAACGGTGTTTTGGTCAATTCTGGTGGCCTTGCCGTTGCCGGTGCTGTGGGCCGCGTTAGGCTTCGGGTTGCAAAGTGCCTGGCCTTACCCGATTGCAGTTGCTATCGGCGATGGCGTTACTGCCACCCTGCCCATCCTGTGGGCGTTTATGATCAGTGCTACGCTGGCACATCCACAGGGTTTGTTCGTGGCGCATTTTGGCTGGTCACAGCGTGCGGTTTCCCGTGCGATGCGCTACTACATGATGTCGATCTGGCTGATGGTGCCGCTTATCATGGCGTTAATCACCTTTGATAATCTCAATGACCGCGAGTTCTCCAATACCCTTGGGCGCCTCTGTTTTATCCTGCTGTGTCTGGCATTAAGTTTGGTGACCCACAGCCTGAAACGAGCCGGGATCCCGCTCTATCTGGATAAAAAAGGCAATGGCGAAAACCTGCTCAATAACGCGCTGTGGTGGCTGTTGTTAAGCGCTCCGATGCTCGCCGGGCTGGCTTCGCTGTTAGGGTATTTGGCGACGGCACAGGCTCTCCTGGCCAGGCTGGAAACCTCGGTGGCGATCTGGTTTGTCTTGCTGGTGATCTACCATATTATCCGCCGCTGGATGCTAATTCAGCGCCGCCGCATTGCCTTTGAACGTGCAAAACAGCGGCGGGCCGAAATGCTCAGCCAGCGCGCCCGCGGTGAAGAAGAATCACAACATGCCAACAGTAACGAAGGCTCGATCGAGATTGAGGAACCGGAGGTGGATCTGGACGCGATCAGCGCGCAGTCTCTGCGGCTGGTGAGATCGATCCTGACCATGGTTGCTTTTGTTTCGGTGATCTTCTTGTGGTCGGAGATCCATTCCGCTTTCTCCTTCCTTGAGAATATTCATCTCTGGCAGGTGTCTTCCGTCAATCAGGGGGTTGAAAGTATGCAACCGATCACCCTGGGGGCTGTATTGATCGCTATTTTGGTGTTGATCATCACCACACAGTTGGTGCGAAATCTCCCTGCGCTGCTTGAACTGGCCCTGTTACAGCATCTGGATCTGACGCCCGGCACCGGTTACGCCGTGCTCACCATTACCAAGTACGTCCTGATAATTGTTGGCGGTGTAAGTGCTTTCTCGCTGTTAGGGATCGAATGGGCCAAGTTACAGTGGCTGATCGCCGCACTGGGTGTGGGCCTGGGCTTTGGTTTGCAGGAGATCTTCGCCAACTTCATTTCCGGTTTGATCATCCTGTTTGAGAAACCGATCCGCATCGGCGATACCGTGACGATCCGCAACCTGACAGGCAGCATCACCAAGATCAATACCCGTGCAACCACAATTGCTGACTGGGATCGCAAAGAGATCATCGTGCCTAACAAGGCATTCATCACCGAACAGTTTATCAACTGGTCACTTTCTGATTCCGTCACTCGCGTGGTGTTAACGGTTCCTGCACCGTCTGAAGCCAATAGCGAAGAGGTGACGGAACTCCTGCTGAGCGCAGCTCATCGCTGTTCGCTGGTGCTGGATAACCCGGCACCGGAAGTTTATCTGGTCGATTTACAGCAAGGGATTCAGATTTTCGAATTGCGCATGCACGCAGCTGAAATGGCCCACCGTATGCCACTGAGACATGAAATCCACCAGCTGATTCTGGCGGGCTTCCATGAACACGGCATTATCCTGCCATTCCCACCGTTCCAGGTGCGTATGGAAACTCTGCGCCGGGCGCAAAATGGCAGTAATGCCACCTTTACCACTACGAGTGGTAGTAACATGACCAGCAGCAGCGCGCGCTCACCAGGGGATTTATAACGCAGCCGGTATATGCCTGGCCGGGGTAACGTCTAAAAGCTTAAAGGCCGACAATTCACATTGCCGGCCTTTTTTGACTTCATTTTCTACATTCTACAGTGTCAGCCGGTCAGGCTCTCATCACCGGGAATGCCAAAATTTCACTGAGACTGTCAGCACCTAATGCAATCATAATCAGACGGTCAACGCCGAGTGCCACGCCGGAACATTCAGGCATTCCGTGTTCAAGTGCGTCTAATAAATTGTTGTCCACCGGCTGTACCGGTAAACCGCGCGCGGCACGTTTTTGGTTGTCCTGCGCAAAGCGCTGACGTTGCTCACGGCTGTCAGTCAATTCACGGAAACCATTCGCCAGTTCCACGCCTTTGTAATAGACCTCAAAACGTTCTGCCACGCGGTGATCTTCGGTGCTAATTTCAGCCAAAGAAGCTTGGGTCGCCGGGAAGTGATAAACAAAGGTCGGTTTATCGCGCCCAATGTGCGGCTCAACGCCCATAGTGAACAGCAGTTGCAACAATGTGTCGCGGTCTTCCTCGGTGTCGGCAATGTTCGACAGATCAAGTTTTGCCGCCACTTCTCTCAATTGGGTTTTATCGGCGGAGAGCGGGTCGATATCCAGATGGCGGGTAAATACCTGCTGGTATGAGAGAGTTTCCGCCGTTTCGCAGTCCAGCACCTGTTGCAGTAAATCGTCCACTTCATTCATCAGGCGGTACATGTCATAACGCGGACGGTACCACTCCAGCATGGTGAATTCAGGATTGTGATGACGCCCCGCTTCCTCATTACGAAAGCTCTTGCCCATCTGATAAATCGGCCCGCTGCCTGCTGCCAGCAGCCTTTTCATATGATATTCAGGGCTAGTCATCAGGTACAACGTCATGCCATCTGCGACGCCGGGGCCGACAAAGCGGGTTTCAAAAGGCACAAGATGTACATCAGTCACCGTGGATTGACTCATGGCCGGTGTTTCAACTTCTAATACGCCACGATCGGCAAAAAAACGTCGAATTTCGGCGACGATTGCCGCGCGCTTCAACAAATTGGCGATAGGAGCACTGGGTTGCCAGCTTGCTGTTTCGCTCATGGTGCTTAACTCCGAAGTGAGAAAGGGCATGCAGTCTACCTGCATCCACACAGGCAAACAAATATGTCATTCTGCGCCTCAGATCAGCAACAGACGCAACAGAAAGCCGAAATCAGCGTTCACATCAAATTTCTGTTCTACCCCTTAGGTATAATAATCCCTTACAAATAATAAGAATACTCACCTCTGAGACAGTACCTGTGTGCCATCAGAGTTAACTAAGCCATCAATAATGCTGGCTACTCGACGGGTCACAAGGCCCGACATCATGATCATAGTGGAGGAATGCAGTGCAAACCTTTAACGCCGACATTGTAATTATAGGTGCTGGTGGGGCTGGTTTACGCGCAGCTATAGCAGCAGCGGAAGCCAACCCCAGCCTTAACATAGCGCTGATATCGAAAGTTTACCCGATGCGCAGCCATACCGTGGCTGCCGAAGGTGGCTCAGCCGCAGTCACTCAGGATCACGACAGTTTCGACTATCATTTCCAGGACACCGTGTCCGGCGGGGATTGGTTGTGCGAACAGGATGTGGTGGATCATTTTGTACATCAGTGCCCGCAGGAAATGGCACAACTCGAAATTTGGGGCTGTCCGTGGAGCCGCAAAGAGGATGGGTCAGTCAACGTACGTCGCTTCGGCGGCATGAAGATCGAGCGCACCTGGTTCGCAGCCGATAAAACCGGTTTCCACATCCTGCATACCCTGTTCCAAACCTCGCTGAAATATCCGAAAATCAAACGCTTCGATGAACATTTCGTGCTCGATATTTTGGTTGATGACGGCCGTGTTCACGGCTTGATCGCGATTAATATGATGGAAGGTACGCGGATTCAGATTCGCGCCAACGCCGTCGTAATGGCCACCGGGGGCGCAGGTCGCGTTTACCGCTACAACACCAATGGCGGGATTGTGACCGGCGATGGTATGGGCATGGCCTTCCGCCACGGCGTTCCTCTGCGTGACATGGAATTTGTGCAATACCACCCAACCGGCCTGCCAGGTTCCGGTATCCTGATGACCGAAGGCTGTCGTGGTGAAGGTGGCATTCTGATCAATAAAGAAGGCTACCGTTATTTGCAGGACTACGGCATGGGCCCGGAAACGCCGCTCGGTGAGCCGAAAAACAAGTACATGGAACTCGGCCCGCGCGACAAGGTGTCACAAGCCTTCTGGCACGAATGGCGCGCCGGACGCACCGAATCCACCCCACGCGGTGATGTGGTCTATCTCGATTTACGCCACCTGGGCGAGAAGAAACTGCTCGAACGTCTGCCGTTTATCTGCGAACTGGCGAAAGCCTACGTTGGCGTTGACCCGGTAAAAGAACCTATCCCGGTGCGCCCTACCGCGCATTACACCATGGGCGGTATTGAAACCAACGCGCAGTGCGAAACCCGAATTAAAGGGCTGTTTGCCGTTGGTGAATGCTCTTCGGTCGGTCTGCATGGCGCAAATCGTCTTGGTTCAAACTCATTGGCCGAACTGGTGGTGTTTGGCCGCATGGCCGGGGAACAGGCTGCCATACGCGCCACTGAATCGATCAAACCGGCCAATACCGCAGCACTCGATGCTCAGGTTGCTGACGTTGAAAATCGTTTAGCCGCATTGATGGCACAAGAAGGCGATGAAAGTTGGGCGACGATTCGTGATGAAATGGGCATGTCGATGGAAGAAGGCTGCGGCATTTACCGTACGCCGGAACTGATGCAGAAAACCATCGACAAACTGGCTGAACTGAAAGAACGCTTTAAACGAGTAAAAATCAAAGATACCTCCAGCGTATTCAACACCGATCTGCTTTATACCCTCGAACTGGGTTACGGGCTGGATGTCGCGGAATGTATGGCGCACTCCGCATTTAACCGCAGAGAATCGCGCGGCGCACATCAACGTCTGGATGAAGGCTGCACCGAGCGCGATGACGTAAACTTCCTCAAGCACACGCTGGCGTTTTACCAACCAGACACCGCACCGCGCCTCGAATATGGCGATGTAAAAATCACCACGTTGCCGCCTGCCAAACGCGTCTACGGTGGTGAGTCAGAAGCTCAGGACAAAAAAAACAAGGAGCAATCTCATGGCTGAGTTGAAGAGCCGGAAGGTTGAGATCATGCGTTACAACCCGGAAGCCGACAGTGCGCCGCATCCGGTCGTTTATGACGTGCCTTTCGATGAGACGACATCGTTGCTCGATGCATTAGGTTACATCAAAGATAATCTGGCCCCTGATTTGTCCTACCGCTGGTCGTGCCGTATGGCGATTTGTGGCTCGTGCGGCATGATGGTGGATAACGTTCCCAAACTGGCATGTAAAACTTTCCTGCGCGAATATCCACAAGGGATGAAAATCGCCGCACTGGGCAATTTCCCTGTCGAACGCGATCTGGTGGTCGATATGACTCACTTTATCGAAAGCCTGGAAGCCATCAAGCCTTATATCATCGGTAATCCGCGTGATGCCTCACAGGGTCCGGGGAATCAAACCCCCGCGCAGATGGAGAAATACCATCAGTTCTCCGGCTGTATTAACTGTGGTTTATGTTACGCCGCCTGCCCGCAATTCGGTTTAAACCCGGAGTTCATCGGCCCGGCAGCCATCACGCTGGCGCACCGCTACAACCTCGACAACCGCGATCACGGCAAACAGCAACGTATGGCTCAGCTTAATGGCGACAATGGCGTCTGGAGCTGCACCTTCGTGGGCTACTGTTCTGAAGTCTGTCCGAAACATGTGGATCCTGCAGCGGCTATTCAGCAAGGCAAAGTGGAAAGCGCGAAAGATTTCATGATTGCGAGGCTCAGACCGCAATGAGGGAACAAAAGATGATGAATACGCCAAGCAAACGTAAGCCTTACGTCCACGAGATGAAGGCCAACTGGTGGAAAAAGTCCGGGTTTTATCGCTTTTATATGCTGCGTGAAGGCACCGCCGTTCCGGCAGTCTGGTTCAGCCTGTTGCTACTAGCCGGGTTGTTTTCGCTGAAACATGGCGTGGAAAGCTGGGCCAGTTTCGTCGGTTTTCTGCAAAATCCCATCGTGATGGTGATTAACCTGATCGCCCTGCTGGCCGCATTGCTGCATACCAAAACCTGGTTCGAGCTGGCACCGAAGGCTTCAATCATTATTGTCAAGAACCAGAAAATGGGTCCTGAGCCGGTGATTGGCGCATTTTGGGTGATCACAGTGATTGTCACGCTGGCCATTCTGGCTATCGCCTTATTCTATTAACGGAGGACATGATGAATAAAACGCTTCCAAAGCGCTCTGACGAACCGGTCTTCTGGGGACTTTTCGGCGCAGGTGGTATGTGGAGTGCGATCTTCGCGCCGGTCATGATCCTGCTGGTGTGCTTTCTGCTGCCGCTCGGTTTTTTCCCAGCGGATGCACTGAGCTATCCACGGATCCTGGCGTTCGCGCAAAGCTGGATCGGACGTCTGTTCCTGTTACTGATGATCGCTCTGCCATTGTGGTGCGGTTTACACCGCATGCACCATGCCATGCATGATTTGAAAATTCATGTTCCGGCCGGAAAATGGGTCTTCTACGGGCTGGCGAGTATTCTCACCGTCGTCACCGTGATCGTTCTCATCAGAATATAAATATCTCAGGCGGCTCATTCGCGAGCCGCTTTTCCCTCTCCTGCATTTCCTGTTTCCCCCACTGTTACCTACACTTAGAGCACACCCTGAGGAAGGAACTGCTATGCGAATTTGGTCAAAAATCGGCGTTCTGGTATCGGCAGTAATGTCTGTTGCCTGCAGCGTCACCCCACCAGCCGACGTCAAAATCGTCAATAACTTCGAACTAAACCGCTATCTCGGCACCTGGTATGAGGTCGCACGTCTGGATCACAGCTTTGAAAGCGGACTGGAGCAAGTCACGGCCAATTACAGTATGCGACCCGACGGCGGCGTAAAAATCATCAACCGGGGCTTTAATCCGAAAAAACAGAAATGGCAGGAAAGCGAGGGCAAGGGCTATTTCACCGGACCGACTTCACGCGCAGCGCTTAAAGTCTCCTTCTTCGGCCCATTCTATGGCGGATACAACGTCATCGAACTCGATAAGGATTACCAGTACGCGCTGGTGTGTGGCCCGAACAAAAGCTATCTGTGGATTCTGTCCCGAACGCCTACGCTCAGCGAGGATGTAAAACACAAGCTGCTGAATACCGCGCAACAATACGGTTTTGATATCAATCAGTTAATTTGGGTGAAGCAACCTTAGAAGGGGTCACTGCCTGCATGCGACTGCAGGCAGAATCTGCATACATCGGGGGGAGGTTAAACGCGAAAATTATTGCGCGCTTTTTTGAATGGCTTGTCCACCGGCAGAAACGTCTTCACCCACACCACGAGTGGTGTTACACGCCGTCAGCGCGCTGGAGAGTACCAAAACAGACAAAATGGCGAGAATACTTTTCTTCAGCATATAAATTTCCTTCCTATAAGAGAATGATAAGTAAGACCACCTAAGTGTAGTAAAAAAAACACAGCGCGAGGTTTTAAAGAGGATTTTAGGAAAGATGGAAAACAGCGGCTGAAGGGATCAGCCCGCTCTGGATATAGCCCCCCCCAAATGCTGGATGTCTTCACCAAAACCGTGAACAGTATTACAGCCGGATAACGAAACCAGCACCATCATTGAAACCAGGATAAACAATATCTTCTTCAACATGGTAAACGTGATCCATTTCCAAAGTGTGATGGAGGAAAAGTCGCGGCAAGCGTTTGACCTGCCGCAGCTTTCGCCAGCGTTAAAACTTACTTAACGCGGGAAACGTATTCGCCAGAGCGGGTGTCACAACGGACAATTTCGCCAATCTGCACAAACAATGGAACCTTAACCACGGCGCCGGTGCTCAGGGTAGCAGGCTTGCCGCCGGTACCTGCGGTATCGCCTTTCAGACCTGGGTCGGTTTCGACCACTTCTGCTTCGATGAAGTTCGGTGGCTGAACAGCGATAGGACGACCATCCCACAGAGTGACGATACATTCCGCATTATCTTGCAGCCATTTTGACGCGTCAGATACGGTTTTTGCTTCAACCCCATGCTGCTCGAAAGTCTCTGGGTGCATGAAATGGTAGAACTCACCGTCGTTGTACAGGTAGGTCATGTTGGTATCTACAACATCGGCACCTTCGCAGGAGTCAGTAGATTTGAAGGTTTTTTCTACACGTGAACCGGTCAGCAGACGACGCATTTTCACACGTGCAAAAGCCTGACCTTTGCCTGGTTTTACGAACACACTGTCTTCGATAGCGTAAGGCTCGCTTTCGAACATGATTTTAAGACCCGGACGGAAATCGTTGCTAGAATAAGTCGCCATGATGGCCCTCTAATTTTAAACTGGTATTAGCCAAAAAATGGCAAACATTGTAACCCTAAATACGCCATTTAGAGAAGATTGGTTGTATCAACTCGGCGATGTTATTACAGACCCGGATGAACTGCTTACTCTTCTGGCACTTAACGATAATGCAGAGCTGCAAACAGGGCGTGACGCCCGTCGTTTGTTCCCCCTACGCGTTCCGCGCGCCTTTGTTGCGCGCATGCAACCAGGCAATCCACACGACCCTCTACTGTTGCAGGTCCTGACCGCGCGCGAGGAGTTTATCGCCGCGCCGGGCTTTACGACCGATCCACTGGATGAACAACGTAGCGTCGTTCCAGGACTGTTGCACAAGTATAATAATCGCGCCCTGCTGCTGGTCAAAGGTGGCTGTGCGGTGAACTGCCGCTACTGCTTCCGTCGTCATTTTCCTTATCAGGAAAACCAGGGAAATAAGGCCAACTGGGTTCAGGCGCTGGATTATATCCGCACACACCCTGAACTCGATGAAATTATTTTCTCAGGTGGTGATCCCCTGATGGCCAAAGATGGCGAACTTGATTGGTTGATCACAGAACTGGAAACTATTGCGCACATTCAACGTCTGCGGATCCATACCCGTTTGCCGGTGGTGATACCGTCGCGCATTACCACAGCGCTCTGCCAGCGTCTCAGCGAATCGCGTTTACAGGTGTTGATGGTGACGCACATCAATCATGCCAACGAGATTGACGCAGACCTGTGCGACAGCATGAGCCGCCTGAAGCGTGCCGGTGTGACGTTGCTCAACCAGAGCGTACTGCTGCGTGGGGTTAATGATTGCGCCGACACGTTAGCCCAATTGAGTAATGCGCTGTTTAATGCCGGGATCCTGCCGTATTACATCCACGTGCTGGATAAAGTGCAGGGGGCAGCCCATTTCATGGTCGATGACGATGAAGCGCGGGCGATCATGAAAAAGCTGATGAGCAAAGTCTCTGGCTACATGGTGCCGAAGCTGACGCGTGAAATCGGCGGGGAGCCAAGCAAGACAATTTTAGATTTGCGGCTTAAGCAGTCCTGAAGACGCTAAAAGTCAGGATCAAAAAGGGATGCCCGATGGCATCCCTTTTACTATTTCGCATCTTGCTCAGGAGAAAGTTTGCCCTGTTAAGGACACTTATAAACCTGGCCAACCATTTTGCTGTCTACCGGCACGAAGCTGGACAGTATATTCTGCGTTGGGCTGTTTGCGCCATAGATGGTATTACCACCCATTGAAGCTGCTTTGTTACGCAGGTCGTTTGCCGCACCGCGCATTGAACTGCCGTCACCACCACTGCCTGAGAACCAATTGCTTTGCGCGCCGGTGACATCACCAATGAGCTGGCATTCTTTGCCTGGTTTGGTATCGGTGAATTTCACCTGCTGGCCCGCTGCATCAAGTTGATGAGTGGTACTGCACCCGGCAAGCAGCATGGCAGCTGACAGGCCCAGTAACATTTTAATCCGCATCACTTTCCCCATTTGATATTGAAATCTCATAAAGCCTATCAGAGAACGCTCGGTTCTCTTAGGCATCCGTTGCCACGTTTACCTAGGGTTCAACGCGTTACCTGAGATAAACAGGCAATGGCGATAGGCTACAGTTTACACGTTAAACTCCAGAGACAATGAGAGTTATCTTACTGAACCGGACGAAAAAGGG
>Ga0209847_1000269_pt1 | contig 22289 bp, 18 predicted proteins | sample OrgsoiDNA_201060_FD_185808 | JGI IMG/M metagenome (GOLD analysis project Ga0209847, IMG submission 185808) | Permafrost soil microbial communities from the Arctic, to analyse light accelerated degradation of dissolved organic matter (DOM) -... | ecosystem: Environmental > Terrestrial > Soil >... | reverse complement strand
TTTGGCGCGATAAGCCTGCCTGTGGTGGCCGCTGTTGGGGTTATCGTCGCGGCGGTGCTGGTTATACGCAAATACTGGGAGCCGATCGGTGCCTTCTTTGGCGGCGTAATGGACGGCATCAAGGCGGCGTTTCTTCCAGTTGGGGAGGCGCTGGCCCCGTTTGCCGATCAGTTTGGCTGGATAGCGGACAAGGTAAAGCTGGCGTGGACGTGGTTTAAGGAGCTTATCGCGCCGGTAAAATCCACGCAGGAAACGCTGGATAACTGCCGGAACGCCGGGAAGGCATTCGGTGAGGTCATCGGCAAAGCGCTGCGCGTGCCGCTCGACGCCCTGAACCAGCTGCGCCGGGGCATTGACTGGGTGCTGGAAAAGCTGGGCGTGGTTAACGCGGAATCCGCTGACTTAAAAAATAAGGTGCCGGAGGAGTCCAAAAAAGTCGCGGAATATGATGACGTTGCCGACCCGATGGGCTTTTACAAACCCATTGCGGCCAACAGTGGGCTGAACTACACCGACAACAGTCAGCCGCAGTACAACCTCAATGTGCACATTCCGCCGGGCATGAGCCGCGAAGAAGCCCGCCAGCTGGCGCTGGATACCATCGACCAGAAAGAACGCGAGCGCCGCGCCAGCCAGCGCAGCCAGATGAATATCAACTGAGGGAAATAGCATGATGATGTGTCTTGGATTTATGGTGTTCATGCTGCAAACGCTGCCCTACCAGACGTTGCAGCGAAATACCGCGTACCGGTGGCCGACCAATGACCGCATCGGCCTGCGCGCTGCGCCGCAGTTTCTTGGCCCCGGTGACGAAAAGGTCACGCTGTCCGGGACGCTGATGCCCGAAATCACCGGCGGCAAAATGAGCCTGCTGTCACTGCGCCTGATGGCCGATCAGGGCCGGGCGTGGTCGCTGATTGATGGTGGTGGGACCATTTACGGCATGTTCGTCATTGAGTCTGTGAATGAAACCCATGCGGAGTTCTTTGCCGACGGCAGCGCCCGCAGCATTGATTTTACCATCAGCCTGCTGCGCGTGGATGAATCGCTGTCGGCCATGTTTGGCGACTTACGCACGCAGGCCGACGGATTGGCGGAGAAAGCCGACGGTCTAACCGGCTATGCGAAAGACTTTGCGGGAGGCGTCTTCTGATGCTGTCCACCACTGCCATCGGCAACGGCGCGCGCCTGTCGCCGGATTATCAGATCAGACTGAACGCCGAGGATATTACCCGCGATATCAGCCCGCGCCTGATTTCCCTGACGCTGACCGACAACCGCGGATTTGAGGCTGACCAATTAGACATTGAGCTGGACGACGCCGACGGTCAGCTGCAAATGCCGCCGCGTGGCGCTGTGCTGTCGGTATTTTTGGGCTGGAAGGGGGAAATGCTGATCGGCAAAGGAGATTTTACCGTGGATGAGGTGGAGCATCGCGGGGCACCGGATACGCTGACCATCCGGGCGCGCAGCGCTGACTACCGTGGCACGCTCAACGCCCGCCGGGATAACTCGTATCACGGCATCACGCTCGGCGAAATTGTCGGTCAGGTTGCCAGCCGCAACAACCTGACGCCCATGCTGGCGGCTGAATTCTCTGGTGTGATGATTTCCCATATTGACCAGACGCAGGAGACGGACGCCAAATTTATCACCCGGCTGGCTGAACTGAATGGCGCGGTAGCCGCAATCAAGGCCGGGCGACTGCTGTTTATCAAACCCGGTGCCGGTATGACCGCAGGCGGCAAGCCTATCCCGCAACTGACGTTAAGCCGCAGCGACGGTGACCGGCATCAGTTCAGCATTGCGGACCGTGGCGCTTACACCGGCGTGTCGGCCAGCTGGCTGCATACCAAAGAGCCAAAGCCGAAAAAGGTGAAGTTACAGCGCAAGCCGAAGTTTAAGCAGCTCCGCGCACTGCAACACCCGGCAGCGGTCAAAGTGAAAACCAAGGTACAGAAAGCCCCGGAAGATAAAGCCGGTGACTATCTGGCCGGCAGCGAAGATAACGTGTTTTCGATAACCACGATTTACGCCACGAAAAAGGCAGCGATGCGGGCAGCACAATCGAAATGGGAGAAACTGCAACGCGGTGTGGCGGAGTTCTCCATCTCCCTTGCGCGTGGCCGTGCTGACCTGTTTCCCGAAACGCCGATAGCGGTGTCCGGGTTTAAGTCGGTGATCGACGCGCAGCCGTGGATAATCAGCAAGGTGACGCACAACCTGAATAACAGCGGTTATACGACCGGGCTGGAGCTGGAGGTGCTGCTGTCGGATGTGAGTTACGAGGCAACCGAGGCGGATGTGTAAAAGACTGTAATGTGGAGTGTATGTTTTCGGGGTTAGCATACAATGCGCGAAAATGACTACTATGACCATATGGTGATTACTATGATGCACTGCCCGAAATGCCAGCAAGCCGCACATGCTCGTTCAAGTCGTTATCTTAGCCAGACCACGAAGGAACGTTATCACCAGTGTCAGAATATCAATTGCAGTTGCACGTTTAAAACTCATGAGTCGCTGAGCTGCATTATTGTCGAGCCGGGAGCCATTCACGCTGTGCCGATTCACCCGGACAAAAACAGTCAGCAATCCTTCCAGATGCACTAAAAAAGAAACCCGCACCGAGGCGGGTTTTTTTATGCGTCATTCACAAAGTTTAAGCGTTTTATCTATAAATGGAGAAAGGTCAATTTTAACGCCGTAGGGCGAGGGATCATCTTTCCAGACATCATCTAAATTTCCCGCTGTTTTGCCACTCGCCTTGATCCTTGTCTTAGCGAGCCCATTAAGCGGATATGTAATGTCTGTCATTGGGTCGGTTATAAATGCTGCCTGACGGTCACAAATGATGACTGCTCGGTCAAAAGTGAAAGCCCACTTGTCACCATAGTTTTTTTCATAAATCACATCGGTTTGATCTGCTGCGTAAGATGACGTGGCGAAGGCTGCCGAAAACAATGCAGTTATTACCATGCTGCATTGATAGGTTTTCTTTAAGATTCCCATTAAAGTACTTTCCTTGAGTTAAAACTTTATCTGCAGGTAAATGTTAAAAGATGGTATGAGTTAAATCTACCGCCATTTCATCGCCATCTTAAAAGTTTGAGTAGTAAGTCACCCTCTTTAGTTGTCATGTAGTTTTATGAATTAATTGACTTTATTTTTGATTTTTCCAGTATTTAGAAGGCGGTAAGAAATAACAATTAGCTATAAGCCATATTTTTTCGTTGTTAGACAAGCCGAATACGCAACCTTACTCTTTGTCACGTTTTGTAAAAAATATTGCAAATCCCCTGATGAGGAACGTCTTTTGGCAAAGTCTCTGCAACATCTACATCCCCGTGGGCTGTCACAATTTACGCCGCTAAAAATCGCGCTGCTGTGCGGATCAATCTTATTCTCTTCCGGCGTGATGGCCGAAGAACTGCTTAAAGAGGGAGTGACGCCTGCAACAGATGCCAGCCAGATCCCGGCATCAGCTCTCCTGCGTAAAGACACCGTGGTTGCCGGTATCCAGGAACCTCAGGGGATTTTCAACCCGTACTTCTTTGTTAACGGCTGGGATGAAAACGTCACCAATGTGATCTTTGCCCGATTGATCGACTGGGACAGCCACGGTGAATCCGTTCCCGGTCTGGCCGAAAGCTGGACCATCAGCCCGGATGGCAAAACCTACACCATCAAACTGCGTCCAGGTCTGAAATTCAGTGACGGCTCACCGCTGACTGCCGAAGATGTCGCTTTCACCTTAACCGTCCTTTATGATCCGAAATACGACGGTGATACCGATATTTCGCTGGCGCACATTGTGGGCGGCGACGACTATAAAGCCGGGAAAGCGGACAGCGTCAGCGGCCTGAAGGTGATCGACCCGCAAACCTTGCAGGTGACCACCAGCGAAGAGGGTGCCACCACCTTGCAAAAAATCGGCGGACCGGTGCTGTCTAAAGCGTATTACGGTAAAGATTACCGCCGCGGTAATCTGGACACGTTGCGCACCTTGCATGGCAAACCGCTCGGTAACGGGCCGTATATCTATGAAAAATACATTCCGGGGCAGGAGATCCGCTTCCACGCCAACCCGAACTACTACAAAGGTGTACCGCCAACGCCGCGCTTTATCTATCGCGTGACCAATCCTTCCACCAATTTCCAGCTGTTCCAGACCGGCGAAACAGATTACGACGCCTTTACCTCGCGCCCAGATGATATCGAACAGCTCAAACTGCTCGGCTTCGCTAACATTAATCTGTACGGATCGAGTGATTACAGCGAAATTGAATTCAACTTTAGACGTCCGGCCCTGCAGGATGTGAAAGTCCGTCAGGCTCTGATCTACGGTCTGGATCGCGAGAAGCTGATTGACGTGGTCTATCAGGGGTACGGCTCCGTCGCCAATGAACCTATCGCGCCGATTTCCTGGGCTTACAATGCTGAGGGGGTTAACCCGTATAAATACGATGTGGCACAGGCGAAGAAACTGCTCGACGAAGCGGGCTGGAAAGTGGGGGCTGATGGCATCCGTGAGAAAGACGGTAAACGTCTGGAACTGACCTTGCTGGTCAGTAAGAAAGTGCTCAACGATGCGCTGATCCCGATCGCCAAAGAGAACTACCGCCAGATTGGCGTGTTGCTCAAACCCCAAGTGCTGGACTTCAATGCGCTAATGTCACAACGCAAATCGGGTAACTACGATCTGGCGTCATTTAGCACCAGTACTCTGAATGATCCGCACGATGGTGTATGGGATTTCTACAGCACCGAAGCGGCAACTCGGGGCGGCTACAGCAATGCGCGTGTCGATAAGCTGATCAATCAGGGAAACGCCGAGCTGGATATCGAAAAGCGCAAGCCTATCTACCACGAGCTATATCAAGTGCTGGCCAACGATCCGCCGGTTATTTTGCTGGCTAACCGCAAAATCCTCTCAGCCAGCAGCGCCCGCGTGACCGGTTTCAAACCGGATATCTATAACGGTCTGACCGGCAGTTTGCCGGATGTGAAAATCGTTAAATAAGCGCCTCACAACAACGTCTTCAATAATCAGAAACAAAGCCGCTGCCGGGAAATCTCCGGCAGCGGCCATGAGAAAGTCATGAGAAATTTCATTCTGCGACGACTGCTGCAAACCATTCCCATGTTATTCCTGGCCTCGCTGTTGATCTTCATGCTATTCGCGCTGACTCCCGGTGACTTTATTGACGGTAACGTCACCCTGACGGCTCAACGCGCCGCTGAACTTAAAGCGCTGTATGGTCTGGACCAACCGCTGCTCAGCCGCTATCTGCACTGGCTCGGCCAGCTAGTGCGCGGCGATCTGGGTTTTTCGCTGCAATACCAAATTCCGGTCAGTCAGTTGCTTAATCAGTACATCTGGAACTCATTTTTGCTGGCGGCGATCGCCATGATCCTTTACTGGGGCATTGCGCTGGCGGTCGGCATTGTTTCAGCCATGAAACCGTATTCCCTGTTCGATCACGGTGTCAGCGTGGTGATCTTCGCCGCCATGTCCTTCCCGACCTTCTTCTTGTGTCTGCTGTTGATCAAATGGTTTGCCGTGGATTTACACTGGCTGCCGGTAGGCGGGATGACCAACACCGGCAGCGATGCCACCGGGTGGGCTTGGGTGATGCAGGTCGGTGCGCACCTGATCCTGCCGGTGTTGGCACTGGTGATGTTGCAGGCGGGCAGCCTGACGCGCTACTTCCGCGCCAGTATGCTGGACGTGGTGCGCATGGACTTCATCCGCACCGCGCGCGCCAAGGGCCTGCGCGAACGCACTGTTATCCTCAAACATGCGCTGCGTAATGCGCTATTGCCGATCATTACCCTATTGGGGTTTGAGCTGCCGGGACTGTTTTCCGGGGCGCTGATCACTGAGAAAGTCTTTAACTGGCCGGGTGCCGGTCATATTCATATCGATTCACTGGCTGCGCGCGACTACCCGGTGCTGATGGGCTTCACGCTGTTTCTGGCGGTGCTGACTATTCTGGGTAATCTGCTTGCCGACGTCCTCTATGCCTGGGCGGATCCGCGGATCCGGGTGAGGTCCTGATGCTGAGTTCTCTGTTTTCCACTCAGCGCCGCCTGCGCAAAGCGCAAATACCGGTGCTGGCACAGGTGACGCCGTCGCCGTTACATCAGGCCTGGACGTCGCTGCGCCGCAACCGGCTGGCGATGTTCTGCCTGATCCTGCTAGCTGTGATGGCGCTATGGTGTATTGTCGGACCGATGTTTTCGCCGTGGCGTGACGAAGCGACGGATGCGCTGATGATCAACAAAGCGCCAAGCGCGCAACACTGGCTGGGTACCGACTTTATCGGTCGTGATATCTATACCCGTTTACTGCTGGCAGGGCGCATCTCGCTCATCATCGGCCTGCTGACCATGCTACTTTCCGTGACGCTCGGTTATCTGCTGGGGGCGCTCTCGGGGTATGCCGGCGGTTTAACCGACCGGTTAATTATGCGTTTTGCCGATCTGATGATGACTATTCCCAGCCTGCCGCTGTTGATCGTGATGGGGGCAATGCTGGCGGAACTGGATTTCTCACCGGACTCGCGGGTCTACATGGTGATTGTGATGCTGAGTTTGCTGGAGTGGCCGAAATTGGCGCGTCTGGTGCGCGGGCAAATTCTCTCCCTGCGCGAGCGCGACTTTATGCTGGCGACGCAGGTGCTGGGGTTATCCGCGCGCCGGCGTATTTTCGGCCATCTGCTGCCGAATACGGTCCCAATTCTGGTGGTGATGGCCACCATGGCCGTTGCTAATGCCATTCTCAGCGAGTCCGCCCTCAGTTATCTGGGATTGGGCGTGGTACCGCCGATGGCGTCGTGGGGCAACATGATGGACGCTGCCAATAGCCTGATCGACTTCCAGCGCCGCCCGTGGTTGTGGATGCCGCCTGGGATCGCCATCTTCCTCACCGTCGTGGCGATTAACGTGCTGGGCGACGGCCTGCGTGATGCCCTCGACCCAAAAATGAAGCGGGGCTGACGCATGACTCAACCTTTAGTGCGATTTAACCGCTTGTCGCTGTCGTTTGCCAGCGATCAGGGCCGGGTGCGCGCGGTGCAGGACGTCACTTTTGACGTGATGCCCGGTCAGACCGTGGGCATTGTCGGCGAATCCGGCTGCGGTAAAAGCGTTACCGCCATGTCGCTGATGGGGCTGTTGCCACCGCAGTCGGCTCGCATCGACGGCGGTGAGATCCTGTTTGGCGGGAAAAACCTGCTGGCCCTGCGCCCGACGCAAATGGCGGATTTACGCGGTAACCAGCTGGCGATGATCTTTCAGGAACCGATGAGCGCCCTAAACCCGGTGCTGACGATTGGCGAGCAGTTAGTGGAACCCCTGATCCGCCACCTGGGCGATGCACCTAAAGCAGCGTGGCAGAAGGGCACGGCATTACTGACGGAAGTCGGACTGGCGCGCGCGGACAGCCTGATGAACAGCTATCCGCACCAGCTTTCCGGCGGCATGTTGCAGCGCGTCATGATTGGCATGGCGCTCAGTTGTAAACCCAAACTGCTGATTGCCGATGAACCGACCACCGCGCTGGATGTCACCGTACAGGCGCAAATCCTCACACTGTTGCGTGAGCAGGCAGCGCGCCATCATATGGCGCTGATGCTCATCACCCACGATTTGGGCGTCATCGCTCAGATGGCGGATCACGTGGTGGTGATGTATGCCGGGAAAGTAGTGGAGCAGGGACCGGTGGCTGATGTATTGCGCAACCCGCTGCATCCTTACACGCAGGGGCTGATTGCCTCGCGCCCGGTGCCGGGTGAGCGCCGCCGCCGCCTTTACTCCATTCCGGGGCAGGTGCCTGATCTCGCTGCGCTGCCCCCTTATTGCGCCTTTACTGACCGCTGCGCCAGCGCTACTGACCGTTGCCGTCAGGGTATTCCGCCGCTGGTAGGGCAATTCCGTCAGGCCGCCTGTTTCTATAGCGGTTTGAATGCTATCACTGAGCCAGAGTTACAGAGATGAATACAGAATACTTAGTCGAGGTTGAGGGGCTCAAAAAGCATTTCCCAATCCGTGAGGGGTTATTCGGGCAGGAAACCGGCCAGCTGCGCGCAGTGGATGGCGTCAGTTTTACTATCCGTAAAGGATCGATTTTCGGCCTGGTGGGGGAGTCGGGCAGTGGTAAAACCACAGTCGGCAGAACTCTGTTGGGGTTATACGAGAAAACCGCAGGCAGCGTGAAATTTCGCGGCGTAGATTTACAGACGCTTAAACCTAAACAGATGAGCGCACTGCGCCCGAAAATGCAGCTTGTATTTCAGGACCCTTACAGTTCGCTCAACCCGCGAATGCGCATTGGGGATTCTATCGGCGAAGCAATGCTGGCTCACAAGCTCTGTCCTGCGGCAGAACTGCGCGGCAAAGTTGAAGAGGTGATGAAAATCTGCGGGCTGTCGCCGCTGCACTACAACCGCTTCCCGCATGAGTTTTCCGGTGGGCAGCGCCAGCGTATTGGTATCGCACGGGCGCTGATTCTGCAGCCTGAATTTATTATTGCGGATGAGCCGATATCGGCGCTCGATGTGTCAATTCAGGCGCAAATCATCAACCTGTTTTCCGACTTGCGCGATGACCACGGCGTGACGTTTCTGTTTATCTCTCACGACCTTGGCGTGGTGGAGCATCTTTGTGACGACGTGGCGGTGATGTATCTCGGGCAGATTGTGGAAACAGCCGACCGCGATACCCTGTTCCGCAAGCCGTTGCACCCTTATACCCAGGCTCTGCTGGCGGCTGTGCCGACGCTGGACCCTGACAGCGGACCGGTGGCGATGGCGCGGGGAGAAATACCTGATCCGTCAAAGCCGCCAACCGGTTGCCGTTTTCACACCCGTTGCCCGCTGGCGACGGAATGCTGCCGCCGAGAGGTGCCATTGCTGCGCGATGTCGGCGAGACCGGCCATCGTGTAGCCTGTCACTTAGTGTGAATCCTGAGATGCAATAATCTTGGGATTTTGTGATTCAGCGTTTTTATCCCCCCGAACTACCAGCATCCAGGTGAGCGTAAAGGAGAGGATCAGCGCAATGCTGACGCCCATCAGGATGTAGATAAAGTAGGGGCCAATATAGGCGGGCAGGCTGAAGATGCTCGACAAAATATAGCCGTACAGCCGTACACCGAAGAAGGCGATAAATGCCGACGCAATCGAGCTGCTGATGGTGGTGGCGATGAAGGCTTTCTTATAGCGGGTCAGGACGCCGAACAGCGCCGGCTCGGTAATGCCGAGCAGGCCGGAGACCGCCGCCGACAGCACCAGGGTTTTCTCTTCGCGGGTTTTGACGTGGAAGTAGATAGCAAAGGTAGAACCGGCAATCGCCATGTTGGCCATGAACATCATCGGCATCAGCATGTCCCAGCCCTGATCGGTAAAGTTCTGCAAGGCAATGGGCGTCATAGCGTGGTGCATACCGGTGAGGATCGCCACCGGACGAATGGCCCCGACCACAAAGCCTGCGAACACCGACGAAATATCAAACATCCCCTGAATGAAGAACGCCAGAAGCTTGCCCAGATAAATCCCGGCGGGGCCAATCACCGACAGCGACACCAGCGCAGCGATAAACAGCGTCAGTGTCGGGGTAAACACGGTTTTCAGCACGTCTGGCATGATTTTATCCACCCAGCGGTGGATATAACTGAGCACCAGTACCGAGAAAATCACTGGGATCACGCTGGCCGAATAGTTAAATACTGAAACAGGAATAATGTCCATAAAGTAGATGGCGCTGGCGGCACCTGGCGAATGCGTGGCGAGGGCTTTGGCCGCGTCAATCAGCGTCGGGTACATCAGACAGGCAGCTACGGCGGCGGCCAGATACTCGTTGGTTTTGAAGATTTTTGCCGCCGATACGGCGAGGAAAAACGGCAAAAAATAGAATACACCGCTGGCAATCAGGTCAATGACCATCACGGTGTCACTTTTTGCGGAGATAATTTTTAGCGCAATCAACCCGGCCAGCAGGCCTTTGATCATCCCGGCACCTGCGATAGCGGGGACAATAGGGCCGAACACACCGGAAACGGTATCCATAAACAGCGAAATCAACCCTTTGCGGGGACGCAGGGTGTCTGCAGCCGCAACGGTGACCGGTGACAGACTGTCGACAATCACCTGATACCATTCATTTACCTTCGGCCCGATGATGATCTGCACCTGATCGCTTTGACTCTGCGCGCCTAACACACCAGGAAGGTTTTTAATTTCCTGCCACGCGACTTTATTCTCATCAATTAAATCGAAACGCAGGCGCGTCATACAGTGCCAGACTTTATTAATATTTTCTGAACCACCGACCAGTCCGATGATCGCCTGCATAGATTCTGTATTTGCCATATAAAGCCTCTGAGCTCACTGCTTATTATTATCAGATGAATAGCGTGAGATACTAATTGTCCCACCATTAAAAAACAAACCAATAAAACATGATGATCGTCACATAACCACATTAATAAGGCCATGTATATGCTGGTTAGGTTAAATTGGTCTGGTTTTTGTCGGGTTTGTGTTTATTAAAGCGGACCATTAAAAATCATTAAAATTTAAGGTTTACAAGCGACATGAAAATAGGGTGAAATCACGACATTAAATTTTTTATTCATTATTAAATCCTGCGGTTATTTTATATTTTTTACAGTTAAAGCAGGCGTGTAAGGAAAATTTCATGCAACCGACGATCATTAAAAATATTGACTGTCAAATTACCCGACCCGATCGCCATAATCTGGTGGTAGTGACCATTGAAACCGATAAAGGCATTACGGGCTACGGCTGTGCGACATTCCAGCAGCGGCCGCTGGCGGTGAAAGTGATGGTGGATGAGTACCTGAAGCCACTGCTGATTGGCCGCGACGCCAACCATATTGAAGACCTGTGGCAAATGATGACGGTCAACGCCTACTGGCGTAACGGCCCGGTGATGAATAATGCGGTGGCCGGTATTGATATGGCGCTGTGGGATATTAAAGGCCAGCTGGCCGATATGCCGCTCTACCAGCTGTTTGGCGGGAAATCCAAAGACGCCATCACCGCCTACAGCCACGCGGCCAGCGACACGCTGGAGGGTTTATACGCTGAAGTGGACAAGCTACTGGCGCAGGGCTACCGCCATATCCGCTGCCAGCTGGGTTTTTACGGTGGAAATGCCGAGGCTTTCCACCGTACCCGCACGCCAACCGAAGGTGCGTATTACGATCAGGATCAGTACATGGACAACACGCTGGCGATGTTCAAAGCGCTGCGTGAAAAGTACGGCAACCGTTTCCACATTCTGCATGATGTTCACGAACGGCTGTTCCCGCAACAGGCTCTGCAGTTCGCCAAGCAGGTGGAAATTTACCGTCCCTATTTTATCGAAGATATTTTGCCCCCACAGCAGAACGAGTGGCTGGAGCAGATCCGTAACCAGACTGCCGTACCGCTGGCGACCGGCGAGTTGTTTAACAATCCGGCCGAGTGGAAGGATTTGATCATCAACCGCCGCATTGATTTTATCCGTTGCCATGTGTCGCAGATAGGTGGTATCACACCAGCGCTGAAGCTGGGCGCTTTTTGTCAGAGCTTTGGTGTGCGTCTGGCCTGGCACTGTCCGCCGGACATGACGCCCATCGGCGCGGCGGTCAATACGCACCTGAATATTCATCTGCACAATGCGGCCATTCAGGAATTCGTGGCCTATCCGCAAAACACGCAGCGTGTCTTTCCTGATTCCGTCGCGCCAGAGGGGGGGTATTTCTACCCAATTGAGAAAGCCGGTATTGGCGTCGGCTTTGATGCCGCCGCTGCAGCAGAATTTCCCGTAGTCTATCGTCCCCATGAGTGGACACAAAGCCGCCTGCCGAACGGCGCGATCCATACCCCTTAACCCACTCAAGTTTGGCGAAACGCCAGATTATCCTGATTGAACGGGATGACGTAGGTACAGGAGTAGTCAATGTCGATGATGTCACTGAAGGCATAAACCCGGCCGTCATGCAGCATTCCGCGGTTAAGAATGTGCATAGCGGCCACGCCTTTTTTACAACCCAGCAACTCTGCCTGGGCTTTGGTGACATTCACTGCATCGTAGTGGGTGAGGGAGTGGGAAATGCAATACCCCTTGCCGAGCACATATTGCTGGATTGAGCTTTCAATCACTTTCTGATTCAAATCGGCAAAATCATTGAACGGCATTTTGGCCTGCTCAATCTGCACCAGACGCTGGTTCACTGACCGCAAGCGGCAAAACGCCCAGATAAAATCCTCGCCGGTCAGGCCGAAGATCTGCTGCTCTTCCTGGTCAGGGCGTCGCTTATGCAGGTTCAGCATGCGAAAACTCATCTGCGCGAATTTCTTCTCAGTGATCGAGTTATAGACCAGCGGATTACGGCTAATTCCGGGATTAATGTAAATTCCCGATCCCTGCACGATATGCACCGCGCCAATATCCACCAGCTTGACCAGCGCCTTACGTACTGTAAACCGCGATGCGGCATACTCCTGCGCCAGCTGGCGTTCCGGCGGTAACTTATGCGGACGTTGTTCTTCAGGCAGTGCGTTGCGCTGATAAATTTTGCTCAGGAGATCCTGAGCGATAAATTCACTTTTTTTCATCGCCACTTATATGAGATCGGGAAAACCGTATTGAAACATGTCGCAGACGGGTAGGGCAAATTACAGCGGTTAAGCTGTAATGTTTGTTTACACCCCTAAAGCTGTATTGACAGTTTACAGCTTTTAAGGTGTATTAGATAAAAACAGCCTATAATGTGTAAAAACCCTGTAACACACAGACTGGAAGCCTATGAAAAATGTCTATCCGTTAAAAACACTCAGCCAGCTGCGGCCGATACTGATTGGTTTTCGCAAAGAGAAAGGTTTGACCCAAAAAGACGTTTCGGAAAAGCTTGGCGTTACGCAGCAGACTTATGCCCGGCTGGAGGCTAATCCATCGTCGGCAAGCCTGGAACGGCTGTTTCGGGTGTTTAATGTCTTAGGCATTGAAATAATGTTGTCGTCCGAGTTCGACCGCGCGGGCCCCCGCGTAGAGAAAATCACGGCGGATTATTTAAGTTCGCCCGCCAGAAAGGAAAAATGGTGATGATATGCGTCGTGCACAACAACGTTTAGCGATATGGATGAACGGTATTCCGGTGGGCTACTGGGAAAAAAAGAGAGGCGAAGATCGGTTACAGTATTTTCCGGAGTGGATAGCCGATGAACAGGGTAGGCCGCTGTCACTCTCATTGCCCTTTACACCCGGTAATCAGGCTCATCGCGGGGATGTTGTTCGCGATTACTTTGATAATCTGCTGCCAGACAGCGAAGGGATCCGCAGACGGCTGGCGGTGCGCTATCAGGCAGAAAGTCTCGATCCCTTCGATATGCTGACGGAACTGGGGCGGGACTGTGTGGGGGCTATTCAGTTATTGCATGAGGGTGAATATCCCGACGCATTATTCTCAATCAGGCAACGTGCGCTTTCTGAAAAGGGAGTGGCTGATATGCTGCGTAATACAGCGTCAGGGCTGCCCGGCAGACAGGGACAAGACGACGATTTACGTTTGTCCATCGCGGGTGCGCAGGAAAAAACCGCGCTGTTGTGGCACAACGAACAATGGTGCCTGCCGGAAGGGAATACGCCCACGACGCATATTTTTAAACTCCCATTGGGTTTAGTCGGAAATATGCGGGCGGATATGAGTACCTCCGTCGAAAATGAATGGATTTGTGCCCTGATCGTTGAGCAATATGGTCTTCCGGTTGCAAAGACCGGCATAGCGCAGTTTGAGGATCAGAAAGCGCTTATCGTTGAACGTTTTGACCGCCGATTGTCGACAGATAAATCGTGGTGGATCCGCCTGCCGCAGGAAGATATGTGTCAGGCCATGGGGGTTTCGCCCTTGCGTAAATATCAGTCGGATGGCGGACCGGGGATTGCGGATGTAATGGAAATACTGAGCCGTTCTGAACAGGCCGAACAGGATCGCTATCTTTTTTTCAAAACGCAGATCATTTTCTGGTTACTGGCGGCGACGGACGGTCATGCAAAGAATTTCAGTATCGCCCATCTTCCTCAAAACCGTTATCACATGACGCCGCTTTATGACATTTTGTCCGCCTGGCCGGTAATTGGAAACGGAAATGACAAAATTGCGTGGCAGAAATGTAAGCTGGCAATGGCGGTGCGGGGTAGCAGTAATTATTACCTGATTAATAAAATCCATCGGCGGCACTGGATTAAACAGGGAGAAGCCACCGGGCTCAATAAAGAGCAGGTCTGCGCGATGATAGAAGAGATCATCGCGCAGACGACCGATGTTATTGATAATGTGGCTAAGCGTCTGCCCGACTCGTTCCCAAATGAATTATCTGAATTTATTTTTAATGGCATGAGAAAGCAGCTAGCGCGGTTGGTGAGTCAACCTTGAACAACATTTATGCCCATAAAAAAGCCCGCCGATTTCTCAGCGGGCTCCCTATTTGTGACGGCCTAACGCTTACTTCGCATCAGGCAACGCATATGCGATCACGTAGTCACCGCGTTCTGCGGACTGACGTGCGCCACCGGCGCTGATGATGATGTACTGTTTACCGGTTTTCGGCGACACGTAAGTCATCGGGCCGGACTGGCTTCCAACTGGCAAACGGGATTTCCAGATCTCTTTACCGTTTGCGGTATCGAACGCACGCAGATAGAAATCCTGTGTACCGGCGAAGAACAGCAGGCCGGATTGCGTAGACAGGCTGGCGCCCAGCGTTGGCATACCCACTTCCATTGGCATACGCATTTTGATGCCCAGCGGGCCGGTGTCCTTCACCGTACCCACCGGCACCTGCCAAACGATTTTGCCCGTTTTCAGGTTAACCGCAGACATCGTGCCGAACGGGGGTTTCTGGCAAGGAATGCCCAGCGGAGACAGGAATCGCTCGCGGACTGCACCGAACGGCGTACCGTCCATTGGCACCATGCCCATCTCGATTCCGCTCGCCCCGGTTGGGACGTTGGCACGCGGCACCATGTAGTTCGCCAGACCCAGGCGCATATCATTCACGAACATGATGGCGTTGTTCGGGTCAACGGAGACGCTGCCCCAGTTCATGCCGCCCAGAGATCCCGGGAATTGCAAGGAGCGATCCAGACCCGGAGGCGTATACACACCCTCGTGACGCATGCCTTTAAACTCGATGCGGCATAGCAGTTGATCCATTGGCGTTGCCCCCCACATATCAGACTCCTTCAGCGTCTGGTTGCCGATGTTTGGCATACCGACAGAGAAAGGCTGAGTTTTGGAGTAGCGTTCACCTGGAACATTACCCTGTGGTACTTCACGGTTTTCTACTTTTGCGACCGGCTGCCCGGTTTCGCGGTTCAGCATGAAGATCATGCCCTGTTTTGAGGTCTGCACCAGTACTGGCGTGCTGCCACCTTTGTCATTCGGCAGGTCGTACAACAGGGGCTGTGACGGCAGGTCGAAGTCCCACAGATCGTGATGAGTGGTCTGGAAGGTCCAGCGGACTTTGCCGGTTGCCGCGTCAACAGCAACCACAGAAGAACTGTATTTGTCGTCCAGTTCGGTGCGGGTACCGCCGAAGAAGTCCGGCGTTGCGTTGCCGGTTGGCATGTAGATCAGACCCAGTTTGGGATCATACGACATGGCTGACCAGACGTTCGGCGTACCGCGGGTGTAAGTCTGACCTTCCGGTGGCAGTTTGGTGATGTTCGGATTACCCGGATCCCATGCCCAAACCAGTGCACCGGTGTGTACGTCAAAGGCACGAACTACGCCCGGGGGTTCGCCGGTGGAGAAGTTATCTGCCACGCGGCCACCGACCACCACCAGGTTACCCGCGACCAGCGGGGTAGAGGTTTGCTGGTAGTAGCCAGGTTTGACTTCACCCATGCCGACTTTCAGATCAACCACGCCGTTGTCACCGAAATCAGCGCAAGGCTTGCCTGTATCCGCGTTAATGGCAATCAGACGCGCATCAATGGTTGGCAGGAACAGCCGACGTTCGCAGGTGCCGCTGACGGTACCGCCGGTCGCTGCTGGTGCTTGCGGTGCATTCGACGCAGGCACAGCAGCTTCGGAAGCTGCTGTTGAGATTGCTGGATCAGCGGCGGGCGTGGCCGCAGCCTGTGCTGTCGATACCTGTGGCGCCGTGCTGTTTTCAAAGTAACCCAGGCCACGGCAACGCTGCCAGTTAGGCGCGGTAGAGTTGGAGTCATAAGACCACAGCTTTTTACCGTCATCTACATTCAGGGCGATCACCTTACTGTAAGCGGTACAGACAAACAGCTTGTCACCGATTTGCAGCGGGGTGTTCTGATCTTCCGCGCCGGAGCCGTTGCTCTGGGGGATATCGCCGGTATGGGCAATCCATGCAACCTGAAGTTTATCCACGTTGGTTTTGTTGATCTGATCTAATGCAGCAAAACGGTCGCCAGCGGTGGTATTGCCCCAGCTTTCCCAGTTCTTCTGTTCTGCAGCTTTATCTACCGGCTTTACTGGCACCTGGTCGTTGTCAGCACTGATGATTGGCGTTGGTACAAAGGTATTGCCGAATGCTGCAATCAGTGCAACGGCCAGTACAGCAGCCAGCGAGAAGCTTGGACCTTTACGCGCCACCAAACCCGCTCGCGTTTTGAGCAGTGGGTAAGCCAGTGCGACCAGAAAAGCCAGTACGCCGAACGTGAACAGGCGGGAGAACAATGGCCAGAACGTGAAGCCAGCGTCCCAGACAGCCCAGATAATAGAGAGGACAAAGGCGGCCGCGTAGAGCCATGCGCCTGACGGTTTACCTTTAAAAATCAAAATGGCGGAAACGATGAGCGCCAGACCCATCAGCAGGAAGTAAACACTTCCTCCCAATGTGGCCAGATAGGCGCCACCGATACCCAGTGTCAGACCGATGACGAGCATCAGTGCACTCAGTAGCCAGAGCAGCCAGGCCCATTTGCTATGTGTTGTTGGCATGATTTATCTCACTGCATAGTGTTGAGAACGATTGATTAAAGGCTGGTAACACATAATGACGCCTTGTCATTAAACGAACCAAGTAGAACAATTTTGCGAAAATAGTAATGCTTATCACCAAGGTTGTGAATGTGTAACGAAGATTTTGAATTTAGGTAAATTTTTTTTGTTGGGTTGTTATTTATACAGTGTGATTTTATTTATTGATTTTAAAGAATAAAATAAAGTTTGTTATTCAATATCAAGAATTTTACATGAATTAATATGCTTTTTTCATCTAATCAATCGTGTCAAAGGGATGAGGCTTCCCCATGCCTTTAAGAGAGAACGTTTACATTCTGGACTTATTGGTACGATTCAGGCGAACCCGAGGGGCATTGACAAGTCACCATTCAATGAATGGTTTCATCTCTCAGGTGCTCTCCTCCACCAGACGACTGGCGGGAATACCACCAGATAGACAACGCTCCGTGAGGATTCGAAGTGTTTGATGATAAGCCTGCGGCGTGCCGCTGACTATCGGCCGCCCGAGGTGTCTGCCGGGCACGTTGTGCAGGTTTAAGCGCTGTTACTTCACCCCTCGTGGACATCGACGACCTTCCTCTGCGATTTTCTCATTTAGTTACAACATACCCATATGTGGAAGGATTTCCTGTCAGTGCATCCTGCCTGTGTTGGCGCGTTGTCTTCGCTGCTGGTGCCCTGTCTGACTGCTTTGCAGGCAAAAATAGCCGCAGGGCAGGCGAGTTCTGGTTTAGCTAAAATGCGTCTAATTAATATCGTAACGATCACTACGAAATTAGTTGACGGTGCGAGCCTAATCACGTTTTATAGCCGCATTACACCTGCTCCATTCACTTAAAAAAATTATCAGGATAACGATCATGACTGAGTGCACATCGACTGACGCCCAGCCACACCCCTCTGCTTTTCAGCGCTGGTTGGGCGTACTTTCACTGGCCTGCGGCACCTTCGTGCTGATCAATACCGAATTTCTGCCCATCGGCTTATTGACGCCCATTGCCCGCTCGCTGAATGTCACCGAAGGGCAGGCCGGTCTGGCAGTGATGCTGCCTGGCATGGTGGCGGCCATCTCAGCCATCCTGCTTATTCTTTTTTCGCGTCAGCTGAACCGCCGGACGCTGCTGCTGACGCTGTCCGGACTGCTGATTTTCTCCAATGCGGCCGCCATGCTGGCGCCGTCGTTTACCGTTTTGCTGATCGGACGCATTATTCTCGGTGTGGCTGTCGGTGGATTCTGGTCATTCGCCATTCCGGCTGGACGTCGTCTGGTGCCTGAAGCACAGGGCGCGCGGGCGATTTCACTTATCAGCGCCGGTGTGGCAATTGGCACGGTGGCCGGGGTGCCTGCGGGGGCCTTTATTGGGGAGTTATACGGCTGGAGGATGGCCTTTACCCTAAACACCGGGCTGGCGGTGGCTGTCTTTATATTGCAATGGGCGACGTTGCCTTCGCTACCCGCCAATCAGTCTATGAACGCACGGACACTGTTCAGCGTGGCGAAAATCCCCGGTGTGCGGTATGGCCTGATCATTGCGCTATTTATGGCTTCGGCGCACTTCTCGGCCTATACCTACCTTGAGCCCTGGTTACGTTTTCAGGTTCGTCTGGCCCCGTCTGATTTGTCGTTGTTGCTGATGGGCTACGGCGCGGCGGGCCTGATCGGTACCTTCCTGACCGAGGTCACGGTGCGTGAGTTTGGCGTGAAACGGACCTTCCTGATAAATATGCTGCTGCTCGGTGTCGCGGTATTTGCTGCTTCGCAACTCAGCGAAAGTACCGCAACCGCCTCATCGCTGGTGGTGCTGTGGGGACTGGCCTTTGGTGCGCTGCCGGTCTGCCTCAATATTTGGTTATATCAGGCAGCTCCGACGATGTTTGAAGCGGCCTCTGCATTGACGGTGTTTATCTTCCAGATTGCTTTGGCCAGCGGCGCTTTCTTCGGCGGTATTCTGGCGGATACGCGGGGCACCAGCAGCGCTTTCATGCTGGGCGGGGTTCTGGCACTTCTGGCCGTCGTGACGATTTTCCTGACGCGCCCGCAGCCCGTTGCGCGCGTGGTTCCGCTGGAGTAACAGTTCTCGGCTTGCTGCAATAAGCCGCCTCTCTTAGAATCGGTTGCCATGAAAACAGAGAAACTTTCCACCGGCAAAGCGCGCGGCAGACCGCGTTCTTTTGACCGTGACACTGTACTTGAACGGGCCATGCGCCTGTTCTGGTCGCAGGGCTATGAAACCACCTCGATGGCTGAGTTGTTGGCGGAAATGCAGGTCACGCCGCCGAGTGTTTACAGCGCGTTTGGTGATAAAGAGGGGCTATTTTTACAGGCGATTGAGCGCTATAACCACGGGCCCGGCAGCTATCAGCAGGAAGCCTGCAAAGAAGAGACCGCCAAAGCCGCCGTGAGCCGAATTCTGCATGAAGCGGCGCGCTCGTTTGTCGACCCGCAAACCCCACCGGGCTGTATGCTGGTGGTCTCAACGGTAAACTCATGCCCGGTCTCCTCGCCGGTGCAGAAGGCGGTGAATGCCGCACGGCATCAATCCGAATGTGCGCTGAAAGCGCGTATCGAGCAGGGCATTAAAGACGGTGATGTCCCGGCCACGGCTGATGCAGCGGGGCTGGCCAGCTTTTTCGGCACGCTGTTAAACGGCATGTCGATCAAAGCGAAAGAGGGGGCGACCGAGGAGGAGATGCTGGCGATTGTCGAAAACGGCCTGCGGGTGTGGCCTGACGGGCAGGCGTGAAAGGAATAAAAAAACGGCGCACCTTATAAAGTGCGCCGTTTTTTATGGGCGTTATTTCAGTTCCGGCCAGTACTCTTTATTGGCTTCAATCAGATCATCCAGAATGGCTTTGGCGACGGACGCACTCGGCACGGTTTTCGACAGCGTGATCGCCTGCCACAGTTTCAGGTAAGATTTTTCAACCCAAGCCTCGACCACCAGTTTCTCCACAGCGACTTGCTGGCTCATCAACCCGTGCTGGAACAATGGGATCTTGCCAACGGTCAGCGGCTCCGGCCCGTGGCTGCCGACCAGGCAAGGAATTTCAACCATCGCTTCCGGATCGAAATTATTAATTGCCCCCTGGTTTGGCACAATCAGCAGCATTCTTTCCTGCGTGTTAAAGGCAATCGCGGTGGCGAGGTCAACGATGTATGACGCATGTTCATCAATTTCCAGCTCGCCTGCCGACGATTTACCGGCCTGCGTGATGGCCGCGCAAGAGCTGAATACGTGCTTCTCGCGGTGCTCCATGACTTCATTGGCGCGGGTGTGTTCCGGGTTGGCGTGTGCCACTACGTAGTCCGGATAGAGGTAATATTTTAAATAGGTGTTCGGGAAGGTGGATGGGTCCAGTGCCCATATGTCTTTGGCTTTAGCAAAGGTATCGTTCCAGCTGGCCTCTACACCCGGTTCATCCGTTGGCGGCACATAACCATGTTTTGCCACGTGTTCGCGGATTTTTGGCATCAGATCGTTGCCCTGCAAATCCTCGATCGATGTCCACCAACCAAAGTGATTAAGCCCGTAATAGCGTACGCGCATCTCTTTGCGGGATTTCAGCCCGGCGATCTGCGCCATGCGGCCTTCAATACCAATTGGCATATCGCAGATGTTAAGGATTTTAGAGTTTGGACGTAAGCGACGGGTGGCTTCGGCCACGATGGCCGCCGGGTTCGAATAGTTGAGCATCCAGGCATTCGGCGAATATTTTTCCATAAAATCGACAATTTCCAGCACGCCGCCAATCGAGCGCATGCCGTAGGAAATCCCACCTGGACCGCAGGTTTCCTGGCCTACCACACCGTGGCGCAGCGGAATCTTTTCATCTTTTTCGCGCATCGGATATTTACCGACGCGGATGTGCGCCATGACGAAATCGACGTCGGTGAAGGCCGCTTTCGGGTCGGTGGTATAGCTGAATTCAATCTCAGGGGCCTGCTCTTTCAGGATCACCTTGCAGGCCTCGGCCACGATTTCCTGGCGCGCACCGTCGTTGTCATAAAACTTGATGGCCCGCAGGGGGAACCTCTGCTGATTAGCCAGCAACATCAATACGATACCCGGTGTAAACGTACTGCCACCGCCTGCCACGACTACTGAAAATTTCTTCATCATACTGCCTCCGTAAGGGATGATTCTGTCGGGGTGGGGCCCCCGGCGTTGGATGGTGTAACCCGTGTTTCTTTCATCAGAGATTCAATCTTGTCGCGCACCTGAGGGACATGCAGACCGACGATGATCTGAATGCCGTTGCCGCGCCGCACGACACCGTGTGCGCCGAGAGCCTTAAAGACGTCATCACTCTGCGTCAGTGCCATATCAGCGAGGGTGATACGCAAGCGAGTGGCGCAGTTGCTGAGATTGAGGATATTGGCCGCGCCGCCCAGCGCGCTGAGGATCCCGGCTGCCGGGCTTGCTGGCGAACCGCTGACAGTGCTGTTTTTACGCGCCAGATAATCGGCTTTGTTGTAGAGCTTGATTTCGCTCTCTTCGCGTCCCGGCGTTTTCAGGTTGAGACGCAGGATCAGCGTGCGGAAGACCAGGAACCAGACGCCGGTAAACACCAGGCCAATCCCAATTTGCTTGAACATCATCGAGGCATGGTTGTGGTACATCGGGATCCAATTCTGCGGCAGGAACTGGTCGAGCAGGCCGCCACCCATATTGCCGACCACGCCGGCCATATACATCAGCGTTGCCATAGTGGCAGAGAGCAGGGCGTGGACCGCAAACAGCAGCGGTGAAATAAACAGGAAGGTGAATTCCAGCGGTTCAGTGATGCCCACCAGCATGGCGGTAAGGGTCGCCGGGATCAGCAGTCCTGCTACCTTGACCCGGTTTTCCGGTGCCGCCGTGGCGTAAATGGCCAGCGCGATCCCGACCGAGCCGAAGACTTTTGAGTTGCCGTGCAGCGCAAATCCGCCTTGCGGGAATAAGGTTTTCAGCGGCTCAGTGCTCTGGCTGAAGGCTTGCAGATGCTCAGCCCAGTAGACCTGAATGCCGCCTTCTACGGCCGCAGGGCCGAAAATAAACGGGCCGTAGACGAAATGATGCAAGCCGGTCGGGATCAGGATACGTTCAAGGAAGGTGTAGACCCAGACGCCAAGTGCCCCGGAGACCAGCATGAAGTGTTGCATCGATAGGATGCCCATCTGCACTTTGGGCCAGACCAGCAGCGTCACCCAGGCAAGCGGGATCATCAGCAGGAAAGCGACAATCACCACAAATGAACTACCCTGGAAAATACCTAAAAATACCGGCAGCTG
>Ga0209847_1000268_pt1 | contig 22302 bp, 16 predicted proteins | sample OrgsoiDNA_201060_FD_185808 | JGI IMG/M metagenome (GOLD analysis project Ga0209847, IMG submission 185808) | Permafrost soil microbial communities from the Arctic, to analyse light accelerated degradation of dissolved organic matter (DOM) -... | ecosystem: Environmental > Terrestrial > Soil >... | reverse complement strand
TAGTCCATTTCTTCGGTGGTCATGGGAATGGGCGGCGGGTTGAACCAGACATCCACTTCACCATGCTTTTGCACCAGCGCGCGGGCGTTGCCCGGGTTGGTCTCCAGATGCAACACGCGGTTGGCGTGAGCATAAAGCACGGCATCGCCCCGTACTTTTTCCATGGACGGCAGACGAATGACGGTCTTGTCGCGGGTCATGCGCGGGCTGGCGAGGATCTGCACGACTTTGGCTTCGTTTGGATCTTCGACCGGCCCCTTTTCCTGCTCGATGGCGCAGGCTTCGGTGTCCTGGGTGTTCACGTACGGGTTGATGATCTTGTCGATCTTGCCCGGACGGTCGATACGGGTGGAGTCCACTTCGTACCAGCCTTGCGGCGTATCGCGACGGATGAACGCGGTGCCGCGTACATCGGTGATGTCTTCGATCTTGTGGCCGTAGGACAGACGCTGGGCGACTTCGACAATGGCGCGTTCGGCGTTGCCGTACAACAGGATGTCGGCGCAGGCGTCGATCAGGATCGAATTACGAACCTTGTCCTGCCAGTAGTCGTAGTGCGCGATGCGACGCAGGGACGCTTCGATGCCGCCGAGTACGATCGGCACATGTTTGTAGGCTTCCTTGCAGCGCTGGCTGTAGACCAGGCTGGCGCGATCCGGACGCTTGCCCGCCATGCCGCCAGGGGTATAGGCGTCATCGGAGCGGATTTTCTTGTCCGCGGTGTAGCGGTTGATCATCGAGTCCATGTTGCCAGCAGCGACACCGAAGAACAGGTTCGGCTCGCCGAGCTTCATGAAGTCGTCTTTGGACTGCCAGTTAGGCTGCGCAATGATCCCGACGCGAAAGCCCTGGGACTCCAGCAGCCGGCCAATGATCGCCATGCCAAACGAGGGGTGATCCACGTAGGCATCACCTGTGACGATGATGATGTCGCAGGAATCCCAGCCAAGCTGATCCATCTCCTCCCTGCTCATGGGCAGGAATGGCGCTGGCCCGAAACACTCGGCCCAGTACTTTGGATAGTCGAATAACGGCTTGGCTGCTTGCATGTCAAAACCTGCGTGTGCGCACTTTGGGAAAATCGCGGGCGCGGAATATAGCACAAAAATTGATCAAGTCCGACGACAGGGGTCGGAAATTGGCTGGAATACTCTTCGTCTGGGCCGACGCTTTCGCGAATGAATTCGCTCCCACAGTTGATCGAGTAACCTGTGGGAGCGAATTCATTCGCGATGAACCCACGCGGAACCTGAGACTACTCGTCGTCGAAGTTGTAACTGCCCGGGGCGAGGTTCTCGAAACGGGTGTACTTACCGATGAACGCCAGCCGCGCCGTCCCGATAGGGCCGTTACGCTGCTTGCCGATGATGATCTCGGCCACGCCCTTGTGTTCGGTTTCCGGGTGATACACCTCGTCCCGGTACACGAACATGATGACGTCGGCGTCCTGCTCGATCGCTCCGGATTCCCGCAAGTCGGAGTTGATCGGGCGCTTGTTGGGCCGTTGCTCCAGGGAGCGGTTGAGCTGGGACAGCGCCACCACCGGGCAGTTGAACTCTTTGGCCAGCGCCTTCAAGGAACGGGAAATCTCGGAAATCTCGTTGGTTCGGTTATCACCGCCAGAGCCCGGGATCTGCATCAATTGCAGGTAGTCGATCATGATCAGCGCAATGTCGCCATGCTCACGCACCAGTCGGCGGGTACGGGCGCGCATTTCCGAAGGGCTGATACCAGCGGTGTCATCGATGAAGAGTTTGCGGTCATTGAGCAGGTTGACCGCCGAGGTCAGGCGCGGCCAATCATCATCTTCCAGTCGACCGGCGCGGACCTTGGTCTGATCGATCCGACCAAGGGACGACAACATACGCATGATCAGCGATTCGCCTGGCATCTCCAGCGAGTAGACCAGAACGGCCTTGTCGCTGCGCAATACGGCGTTTTCCACCAGGTTCATGGCGAAAGTGGTCTTACCCATCGACGGACGACCCGCAACGATGATCAGGTCAGCGGGTTGCAGACCGCTGGTCATTCCGTCCAGGTCGGTGTAGCCGGTGGACAGGCCAGTGATCGCGTTATCGGTGTTGAACAAGGTGTCGATGCGGTCGATGGCCTTGGTCAGCAGGTCGTTGACGCTGACCGGGCCGCCAGTCTTGGGCCGTGCTTCGGCGATCTGGAAGATCTGCCGCTCGGCTTCGTCGAGGATTTCGGCGCCGGAACGACCTTCAGGGTTGAACGCACTGTCGGCGATTTCGGTACTGATGCCGATCAGCTGCCGCAGGGTCGCCCGCTCGCGCACGATTTGCGCATAAGCCTTGATGTTGGCGACGGACGGGATGTTTTTTGCCAGTTCACTGAGGTAACCAAGGCCACCGACCTGGGAGGTCTGGCCTTCCTTGTCCAGTTGCTCGGCAAGGGTCACCACGTCGATGGGGCTGTTCTGATCGGCCAGTTTGGCAATGGCACGGAAGATCAAACGGTGGTCATGCCGATAGAAATCGCCGTCGGACACTTGATCGAGCACGCGCTCCCAGGCGTTGTTGTCCAGCATCAAACCACCAAGCACGGCCTGTTCGGCCTCGATGGAATGCGGGGGCACCTTGAGGGCTGCGGTTTGCAGATCGTATTGCTCGGGGGCGGAAATATCGTTCATGGCCACACTGAAATCAGGAAGAGCAGAAAGACAAAGGGCACGACCTGTAAACAGGATCGTGCCCGATGTTAACCGTATGGCGGGCAAGCCGCCAGACGATCAAGTGCTGCTTAAGCAGCCACCACAACAACGCGTACGGTTGCTTCTACGTCGCTGTGCAGGTGCACGGCTACGTCGAATTCACCAACGTTGCGGATGGTGCCGTTCGGCAGACGAACTTCGCTTTTTGCAACTTCAACGCCAGAGGCGGTCAGTGCATCAGCGATGTCGTGGGTGCCGATCGAACCGAACAGCTTGCCTTCGTCACCAGCGGTGGCAGTGATAGTCACTTCCAGCTCAGCCAGTTGGGCAGCGCGAGTTTCGGCAGATGCTTTCTTGTCTGCAGCCAGTTTTTCCAGCTCAGCACGACGCTCTTCGAACGCAGCCACGTTGGCAGCGGTCGCAGCGGTAGCTTTACCGTACGGCAGCAGGTAGTTACGACCGTAACCGGCCTTAACATTTACTTTGTCGCCCAGGTTGCCCAGGTTAGCGACTTTTTCCAGAAGGATCAGTTGCATGTGAAAATCCTCTTAACTTTTAACCTTCACCGTTCGCAGAACCGTCATCGGCATCTTTCGACGCCAACCGGCCGCGAAAATCAATCAGGCTGTCGACGATGGCTAACACCACCAGCAACGGATAGATCAGCTGCATGAACAGCAGCAATGTCACGTACAACCCCACCAGCCAGAATTTAGCCAGTCGCTTTTCAGCCACCAGGCCATGCATCAAGGCCAGCCCGGCGAACAGCAGCGGGACACTGCACAACGGTGTCAACATCGCCAGGTGCGGACCGAAATTCGGCCCGACCAGCATGCACACCAGCAGCACCAATGCAGCTGTTTTCGGGAGCCTCAAGGCACGAAACTCGCGCCCGAAACCACCGGGGTTATACAACACTGCTTGCCAGTAACGCCCAAGAATCAGGCTCAGCAAGCTGACGATCTGCAACAAAGCCGCAATCAGGCCGATGAGTACCGGTGCAATCAATGATCCAAGGCGTGCTCGCTCGTCTGACGACAGCTGCTCGTAAAGCCCCTTGAGGATTTGCGGCAGGAGTTTCTGCAACTCCAGCGCCATCGCCTCGACCGGTTCGCGGAAAACCACGCCCAGAATCACTGCATACAACAGACCCAATGCCACGCTGACCAGCAGCACGCGGACCCAGGATTCGCTGGCACGCAACAACATTGCCAACCCCAGTGAACCGAGCAGCGCCATCAGCGTGCGGGGTTCCCCGAAATACCACCAGACCAAAGCCGGCAGCAGAGCCCAGGCAAGGATGCCAGCGGCATCACTCAACCCGCGCCGCAGAAGCACAAGGCAACTTGCGGCAGCACCCAACCAGAACAAAAACGGCAATGCCGCACATCCGGCCACTACCAGAGTGGCCTGCACACGGCCTCGCATGATGAATTCAGCCAAGGCACGCATGCTTTCTATCCCTTACTACTTTTGTCGACTGCCCGGTCTCAGCGGCCGTGGCTGTCGGTGTAGGCCAGCAGGGCCAGGAAGCGGGCACGCTTGATAGCGGTGGCCAGCTGACGCTGATAACGTGCTTTGGTACCAGTGATACGGCTTGGAACGATTTTGCCGGTCTCGGATACGTAGGCTTTCAGAGTGTTGAGATCTTTGTAATCGATCTCTTTCACGTCTTCAGCGGTGAAGCGGCAGTTACGACGACGGAAGAAACGTGCCATGTAATTGGCTCCTCAAAAGGTCCGTGGATTACTCGTCAGCGTTATCGCTGGCGTCGCTGTCATCACCATCAACGCCATCGGCGCTGTCGGAGTGCTCAGGACGGTCACGACGCTCACGGCGCTCGCTGCGGTTTTCTTCGGCCTTGAGCATCTCGGACTGACCAGTTACGGCTTCGTCGCGACGGATGACCAGGTTACGGATCACTGCATCGTTGTAACGGAAGTTGTCTTCCAGTTCAGCCAGAGCCTTACCGGTGCACTCAACGTTCAGCATCACGTAGTGAGCCTTGTGAACATTGTTGATTGCGTAGGCCAGTTGACGACGGCCCCAATCTTCCAGACGGTGGATTTTGCCGCCGTCTTCTTCGATCAGCTTGGTGTAACGCTCTACCATGCCGCCGACTTGCTCGCTTTGATCCGGGTGGACCAAAAAGATGATTTCGTAATGACGCATGAATGCTCCTTACGGGTTGTAGCCTGCCGTTCAAAAACGGTCAGACAAGGAGTGAATGACACTTATGGACTTGCCGGCGATAGACACATGCGTGCCTGCCGTCACAGCAAGGGGCGCAATTGTAGAGAAGGGACAGAAGAGGTGCAAGGCAATTGGTGATTATTTGAACAGTTCGTCCGCACACCGATTTTTGCCTCGCCACAAACCACTGTGGGAGCGAGCTTGCTCGCGATGAGGGCACAACATTCAATATTTATGCTGAATGTTACGCCGTTATCGCAAGCAAGCTCGCTCCCACAGGGATTACAACTTGGCTTAGGACTTTTTGCCGGTCCCGGCTGCTTTGACACTGCGCTGACGCTGAGCCTCGAACAGGCACACGCCGGTCGCTACGGAAACGTTGAGACTGCTGACGCTGCCGGTCATCGGCAAGTGCACCAGGTAGTCGCACAGATCGCGAGTCAGGCGACGCATGCCGCTGCCTTCAGCACCCATGATCAGGATGGTCGGGCCGGTCATGTCTTGCTGATACAGACTCTGCTCAGCCTCGCCCGCCGTGCCGACAACCCACAAGCCACGCTGCTTGAGTTTTTCCAGGGTACGCGCCAGGTTGGTCACTGCCACCAACGGAATCACTTCCGCCGCGCCGCAGGCCACTTTACGGACCGTTGGGGTCAAGGTAGCTGACTTGTCCTTCGGCACGATCACCGCCAGTGCACCGGCCGCATCGGCCGAACGCAGGCAAGCGCCGAGGTTGTGCGGGTCGGTCACGCCGTCGAGCACCAGCAACAACGGTGCGCCTTCGCTGCGATCGAGCAGCTCGTCGAGCATCGCTTCGCCCCAGACCTGGCTCGGGCTCACGTCCGCCACCACACCCTGGTGCACGCCATCAACCCAGGCGTCGAGCTCACGACGCTCGGCGTTGCCGACAGGCACGCGATTTTCATTCGCCAGCGCGATCAGCGCCTGTACGCGCGGTTCGCTGCGGCCTTCAGCCAGCCAGATCTGCTTGACGCGTTTTGGGTGGTGACGCAGCAACGCTTCTACCGCATGCACGCCGTAGATTTTTTCCAACTGACTCATGACTTGGCCTTAGGTTTACGCGCCCCGCCGCTTTTGGCAGCTGGAGCCGAACCCGCTTTTGGCGGGCCTTTACGGTGTTTACTCGGTTTCGCTGGCTTGCCGCCGGGAGCCTTTTCAGGCGCCGACCGTCCGGTCTTTCCCCCAGACGCCGCTTTACCGCCGCTTTTCGCTTCAGACAGCAACGCCTGCTTCATTTCACGGCTTTTGCGCAGCTCGGCGTTTTTCGCCGCCGCATCGCTTGGGCGATAGGCTTCTGGAGCCTTTTCCTTGGCAGGACGACGACCGGTTTTCGCCGGAGCCGGTTCTGCAGCCGTTTTTGCAGCAGAGGCAGCAGGTGCGGTGGCTTCAGTACCGCGCTTCTTGCGACCGATCGGCGCGCTGATGGTCTTTTCAGCCATCTCGAAGTCGATCTTGCGTTCGTCGAGGTCTACGCGCATCACGCGCACTTCAACGGTGTCGCCGAGGCGGAAGCTACGACCGGTACGCTCACCGGCGAGGCGGTGGTGCACAGGATCGAAGTGGTAGTAATCGCCCGGCAGCGCGGTGACGTGCACCAGGCCTTCGACGTAGATGTCGGTCAGCTCGACGAACAGGCCGAAACCGGTCACGGCGGTGATCACACCAGGGAACGACTCGCCCACGCGGTCTTTCATGAACTCGCATTTGAGCCAGTTCACGACGTCGCGGGTCGCTTCGTCGGCACGGCGCTCGCTCATCGAGCACTGCTCGCCGAGTTGCTCCAGGGCCGCTTCGTCGTACGGATAGATACGCGCTTTCGGAATGGTCATCGCGCCGGCACGGCGAACGTGCGGCGTATCCTGCTTGGAATGGATGACGCTGCGGATCGCCCGGTGCGTGAGCAAGTCCGGGTAGCGGCGGATCGGCGAGGTGAAGTGGGTATAGGCTTCGTAATTCAGGCCAAAGTGGCCCTGGTTATCAGCGCTGTACACCGCCTGGCTCAACGAACGCAGCATGACGGTCTGGATCAGGTGGAAATCCGGACGGTCCTTGATGCTCGCCAGCAATGCCTGGTAATCCTTCGGCGACGGGCCATCCTTGCCTTTGTGCAGGGACAGGCCGAGTTCGCCAAGGAAGGCGCGCAGTTTTTCCAGACGCTCCGGTGGCGGACCGTTGTGCACGCGATACAGCGCAGGAATTTCGTGTTTCTTCAGGAATTCAGCCGTGGCCACGTTGGCCGCCAGCATGCACTCCTCGATCAGTTTGTGCGCATCGTTACGCACGGTCGGACGGATTTCAGCAATCTTGCGCTCGGTGCCGAAGATGATCCGGGTTTCCTGGGTTTCGAAATCGATCGCACCACGTACGTGACGAGCACCCAGCAGCACTTTGTACAGTGCGTAAAGCTGCTTCAGGTGTGGCAGAACGTCGGTGTACTCGCCACGAAGCTGACGCGCTTCGGTGAGTTTCGGCGTTTCGAGCATCGCGCTGACTTTGTTGTAAGTCAGGCGAGCGTGGGAGTGGATCACCGCTTCGTAGAAGCAGTAGTCGGTCATCTCGCCGGATTTGGAGATGGTCATCTCGCAAACCATGGCCAGGCGATCGACGTGCGGGTTCAGCGAGCACAGGCCGTTGGATAGTTGCTCTGGCAGCATCGGCACGACGCGCTCGGGGAAGTACACCGAGTTGCCACGAACCTGGGATTCGTTGTCCAGCGCCGAACCGATTTTCACGTAGCTGGAGACGTCGGCAATCGCCACGTACAACTTCCAGCCACCGGAGAACAGGCGCAGCTTGCCTGGCTTGGATTCGCAGTAAACCGCGTCATCGAAGTCGCGCGCATCTTCACCGTCGATGGTTACGAACGGCAGATGGCGCAGGTCGATGCGCTTCTCTTTGTCTTTCTCTTCGACTTCCGGCTTGAGCTTGGCGGCTTCTTTCAACACCGCCTCAGGCCATACGTGCGGGATATCGTACGCGCGCAGGGCGACGTCGATTTCCATGCCCGGCGCCATGTAGTTACCCACAACTTCAACCACATCGCCTTGCGGCTGGAAGCGTGGCGTTGGCCAGTGAGTGATCTTCACTTCGACGAACTGACCGATATTGGCATTGGCGTTGCGGCCCGGTGTAACCAGCACTTCTTGCTGGATCTTCGGGTTATCCGCGACGACGAAGCCGATACCGCCCTCTTCGAAGTAACGGCCGACGATGGTCTCGTGAGCACGGGAGACGACTTCGACGATCATGCCTTCGCGGCGACCGCGACGGTCCAGGCCGGAAACACGGGCCAGGGCACGGTCGCCGTCGAATACCAGGCGCATTTGCGCCGGGCTCATGAACAGGTCGTCACTGCCGTCGTCCGGGACCAGGAAGCCGAAGCCGTCACGGTGACCGCTGATGCGGCCCAGGATCAGGTCGAGCTTGTCCACCGGCGCATAAGTGCCGCGACGGGTATAGATGAGTTGAGCGTCGCGCTCCATGGCGCGCAGGCGGCGGCGCAGGGCTTCGAGCTGGTCTTCTGTGGTCAGACCAAACTCTTCGACCAGCTGCTCGCGGTTAGCAGGCGAACCTCGATCAGCAAGGTGCTGAAGGATCAGTTCGCGGCTAGGAATAGGGTTTTCATATTTTTCCGCTTCACGAGCGGCCTCGGGATCGAGGGACTGCCAATCGGCCATTAGAGAGTTTTCACCTTGTCTATATGCGGGTTAGTTTGGCATAGGCGTAATGAAACGGGAAATTTCAGGCTATGACAGCCCATCTAAAGCCCTTTATTGACACCGCGAAGCTGAATTAAATGCCACCGGCGAAATATTCCCGGTTTTTTTGATGCAAGGGGTTTACAGTTAAAAAGACGCTCCGTATAGTGCGCGCCATCGACGACGTACTAGCGTTGCCGATACTGCCCAGATGGTGAAATTGGTAGACACGCCAGCTTCAGGTGCTGGTGACCGCAAGGTCGTGGAAGTTCGAGTCTTCTTCTGGGCACCAATTTAGAGCTTGAGATTAGATCAATTTCAAGGCTCACACAAAAACCCGCGAAAGCGGGTTTTTTGCATTCTGAGCTTCTGATTTATTAAAACCAAATCAGGGGTTTACAGATCAAAAAGCTCTCCGTATAGTGCGCCACATCAACAGCGGCAACGCTGAAGATTATGCCCAGATGGTGAAATTGGTAGACACGCCAGCTTCAGGTGCTGGTGACCGCAAGGTCGTGGAAGTTCGAGTCTTCTTCTGGGCACCAATTCAAATTTCAGAGCTCGCTCTGGGATTTCACAAAAACCCGCGAAAGCGGGTTTTTGCGTTTCTGGCCTGAAAAAACCCTTCGGCACCGCTTTTTTGTGGCGAGGGAGCTTGCTCCCGCTGGGGTGCGAAGCGGCCCCCTCCCCTTCCCGATAAACCTTATGATCCGGTTTTACGACTGCTTCGCAGCCGAACGGGAGCAAGCTCCCTCGCCACAAAAGCCCGCACTAGCCACCTTCGGCCAACCCTCTACCAGCCCGCAAGGCGCACTTGAGAAGCAATATCGTTTATCATTGTTGCAAGTTTTTGCAATGCGACAGTGAGGAACCCTGCGAATGATGTTTCGAAATACCCTGCGCCGCGGCCTGACCTTTACCCTCCTCGGCCTGGCACTCGCCACTCCCCTCACCCAAGCCGCCGACCCGGTATCCCTGACGCTCTATAACGGCCAACACAAGGAAGTCGGCGACGCTGTCGCCAAAGCCTTTGAAGCCAAGACCGGGATTCACGTCAATGTGCGTAAAGGCAGCAGCAACCAGCTCGCCAGCCAGGTCGTCGAAGAAGGCGATCGCTCCCCGGCCGATGTGATCTACACCGAAGAATCGCCGCCACTGAACAAGCTCGGCGAACAAGGCCTGCTGGCTCAGTCCGATGCCGCCACCCTCGCCGTCCTGCCGAAAGATTACGTCGCGGGCAACGGCACCTGGATCGGCATCACCGCCCGGGTCCGCGTGGTCGCCTTCAACCCGAAACTGGTCGATGAAAAAGACCTGCCGAAATCGGTCATGGAATTCTCCGATCCAAAATGGCAAGGCAAGGTCGGTTTCGTGCCTTCCAGCGGCGCCTTCCAGGAACAAGCCGTGGCGATCATCAAGACCCACGGCATGGACGCTGCCGAAGAATGGCTGACCGGCCTGCGCGCGTTCGGCAAGGTTTACAGCAACAACATGGTCGCCCTCAAAGCCGTGGAAAACGGCGAAGTCGCGACCGTGCTGGTGAACAACTATTACTGGTTCGCCTTGCAGCGCGAAAAAGGCCAGCTCGACTCGAAACTGCATTACTTCACTGGCGGCGACGTCGGCGGACTGATCACCGTTTCCAGCGCTGCCGTGCTGAAATCCAGCAAACATCCAAAAGAAGCCCAGCAATTGCTCGCCTACATGGCCAGTGAAGAAGGTCAGCGCGTGATCACCCAGACCACTGCCGAATACCCGCTGCACAAAGGCATGGAATCGGATCGTGGGCTCAAACCGTTCAGCGAACTCGAAGCCCCCAAAGTCACGCCAGCCGACCTCGGCAATGCCGAAGAAGCTCTGGATCTGGAACGTGACGTTGGCTTGAACTGATGTGCGCATCGCTATCCGCCCCCGCCGCGCCAGGGGGTTACGTGCCACGACGTAAACGGCCGTCGATCTGGCTGCTGCTGCCAGTGTCATTGCTGGTTGTGCTCAGCTTGCTGCCGCTAGCCTATGTCGGTCTCAAAACCTGGCAGGCAGGCTGGGCCGAAGCGCTGCATCTGCTGTGGCGGCCGTATGTGTTTGGCCTGCTGCGCAACACCCTGTCGCTGATGATTGGCGTGACCCTGGCTTGCGGCGTGATCGGCCTGTCGCTGGCCTGGCTGCTGGAGCGCAGCAACCTGAAGGGACGGCGACTGTGGGGCGTGATCCTGTGCTTGCCATTTGCGGTGCCGGCGTTTGTCAGTAGCTTTACCTGGGTTTCCCTCAGCGCTCATTTCGAAGGCTTGGGCGGGGCGATTCTGGTGATGACCTTGTCCAAGTATCCGCTGGTATTTCTGCCGGTGGCGGCGACGCTGCGCAATCTTGACCCATCGCTGGAAGAGTCCGCCCGCACCCTGGGGCTGAATCGCTGGGGCGTGTTTTTCAGAATCACCCTGCCACTGCTTTGGCCTTCCTTGCTGGCCGGTTCGCTGCTGATCGCGCTGCACATGCTGGTGGAGTTCGGCGCGCTGTCGATCATTGGCCTGCAGACGTTCACCACGGCGATCTATCAACAGTTCGAACTGGAATTCAGCAACGCCAATGCCGCGATGCTCTCGGCGGTGCTTCTGGCGCTTTGCCTGGTGTTGCTGTGGCTTGAGTTGCGCGTGCGCGGCAAGGGCCGACATGTACGCACCGGCCAGGGCGCGGCGCGCCATGCAGAACAGGTTCGACTCGGGCCTTGGGCCTTCACTGGACAGGCTTACTGCCTGGCGCTGGCGATCATCGGCAGCGGCATTCCGCTGGGAATGCTGGCGTACTGGCTGGCAGTCGGCTCGTCGGCAGCGTTCCCGGTGGCGGCGATCAGTGAAGCGTTGCTGTCGTCCCTGGCGCTATCGCTGGGCGGCGCGGCGTTGTGCCTAGTGCTGGCGGTGCCGGTGGGGTTGCTGGTGGTGCGTTACAAAGGTCAGTTGGCGATCTGGGCCGAGCGCTTGCCGTATCTGCTGCATGCGCTACCAGGCCTGGTGATCGCACTGACCCTGGTGTATTTCGCCCTGCACTATGTGCCGGCGCTGTACCAGACGTCGATGCTGTTGCTGATCGCCTATGCGCTGCTGTTTCTGCCGCTGGCCCAGGCGCCGATTCGCACGGCGCTGAACAAGGCTGCGCCGCAACTGGAAGAGGCCGCTCGCACACTGGGTGCGTCGTCATTCAGCGCGTTTTGCCGAGTGACATTGCCGATCATTTTTCCGGCACTCGGCGCAGCGTTTGCGCTGGTGTTTCTGGATGCGATGAAGGAACTCACGGCGACGTTGCTGCTGAGTCCGACCGGGCTGAATACGCTGGCGACTGAGGTTTGGGCGCATACCGCGAATGTGGAGTTTGCGGCGGCGGCGCCTTATGCAGCGTTGTTGATTTTGGTGTCGGGGCTGCCGGTTTATCTGTTGACGACGCGGATGTATTTGAGCCGCTGAAAAGCTTCGCGGGCAAGCCTCGCTCCTACAAGGGATCGCATGGTCCTTGTAGGAGCGAGGCTTGCCCGCGAAAGCGTCAGACCTGCAAACAAAAGGCTTAAGCCCTGAACTGCCCCAGGCTCGCCTTCAATTGCGCCGCCAACCCATCCAGCACCTTCCCACTGGCCGTGGTCTCCACCACCGCCTGAGCCGCTTTCTCAGCCTGGGCATGAATGGTCTCAACCCGACCACGCACCGCCTGCGCGCCTTGCGCCTGATGCGCCGCGGCCTGGGTCGCCAGACCAATCGCCGCATGCACCTGCTCAACCGACACCTGCACCGACTGCTGCAGTCGCGCACTGTCACGCAATACCAACAAACCTTCGCTGGCCTGACGCCCGGCCTGACCAATTGCCGCCACCGCCTCACGCGCACCTTGCTGCAAGGCCACGATGTGCGCCTGGATGTCGCCGGTAGAGCTTTGGGTCTTGCTCGCCAGCGCCCGCACTTCGTCAGCCACCACCGCAAAGCCACGACCGGTCTCACCGGCACGCGCCGCTTCGATGGCCGCGTTCAGCGCCAGCAGGTTGGTTTGCTCGGCGATCCCGTGAATCACCGTCAGCACCACTTCAATCTGTTCACTTTGCTGCGCCAGACGCTCGATCACCTTCGCCCCGGTGTCGACTTGCCCAGCCAACGCTTCGATCAAGCTACCAACCTTCGCCGAAGTCCGAGTGTTCTCGTCGGTCGCCGAACGGATGTCCACCACTTGCTGCAAAGCCGCTTGCATCGCATGGCTTTCAGTCTGAGCCTCATCAGCCATTTGCGACAACGCACGCAAGCTCTCGGCCACTTCATCACGCTGCATGCCGGCCGCCGCATCAGCCCCGGCATTGCGCAGGGTCATCGCACCGATTTCCACACCAGTGCGCTGGGCCACGTCGCCCGCTTCACGCACGATCGGCTGCAACTTATCCACAAAGCGATTGACCGCCGAGGCCATGTCGCCGATTTCGTCCTTGCTGTTGATCTGCACACGCTTGGTCAGGTCACCCTCACCCGCCGCCAGGTCATCCATGGCCGCAATCAGCATTTTCAGGCGATTGACCACTCGACGACCCAACACCACGGCCAGCAACAGCAACACACCGAAACCTACAATCGCCAGGCCCATGCCGATGCGCCAGCGCAAAGTACCCGCCGCTTCCTGCACGGTGTTGGTGGTGTTGGCCTGCATTTGCGAAGCGGTGGACTGCGCCGACTTCAGACGCGCGCCCATTGCCGCCGCGCTGTCCGCCGCCGCGCCTTTGAGGCTATCGCCGACCAACTGATCACTGCTGGCGATCAGCGCCGAGAAGCGCTTGTCGAGAGCCGCCAAATCGACTTCCACCGACGCTGTGGAGACACCCATCAAGACCTTGCCGATTTCCACGCCATTGGGGCTGATTGAGGCTTCGAGGTAGTAGACCGATGGATCGTTCTTCGCCGCATCCAGCACTTTGTCCAATGCCCGCTCGCCCTGGCCCTTCTCCAGCAGCGCCTTGTTGATCGGGTTCTCGCGGTTCAAATAGCGCGTCAGATGCTGGCCGGTGGCGTCGTCGTAGATCACAAACAACACGTTCGGATTGCGCTGGGCCCGACGAGCGAATTCAGACAGGGTCGGAACGTCGCTGTCCCACATGGCACGAGGTGCGACCGAGGCCAGAAGCTGCGCCATGTCGTTGGCGGAGTCCTTCAGGTCTTTTTCCAATGTCGTACGCAACTGCGCCTGCTCATCCTTCAGACGCGAGGACAAACCGGCGGTAAGGCGCTGACGGGTACTGGTGGACAAGCTGTCCAGACTCGACGTGACTTCACGCCCCGCCTGCTCCAGTTCACCAGAGAGCTTTTGACTGTCGACCCCCAAGCGATTTCCAAGATCGGCTTCCAATGCGGTGACTGTGCTCCGAGTCAGAGCGACGGCGACCAGCACTTGCACCAATAGGGCGATACCAAGGGTAACGAACACGGGCCGCAGAAGACGGCTTTGTAACAGTGAGAGAATGGCTGACACGGGAATATCCCTCTGCTTTGACGCCATTAAATTGATGGCACGCCAGAAGGGATAATTACAGCAAAGGTTGTGCCGTCCTGCAGGCATAAACGACAAAGGCCCCAATTAAGGGGCCTTTGTGTTTTACATCAACGACTTATTAAGCGAACGGGTGACGCAAAACGATGGTCTCGTTGCGGTCCGGGCCCGTCGAAATAATGTCAATCGGCGCGCCGACCAACTCTTCGACGCGTTTGATGTAGTTACGAGCAGCTTGCGGCAGCTCTTCCAGGGTCTTGGCACCGACGGTGGATTCGGTCCAGCCTGGCATCTCTTCGTACACTGGCTCGAGGCCGATGTAGCTGTCGGCGTCGGTCGGTGCGTCGATCACTGCACCATCCTGGTTCTTGTAGCCAACACAGATGTTGATGGTTTCCAGACCGTCCAGCACGTCCAGCTTGGTCAGGCACAGGCCCGAGATGCTGTTGACGTCGATAGCGCGACGCAGGATAACGGCGTCGAACCAGCCGCAACGACGGGCACGGCCGGTGGTAGCACCGAACTCGTGGCCACGCTTGGCCAGGAACGCGCCAACGTCGTCGAACAGCTCAGTCGGGAACGGACCCGAACCCACGCGAGTGGTGTAGGCCTTGGTGATGCCGAGGATGTAATCCAGGTACATCGGACCAAAACCCGAACCGGTAGCGATGCCGCCCGCAGTGGTGTTGGAGCTGGTGACGTACGGGTAGGTCCCGTGGTCGATGTCCAGCAGGGAGCCTTGGGCGCCTTCGAACATGATGTCTTTGCCAGCGCGACGCAGCTCGTGCAGCTCGGCGGTGACGTCGAGCATCATCGGCTTGAGCAGCTCGGCGTATTCCATGCACTCGTCGAGTGTTTTCTGGAAGTCGATCGCTGGCTCTTTGTAGTAATTGACCAGAACGAAGTTGTGGTAATCCAGCAACTCGCCCAGCTTGGCGGCGAAACGCTCACGGTGGAACAGGTCACCGATGCGCAGACCGCGACGGGCAACTTTGTCTTCGTAAGCCGGGCCGATGCCGCGACCGGTGGTGCCGATCTTCAGCTCGCCGCGGGCCTTTTCACGCGCCTGGTCCAGCGCAACGTGATAGGACAGGATCAGCGGGCAGGAAGGGCTGATACGCAGGCGCTCGCGCACCGGTACACCTTTCTCTTCCAGCTTGATGATCTCGCGCAGCAGAGCGTCCGGTGCAACCACCACGCCGTTGCCGATCAGGCACTGCACGCCTTCGCGCAGCACGCCCGACGGGATCAGGTGCAAGACGGTTTTTTCGCCGTCGATCACCAGGGTGTGGCCAGCGTTGTGGCCACCTTGGTAGCGCACTACGGCGGCAGCATGTTCGGTCAGCAGATCAACGATCTTGCCTTTGCCCTCATCACCCCATTGGGTGCCCAGGACTACGACATTCTTACCCATAACACTTGTCCTCATTCGCGCAAACTTGGTGCCGGCAGCCGCCGGCAGGAAAACTCAAGAAGCCAGCGGCAATACTTGCCAAAGCCCGTTCTGCTGAATCAATTGCCGGTCGCAGTCCGCTTCACGGGCGGCGGCCAATGGTTGCCCAGGCAACGCCTGAACGACACGCTGACCCTCACTGCGCAACTGACAAACCTGCTGCCAGAGTGCCGCATCCGTACTGTCAGGCATCCAGATACCGCCAGACGGTAGCTCGATCTCAGCACGCCCCAGGGTCACCAGGGTTTTTAAATCGGTAGAGAAACCCGTTGCCGGGCGGGCACGACCGAAGTCGGCGCCGATGTCGTCGTAACGACCGCCCTGGGCAATGGATTGGCCAACACCCGGTACGAACACCGCGAACACCACACCGGTGTGGTAGTGATAGCCGCGCAGTTCGCCCAGATCGAAGTAAAGCGGTAATTCCGGGAAACGCGTGGACAGACGGTCGGCAATCGCCAGCAAGTCTTCCAGCGCAGCCAGTACCGGCGCCGGCGCATTGGCCAGACGCTCACGGGCAGCGCTCAACACTTCACGGCCGCCACACAGGTCGACCAGCGCTCGCAACATGCCCGACAGATCGGCAGGCAGGCCTTCGGTCAAGGTAATGACCTCGTCGATAGCCTTGCGTTGCAATGCGTCGAACAATTGTTGCTCGACTTCACCGGACAAACCGGCGGCGCGGGCCAGGCCACGGTAGATACCTACATGACCGAGGTCCATGTGCACGTCTGGCACATCGGCCAGTTGCAGCATGGCCAGCATCAGGCTGATAACTTCCACGTCGCTGCTCGGGCTGGCGTCGCCGTACAACTCGGCGCCCAACTGGATCGGGCTGCGCGAAGACGACAACGCCCGCGGCTGAGCATGCAGCACGCTGCCGGCATAGCACAGACGGCTCGGGCCTTCGCGACGCAGGGTGTGCGCATCGATGCGCGCCACTTGCGGCGTGATGTCCGCACGGAAACCCATCTGCCGGCCCGATTGCGGGTCGATGACCTTGAAGGTACGCAGATCCAGGTCCTGGCCCGCGCCGGTCAGCAGGGATTCCAGGTACTCGATATGGGGAGTCACGACAAACTCGTAACCCCAGCTCTGGAACAGATCCAACACCTGGCGGCGCGCTACTTCAATGCGCGCCGCTTCTGGTGGCAGTACTTCTTCGATGCCATCTGGCAGCAGCCAGCGGTCTACCGTTGCCATTACGCCATTCCCCTATGATCCGGGCGGCCAGCCGTTGGGCGAGCCTTGAGTGAAGCAGAAAATGATCGGCTCATGTGCAAACCACGCGCATGAACGACGTGGCGAAAAGCCTGAAACCGGCTTCGCCAATCACTTTCCTCGAAAAACCGGTCGAGTCATTCAACTCGGACGCCTGCCAAAAAACCGCAATCAAACGTGCAGACGCAAAAAAGCCGGGAATTTCCCGGCTGCCGCATCATACACACGTTTTCCCAAAGGATCACCCCGCCGCAGGTTTTAGCTGCCAGGCGGGGGATGATTCAGGTCAACGTTGTATCAAGGCTTGGACTTTTCCAGATAACGGAAGAAGTCGCTGCTTGGGTCGAGGACCATGACGTCGGTTTTGTTCGCGAAGCTTTCACGGTAGGCACGCAGGCTACGGTAGAAACCGTAGAACTCCTGATCCTGGCCGTAAGCCTTGGAGTAGATCGCAGCAGCCTGGGCGTCACCGTCACCGCGAACCTCTTCGGATTCACGATACGCTTCGGCCAGCAACACGCGGCGTTGACGATCGGCGTCGGCACGGATGCCTTCAGCCAACTCGTTACCCTTGGCGCGGTGCTCGCGAGCTTCACGCTCACGCTCGGTGCTCATACGTTCGAACACACTGCGGTTTACTTCTTTCGGCAGATCGATGGCCTTGACCCGAACATCGACAACTTCGATACCCAGCTCTTTTTCCGCCATCTTGTTCAGCGAAGCGGTGATGTCAGCCATCAGCGCGTCACGTTCACCGGAAACCACTTCGTGCAGGGTGCGCTTACCAAACTGGTCACGCAGGCCCGATTCCAGACGACGGGACAGACGCTCGTCAGCAATCTGCTTGAGGCCGGACGTTGCGGTGTAGAAGCGCTCGGCATCTTTCACGCGCCACTTGGCGAAGGCGTCAACCATGACGGCTTTCTTTTCCAGCGTCAGGAAGCGTTGTGTCGGTGCATCCAGTGTCATCAGGCGTGCGTCGAATTTGCGCACCTGGTTAACGTAAGGCACTTTCACATGCAGGCCTGGCTGAACATCAGTCTGGACCACGCGACCGAACTGCAGCATCACCGCACGCTCGGTCTGAGCCACGATGTAGAAGCAGTTCCAGCCAACCAGCAGCACAACGACGCCAACGATCAGGGCGATCAGCGATTTATTGCTCATCAGCGGGTCTCCCTTGTGCGCGTTTGCGGCAAGTCAGTGACATGCGGCGCGACATCCGTGTTGCTATTGGCGGCGGCAGAACCGGTTACCGGCGCATTACCGCCTGAACTGTTCTGAATCATCTTGTCCAGCGGCAAGTACAGCAGATTGCTCTGGCCATTCTTGTTGCCGGTCACGAGAACCTTGCTGGTGTTGGTGAAGACTTCCTGCATGGTGTCCAGGTACAGACGCTGGCGGGTAACTTCGGGTGCCTTGCGATACTCGGCCACCAGTTTGGTGAAGCGATCAGCCTCACCCTTGGCGCGCGATACCGTTTCGTCACGGTAACCGTTGGCATCTTCAAGGATACGCTGGGCCTGACCACGGGCTTCCGGCACGACGCCGTTGGCGTAGGTTTCAGCCTGGTTGCGCGAACGCTGCTCGTCTTCACGGGCACGGATCACGTCATCGAAGGCTTCCTGGACTTCACGCGGTGCCGCTGCGTTCTGTACGTTGACCTGGGTGACGGTGATACCGGTGCGATAGGTATCGAGGAAGCGTTGCAGACGCTCCTTGATTTCGCTGGCCATCAACTCACGACCTTCGGTCAGGACCTGATCCATCGCGGTGGAACCCACCACATGGCGCAAGGCGCTGTCGGTCGCTTGCTGCAGGCTGATTTCCGGCTGATCGACGTTCAGCACGAAATCCTGCAGGTTGCTGATCTTGTACTGCACGGTCAGCGGCACTTCGACGATGTTCTCGTCTTCGGTCAGCATCTGGCCTTGCTTGGTGTACGAACGCTCGCGCGTCACGTTTTCCATGTACTTTTTATCGATCGGCGGGAAGTAGATGTTCAGGCCCGGGCCGACTGTTTCGTAGTACTTGCCGAAGCGCAGCACAACGGCTTGCTCCTGCTCGTCGACCACGTAGACCGCGCTGTACAGCCACACGGCTGCGAGCACGACCAGGCCGATGCCGAGCAGGCCGCCGAAGCCGCCACTCCTGCCCGAACCACCGCCGTCGTCACCACGTTTCTTACCACCACCGAACAACCCGTTCAGGCTTTCCTGCAGCTTTCGGAAGGCCTCGTCGAGATCCGGTGGTCCCTTGCGGTCGCCGTTATTGCGGCGCTTGCCACCCCAAGGATCCTGATTATTCGAGTTGCCACCCGGCTCATTCCAAGCCATAGCGCTCTCCATCTGATAAAGCAAAGACGCACCCACGGCGCGCCGACCAATGCTACAGAATGCCTGTCACCGCGGCACAACCGCTTTCTCAGGCTTTTATTGCAAAGTGTGTTGCTCGAGGAAATCCATCGGTTGCAGGCCTTCGCGGCTCACCAGTCGATTCAACTCGACCCGAGGCAAGCGAACGGCCAGCAGGCAGATGCCTTCTTCGTCGTGTTCTTCTTTCTGTACCGCGCCGAGCTCGAAAAACTGCGCACGCAGTCGAGCAAAGCGTTGCGGCAAGCGTAAGGTACCCACAAACAAATCACCGCCCAGCAACTCGGCAATGGCTTGCTCAAGCAATTCCAGACCACTTCCATCACGCGCCGACAGCCAGACCCGTTGGGGCTTGCCGTTTTCGTCGCGCTGGATTTGTGGCTCAACGCCTTCAAGCAAATCGAGTTTGTTATAGACCTCGAGGATCGGCAAGTCCTGGGCTCCGATCTCACCCAGCACCACCATCACCTGCTCGATCTGCAACATGCGATCCGGTTCGGCCGCATCGATCACGTGCAACAGCAGGTCTGAGTTGCTTGACTCTTCGAGCGTAGACCGAAACGCCTCGACCAGTTTGTGGGGCAAGTGGCGTATGAAACCCACAGTGTCGGCCAGGACAATCGGCCCCAGGTCGTCGAGTTCCAGACGGCGCAAGGTCGGGTCCAGCGTGGCGAACAACTGGTCAGCCGCGTACACGTCGGATTTCGTCACGTTATTGAAGAGCGTGGATTTGCCGGCGTTGGTATACCCCACCAGGGACACGGTAGGAATATCCGCACGCGAACGGCCGCGTCGCGACTGTTCGCGCTGACTGCGCACTTTTTCCAGCCGGCCCTTGATCTGTCGCAGGCGAACCCGCAGCAAGCGGCGGTCGGTTTCCAACTGGGTTTCACCCGGGCCACGCATACCGATACCGCCACCTTGACGCTCAAGGTGGGTCCAGCCACGAACCAGCCGGGTGCTCATGTGGTCAAGCTGGGCCAGTTCTACCTGGAGCTTGCCTTCATGGGTACGGGCACGTTGGGCGAAAATATCGAGAATCAGACCGGTACGGTCGATCACGCGACACTCGAAAACACGTTCGAGGTTACGTTCCTGACTGGGCGTGAGGATGTGATTGAAGATGACCAGATCTGCCTTTTCGGCATGGACCAGGTCGCGCAGCTCCTCGACCTTGCCGCTGCCAATCAGGAATTTGGCGGTTGGCCGATGACGCGGCACGTTAAAAAACGCAACGGTCTCGGCGCCGGCCGAATTAGCCAACTCCTGAAACTCCTGCGGATCTTCGCGCGCCTCAGGGTCCTGTCCATCCAAGTGAACGAGGATCACTCGCTCACCACCACCGTGGCGCTCAAAGAACAAAGGAGACTCCTATCAGGCGTTACCTGGCTCAGCGTCACCTGCTTCGGATTCGGTTGCGCTAGGCAGACGAATTGGACGAACCGGCACCACTGTAGAGATAGCGTGTTTGTAAACCATCTGGCTAACGGTGTTTTTCAGCAGGATAACGAACTGGTCGAAAGACTCGATCGTGCCTTGCAGTTTGATCCCGTTGACCAGGTAGATGGAAACCCCAACTTTCTCTTTACGTAAAGTATTCAAGTAAGGGTCTTGTAGCGAATGCCCTTTTGACATGTGCCGCACTCCTTTAAGGATTCAATATAAAAAATAGGTAAACAGATGGCTTGAGCCGCCACACCCCCAAGGATAGACGGCAATTGCAAGGACTCAGCTCAATATGGAGATGGTCCCAAGGTATTTCAAGGCGCGCGGCAGATTGTCGCAATCGAGGCTGTCCAACCAGTGTAAATCAGCCCAACTGCGTAGCCAGGTGAACTGGCGCTTTGCCAATTGGCGCGTGGCAATGATTCCCCGCTCCTGCATCTCGGCTTGCGTCAGCTTGCCATCCAGGTAATCCCAGACTTGTCGGTACCCTACAGCGCGTATAGACGGCAACCCTGAATGCAGGTCACTTCTCGTACGCAGGGCTACGACCTCGTCGATGAATCCCTGTTCCAACATATTTGTGAATCTTTGTTTAATCCGGGCGTGCAGTACCTGACGATTAGCCGGAGCGATGGCCAAGTTCGCGACAGTATAGGGCAATTGTTGCAGTCCCGAAGCGGCTGCTTCAGTACTTTGCGCAGATTGTCTGAGTCGCAGCTCGGTCATGCTCTGACCGCTGACACGATAAACTTCCAGTGCCCGACTGAGACGCTGGGGATCGTTCGGGTGAATTCGCGCGGCGGAGATCGGATCAATCAGCGCCAATTGATCGTGCAGGGCCTGCCAGCCAAGGCGTGCAGCCTCTTCTTCGATTTGCGCGCGAACCTCTGGATCGGCCGCCGGCATTTGCGCCAGACCTTCGACCAAAGCCTTGTAGTAGAGCATCGTGCCGCCTACAAGCAGCGGAATTTTGCCTCGCGCGGTGATCTCGGCCATGGCCTCCAAAGCATCACGACGAAAATCCGCCGCCGAATAGCTCTGCGCCGGGTCGAGAATATCGATCAAGCGGTGTGGGAATTCGGCCAATAGTTCTTTGGAGGGCTTGGCAGTGCCGATGTCCATGCCGCGATAGACGAGCGCCGAATCGACGCTGATCAGTTCGCAAGGCAGGACTTTGGTCAGTTCGATAGCCAGATCGGTCTTGCCCGCAGCGGTCGGGCCCATCAGAAAAATCGCTGGAGGAAGCTGGCTCATCAACGACCGCGCAAGAACAGTTTGTCCAGATCGTCCAGGCCCAATTGGGTCCAGGTCGGTCGGCCATGGTTGCATTGACCGCTGCGTTCGGTGTTTTCCATGTCCCGCAGCAGGCCGTTCATTTCAGGCAAAGCCAAGCGTCGATTTGCCCGGATCGCGCCGTGGCAGGCCATGGTGCCGAGCAGTTCGTTCAGGTGCGCCTGAATCCGGTCACTGGTGCCGTATTCCATCAGGTCGGCCAGTACGTCGCTGACCAAGCGGTTGGCTTCCGCCTGCTTGAGCAGTGCCGGGATCTGCCGGATCGCCAGGGTTTCCGGACCAAGGCGCTGCAATTCAAAGCCCAGCCGCTGGAACCAGGCGATGTTCTCTTCGGCGCAATCGGCTTCGCGCTGGCTCACGGCCAGGGATTCCGGGACCAGCAGCGGCTGGCCGCTCAGGCCTTCGCTGGCCATGGCGACTTTAAGGCGT
>Ga0209847_1000265_pt1 | contig 22418 bp, 19 predicted proteins | sample OrgsoiDNA_201060_FD_185808 | JGI IMG/M metagenome (GOLD analysis project Ga0209847, IMG submission 185808) | Permafrost soil microbial communities from the Arctic, to analyse light accelerated degradation of dissolved organic matter (DOM) -... | ecosystem: Environmental > Terrestrial > Soil >... | reverse complement strand
GCGCTGGAAGATCGCGTGCTCGCGCACATTGATCACCACGTACAGGTCGCCAGTCGGACCACCCTGGGCGCCCGCCTCGCCTTCGCCGGACAGGCGAATGCGGTCGCCGGTATCAACACCGGCCGGCACTTTGACGGAAAGGGTTTTGTACTCTTCGACACGACCTTCGCCGTGGCAGGAGTCGCACGGATCGGAAATGATCTTGCCTTGGCCATGGCAGCGCGGACAGGTCTGCTGCACCGAGAAGAAACCTTGCTGCATGCGGACCTGACCGATCCCGCCGCACGTCGGGCAAGTGATCGGCGCCGAGCCTTTCTTGGCGCCCGAACCGTCGCACGGCTTGCAGTTGACCAGTGTCGGAACGCGGATATTCACGGTCGTGCCACGCACCGCTTCTTCCAGGTTCAGCTCCAGGGTGTAACGCAGGTCGCTGCCGCGCTGAGCGCCGCCACGGGAACCGCCGCGACCACCACCGAAGAAGTCACTGAAGACATCGCCAAAGATGTCGGAGAAATTCTGACCGCCAAAACCGGCACCGCCGCCGCCCATGCTTGGGTCGACACCGGCATGACCGTATTGGTCGTACGCCGCGCGCTTGCTGGAATCGGACAGCACTTCGTAGGCCTCGTTGGCCTCTTTGAACATCTCTTCCGACGCTTTATCATCGGGATTACGGTCCGGGTGATGCTTCATCGCCAGGCGACGATAGGCCTTTTTCAGGTCCGCTTCGCTTGAGCCGCGCTCAACACCCAATACTTCGTAATAGTCACGCTTTGCCATAAGTCTTTGCACTCTTAAGGACGTTCGGCAAACCCCTCCTGAGCTTCGCCAAACTCGTTGAGCCCCAATACAGGCCCGGACCCAACTCACGTCAATTCAACGATCCTGGTCTTTGATTCATTGCAGTACTTGCGGCTCGAAAAGCAGGAGCATTCCCGGCCATACCACCAACACTGAGGCGGACTGAATGGCTTGTTCGTTAGGCAACCTCGGCGTCCGAGCCCCATACCCTGCGTTGCCGCTCCTCCCCATAGCAAGCTATGAGTCGTCGCGGCGCCTTGGCTATGGCGCCCTGGCATCCGAACTTGCTCTAACGAACAAGCCACTCACTCCGCCTTTGTCGCATGCTGTAAAAATTCGCTTACTCCAGACACGCCAACGCGGGAGCAAGCTCCCGCGCGGCGACATCCTACCAGTCACCGCCTAAAGGCAGTCAACCGGCCGACCAACAACTTACTTGTGGTCTTTGACTTCTTCGAACTCAGCATCGACAACGTCGTCGGCTTTTTCAGCTTTTTCGTCGTGCGGTGCAGCGCCTTCAGCCGGCTGAGCCTGCTCGGCGTACATTTTCTGAGCCACTGGCGCGGAGACTTTCGACAACTCTTCAACCTTGGCGTCGATAGCAGCCTTGTCGTCGCCTTTGACGGCGGCTTCCAGGGCAACTACGGCAGCTTCGATTGCAGTCTTCTCTTCAGCAGTCACTTTGTCGCCAGCATCAGCGACCATTTTGCGCGTCGAGTGAACCAGCGCATCGCCCTGGTTACGGGCAGCGGCCAGCTCTTCGAACTTGCGATCTTCGTCGACGTTGGCTTCAGCATCGCGAATCATCTGCTGAATTTCTTCCTCGGACAGACCGGAGTTGGCCTTGATCACGATCGACTGAGTCTTGCCAGTAGCCTTGTCTTTGGCGCCTACGTGCAGAATGCCGTTGGCGTCGATGTCGAAGGTCACTTCAATTTGTGGCACGCCACGTGGTGCTGGTGGAATCTCGGCCAGGTCGAACTTGCCCAAGGACTTGTTCTGAGCGGCTTGCTTACGCTCACCTTGCAGCACGTGAATGGTCACAGCGCCCTGGTTGTCGTCGGCCGTCGAGAACACTTGCGATTTCTTGGTAGGAATCGTGGTGTTTTTTTCGATCAGCGCAGTCATCACGCCACCCATGGTTTCGATACCCAGGGTCAGCGGGCTAACGTCCAGCAGCAGAACGTCTTTCACGTCGCCAGCCAATACCGCGCCCTGGATAGCAGCACCCATGGCAACAGCTTCGTCCGGGTTCACGTCTTTACGAGCTTCTTTACCGAAGAACTCGGTCACCAGCTTCTGAACCAGTGGCATACGGGTCTGACCGCCCACCAGGATCACGTCGTTGATCGCGCCAACGTCGATACCGGAGTCTTTCAGAGCGATGCGGCAAGGTTCGATGGTGCGCTGAACCAGGTCTTCTACCAGCGCTTCGAGCTTGGCGCGGGAGATTTTTACGTTCAAGTGCTTAGGACCGGTGGCATCTGCAGTGATGTACGGCAGGTTCACGTCGGTCGAATTGCTCGAGGACAGTTCGATCTTGGCTTTTTCAGCAGCTTCTTTCAGGCGCTGCATGGCCAGCGGGTCACCCTTAAGGTTCATGCCGCTTTCTTTCTTGAATTCGTCAACGAGATAGTCGATCAGACGAATGTCAAAGTCTTCACCGCCCAGGAACGTGTCGCCGTTGGTGGCCAATACTTCGAACTGGTGCTCGCCATCGACTTCAGCGATTTCGATCACGGAAACGTCGAAAGTACCGCCGCCCAAGTCGTAAACGATCACGGTGTGATCGCCTTTCGCTTTGTCCATACCGTAAGCCAGAGCGGCTGCGGTTGGTTCGTTGATGATCCGTTTAACGTCCAGGCCCGCGATGCGGCCGGCGTCTTTGGTCGCCTGGCGCTGGCTGTCGTTGAAGTAGGCCGGAACGGTGATTACCGCTTCGGTCACTGGCTCGCCGAGGTAGTCTTCGGCGGTCTTCTTCATTTTCTTCAGAATTTCAGCCGAGATTTGCGGCGGCGACATTTTCTGGCCGTTTACTTCAACCCAGGCGTCACCGTTGTCAGCCTTGGCGATTTTGTACGGGACCATCTTGATGTCTTTCTGAACGACTTCTTCGTCGAACTTACGACCGATCAGACGCTTCACCGCGTACAGGGTGTTGTGCGGATTGGTCACAGCCTGACGCTTGGCCGACTGGCCAACGAGAATTTCGCCATCGTTGGCGTAAGCGATGATCGACGGCGTGGTGCGCGCGCCTTCAGCGTTTTCGATAACTTTTGCTTTGCCATTTTCCATGACGGAGACGCAGGAGTTGGTAGTCCCCAGGTCGATACCGATAATTTTGCCCATGTTAACTCTCCCGAAACTTTGGATTTGGTTGCCGCAGCAGTGGTGGCTAACTGCGGTAGCACTTAAACGCTTGACTTCTAAATGGGGGCCTTGCGGCTAATTTCAAGCCTGCTCATCAATCGAAGGCGAAACCGGCGAAGGTGCCTTGCTGACCACAACCATGGCCGGGCGCAGCAAGCGACCGTTGAGCTGGTAACCCTTCTGGAACACCTTGAGCACGCTGTTCGGCTCTACATCGGCGCTTTCCTGCATGGCCATCGCCTGGTGATGAACGGCGTTGAACGGTTCGCCGTGCGGATCGATCGCTTCCAGCTGATAACGCTTCAGGGTGTCCTGGAACATTTTCAGGGTCAGCTCGATGCCTTCACGCATTGGGCGAATGCTTTCGTCGTCCGGGTTGGACAACTCCAGGCCACGCTCCAGGCTGTCGACGATCGGCAGCAGGTCGCCAGCGAACTTTTCCAGCGCGAATTTGTGAGCCTTTTCGACATCCTGCTCGGCGCGACGGCGGACGTTCTGCAGATCAGCCGCTACACGCAAAGCCTGATCATGAGCACCAGCCAACTGCTCTTCGAGCACTTGTACACGAGCCGCCAGCTCATCACCCGCAACCTGGGCAGCCTGATCGGCGTCGAGATTTTGCGTATCCACTGTCTGTTCGTCAGCCATAGATTTTCTCCTTTCAATATCGTCCGCGAGCTCAACTCGCGCTTCTGCCCAGCTATATGGGGCCGCAAAATTGAGCTTCAAGGGGTTTGCTGTGATTAACCCTACAAAAAGAGCTGCATTGTCATTCCCCAATGCACTAACGATTTCGTCGGATCAAGCAAATCGAGCTAATGGAGGGCATTGTCAGCCACAAATAAAACACTGTATAAATAACCAGACCTAAAGCCTGGGAGCGGCCTTTATGCTGGTGCACCTGTCCGTACACAACTACGCCATCGTCGAACATCTCGATCTCGAACTTGATCGCGGGATGAGCGTGATCACAGGGGAAACCGGCGCCGGCAAATCGATCATGCTCGACGCCCTGGGCCTGACCCTAGGCGATCGCGCCGACAGCGGCGTGGTTCGCCCCGGCGCCGACAAGGCCGATATCCTCGCGACTTTCGACCTGATCGACATCCCCGAAGCCAGTGCCTGGCTTGCCGAACGCGACCTGGAAAGCGACGGTCCGTGCATCCTGCGCCGGGTGATTACGGCTGAAGGTCGTTCACGCGGCTATATCAACGGCACGCCCTGCCCCCTCGGTGATCTCAAGGCCCTGGGCGAGCTACTGATCGATATCCACAGCCAGCACGAACACCAATCCCTGCTCAAGACCGACACCCACCGCCGCTTGCTCGACGAGTACGCCGGCGCGACAGACCTGGCCCGCCAGGTCCAACTGGCCGCCCAGCGCTGGCGCCAGACCCGCCAGGAGCTGGACCGTCTGTCCAACTCCGGCGACGAGCAGCGCGCCCGCCATCAATTGCTGAGCTATCAGCTCGAAGAACTGGAAAACCTCGGCCTCGGTGAAAATGAGCTGGAGCAGTTGGAGCAGGAGCACAAGAACCTGACCAATGCCGAAACCTTGCTGGGTATCTGCCGACAAGTGGTCGAGCAATGCAGCGAAAGTGATTCCGGCAATGTACTGAACGCCCTGACCGCCAGCCTCAACCGCTTGTCGAGCGTGAACAACTCGATCGGTGCGCTGGGCGAAGCCAGCAGCCTGCTGACCAGCGCCCAGATACAGGTTGAAGAGGCCGTCGGCGAACTGAACCGCTTCCTCGATAACTTCGACGCCGACCCGGCGCGCCTTCAATACCTGGAAGAACGCCTCGATGCGATCTACACCCTGGCGCGCAAACACCGCATCCAGCCGACCGAAGTCGCCGAGATGCAGCAAAAGCTGCTGGATGAGATCGAAACACTGAATGCCAACGACGAATCCATCGAACGCCTGAGCGATGAACTCGCTTCCTACGCCCGTCATTATCAAGAGAAGGCGCGCGACTTGAGCGACCTGCGTCATCAAGCCTCTGGCAACCTGTCCAGCGCCGTAGAGCAGGAAATCCAGCGCCTGGGTATGCCCGGCGGCCGCTTCACCATCGAACTGCGCCCCAATAGCAGCAACGAGTTGCTGCCCAACGGGCTTGAACAGGTGGAACTGCTGGTCAGCGCCAACCCCGGGCAACCGATGAAAGCCCTGGCAAAAGTAGCCTCGGGCGGCGAGCTGTCACGGATCAGCCTGGCAATCCAGGTCATCACCGCACAGACCTCCCGGGTTCCGACCCTGGTGTTCGACGAAGTGGACGTTGGCATCGGCGGCCCGACTGCCGAGATCGTCGGCCAGTTGCTACGTCGGCTCGGGGAGCGCGGACAGGTGCTGACAGTCACGCACTTGCCGCAAGTGGCGGCGCAAGGTCACCAGCATCTATTCGTGCACAAGGTGCGCGGTGAGGATGCCACCCATACGGCGGTGTCCAAGCTGAGCAAGAATCATCGCGTCGAAGAAGTTGCGCGCATGCTGGGGGGCATCGATCTCACCAAAGAATCTCTGGCTCACGCGAAAAAAATGGTCATCACCGCAAAAATTTAAGACCGGCAGAAAGCACGAAGGCGACCCTGGGGTCGCCTTCGCTCGTTTCGCGAACATCATGTTCGCGCGACATGCTTACTTTTTCTTGCGTACGTACAGCACGAGATTGTGATCCACCATCTCGAAGCCATATTTGTCGACGATCGCCTTCTGAAGACGCTCGATTTCTTCGTCGAAGAATTCGATCACTTCACTGGTTTCGACGTTGACCATATGGTCGTGATGCTTGCCGTCGTCCAGTTCGAAGACGGCATGACCGCCGTCGAAGTTGTGTCGCACCACAAGCCCAGCTGCCTCGAACTGAGTCAGTACACGGTAAACCGTGGCCAGACCGACGTCCTCACCAGCCTCCATCAGCGCCTTGTAAACATCCTCGGCACTCATGTGGCGTTGCTCGGCGGAATCGAGCATTTGCAGAATTTTGACCCGTGGCAGGGTCACTTTGAGGCCGGCTTTGCGTAGTTCGCTATTTTCAACCATGGTCAGCTTTCTCGCGATGCTGCTTCGCAGCTTCTCTTAATGCGGGTATGATCGGCGTTTACGTTGTCCCAGCCAAGATAGTGGAAGTCGCCCACCGATGCAAAACACCAAGCTCTTGCTAACCAGTTTCACCTTCGTGGGACTGCTCGCACTCGCCGGTTGTTCATTCCCCGGGGTTTACAAAATCGACATCCAGCAGGGCAATGTCGTCACGCAGGACATGATAGACCAGTTACGCCCGGGAATGACCCGCCGGCAAGTACGGTTTATCATGGGTAACCCTCTGCTGACCGACACGTTCCATGCCGATCGCTGGGATTACCTGTATAGCCTGCAACCGGGTGGTGGTGAACGCCAACAGGAACGCATAAGCGTTGTCTTTAACCCTAATGACCAACTCGTCAGCCTGTCGGGCGATTTTATGCCTGGCGTGAGCCGCGACGAAGCCATTCTCGGCAAGGACACCGGCACTCCTGTGACCGCTCCTGCAGAAAACACCGAGAAGCCAAAACCGGAAAAACCGGTGAAACCAGGTTCGTTGTTGGACCAGATCCAGAAGGACGTCGACGGCGTACAAACCGTTCCAGTCCCGACTCCAACACCACTGGAAACCACGCCGCAATAATTTGCGACGCAATAAAAAACCCGGCACGTCCGGGTTTTTTATTGTCTGGCATTTATTGAATCACTGATTTCGCGCCTTGGCCTCGGCAGCCTTGGCGGCGCGCAAGCGGCGCACCTCTTTAGGATCGGCGAGCAACGGCCGGTAAATCTCGATGCGATCACCTGCTTGAACCACTTGAGTGTCAGGGTCAGAAATCACCTTGCCGAAGATCCCGACCGGGCAACTAGCCAGATCCAACTCAGGAAACTCGGCCCCCATACCGGACTTCAGCAGCGCACCCCGAACCGTCGAACCGGCTGGCACCGCCACTGTCAGCAGCACCTGACGATCAACGGCGGCATACACCACCTCAACCTCAATCACCGACTCAACCATGTATCTGTTTGGCGCGCTGACAAAACGCATCGACCAGCGTGTTCGCCGCCTGATTGAACAAAGGCCCCAACGTTGCGCGCACGATTGGCCCGGCGTAGTCGAACGACAGGTCCAGGCTAATCTTGCAGGCCTTCTCACCCAAAGGCTTGAACACCCAGACGCCATGCAACTGGTTGAACGGTCCTTCCTCCAGATTCATCTCGATTGAATGTCCGGGCACCAGCGTATTGCGGGTCACGAAATGCTGACTGAGGCCGCCCTTGGCCACGCCGACACTGGCACGCATGTGCTCAGGGGAGCTTTCCAGCACTTCGGCAGCCGAGCACCACGGCAGGAATTCCGGATAACGCGCCACGTCATTAACCAGGTCATAAAGGGCTTGCGCCGGATACGGCAGCAGAGCCGAGCGTTGAATATGGGTCGTCATGTCAGCGTCACTTCCACAGCTGGGCGGCAAACACTACAAGAATGCCGATGGGCGCCACATAGCGCATCAAGAACAGGGACAGGGCAAATAGAACCGGGCTGCGAATCGACAATTCGTCACGCACCGCTTCACGCCCCATGATCCAGCCTGCAAACACCACGAAACACAAACCACCGAGTGGCAGCATGATCCGCGAGGTGAAGAAATCGATCACACCAAAGAAGTCCAGACCACCGGCCGCTCCCCATTGGTAGAGATGGAACATCCCGCCTTCGTTCACGAAAAATTTGGCTTGCTTCCAGATATTGAAGGAAAACACCGTACCCAGACCGACGAACCAGCAAATAAATGCCAGCCAAAAAGTCACCCAGGCGCGGCTAATTTTCGTGCGTTCAACCAGGTAAGCCACCATCGGTTCAAGCAATGAAATCGCCGAACTCCAGGCCGCAACCGCCACCAGCACGAAGAACACTACGCCCATCAACTGGCCGAACGCTACGTTACCGAAGGCAAATGGCAGGCTGACGAACATCAGGCCAGGGCCTTCGCTTGGGTTCAGGCCGGCGGCGAACACAATCGGAAACAATGCCAGGCCAGCGACCAGCGAAACGAAGGTATCGAGCAGCGCCACACCGACCACGGTGCCGGAAAGCGATGAGTTCTTCGGCATATAGGCGCCGTAGATCATGATCGAACCCACGCCCACGCTCAGAGAAAAGAAGGCGTGCCCCATGGCGGGCAGCAAGCCGTCGAGGACTTTTTCCGGGTGGAAGTCGAACATGAAATGCACGCCTTCCATGAAATGGCCGGTGGTCATGCTGTAACCCAACAGCACCAGAATCATCACGAACAGCAGCGGCATCATGATGCGAAGGCTGCGTTCAAGCCCGGCGACCACGCCTTTGGCGATCACCACGGCGGACAGCAGCATAAAAATCGTGTGCCAAAGTGTCAGGCGCCATGGATCAGAGATCACATTGCCGAAATAAGCACCGACTTGATCTGACGTCACACCCTGGAAGTCACCACGGCCCATGTCGATGATGTAGTCCAGCGACCAGCCGCCGACCACACTATAGAAAGACAGAATCAGCAACGCCGTGATCATCCCGGCGAATGCGCCCCAGGACCACTTGCCCGAATGCCCCGCCTCTATCGCCAACACCTTCAAGGCGTTGGCCGGGCTTTGACGGGCGCGGCGGCCGATCAGGGTTTCAGCCAGCATGACCGGCACGCCGATCAGCGCGATGCAGACCAAAAACATGAGAACGAACGCGCCGCCGCCATAGACGCCGACCATGTACGGGAATTTCCAGATGCTACCAAGCCCCACGGCCGAACCGGTCGCGGCGAGTATGAAGACCCAGCGGCTAGCCCAACTGCCGTGGACAGAAACCTTGTCTGTCGACATCGTTACCACGTCCAAGCATTCAAAAAAGAGGCCGCATTGTCCGGGATTCAATCAACCTGCTCAAGCACGTAGCGATACCGTAGCCGACTCGCGTGCAACTCCCTATAATGCCGCCCCTATGGCTAAACAGAAGAAACACCCAACAGGGACCATCGCGCAGAATAAAAAGGCGCGGCACGATTACTTCATCGAACACAAGTTCGAGGCTGGTCTGGTCCTGGCCGGCTGGGAAGTAAAAAGTCTGCGGGCAAGCAAGCTACAACTGGTTGACAGTTATGTACTGCTCAAGGATGGCGAAGCCTGGCTGCTCGGCAGCCACATCACGCCGCTGATGACCGCCAGCACCCACGTCATCGCTGATCCGACCCGCACCCGAAAATTGCTGCTCAACCGCCGCGAGCTGGAAAAGCTGGCCACGGCAGTGCAGCAAAAAGGCTATGCCTGCGTATGCCTGTCCTGGTACTGGAGCAAGCACATGGTCAAGTGCGAGATCGCTCTGGGCAAGGGCAAGAAGGAATACGACAAGCGTGATACCGAACGCGAACGCGATGCCGGTCGTGAGTTGCAGCGTGCGGTGCGGAACAAGGGCAAGGAAGAGTAATTTTCCTGCCTGATCGCGGGTCTTGTGGCGAGGGGGCTTGCCCCCGTTCGGCTGCGAAGCAGTCGCCGGCATTCTTCGAGATGGCGGCGACGCGAGAGGGCCGCTCCGCGCCCCAGCGGGAGCAAGCTCCCTCGCCACAGTAAACTGAAACTACATCCCCTTGCGCCGCTCCGCCCGAGCCATGCGCTGCACTTCCTGACGCACTTCCTCCAGCACTTCCTGCACATACAAAATGTGTCGACTGGAAACTTCCCGCGCCTGCTCCGCCCGCCCTTCGATAATTGCCAGGTACAACTCCCGATGCTGACTGATCAGCATGTCGCGCGTCTCGGTGCGTTGTTTGTACATGCCGCCAATGTTGGTCACCACATTGCGCTTGAGCAGGTCAAACAGCCCGCGAATGGTGTGGAGCAATACCGCGTTGTGACTGGCTTCGGCGATCGCCAAATGGAATTTTGCATCCGCCGCGCCCTCCTGCTCCCGGCTCACTTCATCGTGACGCGTGTAGCAATCCTGCAATTCGTCGAATGCCGCGGTCAGCCTTTCGCGATCCACATCAGTGGCGCGCAACGCCGCGTAATAAGCACAGGACGCTTCAAGGGTATGGCGAAACTCCAGTAGATCGCGCTGCGCCTCGGGGTTGCTTTCCAGCAGATGAAGCAACGGATCGCTGAACGTCGAGCCCAGGGAATCCACCACATAATTGCCGCCGCCCTGGCGACTGACCAGCAAGCCCTTGGCCGCCAGTTTCTGGATCGCTTCGCGCAACGAAGGGCGTGACACACCAAACTGCTCGGCCAACGCGCGCTCGGCAGGCAAGCGCTCACCAGACTTCAGCGTGCCTTCGAGAATCATCCCCTCGAGCCGCTCGACAATATCGTCAGACAAACGGCGCTGACGAATTTGATCAAACCCCATAACTCATCTCTCCACGATCCCGGCAGCTCGCCGGGCTCTCTATTCTGGCCTATCGGCGCTGTCGCGACACCTACCAGACGACGCTTGAGCGAACAGATCAGATGCGTTCTGCACCGCTTATTCGACAAAAGTTTTAGGGCGGCAAATTGACACACCCCATACAAGGCTTTTACCCTAGCCAACAGCGATTGTAAATTGGTATTACCAATTAACCAAGAACGCTGGCAGTGCCTGACCAACAACAATTAGGGGCCACCCCATATGCAAACCTGGCAACAGCTCTACAGCCCGCTCGGCAGTCTCGGCGTGTCCGCGCTCGCGGCCGTTATCCCCATCGTATTTTTCTTCCTGGCCTTGGCCGTGTTTCGCCTCAAAGGCCATGTGGCCGGCAGCATCACTCTGGCCTTGTCCATTGCCGTAGCGATCTTCGCCTTCCAGATGCCGGTAGATATGGCCTTCGCCGCTGCCGGGTATGGCTTCGCCTACGGCCTGTGGCCGATTGCCTGGATCATCGTTGCGGCGGTGTTCCTCTACAAACTGACGGTCAAGAGCGGCCAGTTCGAAGTCATCCGCAGCTCGGTGCTGTCGATCACCGACGACCAGCGCCTGCAAGTGCTGCTGATCGGCTTCTGCTTCGGCGCCTTCCTGGAAGGTGCAGCCGGTTTCGGTGCGCCGGTAGCGATTACCGCCGCGCTGCTTGTAGGACTGGGCTTCAACCCGCTGTACGCCGCAGGCTTGTGCCTGATCGCCAACACCGCGCCCGTCGCATTCGGCGCACTGGGGATTCCAATCATCGTCGCCGGGCAAGTGACCGGCATCGATGCGTTCAAGATCGGCGCCATGACCGGCCGCCAACTGCCGCTGCTTTCGCTGTTCGTGCCGTTCTGGCTGGTGTTCATGATGGACGGTATGCGCGGCGTTCGGGAAACCTGGCCGGCAGCATTGGTGGCGGGCTTGAGCTTTGCCATCACCCAGTACTTCACCTCGAACTTCATCGGCCCGGAGCTGCCAGACATCACCTCTGCGCTGGTCAGCCTGATTTCCCTGACGCTGTTCCTGAAAGTCTGGCAGCCAAAACGCGCCGCCGGCCAACACATCGCCGGCGCCGTTTCGGCGTCCGTGGTCACCGCCAGCGTCGGCGGTTTCGGCCAGAAGCGCACCACCGTGGCTTCGCCTTACAGCCTGCTGGAAATTTTCAAAGCCTGGTCGCCCTTCCTGATCCTCACCGTGCTGGTCACCATTTGGACGCTGAAACCGTTCAAGGCGATGTTTGCCGCTGGCGGCTCGATGTATAGCTGGGTGTTTAACTTCGCCATCCCGCACCTGGATCAAATGGTGATCAAGGTCGCGCCGATCGTGACCGCGCCGACCGCCATTCCAGCGGTGTTCAAACTTGATCCGATTTCCGCAACCGGCACGGCGATTTTCTTCTCGGCACTGATCTCGATGCTGGTGCTGAAGATCAATTTCAAAATTGGTATTACCACTTTGAAAGAGACCTTCTACGAACTGCGCTGGCCGATTCTGTCCATCGGCATGGTGCTGGCGTTCGCCTTCGTCACCAACTACTCGGGCATGTCTTCGACCATGGCCTTGGTGCTGGCGGCGACCGGCGCGGCGTTCCCGTTCTTCTCGCCATTCCTCGGTTGGCTGGGCGTGTTCCTGACCGGCTCCGATACCTCGTCCAACGCGCTGTTCAGTTCGTTGCAAGCAACCACCGCGCACCAGATCGGTGTCAGCGATGTGCTGCTAGTCGCGGCGAACACCAGCGGCGGCGTGACCGGCAAGATGATCTCGCCACAATCGATCGCCGTGGCCTGCGCCGCGACCGGCCTGGTGGGCAAGGAATCGGATCTGTTCCGTTTCACCCTCAAGCACAGCCTGTTCTTTGCAACGATCGTAGGCCTGATCACCTACATCCAGGCCTACTGGCTCACCGGGATGTTGGTGCACTAAGGACTACAGACAACGCCGAAAAAACCGACGCTGGACCACGATTCCGGCGTCAGCTATTCACCACCCGGTCTGTAAGGCTGCTGAAAGCTTCCGGCTCTATATTCAGCAGCCTCAACGGACGGATAACCGGCCGAGAGACACGCCTGATGAGCGAGCTTTTTTACAACGCTGTGCCGAACGCGACCCGCGTCGCCCCGCCACTGCCCACGCCTCGGCAATACCCCAGCGAGAAGCCTTCACGGGTGTACCTGTTCGGGACCTGCGTGGTGGATTTGTTCTACCCCGAAGCCGGGATGGACGCGATCCACCTGCTGGAACGCGAAGGCATTCGTGTCGAGTACCCGCAAGGGCAAAGCTGCTGCGGGCAACCGGCCTACACCTCGGGTTACACCGAGCAGGCCCGGACCGTGGCGCGCTCGCAACTGGCGCTGTTTGCCGGGGATTATCCGGTGGTGGTGCCGTCGGGTTCTTGCGCGGGCATGTTGCGCGAACACTACGCCGACTTGTTCAAGGACGAGCCGGACACGTTGAAACAAGTCCAGGCCCTCGCGGCCCGGACGTATGAGTTGGCGGAGTTCCTGCTGTTTGTCTGCAAGGTGCAGCTCAAGGACAGCGGCGAACCGGTGAAAGTGGCGCTGCACACATCGTGCTCGGCACGCCGGGAGATGAACACCCACTTGCACGGCCGTGAGTTGTTGGCGCAGTTGGGCAACGTGGAGCGCGTCGATCACAGCCACGAAAGTGAATGCTGTGGCTTTGGTGGGACTTTCAGCGTCCGTATGCCAGACATTTCCGGCGCGATGGTAGCTGACAAGACCCGGTCGCTGAAGGAATCCGGCGCGCACCAGGTACTCAGCGCCGATTGCGGTTGTTTGATGAACATCAACGGCTCGCTGGAAAAACAGAAGGAAGCGTTGCGCGGCCAACACCTGGCCAGCTTCCTTTGGCAGCGAACCGGAGGTGTTCAATGAACGCTTCCGTGATTATTCCTACGGTTGCCGTAGAAGAAGATTTTCGCAGCCGGGCTCACGAGGCTTTGGCTGACACGCAACTGCGAAATAACTTTCGCAGCGCGATGGATTCACTGATGAGCAAACGGGCAGCGTCCTTCAGCGATGCCCACGAAAGAGAACATTTGCGAGTGCTGGGCAATGCTGTCCGCGCCCGTGCGTTATCCAAGTTGCCCGACCTGCTCGAGCAACTTGAACAAAACCTGACCCGCAACGGTGTGACAGTGCACTGGGCGGAAACGGTGGACGAGGCCAATGGCATCGTCCTCTCGATCATCCGCGCTCACGAGGGGCGGCAAGTGATCAAGGGCAAATCGATGGTCAGCGAAGAAATGGAGATGAATCATTTCCTCGCTGAACAGGGCATTGAATGCCTGGAATCGGACATGGGCGAGTACATCGTCCAGCTCGACCACGAGAAGCCTTCACACATTATTATGCCGGCGATCCACAAGAATGCCGGTCAGGTCGCGTCCTTGTTCCACGACAAACTTGGCGTGGAATACACCAAGGACGTTGACCAACTCATTCAGATCGGTCGCAAAGTCTTGCGGCAGAAATTCTTCGAAGCGGACATCGGCGTCTCCGGCGTCAACTTCGCCGTGGCCGAAACCGGCACCCTGCTGCTGGTGGAAAACGAAGGCAACGGCCGCATGACCACCACGGTCCCGCCGGTGCATATTGCCGTTACCGGCATCGAAAAAGTCGTTGAAAACCTGCGGGACGTCGTACCGCTGCTGTCGCTGCTGACCCGCTCGGCCCTCGGCCAACCGATCACCACCTACGTCAACATGATCTCCGGCCCGCGCCAGGAGCATGAGCTCGACGGCCCGCAGGAAGTCCACCTGGTATTGCTCGACAACGGCCGCAGCCAGGCCTTCGCCGACAGCGAATTGCGCCAGACCCTGAACTGCATCCGCTGCGGCGCCTGCATGAATCATTGCCCGGTCTACACCCGAATCGGCGGCCACGCCTATGGGGAGGTTTACCCTGGGCCTATCGGAAAAATCATCACCCCGCACATGGTCGGCCTGGCGAAGGTCCCGGACCACCCAAGTGCGTCGTCGCTGTGCGGTGCCTGCGGTGAGGTCTGCCCGGTAAAAATCCCGATCCCCGCACTGCTGCGGCGCCTGCGGGAAGAGAACGTCAAAGCCCCGGATAGCCCGCATCAAGTGATGCGCGGCCAGGGCAGCAAGTACTCGCGCAAAGAGCGCTTTATCTGGAACGCCTGGGCCAGGCTCAACAGCTCGCCGACGTTGTATCGCCTGTTCGGCTTCTTCGCCACGCGCCTGCGTGCCCTCGCACCGAGTAATGTAGGCCCGTGGACGCAAAACCACAGCGCGCCAAAACCCGCTGCCCGCTCGCTGCATGACATGGCCCGCGAGCATCTGGCCAAACAGGGAGATCGTTGATGAACGCCAAGCAAAACATCCTCGCTAAATTGAGGAACAGTCTGATCGGCACTACGCCGGTGTCTGACGAATTCGACGTCGAACTGGTGACTGCGCCCTACACCTACACGCCTGAACAACGCATCCCGCAACTGCGCAAACTGATGGAAGCGGTGCACACCGAAATTCATCTGACCTCCGATGAAGGTTGGCCCGAGCTGTTGGCGCAGCTTTTAAGGGATCGTCAGTTGCCGAGCCTGCTGATCGCGCCGACAACACCTCACGGTCAACGGGTCACTCAGCACTGGTCGAAAAATCCCGACCTGCCAACGCTCAAATCCTACGACCGCCCGGTAGAGGAATGGAAAGCCGAACTGTTTAACGACACCCCGGCCAGCCTCACGACTACCCTCGGCGCAATCGCTGCGACAGGTAGTCTGATTCTCTGGCCGACGCGGGAAGAACCGCGCCTGATGAGCCTGGTGCCGCCAGTACATTTCGCCCTGCTCAAGGCCAGTGAAATCCGCGACAACTTCTATCAAGTGCAGCAGGAATTCGAGTGGGCCCAAGGCATGCCGACCAACGCTTTATTGGTGTCCGGCCCGTCGAAAACCGCCGACATTGAGCAAGTGCTGGCCTACGGCGCCCACGGCCCGAAAGATCTGGTTGTGCTGATCCTGGAGAACCAATGACGCTACCGACTGCTTTCCTGCGTGACGCGCAGCAACTGATCCCTGAAGACCGACGTTTCGACGACCCGCTGTCGACATTGGCCTTCGGTACCGATGCGAGTTTCTATCGGCTGATTCCGAAACTGGTGATCCGCGTCGAGTCCGAAGATGAAGTGGTTGCCTTGCTGAAACTGGCGCAACGGGATCAGGTCCCAGTGACCTTTCGTGCGGCCGGCACCAGCCTCTCCGGGCAGGCCATCAGTGACTCAGTATTAATCGTACTCGGGGATAACTGGAACGGGCGCGAGATTCGTGGTTTGGGCACACAGATTCGCCTGCAACCGGGGGTGATCGGCGCGCAGGCGAACGCGTGGCTGGCGCCATTCGGACGCAAGATCGGTCCGGACCCGGCCTCGATCAATGCTTGCAAGATCGGCGGCATCGTTGCCAACAATGCCAGCGGCATGTGCTGCGGCACGGCGCAGAACACCTATCACACACTGGCGGGCATTCGTCTGGTGCTGGCTGATGGCAGCCGTCTCGATACCGAAGATGCTGCCAGTGTTACGGCGTTTCGTCAGAGCCATTCCGAACTGCTGGAGCGTCTGGCGACGTTGGGCCGAGAGACCCGCGCCAATTCCGAATTAGCCGCGAGAATTCGCCACAAATACCGTCTGAAAAATACCACCGGCCTGTCGCTCAACGCCCTGGTGGATTTCGACGAGCCTGTGGATATCTTGAGCCACTTGCTGGTGGGCTCCGAAGGTACGCTCGGCTTCATCAGCGCGGTGACCTACGACACGGTCATCGACCATCCGAACAAGGCCTCGGCGCTGATCGTGTTCCCGGACGTGGAAACCTGCTGCAACGCCGTCACCGTGCTGAAAAGCCAACCGGTGTCCGCCGTGGAACTGCTGGACCGTCGCAGCCTGCGCTCGGTGCAGGACAAACCCGGCATGCCGGATTTCGTACAGCACCTGTCGAACAATGCCTGTGCCCTGCTGATCGAATCCCGCGCTGCATCGTCCACGTTACTACGCGAACAACTGGCGCAAATCATGGCGTCCCTGACCTCGTTCCCAGTGGAAAAACAGGTCGACTTCACCGAAGATCCGCTGGAAAACGCCCGGCTCTGGGCGATCCGCAAAGACACTTTCCCCGCCGTCGGTGCGGTGCGCAAAACCGGCACCACGGTGATCATCGAAGACGTGACCTTCCCGGTGGAGCAACTGGCCATCGGCGTGAACCGCTTGATCGAGCTGTTCGACAAACATCACTACGACGAAGCGATCCTTTTCGGACACGCGCTGGAAGGCAATCTGCACTTTGTCTTCACCCAAGGCTTCAACAATCCGGAAGAAGTCGCACGCTATCAGGCGTTCATGGACGACGTGGCGCAACTGGTCGCCGTGGAGTTCGGTGGATCGCTGAAGGCTGAGCACGGCACTGGCCGTAACATGGCGCCCTTCGTTGAGCTGGAATGGGGCAGTGATGCCTATCAATTGATGTGGCAGCTCAAACGCCTGCTCGACCCGAGCGGCATTCTCAACCCGGACGTGGTGCTCAGCGACGATCCGCAGATCCACCTTAAACACCTGAAACCGCTGCCCGCCGCCGATGAGATTGTGGACAAGTGCATCGAGTGCGGCTTCTGCGAACCCGTCTGCCCGTCGAAAGGCCTGACCCTGAGCCCGCGCCAGCGCATCGTGATCTGGCGGGACATTCAGGCGAAGAAACGCGCCGGCGTCGATACCACCGAACTCGAAGCCGCTTACGAATACCAGGGCATCGACACCTGCGCCGCCACGGGACTTTGTGCACAGCGTTGTCCTGTAGGAATCAACACCGGCGAGCTGGTGAAAAAGCTCCGCAGCCGTAACGCGACACACACGAAAACCGCCAACTGGCTGGAAGGCAACTTCGCCACTGCGCTGCAAGGTGCGCGCTTTACCCTGCACGTGGCCAACGGTGCGCGAATGCTGCTGGGAGCGCCACGCCTGGCGAAGCTGTCGGCAACGCTGACGCGGTTGTCCAAAGGCCAGGTCCCACAATGGACCAACGCCATGCCGCAGCCGGAAAAAGCCATTCGCTTCAGCCCGAGCGTGTCGGACGAACGCCCTCGGGTGGTTTATCTCGCGGCGTGTGTCTCGCGGGTCATGGGCCCGACGGCGGGTGATAAAGAACAAATGTCGCTCTACGACAAAACCCGGGGGTTGCTGGAAAAGGCCGGTTACCAGGTCGTCTTCCCGGACAATCAGGACAACCTCTGCTGCGGTCAGCCATTCGCCTCCAAAGGCTACGCCGAACAAGCCGAACACAAGCGCCAGGAATTGATTGGCGCGCTGCTGCACGCCAGCCGCGGCGGGCTCGATCCGATCTACTGCGACACCAGCCCGTGCACCTTGCGATTGGTTCAGGACCTGGGCGATGTTCGACTCGACCTGTACGACCCGGTGCGTTTCATTCGTACGCACTTGATGGATCGACTGGATTTCACACCGCAGGAAGCGCCGATTGCGGTGCACGTCACGTGCAGTACGCAACACCTTGGCGAGAGCCAGGCATTGATTGATCTGGCGCGAAAATGCAGCAACAACGTGGTCATCCCTGAAGGCATCCATTGTTGCGGGTTTGCAGGGGACAAGGGGTTTACCACGCCGGAACTGAACGCCCATTCACTGCGCACGCTCAAGGATGCGGTGCAGCACTGCAGCGAGGGGATTTCTACCAGTCGCACCTGCGAGATCGGTCTGACGCAACACGGTGGAATTGACTACCACGGGTTGGTCTATCTGGTGGATCGGGTAACGCGGACACGGGCCATCTAAAGAAAAAATAGAACCCTGACGCAGCGCCGCAGTCCACTGATCAAGTCCCGCACATTCGGGACCGTCCCCACACTCGGCAGCCCGTCCTGATGGCCAGCGATGCCTGGACCCTCAGATCAAGGAGATACACATGAAACGTTCTGTACTGTTAGGTCTGTTCGTTACTGCCTCACTGATGGCGTCCACCTCGTTCGCGGCCGAAGACCTCTGTGCGGTCAACTTGAAAACCATCGAAAATGCCCAAGCACAGATCTCTCCGGAGATGACTGATCAGGTAATGGACAGCGTCAAGCAAGCCAAGGCCGATCAGGCAAAAGGCACCAAGAAAGGCACTGATGATTGCATCGCCGAGACCACCCAAACTATCCAAGACATCAAGAACGCGAACAAAGGCGGGAAGTAACCGGAGTACTGGCGGACTGAAGTTAAAATCCTCCTCCAGCACTACCCAATACGCAGCAAACCAAAACCCGCCAAGCGCGGGTTTTGTTGCGTCTGGGGTTTGGTACTGCCAACTGCCCGCGTCGCTGTGAAAAAAATCGACACCACGCCAAAATCCGCAGAAGGAGCGAAGCGTGCCCGGGAGATGTTCACCAATCGCAAGGGGCAATTGCGCCCCTTTTAGTGCCGTTGCTCCTATCAAACAATTTTTTCATAGCCTTTGTGAGAAAACCGAATTCCTGCGAAGCTTCGTAGTCTTTTAAGTAGGCCATTTCAATCGTGGCTTGTTTTTCGACCTCGGCCGAGCCGCCCGATCATACGGCAGCACCGAGACCATCAGCACAAGGAGATATCCATGAAACGTACCGCACTCGCTGGTCTGTTCATGTCTGCTGCAATGTTGGCCTCTCCCGTATTTGCTGCGGACAACAACCTGTGTACAAGCAAGCTGCAAGAGCTCGAAGCCAAAGTGAATACGCTGCCAGCGACCTCGAACAACTTAAATGAGATCAAAAGACTGCTGGCCAGCGCCCAAGCGTCAGAAGCCGCCAAGGACTACAAAAAGTGCGCTACCGAGGCCAGCCAGGCATTGTCGATGGCAAACTGAACAATGACCCCAGCCCAAAATCAATCGCGGCCAACCTTCCGGTTGGCCTTCTGGGGCGCGTTGGCGTACACTGCGCAGGCTTGTTGCTCACTTTGATTCACAGAGCAACAGGCACGGGGCCGTTTAGGATTCGACGCCGGTCGCGAAACTTTAGGTGCATGCCGAGTTGGTAACAGAACTCGTAAATCCACTGTTGCAACTTTCTATAGTTGCCAATGACGAAACCTACGGGGAATACGCTCTCGCTGCGTAAGCAGCCTTAGCCCTTCCCTCCTGGTACCTTCGGGTCCAGCAATCATCAGGGGATGTCTGTAAACCCAAAGTGATTGTCATATAGAACAGAATCGCCGTGCAGTACGTTGTGGACGAAGCGGCTAAAACTTACACAACTCGCCCAAAGCACCCTGCCCTTCGGGTCGCTGAGGGTTAACTTAATAGAAACGGCTACGCATGTAGTACCGACAGCGGAGTACTGGCGGACGGGGGTTCAAATCCCCCCGGCTCCACCAAATGCTAGTTTCCACATGTTCCCACATGACTCGGAAACACCTCAAGAAGCCCGCCCCGTGCGGGCTTTCTTGTGTCTGGACATCCCCGAATGAATCCACACAGCATTGCGCCCCGTGTATGCCTGCTTGTATGCTCGCCTTAAATTTGAAACTGGGGCATACACGCATGAAGCGTTCGGAGATTAAGCGCCGTCCGATGGCAGACACCACCCTGGCCAGCCTTGAGCCTGAAGCCAGCACCTACCGTGAACTGGATGGCGCCGGGCTCTATCTGCGAGTGAAGCCCACCGGCCAGAAATCCTGGGAGCTGCGTTACAAAAAAGCCGATGGCAAATGGTCTTGGCTAGGCCTGGGAGGCTACGGCAAGGGCAGCCATCAGTTGACCGGCGAACAGGCACGTCAAAAGGCGGCAGAGCTACGCGAAGGCACAATGAAAGATGGGAGTATGCTCGCCACCCAGCGCGCCCAAAAGGCAGCGGAGCGCGAAGCTGCCAATAACACTTTCGAACATCTGGCACGCGAGTGGTACGCCAACAAGCGCAAAGGCTGGAGTGCTGGCACCGCGACCCGAACCATCGGCGCCCTGGAGCTGCATGTGTTTCCGGTCTTCGGCAAGCGGCCCTATCAGGGTGTTCTGCCAATGGAGTGGATGGAGTTCCTGCGCGGTATGGAACAAACCGGGATCGTCGAGCAGACCAGTCGAGTACGTGGCATGTGCCGGGAAATTTACGACCTGGCCCGCGTCACCGGCCGTGCCACTCACAACCCGCTTGAAGGGCTGCACAAGTTCCTGCTGACCAAGCCAGCCGAGAACTATGCCCACGTTTCAATCGACGAATTGCCGCCTCTATTGCGAGCTATCAGAGCCTACCCAAGTGCGGTAGACGTTCGTATCGGCTTACACCTGCTGTCTATGCTCGCCTGTCGACCGTCTGAGCTGCGAGAGGCCCGGTGGTCTGAGTTCGATTTAGATGGGGGCCTGTGGACTGTTCCCGCCGAACGAATGAAGCGCCGTCGTGAGCATGTGGTTCCCTTGCCGCGCCAAGCTGTCGAACTGCTGCACAATCTGCACAACCTCACCGGCGCTTACCTGCTGCTGTTCCCAGGTCGTAGCGACACCACCAAGCCGCGCTCAAATACCGTTTTTCTGATGGCCCTGCGTCGACTGGGCTACGAAGGGCGGCAGACCGGCCACGGATTCCGCCATATCGCCAGCACGATCCTCAACGAACACGGCTTCGACGAAAACCACATTGAGGCCCAGCTATCGCACGTCAAAGACGGGATTGCAGGGGTGTACAACAAGGCCCAGTACCTGGCCCAGCGCACGACTATGATGCAGTGGTATGCCGACCACCTAGACAAGCTGGCAAACGGCAATGTTGTAGAAATGAGCAGGCGAGCTTAATTCAAACTCACATCCACCAACTCAGTTCTGGAGGCCCGATTGCATACCAAGAATGTGAAGTACATAAGTGAGCAAGAGACCTGTAAGCGTCTCAGTAAGGATATTGGTAGGGAAATTTCGAGGGAAGAAATAATCGAGCTTTCTGAGGCCGGTGTCATTCCGGCTTATATGGAATTTCGCCCGACTGATAGCCTAGCTTTTCCGGAAAAACGATTCTATTTTGTCCATGCATTAGAGCAAGACGTTTGCATCGGAAACGGATTTGAAACCGAGTTAAAAGCATTGCCGTTCCCCCTTCGGGAAGGAGGAATATTCAGAGCTGCTGAATGGGCGTTTCATGGCAATAGCAGACTTCCAACGCTTCAGACAGTGGACTACAAGGTCTTTGCAAAACATGTTGAAGGCCATCTTGAACCGATAAGTGAGGATCATTTTGTACGAGTTTACGCGCCGCTTGAAGTCAAACCTTCCAGCGCCAAAGTGAAGCGATACTTTAGTAACAAGATGGTTGAACCTACTATCCACGGCTACTGCAATGCATTTGCAGGTTTCGACATTGAGACAGTAGGAGAATGGCGGGGAATGAGTCCCTTCACGGACGACCCTGATTATCTAAATCCTGACAAAAGGCGCCCTAACAGGAAGAGTGCAAACGAGCCAAGCGAAAGCATGGGGATGGAGTTGATAATTATCTCTGCGTTAAAGCAAATAGTGGAAACGTTGAGTGTAGAAAAAGGAAGTAAGAAATACACGCAGGGAGATATTGCCAGAATGATCGAAGATATCTATCCATCCTGTATTAGTGATACCACAATCAATAATATTTTTTCCGCTGCTAACAAAAAGCGGCTTGAGGTGATCGCACGGGCAAAGCAGAAGCAAGCCGACGATGCCAAGCTGATAAGGGATGCATTTTAGGAATTTTGCAATTGCAATGACTCTACTTCGTCGTGTGCATAACGTGGCAAGCCTCAATCGTATGGAGGCAAGTGAATGCACCCGAACACTCCCCACTCAAGCAAAGGG
>Ga0209847_1000264_pt1 | contig 22456 bp, 20 predicted proteins | sample OrgsoiDNA_201060_FD_185808 | JGI IMG/M metagenome (GOLD analysis project Ga0209847, IMG submission 185808) | Permafrost soil microbial communities from the Arctic, to analyse light accelerated degradation of dissolved organic matter (DOM) -... | ecosystem: Environmental > Terrestrial > Soil >... | reverse complement strand
TGTCGAACGGGCGTTGACCAAGGTGCCAGGGGTGAAAAGCGTCAGCGTCAACCTGGCCAACGAACGTGCGCACCTCGAACTGCTCGGCCACATCGATCCGCAAATCCTGATCGCCGCTGTCACCAAGGCGGGCTACAACGCCAGCGTCTGGGAAGTCGAACACCCCACCGACAATCAACAGGCCCGCCTTCATCGTGAGCGCTGGATCTTGCTCGCGGCCATCGCCCTCGCCCTGCCACTGGTGCTGCCGATGCTGCTGCAGCCCTTCGGCGTGCACTGGATGCTCCCGGCCTGGGCACAATTCGCCTTGGCCACGCCGGTGCAATTCATCTTCGGCGCACGGTTTTACGTCGCTGCCTGGAAAGCCGTGCGCGCCGGGGCCGGCAATATGGACCTGCTCGTCGCCCTGGGCACCAGCGCCGGTTATGGCTTGAGCCTCTACGAATGGGCCACCGCCGCCGGGCGTATGCCGCATCTGTATTTCGAAGCGTCAGCGGTGGTAATCGCCCTGGTGCTGCTGGGCAAATACCTGGAAAGCCGCGCCAAACGCCAGACCGCCAGCGCCATTCGCGCACTGGAAGCCTTGCGTCCGGAGCGGGCGATTCAAGTCATCGACGGCCGTGAACAAGATGTCGCCATCAGCGCCTTGCGCCTGAATGATCTGGTCATGGTCAAACCCGGCGAACGCTTCCCGGTGGACGGCGAAGTAGTGGAAGGCCAGAGCCACGCCGACGAAGCGTTGATCAGCGGCGAAAGCCTGCCAGTGCCAAAACAACCCGGCGATAAAGTCACCGGTGGTGCGATCAACGGCGAAGGTCGGTTGCTGGTTCGCACCTTGGCGCTCGGCGCCGAAACCGTGTTGGCGCGGATCATTCGTCTGGTCGAGGATGCTCAAGCCGCGAAAGCGCCGATCCAGAAACTGGTGGATAAAGTCAGCCAGGTGTTCGTGCCGACGGTATTGGTCCTGGCCCTGGCGACGTTGATCGGTTGGTGGCTATACGGCGCACCGATCGAAACGGCATTGATCAACGCCGTCGCGGTGCTGGTGATCGCCTGCCCTTGTGCCTTGGGCCTGGCCACGCCGACCGCGATCATGGCCGGCACTGGCGTTGCCGCACGCTACGGGATTTTGATCAAGGACGCCGAAGCGCTGGAGCGTGCCCATGAAGTCAGCGCGGTGGTCTTCGACAAGACCGGCACCCTGACCTCCGGTGCGCCGCGCATCGCTCATTTGAGCGCGGTTGACGGTAATGAAGCGCCGCTGCTGCAAATGGCCGGCGCGCTGCAACGGGGCAGCGAACACCCGCTGGCCAAAGCTGTTCTGGATGCTTGCGCCGAGCGTGGGTTGATCGTGGCCGATGTCAGCGACAGCCAGTCGCTGACCGGACGCGGGATTGCCGGCACCCTCGACGGGCGTCGGTTGGCGCTGGGCAATCGTCGTCTGCTGGAGGAAAGCGCTTTGAGCGCGGGCTCCTTGGCTGATTCCGCAAAAGACTGGGAAACCGAAGGCCGGACGCTGTCCTGGCTGATCGAGCAAAGCCCCGAACCGCGCGTGCTCGGCCTGTTTGCCTTTGGCGACACCCTCAAGCCCGGTGCCTTGCAAGCGGTGCAGCAACTCAACGCACGCAATATCAGCAGCCACCTGCTGACCGGCGACAACCGTGGCAGCGCCAAAGTAGTGGCCGACGCCTTGGGAATTAAAGATGTTCACGCTGAAGTCCTCCCGGCGGACAAAGCCGCCACCGTCGCCGAATTGAAGAAAACCGGCGTGGTGGCGATGGTCGGCGACGGCATCAACGACGCCCCTGCGCTGGCCGCCGCGGATATCGGCATCGCCATGGGTGGCGGCACTGACGTGGCGATGCACGCCGCCGGGATCACCCTGATGCGCGGTGATCCACGGCTGGTGCCGGCGGCGCTGGAGATCAGCCGCAAGACCTACGCGAAGATCCGGCAAAATCTGTTCTGGGCCTTCGTCTATAACCTGATCGGCATTCCGCTGGCGGCGTTCGGCTTCCTCAACCCGGTACTGGCCGGCGCGGCCATGGCGCTGTCGAGCGTCAGCGTGGTGAGCAATGCGTTACTGTTGAAAACCTGGAAACCCAAGGATCTGGAGGACAACCGATGAACATCGGCCAAGCGGCCCGCCACAGTGGCCTGAGCGCGAAGATGATCCGTTATTACGAATCCACAGGCTTGCTCAAGGCTGCCCATCGCACCGACAGCGGCTACCGGGTCTATGGCGATGATGACCTGCACACACTGGCCTTCATCAAGCGTTCCCGGGACTTGGGATTCTCACTGGAAGAGGTCGGTAAACTGCTGACCCTTTGGCAGGACCGCCAGCGGGCCAGCGCTGATGTGAAGGCACTGGCCCGTCAACACATCGACGAGCTGAACCAGAAGATCCGCGAACTCGGCCAACTGCGCGACACCTTGCAGGATTTGGTCGAGCACTGTCAGGGCGACCACCGCCCCGACTGCCCGATCCTCAAGGAGCTGGCGTCGGGTTGCTGCGCCGAGCCTGCTCGCGCCTGAGCGACAAGCCCTTCACCACCAGCAACGTGGTGAGGGGAATACCGTGGAACAACATCACCACCGCGCCGGGCGTCCACCAGGCATAGAACGGCGCGGCGATCAGCATGCCGATACCGAAGCCGGTCATTTGCAACAGCGTAAGGAAGCTGAAGATCGGCAGACGCAGGTGGTCCGGCTCACGTTGCAGGCGCGACATCAGCCCGACTTCGGAAAAACCGTCGCCCAACCCGGCCGGCAACGAGAACAGCAGCAAACCGTAAAGGGTCTGTTGCTGGAACATCAGGATGAAGCCGCAGGACATCAGCAGCACGCCGAAGAAAAACCGCCGCTCCAAATTGATGTTGTCCGAGCCTTTGAGACGGCTGGCAATCCGCGCGCCGATGAGTTTGCCGCTGGCCCAGACCGCCAGCATCAGACCCAACGTGGTACTGGCCGATTCCGGCGTCAACAGTCGGGAGATGATCGGAAACCCGACGTTGTGCGCCGCGCTGCCGAGGGTGTCGGCCATGGCGACTGCAAGCATCGCCGCCAGCACCGGAGCGGACCGTAACCCTTGAAGCAGCGCCGACCATTCCCCGCGTTCGGAATTCGATTCTGCAGCGGGAACGATTGCGCGAAATCGCAACGGCACAATCAACAACGCCGCCAGCAGATAGGTGACCACATTCAGTGCGAACACCGCTTCAAAGCCAAAAGCAGCGACCACCAACCCCGCCACCAGACTGCCACCGACCATCGCAATGGACGCTGCCGAAGTGATCCAGGCGTTGGTCTTGAGCAAGTGTTCGCGGTCGATCAGGTTCGGCAATTGGCTGTTGAGGCCGATGGCGAACATCGAATTGCCAAACCCCAGACCAAACGCAATTACCGGCAGCAGCAATGCTTGCTGGGTCACCGGCAGAATCAATAACAAACCTAGAACCCCTGCACGCAACAGGTCGAAGGCAATCAGCGGCACACGGCCAGACCAGCGGCGATAGAACGTGGTGCCGATCAAACTGGCAAAAACCCCTCCGGCTACGCGGCTGGCGAGGAAGATCGCGACGCTCATGGCGCTGTTGCTGAGCACGTAAACGTAAGTGGCCAGGGCGACCATGTTGAGGAATGCACCGAAGTCGGAGATCAGACGAGCGGTGATGATGAGCTGGGCATTGCGCGTGGAAGGGATGTTCACAATCAATCCTTGAGTGTGGGTGTTTCGGGTGCCGCAGTATGTGGGAGCTGGCTTGCGCACGAAAGCGGTGTGTCCGTCGACTTCCATGTTGAATCTGCCGCACCATCGCGAGCAAGCCCGCTCCCACGTTGGGTCGTCAGTGGATGTTGGGGCGGTGCCGGGCAGACACAAAAAACCCGGCCTGCGCCGGGTTTTTCGTTAACCGATCACTGCATCCAAGGTGGAGGCGGTTCTTCGGTTTTGCCCGGTGGCGCATCATCAGCCGCGCGCACCGCTTGTTTACGCTCTTCATCCAGGCGTGCCGCCTCGATTTCGCGTATGACGCCGCCAACGTCCGCCAGCTCTTCCGGCTCGTCGAACTCGCCGGTCAACACGCTGGCCGGGTGTAAGGTGCCGGCTTCGTAGAGCGCCCACATTTCCTTGGCGTACTTGGTCTTTTTCAACTCCGGCGCAAAACGCCCGAAGTAGGACGCCATGTTGCCCACGTCCCGCTCCAGCATGTTGAACGCGTGGTTGTTGCCCGCCGCATCCACAGCTTGCGGCAAGTCAATGATGACCGGGCCGGTCGGGGTCAACAGTACGTTGAACTCCGAAAGGTCACCGTGCACCAGACCGGTACACAACATCAGCACGATTTGGGAAATCAGGAACGCGTGATATTCACGGGCCTGATCCGGTTCCAGCACCACGTCGTTCAGACGTGGCGCGGCATCGCCGTATTCATCGGCCACCAGCTCCATGAGCAGTACGCCTTCGAGGAAGTCATACGGCTTGGGCACCCGCACACCGGCGCCGGCCAGACGAAACAGGGCCGCGACTTCGGCGTTCTGCCAAGCGTCCTCGGTTTCTTTCTTGCCGAACTTGGAGCCCTTGGCCATCGCCCGAGCCTGTCGGCTGTTGCGCACCTTGCGGCCTTCCTGGTACTCGGCCGCCTGACGGAAACTGCGTTTATTCGCCTCCTTGTAGACCTTCGCGCAACGTAGCTCATTACCGCAGCGCACCACATAAACAGCTGCTTCTTTACCACTCATGAGTGGGCGCAGCACCTCGTCGACCAGACCGTCCTCGATCAGGGGTTCAATGCGTTTTGGAGTCTTCATCAGCTTTTATTGTGGGTCCTTTATTACCAAACACGCGAAAGTCATTCGTTATACGGCAATCCTTGCGCGTCGGGGAGGGGTTGCCGACCTATGAACATTGCAGATGCACACAATGTGCCGAATTTATCCGTTAAATCCTGCACCAATCAATGACTCACGGAGATCATAGCCGAGACGCCAACGCTTGTTGGCGAAGGGATGCGAGGGCATTTGCGACAGAAGCTGACATCCGGATTCCCCCTATTTGTAGGTTTTTTCTTAGAAGGCCTCAATTTCCCATTTTTTCAGCCGAAGTCATCAGAGAGAAAAGGATTTGTCCGACAATCGTCTCGACAAAAAAGACGATGCCGCCCTCAAGGAACCGAGTCAATCAACACCGTTTTCGGCTGCCAATAATCCGCGAGTCATCTGCACTGCGTGGGCCTACAAAAAAAATCTGGAGCGCGGATGAACATCAAACAGAAGTTGACCTGGGCGTTTGCAATCATCGCCTGCTTGCCTGTGGTACTGGTCGCCACGCTGGTCGTGCTGAACCTGCGCAGTGATGCCAAAGAAGGTTTCGTCGACAGCAGTGGCCGCGAGATCCGCCAGGTCAGCAATGCCATGCAGCTGTTTTTCGACGGTATCAGCCAAAACGTTGATTATCTGGCGTCCCAGCCGCTGATCAAGAACACCGACGACAGCCTCAAGACCTACATGGCCGCCAACGCCGAGAGCATTCCTCAGGGCGAGATGGACAAAAAAGTCTTCGCGCTCCTTCAGGACCTGGGCAACAGCCATCCGTCCTACGCCTACGCGATCGTCGGCACCGCCGCCGGCGGCTACGTGTCCTGGCCGGACGACGCGAAGCTGAACAACTACGACCCGCGCCAGCGTCCCTGGTACAAGGCTGCACAGGCCAAACCGGGCAAGCCGTTCCGCACCGAGGCTTATTACTGGGCTCAGGACGACGCGTCCTACGTCAGCACCGTGCGCACCATCGACAACAAGTTGGGCAGCAACGGCGGCGTGGTCAGCATTGACGTGACGCTCAAGCAGCTCACCGAAATCGTCAAACAGATCAAACTCGGCGAAACCGGCTACCTGATGCTGCTGGAAAACAGCGGCACCGTGCTGGTCGATCCGAAGCAGCCTGAGCACAACTTCAAATCCCTGAGCAGCCTAGGCGACGGCTACGCGCAACTGGCCAAGGCCGGCAAAGGCCTAGTGGAAGTCGAACTGAACGGCGAGCGCTACATGGCCAACGTCTGGCCATCGGAGCAACTGGGCTGGACCTTTATCGGCCTGATCAAGCAAACCGACGTGATGAGCTCGGCCACCCAGTTGACCTGGTTGATCGCCATCATCGCCGCAGTGCTGGCGGTGTTCTTTGCCATCGTCGGCGCCAGTTTTGCCAGTGTCATCGTGCGGCCGATCCGCAGTGTGGCCAGCGGTCTGGAAGGCATCGCCCAAGGTGAAGGCGACCTGACCAAGAACCTCGAAATCCGTGGCAACGACGAAACCGCGCAACTGGCCAACTGGTTCAACCAGTTCCTGGCGGCGATCCGCAACCTGATCCAAAACATCGGCGGTGCGGCGAACAAAATCCTCGCCACGTCCCAGAGCTCGACCCGAGTGTCCAGCGACATGGCCGAAGCCGCCGGGCGCCAGCGTGAAGCGGTGGACATGGTGTCCACGGCGTTCCACGAAATGGTCGCTACCGCCAACGAAGTCGCCCGTTCGTGCAGCCAGGCCGCCGAGTCGGCCGACAGTGGCCAGCGTCAGGCCCGGGAAGGTCAGCAGCAGATCGATGCCGCAGTGACCAGCGTTGATCGCTTGAGCCAGGAAATCGAACAGTCAGCCCAGTCGATGCAGCAGCTGGAACGCGACAGCAACGACATTCAGTCGATTCTCGGGACCATCCGTTCGATTGCCGAACAGACCAACCTGCTGGCGCTGAACGCTGCGATTGAAGCGGCACGGGCCGGTGAGCAGGGTCGTGGGTTTGCGGTGGTGGCGGATGAAGTTCGCGCCCTGGCTAAACGCACGGCCGACTCGACAGCGGAAATTGACGGGTTGCTCGGCAACCTCGCCAAGCGCACCAGCCAGGTGACACAGCAGATGCATGCGAGCCTGGAAGTGTCGCAGCAGTCGGTCACCCGCATTGGTGAAGCGCGCAGCAGCTTCGGGCAGATTCGTGAGTCGGTGGACGTGATTCGCGATATGAACACGCAGATTGCGACGGCGGCGGAAGAACAGCATCAGGTGGCTGAGGACATCAATCGGCACATCAGCCAGATTCATGGCGATGCGCAATTGGTGGCGGAACTGGCGAACTCGGCGCGGCTGGATTCCCAGAGCCTGGCCGGGTTGTCGAATGAGCTGGATGGGTTGGTTCGACGGTTCAGAACCTGATCCCCGGCAATACCACAAATCCAGTGTGGGAGCGGGCTTGCTCGCGAAAGCGGTGTAACAGCCAACAGAGATGTTGAATGTAATGGCCCCTTCGCGAGCAAGCCCGCTCCCACATTGGTTCGGTGTGTTACTGCCGGAACAATTCACCCGGGGTAAACCCGAACAACCCCTTGAACGCCGCAATAAACGCCGACGTCGAGTCATACCCGCACGCCAGCGCGGCATTGGTCACGCTGTCGCCCTCCTCCAGCAAACTTAATGACGACAGCAGCCGCATGCGCTGCCGCCAGCCGCGAAAGCTCAACCCGGTCTCGCGTTGAAACAGCCGCATCAGGGTTTTTTCCGAAGTGCCCAATCGCTGCGCCCATTGTTGCAAGGTCACGACCTGCTCCGGGTTTTCGATCAGTTCATTGCACAACCCGAGCAACCGCTCATGACGGGGCAACGGTAGAGAGAATTCCACCTCCGGCAAACTCGCCAACTGATCCAGCAACACGTTCACCAGCCGCGTCTCCTGGCTGTCGCCCTGTGGATACTCCACCGGCAGCAGGCAAAAACTCTTGATCAGCTCCCGGGCCAGCGGCGTGACTTCCAGCACCCGGCAACGCCCGTCCGCCCAGGCACTCTCCTCGCGACGCACATACAGGCTGCGCATTTCGGCACGCATCGAGGTCACCACTTGATGCTCAAGATCCGCCGGAATCCAGATGCCCCACTGCGGCGGTGCGAAGAAACTGCCTTCGGCGGTATGCACACCGAGAACGCCGCTGATGGCGTAGGAAAACTGCACCCAGTCGTGGCGATGGGGCGGTGTCCATGACCCGGCGTTGAGGCTTTCGGCGCGGGCGAACAACGGGCGCGGTAATGCCGTAATTGCGGGAATAGACCGTTCGAGGGAGATTTGTCCGTTGGACGTCATTGATGGGCCTTATGTCGCAGGACGGCAGATAACGCGACGTTAGGCCAACTCTCCCTTCCTGACAAACACATTCCCCATGTGGGAGCGGGCTTGCTCGCGAATGCGGTGGATCAGCCGACATCAATGTTGAATGACACACCGCATTCGCGAGCAAGCCCGCTCCCACATCAGGTTGTGGTCAATTTCAGCGTTCGATGATGGCTGTTACGCCTTGGCCACCGGCGGCACAGATCGAGATCAACCCGCGGCCCTTGCCCGCCGCGTCCAGCAACTTCGCCAGGTTGGCGACGATGCGCCCACCCGTAGCCGCAAACGGATGCCCCGCCGCCAGTGAACTGCCCTTGACGTTGAGCCGGTTGCGGTCGATGGAGCCCAGCGGCGCGTCGAGGCCGAGGCGGGTTTTGCAGTATTCGGGATCTTCCCAGGCCTTCAACGTGCAGAGCACCTGCGCGGCGAAGGCTTCGTGGATTTCGTAATAGTCGAAATCCTGCAAGGTCAGGCCATTGCGCGCCAGCAAACGCGGTACGGCGTACACCGGCGCCATCAGCAGCCCTTCGGCGCCGTTGACGAAATCCACCGCCGCCGCTTCGCCGTCGCGCAAGTACGCGAGGATCGGCAAGCCGCGCTCTTTCGCCCATTCTTCACTGCCCAACAGCACCAGCGACGCGCCATCGGTCAGTGGCGTGGAGTTGCCCGCCGTCATGGTGCCCTTGGCGCTTTTCTCGAAGGCCGGTTTGAGCGAGGCGAGTTTTTCCAGGGTCAGGTCCGGGCGCAGATTGTTGTCCCGGGTCAGGCCGAGGAACGGCGTCATCAGATCGTTGTGCCAACCTTCGGCGTAGGACGCGGCCAGTTTCTGATGGCTTTCGAGGGCCAGTTGATCCTGCTCAGCACGGGGGATGTTCCAGGTCTGGGCCATCAACTCGCAGTGCTGGCCCATGGACAGGCCGGTGCGCGGCTCACCGTTGCGCGGAAATTCCGGGATCAGGTGGTGCGGACGCAGTTGCAGGAACGTTTTCAGTTTGTCGCCTGTGGTTTTGGCGCGGTTGGCTTCCAGAAGGATTTTGCGCAGACCTTCGCTGACGCCAATCGGCGCATCGGAGGTGGTATCGACGCCACCGGCAATGCCGCACTCGATCTGGCCGAGGGCGATTTTGTTGGCCACCAATATCGCTGCTTCCAGACCGGTGCCGCAGGCTTGTTGGATGTCGTAGGCCGGGGTGGTCGGCGACAGCCGCGAGCCGAGCACGCATTCGCGGGTCAGGTTGAAATCCCGCGAGAGCTTGAGCACCGCGCCGGCCGCCACTTCGCCCATGCGCAAACCGTGCAGGTTGAAGCGTTCGATCAGGCCTTCGAGCGCTGCGGTGAGCATCGCCTGGTTACTGGCGGTGGCGTACGGCCCGTTGGAGCGGGCGAAAGGAATACGGTTACCGCCAATGATCGCGACGCGGCGCAGCTGAGTCATGAAAAGCTCCTTCTAAAAATTAAAATGTGAACGCGGTCCACTGTGGAAGCGGGCTTGCTCGCGAAGAGGCCGGCACATTCAACATCTTTGTTGACTGACCCACCGCTTTCGCGAGCAAGCCCGCTCCCACAGGTTCAGCATTCCCCTGCCAGTTCTGCTGAGCCCAAGCTAAAACCTCTGCTAAACCCAAGTTAAGACCAATGTTCTGTGTTCAAGCGTAGGCCTTATCTCGTGGATCGAACGACTGATCGCCATTCGTGGTCCACACTTTGAACCCCAGCTGCCGGAGAGCGTTCCATGTCAGACCGTTATATCGACTTCGCCAATTCGTCCATCGGCCACCGCCTGGTCGGGGCTTTGGGTCTGCCGTCGCCGGTTCGCCTGGAACGCTGGCAGGCCGGACGCCTGCGACCTGTCGAAGGGGCGCTGCTGATCGGCGGCGGCCCGCTGGCAGAAAATGTCAGCGTTTTCGCCAACCGCCTGACCGACGCGATTTACAGCTACGGCACCGAGCCGTCCCTGGCTACCGCATGGATTCCCGGCCATGGCCCGAAACTCAAAGCCGTGGTGTTCGACGCCAGTCACCTGGTGCAAACCGATCAGCTCAAACAGCTGCGCGAGTTTTTTCAACCGCTGATGAAAAACCTCGATAACAGCGCGCACCTGGTGATTCTGGGCCGTGCGCCGGAAACCTTGACCGACCCATTCGCCGCCAGCGCCCAGCGAGCCCTGGAAGGTTTCAGCCGTTCGCTCGCCAAAGAGCTGCGCAGTGGCGGCACCCTGCAACTGATCTACGTCGGCGATGGGGCCGAGGATCAACTGGAAGGTCCGCTGCGGTTTTTCCTCTCACCCAAAAGTGCTTTCGTGTCCGGGCAAGCGATTCGCCTGACCGCTTGCGACACGCCGGTGCAGGACTGGACTCGCCCACTGTCGGGCCGCAAAGCGCTGGTGACGGGCGCCGCTCGCGGGATCGGGGCCTCCATCGCCGAAACCTTGGCCCGTGATGGCGCAGATGTGATTCTGCTCGACGTGCCACCGGCCAAGACCGATCTTGAAGCCCTCGCCGCACGCCTCGGCGGGCGCGCCATCACCCTGGATATTTGCGCCGAGGATGCCGCCGCACAGTTGATCGAACACTTGCCCGACGGCATCGACATCGTGGTCCACAACGCCGGCATCACCCGCGACAAAACCCTGGCCAACATGACCCCGGAATTCTGGGACGCGGTGCTGGCGGTCAACCTCAATGCGCCGCAAGTGCTGACCAAAGCGCTGCTCGACGCCGGCACCCTGCGCGACAACGGCCGGGTGATTTTGCTGGCCTCGATCAGCGGCATCGCCGGCAATCGCGGGCAAACCAACTACGCCGCGAGCAAGGCCGGGCTGATCGGCCTGGCCCAAGCCTGGGCGCCGCTGCTGCATAAGCGCGGCATCAGCATCAACGCGGTGGCGCCGGGGTTTATCGAAACCCAGATGACCGCGCACATTCCGTTTGCCCTGCGTGAGGCCGGGCGCCGCATGAGTTCACTGGGTCAGGGCGGCTTGCCGCAGGACGTCGCCGAAGCGGTGGCCTGGCTCGCGCAACCAGGCACCGGTGCGTTCACCGGGCAAGCGTTGCGGGTCTGCGGACAAAGTGTCCTGGGGGCGTAGCGATGATCATCAACTGGCACACACTCAACCGAGAACCGAGCCTGCCCGAGTTGTACCTGCGGGCGGCCCTGCGCCGAAAAATCACCGGCACCACCCTGCCCGACTCGGGTTTACGCTGCTGGCTCACTGTCGATCCGAAACGCCTTGAGGCCTATCGCAAGGTTTGTGGTTTCGCCGACAACGGTCTGTTACCGCCGACTTATCCACACGTCCTGGCGTTTGCCCTGCAGATGCGATTGCTCACGGCCAAGGAGTTTCCATTTCCGCTGTTGGGGCTGATTCACCTGAGCAATCGCATTCGGGTGCTGCGCCCCATGGGCGGGGTGAATCGTGTGCGGGTCAGCGTGCAGCTGCAGAACCTGCAACCCCACGCCAAGGGCGCGACGTTCGACCTGGTCACGACCCTGGATGATCAGTTGGGCACGCTATGGGAGGCCGAAAGCCAGATGCTCTGTCGCGGGGTCAAACTCGAGGGCGAACCGGTTGAAGAGGTGCTGGCATCGACGCTGGCGCTGACCGAGGTGGCTCGCTGGAAAGCCCCGGCGGACATTGGCCGGCAATACGCCAAGGTGTCCGGGGACTACAACCCGATACACCTGAGTGCGGTCAGTGCCAAGTTGTTCGGTTTTCCTACGGCCATTGCTCATGGGCTGTGGAACAAGGCACGCACCCTCGCGGCACTGGCGGATCATTTGCCGACGGCGAATATCGAGATTGCGGTGCAGTTTCGCAAACCGGTGCGCTTGCCCAGCGAGGTGACGTTGCTGGCCAGTGCGGCGGCGTCCAGTGGTGATTTGCAGTTGTTGGGTGCCGGGGAACTGGAACATATGGTGGGGCATTGGCGGCCTGTCGCCTGAGTTTTGGCAGGGGCTTTTGGTGTCATTAAGATCGCCTTCGCGAGCAAGCCCGCTCCCACAGGGGTTCAGTGTCGTTCACAGATGTTGTGTACGACCGAGACACGTGTGGGAGCGAGCTTGCTCGCGATAGCGGCAGGTCAGTCACAGTGATTTTGAATGAACCTGCGGGAACAGGTTGTTCAACGTTTCCAGCAACCGCACGTGATAGATGGGTTTGCGAAACAGGTCGAGCACTTGCAAGCGCAGCATGTCACTGACGTCTTCCATATCTGCATGCCCGGACGTCACGATCACTGGCAAATGCTGACGCGAGGTGTGCTCACGCAATCGCTTGATCAGCGACATGCCGCTCTCCTCCGGCATGCGCAGATCAGTAATCACCAAGGCAATGTCTGGATGGCACGTCAAATGATGCAGGGCAAGTTTGACCGAAGTGGCCGTAAAGCAACTGAAGCCCTCGCCCTCCAGCAATTCCGCCAACTCCAGCAACGCATCCTCTTCGTCGTCAACCAGCAGTAACTGTTGGCGGGGAAATGAGGAAGCGTTCATGGGCAATACCTGAAAACGGAAGGGTAGGACCGAGTGTAGCCTGCCATCAGCCATGCGCGACTTGTGTTCAGGTCACGGCGTGGGCGCCGTCACCGCAGTCCCGCCCAACGCTACCAGCATATTGTTGAACATCACCAGCACCCTTGCGCCCACGGGCGTCACGAAGACCACGACCACCACCGCGACCATTGCTACAACAATTGCGTACTCAATGGCCGACGCCGCTTCGGTACTCGACAGAAACTGCCTAGCACGCAACATCAGGTATTCAAAGAGCATCGAAGTTCTCCTTACGCGTCTAGGGTCACCCAGACAAAGAGAGATCCAATGATCCCGGCAATGCCTGAATGCACCTTTCGCAGATCTGGTTCAGAAGACAAACGAGTCGTTGTTGAAGTCTTGATCACGGCGCTGTTCTGACCTGCGCCACACCACCGAGGCCCACCAGAATATCGTTGAAGTACTGCAGGACCCGGTTACCAAGCGGCGTCACAAACGCCACGACCACCACCGCAACCATCGCCACCACAATCGCGTATTCGATGGCCGATGCCCCGTCTTCACTGTTGAAGAACAACTGAGCCCTGGCCACTAGATAATCGAAAATCATACGAGACATACCTCTACTCCTTTGCGCCTCTGGCGCCGATGTGACGGTATAGCGGCAGGTTCCACCGTGCCATCAGAGCATTGTCAACAAACCCCTAGGCAACAACTGTAAGAACGGATTAATCACAAAGGATTAACCGGAATGTTGACGCCATGATTCCGACAGTTAATAGGCCAAAACTCATACTTTAGTGAGTTATTTTCGGGCCGATGATGGCGTTTTGTCATAGATCAGCTAGCTTGGAAATAGCGAAATAGTTGGAAGTTCATAGCTGCCTGATTGCGAGGTCTCTTGTTGGAAAGTGCGGCTGGTAGTGCAGCAGGATAGGGAGCCGTCATGAACAGTCGCGTCACCATGGGCCTTGCAGCAGTCCTTTTACTGGGGGCAATTTTTGTCGGTTATTGGGGCCTGGTCCTCAGTCGGCAACCCGCGCCCGTCACCGCACCGGTGGCCTCCACGGCCCCGGTGGCCACCGTTGAAAAAACCGTTGCCGTCGCCGAAGACCAGACCCGTCAACCGGTGGTTGTGCTGGTCCATGACGTCCCGCCATTCACCCCGCTCACTGCCGCGGACCTTACCGTGGAAAAACTGCGCAGCGCCCCCGCCGGCAGCCTGAGCAAAGTCGAGCAAGCCGTGGGGCGCGCGCCGTGGCGACACCTGAGCGCCGGCACCTGGCTCAACGATGAGAGCTTTGCTGCGGGCGGCGCCCTGGCGCGCATGATTCACAGCGATGAACGTGCCCTCGCCGTCGCCGTGGACGAAGTGATCGGTGCCGCCGGGCAACTGACCCCCGGCGACTATGTCGATGTGTTGTTGTACCTGCGCCAGGACGCCAGCAACCTGCAACAGTCGACGCAGATCGTTGTCCCCGCGATGCGCGTGCTCGGGGTGGGTGAGCAGTTCGGCCTGACCAACGACGGTCAACCCGCCACACCGGCCCTGAGCAGCGACGACAAACTCAAACAGGACCAACGCCGCATCACCGCACGCACCGTGGTGCTGGCTGTCCCCGAACAACTCTTGAGCCGGCTGATGCTCGCCACTCAGGTCGGCACGTTGCGCCTGGCCGTGCGCAGCAGTGAAGAGCAGCGCCTGGCCAAATACTGGGCCGGCGAAAGCGAGTCACCGGCCAAGCTCGACAGCGCCAACAGTCAACTTTTCCAGTTCACCCAACTGGCCCTGGGTGGCGCGCCGAAAGCACCGTCCAGTGGCGGCCACGTTGGCGCGACGCGGCCAGCAGTGGAGATCATTCGCGGCAATCAACTCACCCAACAAACCCAATGACTGAGTAAGGATCCAAGTGCATGCAAAGTCGTTCCTGGCCGAAGTTCAAACCTGTTTTCGGGGCCTTGATGCTGATGGGACTGTCTATAAACACTGCCTTCGCGGTGACCGGCAATTGCACTGCACTGGGCCGCTTACCGCCAGTCATCGAAATCGGCGAAGGGCTGCAACAGGATGTGCAGTCGCCGGTGGCGATCACTCGCCTGGCCATTGGTGATCCGAAAATCGCCGATGTGCAGGCCAATGGCAGCTCATCCTTTTTACTCACCGGCATGGCCCCCGGCGCCACCAGTCTGATGGTCTGGACCGCCTGCGCCAGCGAGCCGCGCCAGAGCATGGTGTTTGTCCAGGGCAAAGCCACCGCCGCCCTGACCAACGCCAGCGTGCTGCCGTCGGATGACGCGTTGTTGCCATCACAGGTGCAGACCGACATCCGCTTCGTCGAAGTCAGCCGCACCAAACTCAAGGAAGCCACGGCGTCGCTGATTGGTACGCGTGGCAACTTCCTGCTCGGCTCCCCCGGCACGCTGCCGACCGTCGGCGGCGTACCGACGCCGAAACTGCCGGTGGATAACGGGCAGTTCAACTTCTCATGGATTGGCGGCAAGACCATGGCGATCATCAACGCCCTGGAAGGCAGCGGCTTTGCCTACACGCTGGCGCGCCCTAGCCTGGTGGCGCTGAGCGGACAAAGCGCGAGTTTCCTGGCCGGTGGCGAAATCCCGATTCCCGTGCCCAGCGCCGGCAGCGATACCGTGACCATCGAGTACAAGGAATTCGGCATCCGCCTGACCCTGACCCCGACCATCATCGGTAAAAATCGCATCGCGCTGAAGGTCGCACCGGAAGTCAGTGAGCTCGATTACAGCAACGCGATCACCATCGCCGGCGCCCAGGTGCCAGCCCTGACCATCCGCCGCACCGACACCAGCGTCTCCCTGGCTGACGGCGAAAGCTTCGTCATCAGTGGCTTGATCAGCACCACCAATACCTCGCAAGTGAACAAGTTTCCGGGGCTGGGCGACATTCCGATCCTCGGGGCGTTTTTCCGCAGTTCATCAATCAACCGCCAGGAGCGTGAGCTGCTGATGATCGTCACCCCGCACCTGGTACAACCGCTGGCGGCGGATGCACAACTGCCGTCGCTGCCGGGCGAAAAACTGCGCAACTATGACCCGAATTTCTACCGCATGTTCTTCCTCGAAAACGGCAACTTCGACAAACGCAGCGGGCTCTCGCAATGAGCCAGAACCTGAGCCAGACGTTTCTCGCCATCACCCGCAACAGCACTGATCTGGAATGGCTGCAAGGTGCCCTCACGCCGCTGGGTCAGGTGGTGAGCGCAGGGGGAGGCAGCCTCGACGAATTGCTGGCGCTGGTCGACGTGACCTTCGCCAGCCTGGTGTTCGTCGGCCTCGACCGTGAGCATGTGGTGGCCCAGAGCGCGTTGATCGAAGGCGCACTGGAGGCCAAGCCGATGCTTGCCATCGTCGCGCTCGGCGACGGCATGGACAATCAACTGGTACTGAATGCGATGCGCGCCGGAGCGCGAGATTTCGTCGCCTATGGCTCGCGATCCAGTGAAGTCGCCGGGCTGGTGCGGCGCTTGAGTAAACGCCTGCCACCGGTGGCGCCGAACACGCAACTGGGCGGCCTGACCGTGCTGTATGGCGTGCAGAGCAACGCCGACGGCGCGCTGCTGGCCAATCACATGGCGCTGGTGGTGCAAAAGAGCGGGCAGCAAACCCTGTTGCTGGACCTCGGCCTGCCGCGCGGTGACAGCCTGGAGTTGCTGGGGCTGGAAAGTTCGTTTCATTTCGGCGATGCCCTGCGCCACTTGCGCCGCCTCGACGCCACGCTGATCGACAGCGCCTTCACCAGCGCCGAGGCAGGCCTGCGGATTCTGGCGTATGCCGGCGATGATGCACCGCTGGAAGGCACCAGCGCCGCCGAGCTGTACATGTTGCTCAGCGCCTTGCGCCAACACTTCCAGCACATCGTGGTGAACCTCACCGGCCAGCCGGACAGCGAAGCGCTGCGCACCTTTGTCAGCCACTGCGACAAACTGCTGTGGTACACCGACCAGAACGTCCTCGATTGCCGCCGCAATCTGGCGGTGCTCAACTCGTGGCGGGAAAAAGGCATGAAGCTCGAACACGGGCGCTTGCTGGTCGACCGCTACTTGAACAACGTTGCGCCAGACTCGGACACCCTCGGCAAAACCTTCAATCTGGAAGTGATCGCGGTGCTGGCCTACAGTCCGGAACTGCGCCTGAACGCGAAAAACCAGGGCCTGAGCCTGTTCGAACTGGGCCCCAGGGAAAAACTCACACAAAGCCTGCGCGCCCTCGGCGAGCGTCTGGCCAAACGTTCTGAAAGCCTGGCCAAGCCGAAGGTCAACTGGTTCAACCGGTTGCGAGGCACGCCATGACCGTAGAAAAACTGTTCGGCTCACCCCAGCGCGGCCCCGTCGGCAACACCGACCACGAAGGCCTGAAACTGGTGCTGCACCGCTACATCATCGATGCCATCGAAGAATCCGGAAAAAACCTGCTGGAGGGTTCTCGGCAGTTGTTGGCGCAGTTCGTCACCGACAAGGTCGCCGAATACATTGCTCGCCTGCACCTGGCGATTTCCCGCTATGAAATGGAGCGCCTGGCCGAAGAAATCGTCGATGAACTGACCGGTTTCGGGCCGCTCGAAGTGTTGCTGCGCGATCCGTCCGTGACCGAAATCCTGGTCAACGGCCCGCACCGGGTGTTCATCGAACGGGACGGCGTGCTGCATCAAAGTGACCTGCGTTTTATCGATGCGCATCACGTTGAGCGAGTCATGCAACGCATTCTTGCACCGCTGGGGCGACGGCTAGATGAGTCTTCGCCGATGGTCGATGCGCGCATGCCTGATGGCAGTCGGGTCAATGCGATCATCCCGCCAATTGCACTGGACGGGCCGTGTCTGTCGATTCGTAAATTTCGCAAGGACATGCTCAAAAGCACCGACCTGATGGCCATGCAAACCATCGATCAGTCGATCTTCGAGTTTTTTCAGGAAGCGGTCGGCAAGCGCTGCAACATCCTCATCAGCGGCGGCACCGGCACCGGCAAAACCACCTTACTGAACATCCTCAGCCAATTGATCAACCCCCATGAACGACTGGTGACCATCGAAGACGTCGCCGAATTGCAGTTGGGCCACCCCCACGTCGTGCGCCTGGAAACCCGACCGCCCAATGCCGAGGGCCACGGCGAAGTCAAAGCCAGCGACCTGATCCGCAACGCCCTGCGGATGCGCCCCGACCGGATCATCCTCGGCGAGATTCGCGGGGTCGAAGTGCTCGACGTACTCACCGCCATGAACACCGGCCACGACGGTTCCATGAGCACCGTGCACGCCAACAATGCCCAGGACGCGTTGTTACGCCTGGAAACCCTGGTCGGCCTGACAGGCCGCACCGTGGCCGAACGCACCCTGCGGCAGATGATTTGCGCAGCGCTGGACGTGATCATCCAACTGACGCGTTTGCCCGACGGCCGCCGCTGCGTCAGCGAGGTGGTGGAAGTGGTCGGCGTGCGTGAAGGCATCTACGTCACCAACACGTTGTTCCGCCTCAATCGGAAGACGGGTTTCGGCTTCCTGCGCGAAGCGATCAACCCGGCCGGCGACAAGTTGCGGCACGAGTCGAGCCTGGACTGACGGCATGGGACACTCAATATGATCGGACCGATCATTCTTATCCTCGTCTGCCTTATCTTGCTGGGGCTGTCGATTCGCCTGTTCCTGCACGGCGTGCACAAGAAGGCCAACGAACGGGTGCTCAATCGCCTGGCCAAGGGTCAACCGATACAGGCCGCGAGCAAGACCTCGTGGGTGGGTCTTGAGCGCATGTTTCTACGCGCCGGCTTAGGGCGCCCGACCGAGCGTCTGGGCCTGTGGTTGATGCTGTGGACGGTGGCAATGCTGCTCGGTTACCTGCTGGCGAACTGGGTCGGATTGCTGGTCGCAGTGCTGGCGCCGCCGCTGCTGCTGCGCCTGTACATTTCCTGGCTGTATCGGCGCCGCCTCAAACGCATGATCGAACAACTGCCGCAATTGCTCGATCACAGCGTGCGCAGCCTCAAGTCCGGCCGGACCTTGACCGATGCCATCATCGGCGGCATCGAGGCCAGTGAAGACCCGCTGAAAAAAGCCATGGGGCGGGTGCAGCGTAACGTGCAGCTTGGCGTTAATTTGCCAGACGCCGTAAGCGATTTCGCCGAACTCTATGAACAGGACGAATTGCGCATGTTTGCCCTGGGCCTGAAGGTCAACCATCGCTACGGCGGCAACGCCAGCGAGCTGCTGGAGAACCTCATCAAACTGATCCGCGAACGGGACCAGGGCGCCCGCCAACTGAGTGCCCTGACCGGGGAAACCCGCATGACGGCATGGGTGCTGGGTTTGCTGCCAGTGATTCTGGTGAGTTACTTCATGCTGACCAACCCCGGTTACATGCTCGGCATGTGGCATGACTCGGGTGGCCAGACCATGCTGATTGTCGCGCTGGTGTTGCAGGTCCTCGGCAGCCTGGCGCTGTGGCGCATGTTGAGGAGCGTTTGAAATGATCCTTCTGGCAAGCCTCATGCTGTTCCTCGGCGCCCTGTTGCTGGTGACCAATCACTTGCTGCAAGAACGCCGCCGCGTGCGTCAGGTAACCCAACGTTTGCAGGGACAACTGGTGCGGGGAAACCGGTTCGGCAATTGGCTGCGGGTTCTGGGCGGCAGTAAGTTTGGCCAGCGCTCGGTCAGCATCGACAGCGAAACCCAGACCCTGCTCGCCCGCCTGGGCTGGCGCCGCGCCAGCGAGCGCTCGTTGTACGCGGCCTGCCAGATCGGCACCCCGTTGCTGGCCCTCGGCCTGGGGCTGTTCCTGCAAGAGGTGTTCTTTGCGCACTCCGACAACGGCTGGCTGCTGCCGATGCTCGCCACGGGCGCGGGTTATCTGCTGCCCAAGCGCTTGTTGGCGTATGCCGCCGCTCGCCGGCAGCAAATCATTTCAATCGAGATTTCGACCTTTATTCCGCTGTTGCGCATCCTTTTCGAATCGGGCATGGCCATCGAACAGGCGTTGCGCGTGCTCAGCACCGAGGGGCAAAAGCTGTTGCCGGAACTGACCAGCGAACTGCGCCTGATCCTGAACCGTGTCGACTCCGGCCTTGAGCTGGGCCAGGAACTGAACAAGGCCGCGGCGATGCTCGCGGTGGATGAATTCACCGACACCTGCGTCATCTTGCAGCAACTGATTCATCAAGGCGGCGGCGCCATGAAGTCGCTGCTGTCGCTCAAGCAACTGCTCGACGACAGGCGCCTGACACGCTTGCAGGAATACATTTCAAAGATGTCGGCCAAGATGTCCGTGGTGATGATGCTGTTTCTGTTTCCGGCTTTACTGATCGTACTGGCCGGCCCTGGTTTTACCGCCATATCCCGAGCATTCGCGTCCTGACGTTGGCTCACGGAGAGAGTTTGATGAAAGCACTGATTGTCGCGGCAAGTTTGTTAATGCTGGGCGGTTGCGCCACTGACGGCCAGACGCCGTGGGCGGCGTTGACCGGTCCCACCAGTTGCAGCAAGTTGAGCTCCGAACAGGAACTGGCCCTTAACCTGGCAGACGACCTGGTCAACGACGGCAAACTGCACGCCAGCCTGGCCAATCTGCAAAACCTGCCGGACGACCTCGGCGAAGTGCGCTTGCGCAAAGCCAAGGTGTATCGCCTGCTGGGCCGCAGCGAAGCCGAACCGCTATACCGCAGCCTGCTCGGCAGTTGCCTGACGGCTGAGGCCGAACACGGTTTGGGTCAGCTCTACGCGGCTCGTGGCGACAACGGCCAGGCTCAGGCGCACCTGCAACGGGCAGCGCGACTGGCGCCGACCGACGAAAAAATCCGCAACGACTTGGGCGTGGTCTACCTCAACCAATTGCGCACGGAAGATGCCCGCTTCGAATTCCTCACCGCCATCGAACTCAAGCAAAACGATCAACTGGCCTCGCTGAACCTGGTGACCTTGCTGCTGTATCAGGACAAATGGCAACAAGCCGCCGAAATCGTCAGCCGCTCACACCTGAGCCCGGAACAATTCACCGACGCCCAGGAGCGTGCGGAAAAACTCAAGACCCCGTCGGTCCATGCCAAACCCGCTACCGGCAGCCAGGTGGCCGTAGTGGCCGATCCGCTGCCGTTAACGATCAAGTGAGGCCGCCATGAACACTTTGAAACGATTGTGTTGCCTGAGCCTGTTGAGCCTGCCACTAAGTGCTCAGGCCATCGACGCCGGCCCATCCTCGCCGCAACAACAGGAAACCGAAGGCTGGCTAGTGTTGCAAAGCCGCAACAAAGCCGCCTCTCCTACTCCGCAAACAGCGACCGCGGCGGAACGGGAACTGGCGATGCAGCGCTGGTTAAAGAAATACAAGTATGAGATCCCGGACCTGTATGACCCGGATACAGGGGGCAAGATTAAAACTAACTAAGTCGATAATCCCCTGTAGGCGCAGCCTTCGGCAGCACCTACAGGGGTCAGCGATAACGCGGTCTATGCAGGATCGACGTTATCCAGCGCCCGATTCACCGCCAACTCAGCCAGCATGACAATCTGCTGAAGCGCCATCGCCGTATGCCGGTCGGGACCTTGCAAGCGCGCGGCAAAATCACTGGCCATGACACTCGCCGAGGCCAGGGACTCACAGGTGTGGGCTAGCAGGCTTTCTGTGTCCACTTCGGGGACGATCATGAACATCGTGCTGGGTTTGCGGGAGGCGGGGGGATTGGGGGTAGGTTTGAACATGGTGAGACTCCAAGTAGAAAACGGAGCTACCACTGACCGCCGCGACAGCGATCAAAGGGTGGCAGCTGTACGCGGGGTCGCGGACCGGTACTTGGCAACCCGGCATACCCGAAGGTATCCCGCGCACAGCCACCATAGATCAAACGACAGGCACCGGAGGCTGTCGGTTGAGGGCGGTGATTATGCACCAAGTAGATTAATTCAGGCCGCGACAGCCCGATCGCTGAATGTGTCAGCGACAGACAAAAGGCTAGAGATACCGCGTCCGACAGGCAACCTGAAAACCTTGTGGGACGGTTCTGAAAATTTTACCGACCGTTAAACATCGTCGTTAGTTAGGGCGTCTTCGCGAGCAGGCTCGCTCCCACAATTGGACTGAGTGCATCCGAAAGAGATGGGTCGGCTGGCAGGCCGCCTTCGCAGGCAAGCCAGCTCCCACAATTGGACTGAGTGCATCCGAAAGAGATAGGTCGGCTGTCAGGCCGCCTTCGCGGGCAAGCCTCGCTCCCACAATTGGACTGAGTGCATCCAATAGAGATGGGTTGGCTGGCTGGCAGGCCGCCTTCGCGAGCAAGCCTCGCTCCCACAATTGGACTGAGTGCATCCGAAAGATATGGGTCGGCTGGCAGGCCGCCTTCGCAGGCAAGCCAGCTCCCACAATTGGACCGAGTGCATCCGAAAGAGATGGGTTGGCTGGCAGGCCGCCTTCGCGGGCAAGCCTCGCTCCCACAATTGGACTGAGTGCATCCGAAAGATATGGGTCGGCTGGCAGGCCGCCTTCGCGAGCAAGCTCGCTCCCACAATTGGACTGAGTGCATCCGAAAGATATGGGTCGGCTGGCAGGCCGCCTTCGCAGGCAAGCCAGCTCCCACAATTGGACCGAGTGCATCCGGGAGCGATAGGTCGGCTGTCAGGCCGCCTTCGCGGGCAAGCCTCGCTCCTACAAAAGCAGAATCAAAAGCAGAGCGGCATACACCGCACCGCTCCTCACCACTCATTAGGCCGAGCGTTAGCTCGCCTGCTCTTGATCTTGCTCTACCCGCCCCTTCGGGAGGCTGAGTGGAGGTGTTCATCTGGGGTGTGGGCGCGTAGCG
>Ga0209847_1000263_pt1 | contig 22567 bp, 18 predicted proteins | sample OrgsoiDNA_201060_FD_185808 | JGI IMG/M metagenome (GOLD analysis project Ga0209847, IMG submission 185808) | Permafrost soil microbial communities from the Arctic, to analyse light accelerated degradation of dissolved organic matter (DOM) -... | ecosystem: Environmental > Terrestrial > Soil >... | reverse complement strand
GGGGATTTTGAATGGGAAAAAGGTAAGCGCTGAGTCTGTTAAGTGCGTTGTCTTAGCGGTAATACTTGCCAGATTTTTATCTGGCAGCCAGCCATTGGATTATAAACTGAACAATAACCTATCCTTTCTATGTTCCGTCAACGTAAAAGGCCATCCTATGGATGGCCTTTTAGCATTCTGAGCCTGAAATTTCTACAGTTCAGCAACGTATTTGACGCCGTTATTATTCTGTTTCATAGCATTTAGCGCCTCTGGTAAGGCGGCAAAGGCCACAATTTTAATAGTCGGCATAAGAAGTTCGCCGCGTGAAATTTGGTTGAGCATTTCTACGGCAGCGGCGATCAACTGTTGCCACTGGGCAGCAGAACCATGAGGATGGATGGCGGCAAGTGCAATCTCATGCAATGAAATACTGGTGCTGAATGGCTCAACGGGAGATGTTTCAACCCGATCTTGTACCGAGACAAGGTGGCCATAATACCCGAGTAAATGACCAAGGGATTCTGCGCTTTGTTGATTCACAAGGTCAAAAGCAGCATGTAAAGAATGCCCCTTCAGTTCGGCCAGCAATTGTTCCTGCCAATCAGATTGGTGATAGTCAAACGTCCTCAATGCGCCCTTCTGATTTAACAGTGAATGATGCCGCTCGCTGGCCGTAGCGTATACACGGGCATTTGCCTGAGTAAGCAACTGCGTCAATATTCCGCCAACGGCCCCGCCGGCACCATTAACCAGTACTGAATTGCCCGCTAATTCCGGGATGCGCTTCATTGCCTGCCAAGCGGTCATTGCCGGGCAGGGTAAAGCAGCAGCTACGGTATCCGTTAAGGCTTCAGGAATAGGAATAAGAGCGTGAGCGGCCACTACCGTATGCCTCGCAAAACTTCCCGCACAGCGCAAATCCGTATGGTAGGCGACCCGGGTTCCGACGCGAAGATGCTGCACATCGGCTCCAAGAGCAATGATTTCACCCATACCGTCAACGCCGGGAATATGTCCGTTTTGCCATGTCGCAGGGGGATTCGCCAGGATCTTCCAGTCTACGGGGTTCAAACCTACGGCTTTATTCTTAATTAATACATGGTCGGCTTTAAGTGCTGGGAGCGTGGTTTCTTTGAATTCCAACGCATCCGGCTCTGCGTGTTCCTGCCATAGCCAGGCTTCGGTCGTGAACATTTTTGCCTCCTTGTCATAAGTTATGACTTAACAGCATTCACTACTCTGAGTAAATGAGCAATGGATGAGGGGGCATTACAGAATTGTCTTGCAGATATAAATAATGAATCAATCATTGAAAAAGCCAGAGCCCATGATTGCTCTGGCTGTGTTAGATGCTCAGTGATTGGAGCTTTGCGAAATACCAATGCCGGTCTGAGAACGTACAAATTGCGGATAGAAGCGCTCTCTTTCGAGTTCTCCCTCGCGAGAGTGGTCAGTAATTGAGAACAGCCAGATACCGACAAACGCCACGATCATCGAGAACAACGCCGGATACTCATACGGATAGATTGGTTTTGCATGGCCCAGTATCTGCACCCATATCGTCGGGCCGAGAACCATCAGCATAATCGCCGTCAATAAGCCTAACCAGCCTCCAATCATTGCACCTCGTGTAGTGAGTTTTCCCCAGTACATCGACAGCAGGATGATAGGAAAGTTACAGCTCGCCGCAATAGAGAACGCCAGACCGACCATAAAGGCAATATTCTGCTTCTCGAACAATATCCCGAGCAGGATGGCGACGATACCGAGCAGCACAACGGTGATCTTCGATACCCGAAGCTCATCTTTCTCCGTTGCCTTACCGTCTTTGATAACACTCGCATACAGATCATGGGATACCGCCGATGCCCCGGCCAGAGTAAGTCCTGCGACGACCGCCAGAATGGTGGCGAAAGCGACGGCAGAAATGAAGCCCAGGAAGAAGCTGCCACCCACGGCATCGGCAAGATGAACCGCGGACATATTGGTCCCGCCAAGCAGTGCACCGCTGGCATCTTTAAATGCCGGATTTGCACTGACCAGTACGATGGCGCCGAAGCCGATAATAAACGTCAAAATATAGAAATAGCCGATAAACCCGGTGGCATAGAAGACACTTTTGCGCGCCTCTTTTGCGTCGTTTACCGTGAAGAAGCGCATCAGAATATGAGGTAAACCGGCGGTCCCGAACATGAGCGCTAATCCGAGAGAAAGTGCAGATATTGGGTCAGAAACCAGTCCCCCAGGGCTCATGATCGCGATACCTTTCGGGTGAACCGCAACTGCCTGTTGGAATAGGGTATTAAAGTTGAAGTTAACCGATTTCATGACCATGACAGCCATAAAGGTTGCGCCCGCCAGCAGTAAAACCGCCTTGATGATTTGTACCCAGGTGGTGGCTAACATCCCGCCAAACAGGACGTAGAGCACCATCAAAATACCCACCAGGATCACCGCAACGTGGTAATTCAAGCCGAAGAGCAACTGAATCAATTTCCCGGCTCCGACCATCTGCGCAATGAGGTACAGTGCGACAACCACCAGTGAGCCGCAGGCTGACAACGTTCTGATAGGCTTCTGTTTCAGCCGGTATGAAGCCACATCCGCAAAGGTATATTTACCTAAATTTCGCAGCCTTTCAGCGATCAAAAACAGAATGATCGGCCAGCCAATTAAAAATCCTATTGAGTAGATCAGACCATCGTAACCTGAGGTGTATACCAGTGCGGATATCCCCAGGAAAGAGGCAGCAGACATAAAGTCACCGGCAATGGCCATACCGTTTTGCAAACCGGTGATGCGCCCACCCGCCGTATAATAATCCTGTCGTGAGCGCGTACGTTTCGAAGCCCAGTAGGTAATGTATAAGGTGGCACCAACAAATAAAACGAACATGACAATCGCTTCAATATTCAGCGGCTGTTTCTTTACTTCACCGGCAATGCCCTCCGCAGCCAAAGCGCTCAGCGGGAAAGCCAGTAAACTGCAGAGCGCCATGGCCCCTAAACGACGTGCGTTCATAGGTTCACCTCGCGGATGATATCGGCGGTCAGTCGGTCAAATTCATTGTTGGCACGGAAAACATAAATACCGGTCAGCACGAAGGAGATAACAATCAGGCCTACGCCAACGGGAATACCTCGGGTAATGGTCGCACCTTCATACAGCGGCGTACCCAGCCACTGAGGTTCAAAGGCAATCAGGAAAATAAAGGCAACGTACATCACCAACGTGATAGCCGAAAGCAGCCACGCAAAGTGGCTACGTTTTTCGACTAACTCCCTGAAGCGCGGATTGTTTACAACTCTCTGATAAATGAGATCATTCATCTCAGTGACTCCTGTGAGGCATTGATAGAGTTCACCGCGCCAGGGCGGTGAAAATTAGGACGGCACTTTCATTGATTGTTTTTCTTCCAACAGCTTATCGACAACACCCGGATCGGCGAGCGTCGAGGTATCTCCCAGATTGCTGGTATCACCGGCGGCAATTTTGCGCAGTATACGGCGCATAATTTTCCCCGAGCGGGTTTTTGGCAGTGAGTCGGTCCAGTGAAGAATATCCGGTGTGGCAATCGGCCCGATCTCCTTACGTACCCAGTTCCGTACTTCGGAATAGAGCTCTGCTGACGGTTCTTCCCCATGGTTGAGGGTTATGTAGGCATAAATTGCCTGGCCTTTAATGTTGTGAGGGATCCCTACAACTGCGGCCTCGGCGATTTTAGGGTGTGATACCAGGGCTGATTCGATTTCGGCAGTTCCGAGGCGATGACCAGAAATATTCAGTACGTCATCCACACGCCCGGTTATCCAGTAATAACCGTCTTCGTCACGGCGTGCACCATCACCACTGAAGTACATATTTTTGAAGGTGGAGAAGTAGGTTTGTTCGAAACGGTCGTGGTCGCCAAACAGCGTACGGGCCTGACCCGGCCATGAATCCGTGATGACCAGATTACCCTCGCATGCGCCTTCCTGAGGCACCCCTTCGTTATCGACCAATGCAGGTTGTACACCGAAGAAGGGGCGGGTTGCAGAACCGGCTTTCAATTCGGTGGCCCCTGGCAGCGGGGTTATCATGAATCCGCCGGTTTCGGTCTGCCACCAGGTATCGACAATCGGGCATTTACTATTGCCGATCTTTTTGTAATACCACTCCCAGGCTTCCGGGTTAATCGGTTCGCCAACTGACCCCATAATGCGTAGCGTTTCGCGGCTTGTTCCTTCAATCGCTTTATCACCTTCGGCCATCAGTGCACGAATCGCCGTAGGCGCGGTGTATAAGATGTTCACTTTATGCTTATCAATCACCTGTGCCATGCGATTTGGTGCCGGGTAATTCGGCACACCTTCAAACATCAGCGAAATTGCGCCACAGGCCAGCGGCCCGTACAGCAAATAGCTGTGACCAGTCACCCAGCCCACATCGGCGGTACACCAATAGATATCGCCCTCGTGATAATCGAAGGTGTATTTGAACGTCAGGGCGGCATAGACCAGATAACCCCCGGTAGTGTGAAGCACGCCTTTAGGTTTACCGGTCGAGCCGGAGGTATAAAGTATAAATAACGGATCTTCGGCCTTCATCTCTTCAGGCGGGCAATTGGCTGAAGCGTTTTTTACCGCGTCATGCCACCAGATATCCCGGCCTTCGTGCCATTCACCTTGTTTGCCGGTACGCTTAAATATCACCACATTGGTTACGCTGGTCACTGCGGGATTTTTCAACGCATCATCGACATTCTGCTTGAGAGGAATAGTACGTCCGGCACGTAAGCCTTCATCAGCGGTGATCACAAGCTTCGAATTTGAATCAACAATGCGCCCGGCGACTGCTTCGGGGGAGAAACCTGCAAAGATCACAGAATGAACGGCTCCAATACGTGCACAAGCCAGCATGGCGACAGCTGCTTCAGGAACCATCGGCATATAAATAGCAACCACGTCGCCCTTTTTAATGCCCAGTCCTTTCAGAACGTTAGAAAATTTGCACACATCGTGATGCAGCTGTTTGTAGGTAACCTTTTTACTTTCTGCCTGCGGGTCATCTCCTTCCCATATCAGCGCAGTTCGGTCACCATTTTTCTCAAGATGGCGATCCAGGCAATTGGCTGCCAGGTTCAGCGTGCCATCTTCAAACCAGCGAATATCGATGTTTCCCGGTGCGAATGAGGTATTTTTCACTTTTGTATAAGGCTTCATCCAGTCGAGAATTTTTCCTTGCTCGCCCCAAAATTGGTCAGGGTTTTCTACAGATTGCTGATAGTACTGTTGATATTTCTCAGGTGTGATCAGGGTATGTTCTGCAATAGAAGCAGGAATCGCGTGCTTATAAACGTGGCTCATGGTTTTTCTCCTTTTAATTTGTTAATGATATGTCAATCAAAGGTTAAGTGTAGATTGCCATGACGCTTTGTTTGGTTTTTGGGGGACAGATCACGCAACCGGAGTAATTTCAGCAAGATGACATTTTTTACCGTGACGTTGAGAAGGCTAATGAAATGAAACAGAGGTTATTATCAAGGGGCATGAAGATTTCAAGGCGATATAGTTTCAGCGATGTTTAAGGAAGGATGTAGCTTATAAATCATAAGAAAGTTTATAAATTGTTAATTAAAGCTTAATTAATTCACTATCTGTATGTATCTCACTCGATGTTTAATAAAATTTAATGTTAATTAATTTCACCTGTAGGTTAATAAACATTCATAAAAAGGGACTTTTTGATTAACTTTAGATTCTTGTTCTTAATTGTTGAACTTCTTGAATTATTATTCCGTAAAAAATCAAATAACAGTATATTGATCTGGAAAGAGAGGGGTGCTCTCTTCGGTACAGCAAGATATCGCTATTTTGCTGCCGTATAATTCTCAAGGACTCAACATGTTTAACACTAAGAAAAAGACTCTCATTATTGCCCTTTCTGCGGTCATTTCTGCTGCTGCGTTTGCTGATGATCCGGCCCCTGCCGCACCATCTGGCTCCGACCAGGGCTCTGGCCGTATTCATTTTACCGGTACTGTTATTAATGCACCTTGTTCTATTGCTGCAGGCGATGAAGACATCAATGTGAACATGGGGCAAGTTGCCAATAAGGTACTTGAAAGCGGTAATAAATATTCTCAGAACGTTAACTACACCATTCATTTACAAGATTGTGACCTGACTGCACAAACGGCGGGTACCGTTGCTTACCCAGCCATGTCTAAAGTGGCCGTTTCTTTTGCAGGTACTCCCGATAGCAGTCTGTCTGAGCTGTTGGCTAACACCGGTAGTGCCAAAGGGGCGGGTATCCGTCTGATCGATGCAAATGGTGATTTGTTAAAAGTGGGCGATACCTCAAAAGATATCAATCTGGTTACTGGTAACAACGAACTGGTGTTTGCTGCCCGCGTTGAGGCCAACTCTCAACCCGTTTCGACCGGTACTATCGTCTCTCAGGCTACCTACGCTCTGAACTACAAATAAAACCGCGCAATTAAATAGGGGAGGCAACTCCCCTTCAACTCTGTCTATTCCGGCAGGGTATTCTGCTGGCTATATTCTGATGGCTATATAAATAAGCCTATAACGCTATTATAAAAATAAAAGTGATTTTTATATGTTGTTTACATTGAATAAAACATCAGTCCTGAAAAAATATTCCGTCATTATTATCTGCGCATTGTTCGGATGTTTTATTTCAATGAAGACTCTGGCAGTCGAATTCAATACCAATTTTATTGATGCCGGAGACCGTAATAATATCGATCTCTCACGATTCGAAGTGGCGAACTATATCGCCCCGGGTGAGTACCTGCTGGACGTTGTGCTCAACGGCCGTATGTTGCCGGAACAGAGCCTGATTAAATATATTCCGACTCCGGATAACAAAAATAGTCGCATCTGCCTGACGCCGACATTGGTGGATAAACTCGACCTGACGGACAGCACGCGCAAATTATTAACCACCTGGAATGATGGACGTTGTACCTCATTAGATACGCTAAAAGAGGTGACGGTAACTTATGACCAGGAAAAGCAAACGCTCAATATCAGCATTCCTCAGGCTTGGCTGACCTATCATGATGAAAACTGGGTGCCGCCTTCCCAGTGGGATGAAGGCGTATCAGGCGCAATTCTCGATTACAACCTGCTCGGTAGTAAATATATGCCTCAGCAGGGCACCAGTTCGACCAATCTGAGCAGCTATGGTACCGCTGGTTTTAATCTGGGGGCCTGGCGTGCCCGTGCGGATTATCAGTACAACAACTCCCGCTCTTCGGGAGGAAAGCATAATGACCAGTTTACCTGGACTCAGAAATATTTATTCCGCGCTATTCCGTCTATCGGCGCCAGGCTGAATGCCGGTGAAACGTATTTTAACTCCGATATTTTCGATTCGTTCCGTTTTCTCGGTGTTTCACTGAATAGCGATCAGCGCATGTTGCCGCCTTCGTTGCGCGGTTATGCACCGCAGGTCACGGGGATTGCCAAAACCAATGCCAAGGTCAGCATCAGCCAGAACGGCCGGGTGATTTATCAGACTAACGTCTCGCCAGGCCCGTTTGTTATTCAGGACCTGAGTGAGGCGGTTCAGGGAGCACTAGATGTACGGATTGAAGAAGAAAATGGCAGTGTGACGACGTATCAGGTCAGCACGGCAACAATTCCGTTTCTGACCCGTAAAGGCGAAGTGCGCTTTAAAACCGCTATGGGTAAGCCGACGACCGGCAGCAATAACACTGTCATGCAACCTGGTTTTTACAGTGGTGAGATGTCCTGGGGCGCGATGAACAACTTCTCGCTTTATGGGGGACTTATCGCAACCACGGGAAATTATCAGTCGCAGGCGCTGGGTGTTGGGCAAAACCTGCAGGATTTTGGTGCCGTCTCTTTTGATGTCACCCGTTCATCTGCCACTGTACCGGTAGAAGGCCGCCAGAGCGGGTACAGCTACCGTGTGAATTACTCCAAACGCTTCGATACCACGGGGAGCCAGATAACCTTTGCAGGTTATCGTTTCTCCGAAAAAAGCTTTATGTCGCTGAACCAGTACCTCGATAAAGTCAATGGCGATCACTATTCGCGTGACGATAAACAAACTTACACGGTCACTGCCAACCAGTTTTTGCCGTGGCCAGCTATTACGCTCTACTTATCCGCGACCCATAAGGTCTATTGGAACGACAGTCCCAGCAATAACTACAGTGTCTCGGTAAGCAAGATCTTTGATATTGGTAGGTTTACCGGAATTTCCGCCACGTTGTCGGCGAGTAAATTGAAATATCAATATACCGATGAGAACCAGATGTTCCTGTCGTTTAGTCTGCCGCTCTCTTCGGGGCAGCAAATAAGCTATGACGCCCAGCAGGATTCAAACAGTGGATTCTCACAAACAGCCTCTTACTACAACAGCCAGGACCCGAAAAACAGCTGGCGCGTCGGCGCTGGCGGCAGCAGTCCTGACTTACAGAAAGGGGATGGCGTCTTTCGTGCCAACTACCAGCATATGTCGCCTTATGGCCAGCTGGGTGTAAACGGTAGCGTGAAAAATAATGATTACCGTTCGGTGAGTGCTAACTGGTACGGATCGCTGACGGCTACCCGCTACGGCGCCGCATTGCATCAGAGCAGCTCCGGTAATGAGCCGCGAATGATGGTGGCGGCGGGGGTTAAAGGCATACCGATCAGTGACGGGGCCTCAGTGACTAATGATTATGGCGTGGCCGTGGTGAACGGTGTCTCCAGCTACCAAACCTCGGACGTTCGTGTTGACGTCAACCATCTACCGGATGATGTCGAAGTTTATAGCTCGGTGGTCAGTAAAACCCTCACTGAAGGTGCGATTGGTTTTCGCAAGATACGCGCGGTGAAGGGGGAACGGTTGATGGCGACTATCCGGCTTGCGGACGGTAGTTTCCCGCCGCTCGGTGCTTCTGTCACAGATGACAGCTCCGGTTTTGAGGCCGGGTTAATCGGCGACGGCGGCCTGGCCTATCTAGCCGGGGTATCGGGTGAGAAAAGTTTGACCGTGCATTGGGGGGAAGACAACCAGTGCCACATCCAGGTTCCCCATGATTCAGCCAGCCTTAGCGGCCAGTTACTTTTACCTTGTCAGACGTCCGGGAAATGACGTTTGAAGATTTTGTATCGATTTAACCAGAAGGATTAACCATGAAGAACGCTATGTTGCGCGCTGCTGCCACTTTTTTACTGATGCTGACCTTCACACCAGGGGGCAATGCGGCGGTGAACATTGATCGTACCCGCATTATTTTTAACGCTGCCGATAAGTCAGTCAGCGTGATGCTGGACAATCAAAGTAAGGAGCTACCCTATCTGGCGCAGGTATGGCTGGAAAATGCCAAAGGAGAAAAAGTGGCTTCGCCACTGGTTGCACTCCCACCTATGCAGCGAATCGACGCCGGGCAAAAGAGCCAGATAAGGATCTTGCAACTGCCGGAAACCGCCGCTCTGCCCAAAGACCGCGAAACCCTGTTCTATTTCAATGTGCGTGAAGTTCCGCCAAAAAGTGAATTAGCCAACGTCATGCAGGTGGCCATTCAAAGCCGCATCAAACTGTTTTTCCGACCCGCCGCTGTGGCAACTCAGGCTCGCGGCGCATGGCAGGAGAAGCTAATGGTTAAACCTTCGGACAGCGGACTGACGTTTACCAATCCGACGCCGTTTTACATCACGTTGGGATATCTCGGAAAAGATAATAGTGGCAGTTTTCGTGGCTTCGATAGCTTGATGCTCCCACCTTTTGGCAGCGAAACGCTGACAGGCCGCGAATACGTAAGCCAGAAATACAGCATTGGGTATATGGACGACTACGGCGGTTTACAGCTGAATCAGTACCGTTGCGGTGCGACAGGCTGTCAATTGGAAAGTAAGCCGGAAAAGAAATAACACCTCTACTCTCGTCGTAGCCTTGGCCGGAATTGATACCGGTAAGGCAATCACTTCCCGATCGCTAAGGAAATGTTATGTCCGCAATACACCCGGTACGAATACTTATACGTTGGAAATGGATGGCTGCCGCTTTATTACTGGTTTCACGTAGCGTATTTGCTCTGGACTGTGTGGAAAAAGGGACCGGGCTGGTCAATATGCCGCCTATTCCTATTGGTCAACTGGCCATCCCTTCAAACGTCCCGGCAGGGACTAAAGTGTGGGAGTCCAATGAAATTAACATGACAGCGTATTGCGATAATGTTCTCGGCAGCATCGTCGATGTGGTGCACTTCTATTTCAATCCCAAGTCCCAATCATTAGGGCAAGGGCTGCTACTTGGAGTGAGTTACAACGGTCAGGATCTGGAGCAGAATCAGCAGCGTCTGAGCACCAATAGTCCGCCGATCCGCAAAGGGCAGAATGTGACGGTTAACGTCAGTTTCCGTTTATATATCAAAGTCACAGCCAATCCACCTTCCAGCGGTCATTACGAAGGCACCGATCAGTTCACGGTATTTCAGCTTGATGGCAGCCGCGGAATTAACCAAACGCCAGGGGCTAAAAACGTCAAATACAGTTTATCTGGCTTACAGGGCATCCGCTTTCTGGCCTGCGGATCCGATTTAAAAGTGTATCCGGAGTCACAATTGGTCGACTTTGGCGCCATTCAAAGCACCACGCTTTCCCGCTCATCGGGGGTCACGATGCCTTTTGCGATCAAGGCCATCAAGCAGGGCTGTCTCGACAACTTCTCACTACAGGCAGAATTTTCAACCGCCAGTCCGCTGGTGGATAACACGGCCATTGATCTTGCCAATGGTGCCAAGCTGACTCTGCTAAACGATAAAGATGAGGCGATTACGTTTAACCGTTACAGCAATTTTGCCGAACTGAATAACGTTAATGAAGTGACAAAAAACTTTACGGCTAAAGTCAGCGCCATTCCCGGCAAACCGCTGACTCTGGGGAAATTCGACGCATCGGTGGTAGTGAAAATTAATTACTACTGACACCGGGTTTAACTGGAAGAGACATGGAAATGCTAAGAAGGGCGAAATTGAGAGCGCAGGCATTAGAAGAGCCTGCCTATCATAGCGAAGAGCAGGGATTGTCTATCGAAAGCGAGATCCACGAACTCCTGCAAAATATGCGTGAACAGGCTGGATTAAGCAGAACGGAGCTGGCGAGACGCCTTGAGGTGACACCACCCGCTATCACCCGGCTGGAGAAAAGGCCGGCTCAGGCCAGCATGACGACCTTAACCCGTTATGCCGAGGCCTGCGGTTTCACTCTTTTTCTGTTCTATAAATAAGCGCTGATTAGGGTGGCAGGAGTCACCGGGCCGGTTTGAAAACACACATGACCAGCGGAGACTGATTAGTCTCGATCAGCATAGTATGATCATCATACTTCTTCATGACCAGCGTGTCGGTATGGCCGGAAATATAAAAACTGTTCATCAATACCAGACTGGACAGCGTTTGATCCATAGTGTCAATGCTATCAACATTTATCTGTCGACTGGTCAACGTGTAAGTTTGCAGTGTTTTATTCTCCAGAACATAGTCGTAGTAAATGTTACGCAGCAAGATTCTTTTTTCAATCAGTTTATTTTGCCCATCATATAAAAAGGCATTGCCGCTAAGCGATACCAGCATTCTATTTTCATTAAGAAAGCTAAAGTAAATCGTGGTGTTAACTTTGGCTTTTTTATCATCATATTGTGCTTCACTTAGGAAATCGCCGCGACAAGCCAGTGAATATGGGAATAATGACCTGTTTTCTTGCATTTGATTAGTAATGTATAAAGCGAATGCCAGTGTGAATATCGCTACAGCGGGTAGCCAGTAAATGAGCTTAATGTTTCTGATTAAAGGGCGGAATTTATCTTTTATCATTATCTTTCCTGTTGTTAATATATACACTCAGGCAGGCATCGGCATCATTATTTTTATTGACACGACATTGCGCAAGAAATTCACGAGATGCGCCGGTTTTAATCATCGAGAAGACAGATTCACTCTGAAATATAAAAATATCCCCTGAGTTACATTTTATCTTATTCTTATCGATAAAATGACGTGCAAGGTGAATGAAATTCGGTTTTTGGCTTGCCGGTATGATTGATGTCGAATAGAGCGGGCAATCCCCGAGCATGGTTATTTGCAGACGATCTTTTGGATCATAAAAATGATCGCGTAGTATGATAGCAAATGCCAGCAGAAAAAGTGCAAAAGAAAAAATACTAATCAATAAGTTAAGGTGATTTCTTGTTGCTCCCTTACGTGTTTCTTTAACGGGAGATGAAGGTAATTCCGCCTCTTTTTCCTGATAAAGCGACGAAAATAAAGGCTTCTCCAGGCATACTGTTTCAGTATTTATCCCGGGTGGTTCAGGCGTGACCTGGTGATCCGTGATAGAGGAAGAAATTGGACTTTCCCTTGTTGAGATAACAATCTCTTTTTTCAACAAAAATCCGACTTTAGGGACGGTGATTATCACCTCTTCGCTGTGACCCAGAGTATTAATAACTTTGCGTAATTTACTGATGCAATGATTAAGGTTATTATTACTGGACACGAGACCAAAATCATCCCATACCTTTTTGAAAATGGTATCACGTTGGACAACGGTTCCATGATGTTCAATAAGAAGTAATAAAATACGTCTTGCCGGGTTCGATATGGCTACCTGACTGTTGATATCATCCTGTAAAGAAAGGGTATTATCTTCCGGATTGAATACTATCTTATTTTCAATAACATAAATCATTGTCATCCCTCGTTAACCTGCTTTACATATCCTGTATTCACTCAAATCTGGAAGATGGCATTTCTTTATTTACTTAAATGAAATCACCGTGCATTCTTTTCTCAATCATGGAATATGTTGGTTCAGTATAAACTGAATGATTTGGAAAATAGTATCCTATACAAAACAATATTGTTTTAAGGTGTAAGAAAAATCTGATACCGTGTATTTTACATAAGATTGAGCGTGTTGTTTGATTTATAATTGCGGATGGGATTTTTAGTAACGTATTTTAAGATAAGAATTGTTAATGAGCGGCTTAACATCCGACTTTAAGGCGTTATTACTAAAAGCAGATGCCGCAGGCAGAAGACGCTTATTCCTCTCTGTCAGACAAATATCTGCTGATGATATCTACCTGCTTCAGGTTGAAATTTATACGTAGTGTTGCGCCTAATGGCACGGTAAGCATCGGGTGAGAATGGCAGCAGTCGAAACCATCCACTATGGGTATGGGTTGTCCCGCCAGCACTTCATGCAATACGTTATAGGGTTGGCGGCCAGAGCCTGCATCATCAAAAAGCTCATGTTTACCCAGCAGAATGGCGCTAATCTTGTCGAAAACGCCGCTAAGTTTGAGCATAGAGAAAGAACGCTCTACGGTGGCAATGTCCTTCAGACTATCCTCGATGAACAGAATGTCTCCAGATCTGATTTCTGGCATCCATTCGCTGCCCCAAATCCCTGATAGCGTATTCAGATTTCCCCCAATCACCCGCCCCTCAACACACCCCTCACCCATGAAACGGCAAGTGTTTTTATAGAGGACTTTTGGACGCACAGCGTTGGCATCATCCCAGTTCAGACGTTCATCGCTCCACTCTTCCGGCAGGATATAGCGATAGTGCCCCGCCTGCGGGTGTGTGAGTATCTCAATAAATGACTGATACGTCGGATCGACGAGCGGAGGAAATTCGCCGAAAGAGGCAACCAGGGCAGGACCGTAAAAAGTAATCAGCCCCGTTTTGGCATAAATGCCCGCCAGGAGAGCTGTCGTATCGGAATAACCAATAATAATCTTGGGATCTGCCCGCAGCGCATCATAATCCAGCCATGGTAGTAGTGAGTTGCTGTTACTCCCCCCGATAGTCGACATAATGCAACGCACCTGCGGGTCTCTGATAAGCTGATTTAACTCTTCCGACCGCTCCGCAATGGTGCCTGAGCGGTAAAAATCAGACTTACCCGTTAATGTTCCGACTTTGAGCGTGAACCCTTTTGCCTCCAGAAACTGCTTGCCGCGGGCAAAACGGTTAGGTGCGGTTGCAGTAACAGGTGATGATGCCGAAAAAAAACCAATGGTATCACCAGGTCTTAACGGTTTTGCTAAACACACTGGCCGCGGCTGGATCATCGTTAGTCCTTAACTTTTCATTACATAGAAATGAAGTTCTGGAAAACAATGTAGCAACATCAGGTTTGTTTCAACAAGCAGGGTAAAGGTCAAAATGTAAAAAACACACTATATTTGCTGGGAAATCCCTAGTAAAAACGGATGTAAGACAAGTTTGAGATATGTGATCGTACTCATTGTGTGGCTCAGTAGATGAGGTCCCTCTGAGGTGAAACGCGGAGCAAACAAGAATTTTATAAAGTGCATTTATTACATTAATCCGTACTAAACACTTTTTTTCAAAACTAGTGCAGATCTAAAGCAAGGTAAATTGAACCGGCGGTTGTGCCGGGAGCTATGACATCTCATTGGGCTATCATGCTTTGATAGCCCACCCGATTTGGGATGATCGTTTTATCCAAATTTTTCAATCTAAAAAATAGTTCAGAGAAAATTAAAGCTATATGAAGTCTCACCCTGAGGAAAATCCCAGTTAGAGCAATTTTTATTGCGAAACATGTCCTAATTATTTGATTTTATTTTGAAAATAGCAATTTGGTTTGCGCCAAAAAGAAAGCGCGAGTAGTGAGAGAGAACTAACTGGCATTTTTCACCTGCGGCTGAAAGTTTCTTACGATCAAGTAACTCTTCATGTTCATCATTAGCATGTTTAGAGAATAAACCGATTGATGAGCCAGCACCATGAATCCAGTCCATAGACGGATGGGGTGTGGTAATGACGATTCGGGCAGAAGGCTTTTTGCTAAGAAAACCGGCTAAGGTGAAGAGAAATTGTTCGGGTTGTTTTACATGCTCAATAACAGCCATTGATACCACAGTGTCAAATTTCTCTGTGCAGGGTTCGGCGGCGGACGCGAATCGATAAGAAGAAAACTTTTCTCTGGCAACCAGGATTGACTCCTGATCAATATCTATTCCAAAGTAATTCTCGTGACTCACTTCTCGGGCCAGTTCACCTGAACCACAGCCATAATCTAAAATGCTGCCATTCAGGTATGGCTTTACTGCTCTGATACGTTGTTTTCTCAGAAAAGGAGACAGTAAGCCTTCCGCACCTTGATCTGCCATCATTAGTTCCTTAATTGTAATTAAAACTCAGATAGCATGAGTACATGTACCTGTCCGATCGGAAAAATTTCTAATATTTACCAGCCATTATGATTTAAGGCCGCCATCTGCATTTTAAGCTTTTGCTGCCGGGGTGTATCGATTATTAGGCACATGTTCATTAATCATTTTCCAGAACATTACCAATTATGCTTTTTAAATTTACGAGGGCGATTTCGTCGAAGGACTAAGCGTCGCGTCGAATTATTTTGGGTGGCTGTATCTTTACGTTCATATTTGTACCATCTTTCATTTTCAGCGCAAAGTGCAGCTTGGTGTGAAATCACTGTGACAACTGCAGATAAAGCAAAAATAGAGAGGCAGAAAGCAAAAAACCCGCCATAGGCGGGTTTCTTTAAATATGGTGCCCGGACTCGGAATCGAACCAAGGACACAGGGATTTTCAATCCCTTGCTCTACCGACTGAGCTATCCGGGCAACGGGGCGCATTAAACCGTATTGGCCGAGGGTCGTCAACGGCTTTGTGCGAGAAAGGCCATAAAAACGGTTCGTTTGCTGGCTTTTCAGGCAAAAAAGTCACGAAAAGATTCTTTTGGCCTGTTTCTTACGCCAGCGCCCCATGTTCACGACAGCGCGAGACGTTCAGCACATCTTCAGCCAGACGTCGGGCAACAGCAACATCATGCAACTGACGTTTGACCAGCAGTTTGCTCAGACACCCCTCCAGGATCAGCTCCATCTGCTCTGCGACCATCTGTGCGTCGTCGGAGCCCATCTCCTGCAATAACTCCAGCGTGTACTGATAAGAGGCCTGCTTCTGTTTTTCAGCCAGTTGATGGATAGGCGCCTCGCTGTCTGGGTAAAAACTGCATGCCGCAATAAACAGACAGCCGGGGTAACGATTCAATCGTACCTGTTCATCCAGAACTTTATAACGTGCCAATAATTTTTGCGGTGCAGTCAGTGTTTCATCCAGCAATAGCTGACGGCGCCAGATATCAATCTGTTCGCCATGATGGCGCAGACTGTCATACAGCAGCGCCTCAGCATCTGGCCAGAAACGGCGTAAATCGCTCAGCGGCACATTCACCAGCTCAGCAATTGATTCCAGTGACAGTGTGGCCAAACCGCGCTGTTCCAAAAGATTAAGTGTCTGGTCAAGGACCTGTTCACGTAGCACGTTTGCCTCCTCACAAGTTGCGTACTTCAGAAAGTAGTGTCGTTTAAGGCCGGGTTTTCTGCAAATGCCCGGCGAACTGGGTTGCGTCCATAAAACCGGTTACCCGCGACTGTGGCAACTCTTTTCCGTCGGCACCAAAGAATAAGATCGTTGGCAGCCCCAACACCTGGAGTCGCTTCAGCAGGGCTACCTGCTGTGGGTTATTTTGTGTGACATCAGCCTGTAGCAGTACGGTATTGCGCAGTTCATTCTGCACCTCAGGTGCAGTAAACGTATATTTTTCAAACTCTTTACAAGCTACGCACCAGTCCGCATAGAGATCAAGCATCACGCGTTTGCCCCCAGCGGCCTGCAGTGCTGCATTCAATTCATCAACATTGCTGATGCGTTGGAACTCAAGGGCCTGTTGCGATGTTGCTGTTGCCCCTACAGGAGCAAATGCCCAGTCCTGCAAGGGGCGGCTGGCAATCAGCGCTGCGGCGAGGAACAGCAACTGCAGCACGCGTACCACGCCACGCTGGCTTTTGAGGCTAAGTAATAATGCCCAACCGAAGAAGGCGATACCCAGCGCACTCCACAGCCGCAATCCCCACATATCACCGATGATGCGCTCCAGCAGGAAGACTGGCAGGGCCAAAATCACAAATCCGAAACCCTCTTTGACGTACTGCATCCACGGGCCGCTGCGCGGCAGCAAGCGATTGCCGAACAAAGTGACGATAATCAGCGGGATCCCCATCCCCAGCGCATACAGATAAAGCGTTCCTGCACCGGCCCACAGATTTCCACTTTGGGCGATGTAGAGCAAAATGGCACTGAGCGGTGCGGTCGTGCAGGGGGAACAAATCAGCCCCGCCAGGGCACCCATGATAAACACGCCGGCCAGCGAACCGCCTTTCTGGTCATTACTCCAGAGCGTCAGACGAGTTTGCAGTGATGACGGCAGCTGCAGGCTGAACATACCGAACATGGACAGCGCCAGCGCCACGAATGCCACCGACAGTGCAATCAGTACCCATGGGCTTTGCAACGCAGCCTGAAACTGTAAACCGGCCGCTGCGACTACCACGCCCAGCAGCGTGTAAGTCAGCGCCATTCCCTGTACGTAGAACATCGCCAGCAGGAAAATCCGCTTCATGCTGTGAGGCCGCTGGCGGCCGAGAATAATGCCGGAAATCAACGGGTACATCGGCAACACGCAAGGAGTAAAAGCGATCCCAATACCGATGAGCAGAGCCCATAGCGGAGAGAAAGGCAGCGGCGCAGGCTGAGGCGCTGGTGCAACGTCGATGCCGGTGACTGGCGCAGTATCAGCAGGTGCAGCGATATTCGTGGCTGTCTGCTCCATCACTTCATTTAGCGGGATCTCCCTGGTCTCCGGCGGGTAGCAGAACCCGACCACGGCACAGCCCTGATAGGTTACTTTTAGGGAGGCATGAGCGCTGGCCTGACGCAGCGGGACGCTCAGGCTGAGCTGTTTCTCGTAGACTTCGGTATCGCCAAAGAACTCATCATGGTGCTCCAGACCTTTTGGCAAAATAAAGGCTGCCAGTTGGGCTTCGTTGCCCACCAGTTCAATTTTATCGCGATAAAGATAATAGCCTTCGCGGATCTTCCAGTTCAGTTTGAGATTCGGTCCCTGCTGCTGGAAATCGAAGTCAAAAGCCTGATCAACCGGAACAAACTGTGGGTTGACAGGTTTATTGAACAAGGAAGCCTGCGCGTGAAGCGGCAGGAAAAAAAGACTGAAAAACAGTAATAGCAGACGAGGAATACGGAAATCCATGCGGGTTATTATTCTCTTGCTCGCGGCGAACATACGGGCCGCAGGGTGAATCGAAAGAGGTTGCGGATGGCATCATGCCAAAGCACGTTAACAGATTGTGATTATAACCCGTCTATTCAGTGAGCAGAAAGCTCGGGAGTGTCAGGGTTTGTCAGAGAGGGGGAAAGTATAGAGATTCAGGGGCCGGAGCCCCTGTAGAAAAAAGGTTAAAGAATGATGCTGCCGATGCCAAAACCAAACAGCACTGACAGGAACACGCCTATAGTTCCTGGAATAAAGAACGGGTGATTAAAGACGAAGCGCCCAATGCGCGTAGTACCGGTGTCGTCCATCTGGACGGCGGCAACCAGCGTCGGGTAGGTCGGCAGAATAAATAGACCAGAGACTGCGGCAAAAGAGGCAACGGCAGTCAAAGGGGTGACGTTCAGCGCCAATGCCAACGGCATCAGGGCTTTAGCTGTAGCAGCCTGAGAGTAGAGCAGAGCGGAGCAGAAGAAGAAAATCAGCGCCAGTAACCAAGGGTGCGCCTGAATCAGACCGCCTGCGGTCTCCTTGATCCAGCCCAGATTGGCCTGAACGAAGGTATCTCCCAGCCAGGCCACGCCAAGAATACAGATACAGGCGCTCATCCCGGCTTTGAATGTCCCCGAAGAGAGGATCGCGTCAGTTTTGATGTGACACAACAGGGTGATAAGCGTCGCGACGCTCAGCATGATGATCAAAATCGCGCTGGTGGTATTCATAATCGGTGTTGTCACCCAGCCAAGGCTTGGGCTGTTAACCACGGCATAACCCACTACGCTAAATACGCCCAGCAGGAACAGCAGTACCGAGAGTTTTGCGCCGGGTTTAATCTCGACGATTTTGTCACCACGCAGCTCAACCAGGCCTTCTTCATAACGCGCGAGATAGACAGGATCATCAGATAATTTGGAGTTAAAGCACCAGGAGACGAGTAGCGACATCACGATCACCGCCGCCAGCGTGGAGGGGATCATCACCATCAGCAAATGCAAATAACTGACACCGTGGCCTTCCATCACCGAGGACATATAAACGACGGCCGCAGATATCGGCGAAGCGGTAATGGCAATTTGTGCTGCCACGACGGCGGTAGAGAGCGGCCGGCAAGGCTTAATGCCCTGTTCTTTTGCCACTTCCGAAATGACCGGCAGGGCAGAGAGTGAAATATTGCCGGTACCGGCGAGAATGGTCAGGAAGTACGTCACGATGGGGGCCAGCAGCGTGATGTGCTTAGGGTTCTTACGCAGCAGTTTTTCAGTTTGCTGGACCAGATAATCCATTCCTCCAGCGACCTGCATGGTAGAGATCGCAGCGATAACCGCCATGATGATCGAAATAACGTCGAAAGGGATGCTCCCGGGTTTGACACCGCACAGGGCCAGTGCCAAAACCCCAAGCCCGCCGGCAAAACCAATGCCGATCCCGCCCAGGCGCGCGCCAAGAAATATTGCTGCCAGTACAATAATGAGTTCGATGATTAACATGATTGGCCGTCCATTGTTCCGGTACTCCTAAAAGAAACAAAATGAAAATGAGATGTTGTGTAATTGTTGTTATGTACAAAGTAAAAAGGCTCGTTGTTCGCGAGAACAACGAGCCTTCGGAGGCTAAAAGTGAATCCTGTTACTGTTCATTTTCATCCGTATACCGTTTTGCTTTGTAAGCCGGATGCATCAGGTTCTCAATGGAGAAGATGTCATCCAGTTCAGCTTCCGTGAGCAGTCCACGTTCCAATACGACTTCCCGCACGCTCTTACCGGTTTCAGCACAAATCTTACCGACGATATCTCCATTGTGATGGCCGATGAACGGGTTCAGATAGGTCACGATACCGATGGAGTTGAAAACGTAGAATTCGCAGACTTCTTTATTTGCTGTAATGCCGTTGATGCATTTTTCCAGCAGATTGTAGCAGGCGTTGGTCAGAATATGGATAGATTCAAACATCGCCTGGCCAATCACGGGTTCCATAACGTTCAGCTGTAGCTGACCCGCTTCGGCTGCCATGGTCACGCAAATATCGTTACCGATGACTTTAAAGCACACCTGATTTACCACTTCAGGGATAACCGGGTTCACTTTGGCTGGCATGATGGAGGAGCCCGCCTGAAGTTCTGGCAGGTTAATCTCATTGAGTCCAGCACGCGGGCCGGAAGAGAGCAGGCGCAAGTCGTTACAAATCTTAGACAGCTTAACCGCAAGGCGCTTCAGCGAACTGTGTACCATTACATAGGCACCGCAGTCGGAGGTGGCTTCAATCAGGTCTTCTGCCGGAACGCAGGCCAGATTGCTGACTTCAGCCAGTTTTTGTACCGCCAGTTGCTGATAGCCGTCTGGGGTATTGAGGCGAGTCCCGATGGCCGTTGCCCCAAGATTCACTTCGAGCAGTAATTCGCCATTGCGCAGTAAATTGCGGGTTTCTTCTTTAAGCAGCACATTGAACGCGTGGAACTCCTGACCGAGAGTCATCGGTACGGCGTCCTGCAACTGGGTGCGGCCCATCTTAATGATGTTTTCGAACTCTTTAGCTTTATGCTCGAAGCCGTCACCCAGTTGGGCGATTGCGTCGATAAGTTTTAGTAAGGAGGCGTAAACTGCGATACGGAAACCGGTCGGGTAGGCATCGTTAGTGGACTGGCATTTATTCAGATGGTCGTTCGGATTCAGATACTGATAATCACCTTTCTGGTGGCCCATCAGTTCGAGGCCAATGTTTGCCAGCACTTCGTTGGTGTTCATATTGACCGAGGTACCCGCGCCGCCCTGGAAGACGTCTATCGGGAACTGATCCATGCATTTGCCTTTATCGAGCACTTCGTCGCAAGCCTGGATAATAACGTCTGCGATATGACGTGGAATTGTTTGCAGCTCTTTATTCGCTAACGCGGCTGCTTTCTTAACCATTACCATGCCCCGGACAAATTCCGGCACATCGCTGATTTTGGTGTTGCTGATGTAGAAGTTTTCAATCGCCCGCAGGGTGTGAATTCCATAATAAGCCTCGGCTGGAACTTCGCGAGTACCCAGCAGATCTTCCTCGATACGAATCGTATTTGACATGAGAACCTTCTCTTTGGTGCTGAAACGCGTTATGCGATGTTAATAATTATGTTACTAACAGCGGGAAATTAAAAACGATCAACCGTTGTTCCTACCACGAAGGCGATCATATGCTGCTGTTAGCGAATTGCACGCACTAAGATCACTCTCCTGCACTGTTACGGAGCACGTATTTCTGTATCTGTGAGAACTCTCACAAATCATTCGTTCAATGAATTAAATCTTAAGCGCAGGTTGAAAATTGCCGCCTTCGCTCCCATTTCATTGTAGACAGCCTTGGAGCATGACGATCGTGTCGATCCTACCCGGGCCCTATTTTATGGTTCTGGAATGACGCCGCATTGGGCGAGCCGGGACTTCACCACAAGGAGATTGCGGTGCGTTGGTTACCGTTACTGGTGTTATTTCTGTTGGCTTACATCGAAATAACCTTATTTATCAAAGTTGCCGCCTTTATTGGTGTCGCTATGACGCTGCTGCTGGTGGTCTTCACCTCCTGCGTAGGTGTCTCTCTGGTGAAAAATCAGGGAATGAAAACCTTTATGCAGTTGCAGCAGAAACTGGCTGCTGGCGAAAGCCCGGCTGCCGAGATGGTCAAGAGTGTGTCGCTGGTGATTGCCGGTTTCCTGCTGCTTGTTCCAGGTTTCTTCACCGATTTCCTCGGCCTGTTGCTGCTGCTGCCACCGGTGCAAAAATCTCTGACGCTAAAACTGATGCCCCATCTCAATATTGTCCGTTCCGGCGGTAATTGGGGTAAAAGTCAGCCGACCGGGAATACTTTCGACGGCGAGTTCAAACGTACTGACGAACATACCGAACGCCTGATTTCACCTGAAAAAGATGACGACATCGACCACCGGGATCGTTAAGATTCGCGCCGTCGATTGTTAAATTATTGTTGAGAAAGGCCTTTCGTTGCTCCCTGACAGGAACACCGAAATGAAAAGAAAAAGCAAAATTTTTTGCTTTCTCCCCTTGAAGGGCGGCGTAACGCCCCCATTAAACAAACCACGAGGCCGGGCAGATGACTGCCAGGCATTCAACCCAAAAATAGTTATGGACCCCGCTCACAGGAGAGTTATCAATGAAAATTCGTCCATTGCATGACCGCGTTATCGTCAAGCGTAAAGAAGTTGAATCTAAATCCGCTGGCGGCATCGTTTTGACTGGCTCTGCTGCTGGTAAATCTACCCGCGGTGAAATCCTGGCCGTCGGTCATGGTCGCATCCTGGAAAATGGTGAAGTGAAAGCGCTGGACGTTAAAGTTGGCGACATCGTTATTTTTAATGACGGTTACGGCGTTAAAGCAGAGAAGATCGACAATGAAGAAGTGTTGATCATGTCCGAAAGCGACATTCTGGCTA
>Ga0209847_1000262_pt1 | contig 22648 bp, 23 predicted proteins | sample OrgsoiDNA_201060_FD_185808 | JGI IMG/M metagenome (GOLD analysis project Ga0209847, IMG submission 185808) | Permafrost soil microbial communities from the Arctic, to analyse light accelerated degradation of dissolved organic matter (DOM) -... | ecosystem: Environmental > Terrestrial > Soil >... | reverse complement strand
ACCAGCTGGTGGCCAAGGGAACTGGCGCTGGCGCCGGCGAACAGGCCGGCGCCAGCGCCTTGCAAATCGAGCATGGCGCTGGCCAGTGCGACCGGCAAAGTCTCATCGCCGGTGTCGCCGAGGTCGAAGGTGGTGACGGACAGCAGTGCCGGGCCCGCCGTGGCGCGCGCCGGGGCCAGCGCAGGAAACATGCCGGCCCGTATCAGCGAGGTCTTGCCCGAGCCGCTCGAACCGAGTACCAGTTGCAGCGCCAGCCCTGCGCGAGCCTGGGCCTGGGCCGCCGCCGCCAACTGTCGTATCATCTCGTCACGGCCAAAAAACACGGCGGCGTGCTGCTCATCGAAGGCTTGCAAACCGCGGAACGGGGAAATGCCGTGCCATGCGGGCACATTGGCACTGTGATCGAAGCTGACCGCCGCCAGCGTGCGGTAGCCACGCTTGCGGATGGTTTCGATATATGTCGGCGCGCTGGCTTCATCGCCAAGAATGCGCCGTAGCTGGGTCAGGGTCTTGTGGACGGGGTTGTCGCCATAAACGTCGCTGCGCCAGCACTGGGCAAGCAATTCGTCGGCGCTCACGATGGCGCCGTTCGCCTTGCACAGCACCTCGAGCACGTCCATCGCCCGTGGTTCCATTTGCCTGCGTTCACCGGACTGTTCGAGGCTATTCGTATCCGGATCAACCTGCCAGTCGCCAAAGCGAAACGTTCTCTTACTCAATCAAGTCCCATTCAAAACCTGCCATGCAGAAATATTCTGTCGAGTTGCTAAATATATCGCATTTGGCTGCGTTCGTGTCAGCAGAACGCAGGGTACCTGCGCTCGGAAACGACCGAGCCCGCCAATGCGGAGCGCCAATCGGCCAGCGCAATCGACCCATACGCCTTCCAGCTCTCAGGCTGGCTCAAGACCGAGGCGGCCAAATCACGCAAGCAGCGGCGCAGCTTAAAACAGCTCGTCTTAATCACAGCTGAGAGACGTCTCTTACCACCTGCACATAGAGGCTACCTGGGTCAAAGGTCGACTAAAAAATAATGTAAACAAATCCATCAATAAAATGGTTTAACCTCGCCATCTATCTTCACGGAGTTATTTTTTGGCTGCACTGCACCATTGCTTGCGCGATTTTGCAGTTTCGGTCTTGGGCCAGACTGAGAGATGGAACGCCTATGTGGAGACTGCCGTAGCAGTGTAAAGTTGAAGAAGTGTCATGGCCGTTAGTTCTTACCTGGAGCTAATTGTCGCCATGCCGTCGTACGGTCTGCGGTTAGCTCGGTTAGCTCGGTTAGCTCGGTTTAGCAGCCTAAGTTCAACAACAGATGATATATCACAATCTCTTCTTGATTTCGTAGCCTGTGCTCTCTCCCCAACCACAGATAGTCGCTATTTCTGAGATTCTCAACTGCTTTGCCGCCAATTGTGGAAGCAGTAAAACCCACGTAATTTTCACCCTCAATAAATTCAGAGTACTTACGAGTCAGAAGCGGGAAGTCTAGGGCATTGCAGTAAGCCGCAATGAAAATTGGATTCATAGCCTCGAAATCGTAAGTGGCCATCCTGTTCAGATGTTTCCTGATCACAGTGGTGTCGAGTGATGCGAGTCGAAACGCTTCGTAGATGGCTACACGCTTGTTCGAGTGCGTAATGTATCCATCAACTTCGCCAACGTTGTCGCCGGATCCTGATTGTCCTGCTCGCTTTTGATCTCTGAAGGACAGTCCAGCCTGCGCCAATCGGTGATCAAACAACGAGGTAAACCAATCATTGATTAAATTCTCTTCTACCAACGGCACGCTTTGCTTCTTAGACCTGCCTTCGGAGAGAATTTGCAGGTTTTTACGGCGTAGTAACAGCTCATTGGCCACCTCTAGAACTTGGTCCTTCAGGAATTCTTGCACGTCGACACCTTGGCCAACAATTGCCACGTAGTCCTTCAGGGTAGAAGTTTTGATGTCGCTATAGTGTTTTTTAAGCTGAAGTACAGAGCGCTGTGACTGCTCGGCCATGACGCGTACGAGTTGGCTCATTGACTGTTTCTCGGGAACCGCTTTGGCGATCTCGTCGAGCAGTTTTTCGACATCGGCGGTTACACCGTGCGGATTCAATTCGGTGTACTGCAGAACAATTTGTTGGGCTCTCAGCGGTTCCCCGCGGTCCACCAGCGCACGGCAGAACGGCCCCAGAACTTCAGGCCTTGTTTGCTGGTCAGGACTCAGCCTGCCCCAAAATGCATCGATCTCTGTATTCGTCCCCACTACCCGATATGCCTCCAAAATCGCAGCCACCCAAGCGATCAACATATCCTCTGGCTGAGTCGCCTCCAAGCAAGACAGGAATTGAGCTAAAGCATACTTTTGTTGGGCTAAGCCGCCACTTCTTTCGGCCTTGGCTGAGCGGGCACTGAATAGCAAAAATTCGTACTGATTGCTGCGTATCTCGCTACATAGCTTCTCCATAATCGTTATGCATTTTTCAGTGTCTGTATCGCAATAGGCAGCCGCAAGTATGTAACGCCTGAAGCGTTCACATTCTCTATACTGAACACGATTCTCATGATCCATCTTCGAATGCAAGGCGTGTGGCAGTTCAATTTTTAGGACAGCTTCACGAAAATCATCCGGACGGTCTTTGTTCTTTTCAAGCAACTTCATGAGCACAAGTTTATAACCGTAGCTTTCCCACAGCTTGCGCTTGCCCACAATTACGGGATGCGTAGCGCCGGCAAAGCGATCTTGCGCCATGAATTTTTGCGCCGCAGCAAGCACATTTTCGGCAATCACCGAATGACCCGAGTGACATGCAGAGATAAATGCTTGCTCAAATCCCGACAATCCAAGCGCATCGGCATCGGGTGGCCGCGAAATAATTTTCTTCTGAATCTGTTCAGATCGGCTGACGAAAGTGCAGTGTTCAAGTAATATAAACAGGTGATCTAGCGGTACATAAGGACACAGCCGGTCGAGAAGATCGTCGAAAATTTGATCTGGAAATAGATTTGTGTATGAGCAGAACTGCGACCACAAATCGTACGCATCGCCGAACAGTGGTTTGTTGAATAAGTATATGGAATTGCTGCTCTTATCAAATCCCACAGCCCGCACGATTTCGCTGACTCTGTTTGCAACCCGATTCCAGTCCTTCGGTGCTCGCTGCGGACGCCCTATGCACATCAATACCAGCAGGTAATGCCTGACTGCGGAACAAACCGAGAAATTATTGTTGTTAGAGTAGTTGAAAGCGGTCGGCCATTGATCACTGTCCTTCGATAGCAAGAGAAGAGTAGATACGCCATCGTTATCCAGCAACCGATGCCACGGCAAGGAGGCGAAGAATGCATTGGGCTGCAAAGTCTTCTGACCAGAAAAATTTTCTCGAAATTCCGCGGTATATGCGTCCTGGATTTTTTTGGTAAGTGCAGTGCTAAGGCTTTCTGCGCCGGTCCTCTCAAGCGACTCTAAAAGCCAAAAGGCCAATAAATACCATCCCTTCCCTTGAGATCTGTCTCGCCACAATTCTACGCTGATCCCATTACCTTGTACGAAGGAATGCGTTAACTGAAAAATATACTTATCCTGTAGTTGGCCCAACAAACACATGAGAAATTGATACTCAAAACTGTTGGAAAATTCATTGGCATCTAACCCACAGCGAGCAACAAGCAAAGACAAAATATTGAGCAAACGCTCTGCCTTTAACGACGGAATCTCACTATTGCCGCCATCGAACAGCGTAGACAAATACTCCTTGCAAACCAACTCTTGATACGCTCTATCCATGTTTCGTGCGTATGATTTCTCCTCGCGTCCGCGATAGATAGGCGAATGTATCGACAAATAAAACAATGCGATATCGCAGGTACTGGATCTTGATAGCAACCAGATCAAAAATGTTGGGCGTCGGTGACTTGGTAAGGCATGCAGGAGAATATGTTTGAGGATTGGACGGGTTTCGGCAAGTGTAAATAGCTCCTCGATTTCGCTGTATGAAACAAGCGACTCGCCATCAATACGAATGTAAGCATCGATAACGCCGCCAATAATACTAGTGTAAAACAGGCCTGGTTCGCGGAAATTTTGATGATTGTGATACCAGTCGCGGGCTATCATAAGCTCGGACTGACCTTCTTTGTACACTGGAAATACATCGGCTAAATTTTCCAAAGTGATCTTTGGAATAGTGCTGCTCCCTGACTGAGAGACTTTGCCGGTTTTGGCATCGATCTCAATATCGATTTGACCGGTGGTGCTGATGTTGTGAGCAAAGGATACCGCAGCTACATGTTGCATCCACAATGCAGCTAGTGACTGTGAAAGTGTTGAGTCTTTCGCAAGAAAAACAAGCAGTTGCTCTGCAAATTTACTTCGCTCCTCGTACTCAAGATGGTCGAATAATAGATGGCCCCGCTCCCAGCTGGAGTTGGCACACACGCACGCGATCCAGCGCGCGAAAGCCAATTCCGGTTCGAACGAAACGCGAAGCTCCTGCCAAAGGTAAGTGCTGACCAACGAATCAAAAAATTTACTTCTAGAGTCGACTACATAATTTCCATTTTCTCTTCGCAGACCAAGAGAGGTATCCTCATCCCTATCGGCATCGGGAGTGTCAGAAAACAAACGAACATCTATCAGTTGTTCTAGTTGAGCATCAGCGCATACAAAATGCGGTTGGATGTAGCCTTCGCGGCCGTAACTGATATCTCTTAGATGTTCCAATGCTTCGAAAAGCGGTAGCAATGAAGGATCTAGGTTTTCTGCATTCCTGACAGTCTGGCATTGAACCGTGCACCATCCCGCATAAAAAGTGACCATTCCAAAGTCCTCTAGCAAAGACAGTGAAATGCTCGAACCCTTAAATGGCCCTCTCCCGAGTTTGTGGGGCCAGTGCAACGTCCCACTAAGAATCGCCTCTACCGAGTTTCGATCAAGCTGGGGAGTACCCAAAGTGGCATTCGCAAAGAACACGGCCAAGGTCTTGGCCCGGACATGATCTTGGTAAGTGTCTGGAGGAGGCACATAAGTTGAGTTGTATCCGCTTAGAATGGACTTTAGGTGGCGCCACGTTTCTGAGTATTTTTGCATTGCGCTTTGAAGTTTTTCAACTATGTATTTAACTATCGCAAAAGTATAGATCGTCTTAATGGCCGTTTGGCGATATAAGGCGGTTTACGCTATGCTTCTCAATCGCCGTCGTCGGCGATGTCGTCGAAGATGCTTCTGGTGCCGCGCCTTTCCTCGGACGGTTCCACTGCTCCCAAGGCCCGCGGACCCACTTTCGGCTCCGGCGGCTCCGTCTCGTCGATCCACTGGTTGGCAAGGCGCGTTTCCTGCTCAATGGCCTTTACTGCGTCGTCGTCGTCGCCGAAGCACCTCCTAAGTGTGCTCAGTGACTCGAGAACGTCCTGCATGTGCTCGTCCGGAGGAACGTCGGGCTGATGCTCGCTTTGCGCGATCATGCGCACCTGGTCCAGCTTGGGCAGCAGGTCGGTGCGCACGCGATCGACGAGTTCGTCGAACTCTTCGTCCGTGAATACGCTGCGTAGCCCTGTGTCTCGCAACGCGTGCATATCGCGGCCATCGATAGCGTAGCCGCTGACTGCCTCGATGAACTCTTTTCGATTGGCTTCTGGCAGGAGCCCGAAACCGTGTAGCCGAACGGCGAGGTCGACTTCCGCGACTACGCTGAGGCTGAGCCCCGGCTTGGATACGCGCGCCAGGATGTCGAGGTCCTGCTCGACGTACGAGGCCAGGAATTCCTTGGAGCAACGGCTGGCAAGGAACAGGTATATCGCACGCCTGGCGCCCCAGGAGGACATCCATCGGGTCTTGTAATTGTAGCTGGTTGAAAATTCTCGCAGTCGCGCGGACATCGCCGGGAAAAGTGACCTCGGGACGACCACAGCCTTCTCGACGCCCACGTTGCCGCAGGTTACCTGCGAAATCAGGTTCTCGGTCGAGCTGCCGATTAGGAAGATGCCGAGCAGGTCCGGACTGAAGGCCAGCGTTGAAGCATAGGCGTCGCCAATGGTCGGGTGTTTGAAGCGCCAGATGTTCTGGTCCTCTGTCTGCACAAGCGCCACAAGGCTGCCGTTGAGCGTGCCGAGAGCCACGATGCACTCTCCCAGCGTGCTGCCGAGGCGTTCCAGCGCTTCCGGTTCGGAGCCGTTCAGGGCAACGGGGCTGTCGAGGCTGTCCTTCCTCATGTATATGAGTCCCAGCGCCGCCTTGCTGCTTACGTCCAAGCCTTGGATAACTTCCAGCAGGAGCTGCTCGCGCTTCTCTACGAACTGCCCCAGGTGGTATTCGCTGAGGTAGAGCTCCTTGGTAAATAGGGGATCGGCGATGCGGCGCGCGGTTTCCGGGATGAACCGCGCATGCGCCGCGACGTACTTCAGATGGGGCTCGGCCGCTACGCGGAACGAGGCCGACTGCCTTCCGAGCTTCAGGTGGTTGTAGAGTATCTGCTGCTTTTCGATCTCGGACAGGTCGTGGACATCGATTACGACCTGGCTTTCGCCTAGGAGGGGGAACGCGCTCTCCTTTAGATCCTGGCGGGCGCGGTTGTAAATGTAGTCCCTTGAGGTCATGACTATCTTCGCTCCCCTTCGCAGCATCGCTCGCACCTGCGCCAGCGAATGGTTCCAGCCGTGCACCAGGGGCGACTCGTACTGGGTCACGCCGAACGCGTCGTCAATCCAGAAAAACTGCGATGGCTCGTCCACGTTCCAGCGCTCGACGACTTTCCCCGGATCCGCGAGCTTCAGCACCGACGACTTCCATTTGTCGGCCGCCGCCATGGCGAGCATCGAAGCAATCGTCGTTTTTCCCGCCGCCGGCTCGCCGATCAGCAGGACGAAGCCGTGCTCGTCCAAGGCGCCGACGGCCTTGCGGTAGGAGTCCGTGATGACGACCTTGGCCAAGTCCTCCCTCAGCGACTCCAGGACGGCGCGTGCCTGGGCGTAGGCGCGCTCGTCGAGGATCTGGCTCAGGTCCCCCAAGCCGTACAGGCGCGGTACCAGCATCCTGAGCCTCGTGTTCTCCCTGATCTGCCCTTCTATCCATGTCGAGCCGTATATGAGGACGTGCTTGGCTCCTGCGCCCACCAGTGCGGACCTGATGCTGGCCTCCTGCTTGCCTGAGACGCCGGCGTTTGTCATCAGCACGTAGACGTCGCAGAGCCCGCCGGCGGCGAGCCTGCTCACTTTCGGTAGCTCACCGGCGATGTCTGATACGGAAAGGAGATAGCCCGCCTTGCCCGAGAACTTGCATTGAATCACGAAGTTCCCGCAGAGCGACTGCCCGAGCGCTGGCTCCCACTGCCCGGCGAAGGCGCCGTCCCGCCCGGCATCGTTCGAGTCCAGAAAGGACTGCGCCGTCTGGCCGAGGACCTCACGAGCTATGGTGAGGCAGAGCTGTTGGAAGCTGTTCCATCCGAGGCGGTGCAGATCGTACATTGTTCTAGCTTTGCTTAGGAAAAATCGTTCGTAGGTGTCCGAGAGGTATCTGGCTCTGACCTTGCACGGGCGCCGCCGCTTGCAGGCAAAGCTTTGTCGAGAAAAACAGCCTTACGGAATGCCGCCCTTGGCTGCCTTCTTCTTCGCTTCTCGCTTTGACCTGATCGATTGCGCCAACGCTGAGAGCGCTGCGACGTCTGCGCCAAGCTGTTGAGCGGTCGGCACCGGCGCATTCTTTCCCGACGACGGGTCGTGCGCCTCCGTGACGTCGCAGCATGCCTTGTGCAGGCGCTCGATTTCCTTGCAGTCGGTATCGTCGAAACCCACTACCTCGCCAAGGTTGCCGACCTTGATCCAGTCGCGGTACCGCACGACGACGCCGTTGAACACCAGATCCTGGATCAGCCGCTCTATGGTGGCGCGGAGCATGCTGTACTGCGTGCGCATGGCGCCGGACTGCTGCTCGTCGGGGTAGGGGGGCCACGACTTTTCGAGCTTCTTCTGGGCCTGCTCGAGCTTGTCGATACGGTCTTTGAACGTCTGGTGGTGCCAGGGCAGGCCCGCGTTTACCTTTCCGGAGTGCGCGCCTTCCCAGGACAGGTGGTGGATCGCGTGCTCCGTGCCGTGCTGCTCTAGCAGGTCGTTCAGCTCGCCCAGAAACGTAGTGTCGTGAGTGAAGACGATCACCTGCCGTTTCGCCGCTTCCTTCACGAGCCTGCGCGCGACGTGTTGGCGCCGGATGTGGTCGAGCGATGACACGGGGTCGTCGAAGACTATCCCGCCACTGTGGCCCCCCGTCGCGAGCTCGGCCAGGAACGCCCCGACCGCTATCGCCCTCTGCTCGCCTTCGCTGAGTATGTCGCGTATCTGCGCGGGAACCGCCAGGTCGAGCTGAAGCTTGTGCTTCATCTTCCCCTTCTCTACGCTTTCGTCCAGGCGCGGCATCGCGTGCGACACACCCAAGGCTTCGAACTCCTGCTTCAGCGCTGCCCGTAGCGGGGCCGTCACGGCGCTACTCGCAAATTCCTTCGCCTTGTCTGAGACTGGCTTCGTCTTCAGCTCGTCCTTGCATTTCGTGAGCAGCGCCTTCACTCGCATGCGGTTCACGAGATCCAGCACTGCCTGCTTGCATGGGCCGAGAGCCGCGCGGGCGCTCAGCTCGTCGAGCTCGGCCTTCAGCAGAGCCTTCTGCTTGTCGTCGGTCGCTTTGTCGAATTCTTCCGCCTGCACGGTGAAGTTCGTAGAGATGGCTTCGAGCTTCGGCCGCGGATCGGCGGGGAAGGTTGGCATGTCCTCCCAGGAGTGACTCTTCTGTGCGCTTAGGAGCCACGCTTGGCGTTTTAGCACGGCTTTGTCGAAGGACTCGATCATGCCGGGAAGCTCGGGATCGAGTCCAGAGACTTCTTGGTTGAGCGCGTCATCGAGCTCAAGAGCCAGCGCGGCGCCGGTGATCTTCGCGACTGCCGCATCAAGCTGTTCCCTTTTCTCTTGCGCGACCTTTGCCACGCTCTCCTGCACGTGTTTCTCGAAGCGAGCCATGCGCGCTCCGGCTTCATTCCCGAGGTCCTGCTGGCAGAGGATGCACTTTGCACTGTCGTGCGTGTGGGGGAACTCCATTCCCGGGTAGGCCTCGGCAACCGAGAATTCGCGCGCTGCCTCGTACAGGACCTTCCAAGCGGCATCCCCGGTGCCCGGCAGCAGTTCCTCCCCAGCGCGCAGCGCGCCTGCGGCCTTGGCTTCGGCCGCGATGGCTGCCAGGGTTTCGTCGTCGAGCTTGCGCAGCTTTTCCACCGCTTCGTCCTTGACCCATGCGGCTACCGTGTCGATCCTCTTCTTCAGGCCCGCCATACGGCCGGCAGCGAGGCGGCACTGGGCCGCTTTCGCCTTCGGGTCCGCCTCGGCTAGCGTCTTGCCCAGCGTCTTCATCCTTGCGACGTCTTCTTCGCCCATCGCGGCCAGTGATTCGATTTCCGCAGGCGTGGTCTTCTCGCTTAGCGTATTCACCAGCTTGCCGACCTTTGTATTGCCTGCCATGTGGGCCAGCGCGTCCTTAGAGGTATCGGTGGCCTGGATCTCGGCGCTCAGTTTTTCGAGCACCTTGGGCATCACGACTTGGGCGAGGTTTTCCACCACGTCGAGACCTGACGGCAGGTACGCAATCTCTTGGTTCTGGTCCAGGTAGGCGCGCGCGCAGTGGGTGTCGAAGACCGCGATGGTCGCCAGCTCAGCCGGGGCCGGCTTGTTCTTGGCCCACGAGACGCCCCCAGCGTTTCCTTCGACCTGGATTTTGAATTCGGCCTGCGGCACCTGGCCAGTAGCAGGCTTCTCGAAGGCGTTCGCCCGCACGTCTTCGGTGACGTCCCTAGCCCGGCACGCCCGCTTCAGCACCCGCGCGTACCCGGATTTTCCGGCTCCGTTAGTGCCGTAGATCACGGTCATGCCTTTCGGCGAAAACTGTAGCACCTGCTGCGGGGCGAGCCGGTTCACGTTGCGCACGTCGCCCATAGAAATCAGAATCGTTGCGTCGCCATTGGCCGTGACGACCGGCAGGTGCTCGGCTCCAAGGGGCTCGGGTTTCCGGCCTTGTGGATCGAGAAGGCCGACTCCATCTTTGAGCATCGCGTACAGGTCTTCGATGGCATCGGTGGTGATGCTGTGCTGGAAAAGGCGTCGTACGGCGTCCTGTTGCCAGGGCTTTAGACTTACCTGCGACCAGGCGAGAATGTCGTGCAATAAGGCCATTGGGGCGTCCCTCATTAGATATTTCTAATTTGTCATTAATGTTACCCCAAATCTTTTTTCAGTCGGGCTTGTCGTCGACAAAATCAGCGGCGCCATTCTTGCGGGGAGATATCAGAAGCCCTCTGCGGGGCACTGGTGGCTTGCCGCCGCGCTCTCGGTTTGGCTTGTTACAATTGGTGGTCGTCTTTTCGCAACTATAAGGACGCGGCTGCTTGCTGATTCGTACCCAGAAGTGCGGCGTGTCAGCGGCCCACGCATGGCACTGAGGTTGTCGCTCATATGTTCGGGATTGGTCGTCGCGGGTAGTGCACAGGTCACGGCCGGGTGGGAAATGGCCCACTTGAGAAATACTGCGCCCAAGTGGCAACGCCAATGTCCGCCGCGAAATCTGGCAGCGGACGGCCTTCGACAATTTTCAGCAATCGCGCTTTCTCGAGCGGCATATTGAGCATCACGCCCAGACCGCGCTTTTGCGCGGCTGGGAAGATACGCCGCTCCGCATCACGGGTGCGTATCGAATAATGGACCTGTACGAAATCGATGGGACCATTCTCTGCCCACCATGCGAGCGGTTCGAAATAGAGCGGATCGTGATGCGTGACGCCGACGTGACGGATGCGTCCCTGTGCCTTCATCTCATTCAAGAATGGCACCATGATCTCGACGTTCGTCAAGCTGTGGACTTGGACCACATCCAACTGCCTGCGCCGCAGGCGCTCCATGGACTGATCAAGACTACGGTGCCCGTAACTGTTATCGGTAAGGTAGCTGCCGATCATTCCCTAGCGGTTCCCTTTGTCATCGCGGATGATGAACGGTGCTGCGTAGTCTCTATAGATTTCCTCTCGCCAATCCTCATTGATTTCCATTAGCCTGCGGAACCAATCAAAGGCTAACTGGCGACTGACAGTAACGTAGTTGACGCACATGAGCGGGCTCCGAGTGAAGACGAATTTTGGCGTAATTTAACGGATTGCCGCCGAGTTCTCATAACTCCGCTGGGCTTGCCAAAGCAAAATCAATAGCCGTGCAGATCATACTTTCGCAGAAAATTACAAAACGGCTTGTACAGGTCGCATATGCCCATGCCCGAATTCAAGATAGTAGCGGCGCGAAAATCCTTAGTGGCAATGACTGTCTAGCGGCAGCAATCGGCACCGCTCTGCACTCTATCCCATGATACTACCTTGAGAAATTTCAGCCGCGACTTGGGCCACCAAGTCTTCGGGCGGGATGCCCAACGCTGAAGCGACCTTCAGTACCGTTTCGAGCGATGGCGATTTGAGCCCCATTTCCAATTCTGAGATGAATTTTCGCTGCAGATTTGCCTCAAAGCCCATTTGTTCTTGAGTCAGCTTGGCTTCCTTACGCAGTCGCCGCAACACCAGCCCAAATGCATTCGCTATAGTATTCAAAAATTCCCCCTATGGTGGGAATTTCTCAATTCAGGCATAATCGGTCTTCCCGCTATAGCGGGAATTCCTCATACTTGGCGCTAAATTCGTGACGGAAAGTGTGTTCTTCCGGGAAATGAGGCACAAATTCGACAGCTCGCGGCACAAGGGCAGGAACACGTTACAAAAATCATGAAAACATGATCACTGCCAGCGGGCCCGAGTAACGGAAACAGTGCTACAAGCCCGGCAAAACCTGGCGACTCGGTTGTTGAAAAACACTTATAAAGAAAATTCAATATGACGACGCAACGCTTTTACGCTTATTTGACCCTTGCTTTTTCCCTGGTCGCGTGTGGCAAAACAGCTCCTCAAGAACCTGCCAAATCCCTTAACTATTTCCTGACGAACGTGAGTGAAGCAAAGAAGACTGCTCAAGATTGTCTGATCTTTGAAGGAAATAATCTGAGCAAGATGTCTCCGGCGCAGCAGCAGGCATGGCGAGAAACTACGGCGGGGATTAACTGTGAAAACGCCAAGCAAGCGGCCTCGCTTGAGGTCATCAATGCTCGGCAACGCGCACTCTTGAAAAATGACGAAAAGTACAAATAACCCGCGCCGACGAAGACAGGTAGTGATACACCGATGTTAATCACAAACGACCAGCACGAACTGCAGCCATTTCAATTTATGCGGAGCCCTGGCATAAGAATTTGGAGCTCAGTCGGTCTGAACCTATGGGCTCCGTATTTTTTTGTGAACTACGAATGCAAGGATGATCGAGTTTGGCAAAGCCAAGCCGTAGTCTTGAGTCGCGAAAGCGATTTGGTCGATTTTTGCATCCAGAGCTTAAATAGTAATACACGACGTATATATCAAATCGTCCGGCTTACTCCGCCTCCTCCGGATGCTATCGATGCGTGGCGGTGGCTCGCAGTAAGCGAGATTTCGCTTTGCAAATCCGTTGATGGTGGGCCGCTCGTTCCGGTGTTAACCACGGACGACGGCTGTCGTCATGCCGGCTCTAGCAGTGGCGACATGCAACAGCTACAGCACGTGGCGAAAATTTTTTCTAACAAAGTGCGGGCGCTTGAAAACTAGATCCACGCCGTGCGTCACGATGGACACTCGAATTAGGATGCAGAAAATGCCAATAGATCTAAAAATTGCCTTGGAAAAAATGCACAAACTCCAGCTCGAAGATGGAGATATTGGAGCGCAGTATTGGTACGAAGTAGCTTGCTTACTCAAGGGAGCAGAGGTGTATAAGCAGCGTGCATTGGTAGCCGAAGCCAAATTGGCTGAGGTTGAGCTAGCCAAGATTCGTGTAAGTTAGGGGCCCGCCTAAAACGCTTGCAAATGCTACGTAGAATTTGACAGTACTGTATGTAGATGGATTGCCGCGTCAACAGGCGAAGATATGATTCCAATTGCAGCTGGGAATAAACATGCGAGAATTGATGCGGCCGGGTTTGCCGCCGGTATCGCTAGCCAATTTTACTCCTCCGGCATTTTGGACGGCTGGATAAATTCAGGCGTTTTTTTGTTCGCCGAAGATATTGCGATCATCGAGGAGGTTCTGCGCAGCCTTGCTCTTGTTCTGCGTAGTGAGCGTGTCGGCGTCGTGCGCGCGTGTGCGCGCGATCTGGCGAGAGATGATGGTTACGATCGATTGATATACGATATTGAAGGAGTGCATGGACATCAGGAGGCGAAGCGCTCGCCGACAATCGTTGACGCCATCCAGAAAGTCGTCCATGACGATGACAGTGTGCTCGCCGTATTGATCAGCGAAGTACAGGAACTTGGAAGTACGACGAATGGATTTCGAGTTTTGGCTGGGCTAAAGTCCGCGCGCGATGCCGTAAATATTTCAACTGATAAAGGGAGTTTTTTCCTCGTCGCTGGAGGAACTCCGCCATCAGATGTGCAGATTCTAGTGACCGACTCACGACAACCTTTTTTCGGTGCGATCGCAATGAGCTGCGACGAGGTTAGGGCGACTCAGCATAGTTCCCCTTAAGGCGGCCTCTAATAACCTGCTTTTGGCGGCGTGAAGAGTTACGCAGGCTCCCGATGACGAATTTCGGCGGTCGTATCGGGCGAGGCGGGATACAAGGAAATGACGTGGCGCAGCTTTAAACCTGGCGATCTGCGGGCGGTTCATACCGCCGTGGATCGTTCAGAACGGTGCCAATCCGCTTTCCTTCAGGAACACCAGCCGTTTCAGGTTGTAGCTTGCCACCTTGAGCTGCAAGGCGAAGGTGACGCGGACGATACCCATGCATCGCACCAGCTTGCCGCCCATTTGCGTCAGCGCGCCGAACACGTGTTCGACACGGGCGCGCGGCGTGGCGATACGGCGGTTGCGCTTCTTTTGTGTATCGGAGATGCCCTTGGTGGCGCTGCCTTTGCGCTGGATATGCACACGCCAGCCGTCCTGTTTCAGTTTCGCTCCCGTTCGGCGGTGGGATAGCCGCGATCGGCGTAGACATCGCGGCTGGAGTTGGCGCGGTCGAGCAGCGGCTCAAACACCGTGGTATCGGCCACGGCGGCATGCGTGACGGCTATTTTGCGCATCAGCTTGTAGCGCTTGTCCACGCTGGCGTGCAGCTTGTAGCCGAAGTAGCTCTTGCCGTGCTTCTTCGTCCAACGCGCGTCGATGTCCTTTTGCGCGCGCTTGTGCGGCTTCCAGCCCAACGGCATCGTGCCTTCCTTGACGCTGTCGGCTTCCTCGCGCTTGTTGCGCTGGACCGGTGCCTGCACCAGCGAGGCGTCGACGATCTGGCCGCAACGCGCCATGTAGCCGTGCTGTTGTAATTGCTGCTGGCCTTGCTCAAAGATCTGATTGCCCACGCCGGCCTGGGCCAGGCGGTCACGGAACAGCCAGATCGTCTTGGCGTCAGGAATGCTGCTGCTTTCGGTCAGGTCAAGAAATTGAAGGAAACTGCGACGGTCCAGCAGTTGATATTCCAGCGCGTCGTCGGCCAGGTTGTAGAGCTGTTGCAGCACCAGTTGAGCATTCTCATCAAAGCGGACAGCTATTCTCGTCGCAAAACGGACAGGCTCTCTCGTACAAAGCGGACACCGATTGTCATAGGTCGCCGCCGGCCATTCTCATGATGTGCCGCCACCCGTTCTCGCAGAGCGCCGCCAGTCGCCTATTCGTTGGCGGCCCCACAATTCGCCGTACGCACTTGGTCTTCTTGGGCGTAAGTGACAATTCGCGTATTTGTCGCATGGGCCAGATGTTATCCTGATCGGCTTCGGCCGGGTACGGCCATTACCGGACGGTGCGAACAAAAGGGACGATACATGACAAGTAGGGGCGAAGTTTATTTCGCAATGTATGGTGATGACTTTGAGCCTCATGAGGTTTCGGCCCATGTGGGGTTACTGGCGAAGGTTAGGCGAAAGGGCGAACGTAGACCTGACGTGCCTCTTCCTAGAAACTCATCCTGGAAAATTTCCTCCGGTAGAGTTGAAAGTGACGTGATTGATGTGTACGAGATGTCGGAAACGCTAGCGATTCAACTTGCACCGTTCGCGGCCAAGATACTTGAAGCGAAAAATAAATTTAATCTACGATGCGTTTTTCAGGTTGTACTTTGGATAGACCAAGATGAAGAGGCATCAATGCCTGCAATAGGTTTCGAAGCGCCGGTAATTAATTTCATACATGCTGTTGGTGCTACGATTGATATCGATACATATCGAAACTAAGTCGCATTGCGTAGACCGTCTTCGGCCAATAGCAGCCGCTCAATTTCCGTAGTCCCACGCGCTCCGATGTGGCAATATGACTATCATCCCAGCATGTGTATGCATAGGTATCTTTATGGATGCAGAAGAATTTGTGATTTTATCTGAAAAATACTGGCGCGCAATTAACGCAGGTGATTCAAAGTTGGCTAATTTGACGAGCAGAAAGATAAATCGCGTTGTTAAGATATGGATGAGGAACGGAAGAGGTACAAGAAATCTTCTGGATTTAATTGGGGCTGAATCAGTAGCTGCGAAATTTGCGGCTGCCGTTCATCTCATCAAAACTGATGAGCGGGAAAAGGCCATAGAGGTTCTTCGGATTTTCTTAGATGATAGTTATGGACTGATGTCTGTATCCGCAGCAGCAGTATTTAGGAATAACAAAATTGATGTATTAACATCGTTAAAAAACGCAACCGTGCATTGATAATATGCCGCTGCTAACGGATGTGGCCGAAACAGTATCGGCAGAAGCCGGCCATGAGCGTAAGCCATTGCGTCGATACAAAGTGTATATTTTGGCGGTATGTGTTTGAGTCATAGTGGTTTCTTTTCAATAATTATTAAATTAACTGTATGCAATTTCAATCCCAACGCAACCAATCCTTAAAAATTCTGAGCCGTACTGGAATATGGCGTAGCAACTACGAACCGCCCTTGTTGCGGCTTCTATGGCGGATTGGTGCGAAGGTTCGCCCACCCCACTTTATGTCATTTTTCCAAGTTGCTATTTTTATGGGGCTTTGGTTTGGCTTTGCTTGGGGAACCATAATGTGGTTTTTCGCTTGGAAAGAGCACGGGATTGCAGGAATGTTTGCCGTTACAGTCGCATGTATGGCTGGACTTCTCTTTGGTTTTTCGATGGCAACCTACTACGCGTACGGCAGACGCAAATACCGGCTGCCTAAATGGGAGTCGCTCGGAGAGGACCGGAAATAGTCAACACTCGGCCAGAAGCCGACGGATTGATAGTGCAGCTCGTTCTGCTTGGAATGATTGTTGCATCTAAATAATATAGTTTGATATTTCACCGAAAGATATTATGCACACTAGGTCAATTCTCGCCATAGGGTTGCTGACGATTTCCACAGTATCATTTTCCGAAGAGATAAAGTTCCTTCCGAAGGAGACCGGATTTCCAAATTTGGAATATTCGGTCAAAGAGTTGTCGAACACGGATACGACGTCGAGCCTAGAAATACCCGGATTTTCTACACGAGGACCGGAAGCTTCAAGATGGATGATGTGCGTTTATACGAACATTGCAATGATGCGTCACAAAAAATACTGGACCGCAGTCTATCCCCGGAATGGGGACATTGTACTTGTTGGATTCCCGGAATCGGATAATGTCGATGAGTTAGAAAAATTGGGGCCGGAGTTCAAAGGCGAATATGAACTCAAAAAAATATTACCGGCTGAAAAGATGTTATATTTTTGTGTGCACCTGGGTTACAAATTCAAGTATGCCCCGTCCAGCAGCTAGAACCCTAGTGACCGCCGCATTCGGCCAGGAGCTGACGTAGAATGATTCCTGTTGAGAGGCATTGATGAGCAAAATTAAGACCGGATTTATTGGCATATCTAGCGCCGTCATCAGCCTTTTTGTGGCCTTTTTTAATTACAGGGGCTTTGAGAATTTCTCCGGAATTGTTAGGCTGGTCGCTATCGTGTTGTCCGCATTGGTCATAGGAATGTGCCAAGGTTTTTTGTCCAACGCTCGGAGCATAGAGCCGTGGGCATGGGCGCATTTTTCGGCCTGCTGATATTGTGGTTGCCGGTGGTTTTAGTGACCTACGGATTCGCTTTAATCGGACTGCCATTGTTAGTAGGCTTTGGGATGCTTGTATTTTTTGGAGCAAAAATTGGAGCTAATTTCCGACTCTATTTTTGCTGGTCGGCCTAACACTATGTCATATTACGGCCATATCCGGACGTTGGTTTTCGTCTTCAACGTATCTTTTCAACAGTAGGGTAGACGCCTATGGGCGCTATTTGAAGTGTACGACTTTACTAAGCCTCAATAAATAGAACTTGTAACAATAGAGGAATTTCAATCTTTCGTTGGCTTACAAGAAGAAAAATGAGTTCGTAATTCAGCAGTCTTGTTGTCATCGATCCGACACTGGAACTCAAATATTGAAGAATGAGGGCGCCACATGGTAGGAATATTGGATTCAGAGCATGCTGCGCTTAGATTCGTTAAGTTTTATATTTTTGATGCCAAATAATAAATTGTGTTGATCAATTAAAAAACAGCTATCGTTGATTAAATTCTATTCGGCACACAGCTTATGTAGCTTGGTATATCAATCCAGTACTTTAAGAAAACTATGAATACAAGATTATATTTTTCCAATAAATATATTAAGCCAGCAGTTTTAGATATTGGCACTGAAATATATTTTATTCCATCCGAAAATAATTGGAATGATTTCGGCTATAGCTTGATGGTTGAGCTAGTGATTGCCACGAGAGAAGTCGAAATAAGACTTTCCTCTGGCGTCAAAGCTTTTATCAACGGAGAGACCAATACCAGCTATTATCTACAGAAAACTCAAGGTCCGATTGAGATATCAAAATCAGAATATTCTATTAATTTATCGGTATTTTTGGCGCGAAAAGAAAATTACCTTAAAATTTTGTCTGTCTTTCCTTTTGGGGTCGCAAAGGATATTCTTCTATCTATTAATGATATTTCAGCGCGCCGGCTATTCACGCCTAACGACGAGAAATTTCTGGTATCACTTCAATCGGACGCCGTACAGAATTCTTTCTTACGGACTAGTGAAGCGTATTTAACCTTTATTGGCTTAGATAAGCTCATTCTTAAAGCCAACCGTCAGCCAACAGAGACAGATCCGATCTCTGAACTTGAATTTCTCGAAAGTATTTCTAACTCTGGTTCGGTGATATCGCTGCCGTTCACAAGTGATCGCCTCGGTAGAAATCTCATACATGCGATTATTGGTCGTAACGGCTTAGGCAAGACTCGTTTGCTTATGGATTTAGCTAATACTCTTTCTGGATTGGCACCGGATAGCGTATCAGCAGAGGAGGCAGAGTGGGTCAATGAGCTACTTGAACGGAATAGTTATCGTGTCGTCGTACTAACTCATGAGCCGGATAGATGGGAGAGGTCTCGCGCAGCGAGTGTCGAAGTCTTTCCACTAAATATCGTAGGCCCCGCTTGGATAAGCTTGGGGCGAGTGCTCTACGATTTAGCGCGAAGCTCAAGCGCAGATACCTCAGATTTTAGTTGGAATGCCTTGCGTCGCATTACAAGAGAACATCTTCCTATCGACCAGCTTCACTTTCCTCGGAACGACGGAACGTATCTACATTGGAAGACAATTCAGAACACATTCAATGGTCAGGAGGTTATGGATGCTAGAGCATTTGACGAAACGCGACCAATCACATTTATCGATGACGATGGAAGAATTCTTGACATTAGTTCGGGCCAAAAGAATATTCTAACTTTCCTAACTCGACTATTCCAGGGAGCCCACGGGCAGACCGTTTATTTATTTGATGAGCCCGAGGTCCACTTGCATCCACAATTCATTTCGTTGGTGATGCTCTCGTTATATGATGCACTTAATGCTACTGGATCTGTAGCTGTTCTAGCCACTCACTCACCATATGTGATTCGCGAACTTGATAAGAGTTGTGTAACTGTCCTCAAGCCAAATAAGGATGAGGGTATTGAATTTGCGCGCCCCACCTTGCAAACTCGTGGTGGAAATATCTCTGCAATCTCGGAATTTGTGTTCGAGCATGATGCATCGACCTCATTAACTCAGTCTCGACTACTTGAGTTTGTAATGGATCGAGGTACAGGTTTTGATCAAAATTTATTAGATGATCTTGCTGGTCTAATTGGTTCGGAAGCAATTAATCGAATTCCAGAAATTTTGGCGGAGGGCAAGGATGCCAAATTACCTCGGTAAGCCGAATTGGCCAGACTATCGAATACTCGGAAATTACTTCAGAGGAAAGTCCGCGCCGAGCGAAATCCATTCCATTCTTAGGAAATATTACGAGCGCTATTGGGCGGTTTGCCGGGCACCATTCGATGCAGCGATTTTTGCCATTGGACTACCTTTGGTAACAAGAGATAAATTAAAAGCTAGGTATACCTCAGGAAGTCCGCTTTCCAAGCTGGTTAAAGAACGCCTAACCAAATTACAAGGCCTGTCCGCTTGCCCGTACTGTGGTTTGCAGAAAAACGTAACTGTTGATCATTATCTACCCAAGGAACACTTTCCTCAGTATGCATTTTTTAGTTTAAATTTGGTGCCGAGTTGTTCGGACTGCCAAAGTCCAGCAGCAAAAGGGCAGTGGTTTCCTGGCTATCAAAAAGGGGGAAATCCTAAGCGCCAACCTTCTGGACGAAATCCCTTAGATCGTATCCTGCATCCTTACTTCGATTTTTTTTTGCGTGAACGTAATTTTTATATTGTATTCAAGCCTCTTGAATACATTGATGATATTGATTTTGTTATTCTTGCGAAGAATCGATCTCACCATAGACTTATCAAATTTCACGCAGAAAAAATCAAACTAAAAAAAGTGGCGTTGCCGACCGTTAAAGCTTTTTGGGAGGCACTTATTTTGGATGTTCGAAAGAATCCCATCAATGCGGTCGATGAGTTCACTTTGAAACGATACTTAAGTATAGAGGCGGGCAAGGTTTTTGATAAATGTCGAAGTCTAAATAATATGGAATATTTATTCTATCATTCTATCCTCGATGATTCTGCTCGACTTCAATTTTTGCTTCTCATGGCAAAAAAGCCTTTTTATCCTCCTAAAAATAATACCTTGCCAAAGGGAAAGTCATATAAATAATTTTTAGATTTGCTTTTACGAGGTAAAATTTACGTATGAAAAGATCTAGCACTACTATTCCCGACGCCCCGAAAAATTGACAATAATCACAAGTTTATTTTGCGGGGAGCAACATCTAGAGAGGGGTGCGAATTCACTGCTACTTAAGATGGTAGTAGCTAATTTTGAAATCATTTTTCCTTGAATTTTTGAAGTGGTGGTAAATTTGTTAGGCGTTGATGTTGACGACGCTGGCATCCCGCGTCGTCTTAGAGTTCAACTATCTGTCCGATTCAGCTTTCTAGCCGCTAAGTGAGCAAAGCTTCAACGATTTGGCGGCTTAGAAATGCGCAGAGCTGATTATTAGGTTAGCCGTCCCTTTAGAATAAAGCTGAATTTTTTGAAGCAAATATTTTGTACTCAATAAAACCCGGCCTCATTAGTGCTCTAGTCGCGGCATGAGGACGAGTTTATCTATTTTATTGAGACTCTACAGCTTAATACAAAATACATAGGGCAAGTTCGAAGAAAAATTCGAAGGTCCGAGGTGGGCCAAAAGCAGTCGGTGAAATTCAGGCTTCCACAAGAAGGGGTGGGTAAGTTATAAATATGAAAAATATAGATGGAATCATTGCCGCGCTTGCTGCCATTGACTCAGAAGCGCTTGAAACCCAACTGACTATTCCGACGGTGGAGATTCGCTCCAAAACTGGTGAAGTAGTAATTTCAGGAAATAAGACTGGTCTACAACATTTGGCATTGCAGTTGCTAAGGATATCTAATAGCAGTGTAGTTGGAGCACACTACCATCTGGATGAGACATCGATTGCAGATATAGCCGAGAGCAATATTATTTTCACATTAAATCATTTCCACAGCGATGTGTCTCGATGACGCTACCGGCCAAGAGCAGACGCTAGCTGAAACGCAAACAAGTCTCGCAACAGCTCTGAATCTATGGGCTATTTCAGAGATGGCTCAACAGCAACCAGAACGATTAACATAGGGGATGGGCAATGAAAGTTTTTATGAGCTGGTCTGGCGCACGGAGCCGTGAGGTCGCGAAACTCTTGGACTATTGGGTGAAATGTGTAGTTCAAGCATCACGCCCGTGGATTTCAACTAGCGGAATTGATAGCGGCTCAATATGGTTTAATCAAATCAGTAGCGAGTTACAAGATACGACCTTCGGGATCATCTGCCTGACAAAGGAAAACAAAGAAGCGCCTTGGATTCTGTTTGAAGCTGGTGCTTTGGCAAAGGGGCTGGCTAGTAGCCGTGTCTGCACATTTCTGATCGACATTGAAACAAAAGACATTCGTGACCCGCTCGCGCAGTTCAATCATACCCTCCCGAACTATGAAAGTATGTGGAAGCTGGTTTCGACACTAAACGGAAACCTTCCAGAGGCGAGTCGTTTAGACGTAGTGATACTAAAAGGGGTCTTCGAGACTTACTGGCCGCAATTTGAGCAAAAATTTTCCTCGATTCTTGAAACTTATCCAGAGACGACAATAGTCGAACCTCGTAAGCAGGAAGATATTCTCTCGGATATTCTGGAGAGCACGCGTGGATTGGAACGACGGATGCGTCTGCTCGAAGATCGAGGAAACAGCGGGGCTCTTGTACGTCCATCGGGACGAGTAGTACAAAGCGCCCTACGTTTTGCAGGTGGTGGAGTAGCTCGCGTAGTTCCTGAGATGAACGAAGCCCGTTTCGTGGAAGCAGTAGAATTGGCACGCCAGCTATTGAAAGCTGGCAACGACTGGGATTCTGCTCATGAGGCAATGGTTCGCGATTTCGGGATAGGTAAAAAATTAGCGAAAGAAGCAATTGAGATTGCTACTGCAAATCTGGCGCTTCGTCCATCTGACGAAGGAAAAAATTTAGGGCCTGCTTAAACCAAACAGTACGGGTATAAATAGGACTTTTAGGAAATTGGGGAACGTCCGCAATGAGGTGCGGATTCAATCTTTCGCTGCCCTTTAGGTGATGGCCGCAGTCACAGCAGAGCGCTGGCGGTGACCACCGAGAACGAGTGGCGGCGTTCAATGCGATTGGGTGGCGGCGGTCTGTGAGAACAGGTGGCCGCTTTGCGATGCGAAGAGGTGTCCGCTTTGGGTGAGAATGCCCGGCCGCTTTGCGACGAGAATCAGTGGCCGCTTTGACGAGAATACTCACCAGTATCTTGACCATCAACACCGTCGGATATGGCGGACGGCCGCCTTTGGCGCGCGACGGCCTTGGAGCGGCGCCGTCGATGCCGGCGGCCAGCGCCTCGAAGTCCACGTGTTTGGTCAAGCCGACCAGCGGGTCGCCAATCTTGGTACGCCGATCTTCGCGTTCATGTTCGGCAAACAGGCTGATCCGGGGCTTCATCATTGTGGTACTCGTTGGTGGCGGGCTGATCCTAGAATTTTACTGAACCTGCGAACGGCAGGCTAGGTTTCTAGAGGTGACCTTAA
>Ga0209847_1000258_pt1 | contig 22702 bp, 12 predicted proteins | sample OrgsoiDNA_201060_FD_185808 | JGI IMG/M metagenome (GOLD analysis project Ga0209847, IMG submission 185808) | Permafrost soil microbial communities from the Arctic, to analyse light accelerated degradation of dissolved organic matter (DOM) -... | ecosystem: Environmental > Terrestrial > Soil >... | reverse complement strand
CACGCCGCTGTCGGTGGTGATGAACGGCGCCGTGCTGCTGCCGTTGATGACGGACGATCCGAAAGTGGCGCAGACGGCCGGCCGCATCGAGAGCAGCGCGCGGCGCATGGCGCTGATGGTCGACCAGTTGCTCGACCTGGCGCGCATCCGCTCCGGCAATATGCGGCTGCGGCTGGCGCCGCGCGACTACGCGGCGCTGTGCCGCGCTATCGCCGAGGAGCACCGCTGCGCTGCGCTCGATCCGGCGCCGTGCATCGAGTTCGACAGCGTCGGCGATCCCTATGGTACGGTCGACGCCGGCATCTTCTCGCAGGTGCTGTCGAATTTGCTCAGCAACGCTTTGAGCCACGGCGAGCCGGGCCAGCCGGTCCGGCTGCGGCTCGACGGCACGGCCGCCGACCACCTCGTCATCAGCGTGGCCAACCGGGGCGCCATTGCGCCGCAGTTGTTGCCACGCATCTTTGAACCCTTCCACCAGGGCAGCGACAGCCGCCGCTCCGGCCAGGGCCTGGGCCTGGGCCTGTACACGGCCGGCATGTTCGTGGCGGCCCACGGCGGCGGCATCGCCGTCGATTCCGACGCCGAGCGGGGCACGCTGTTTACCATCACCATGCCGCGCCGGCCCGTGGCGGCCGGGGAGCCGGCGTGAGCAGCGTGGCGCACGGGACGGGCGTGACGGGGGGGCGCGGCGCGAGCCTGCCGCGCGGCGGCGGCGCCACCGGCGACTTGCTGCGCGCGCTGGACTGGGGCGCCACCAGCCTCGGCCCGCTGGCCGGCTGGAGCGCGGCGCTGCGCACCACGGCCGATATCGTGCTCAACGCGCCTGTCGCGATGGCGCTGATGTGGGGGCCGGAGCACGTGATGATCTATAACGACGCCTACGCCGAGATCGCCGGCGCGCGCCATCCACAGGCGCTGGGCGGCCGCGTCGAAGCGGTCTGGCCGGAGGCGTGGAACTGGAACCGCGAGGTGCTCGGAGCAGGCCTGCGCGGCGAGCGCACCGAAAGCCGCGACACCCACTTCGTGCTGCTGCGCCACGGCATGGCCGAGGATGTGTGGCTGGATCTGTATTACGCGCCGGTCTATGACGACAGCGGCGACGCGCCGGCCGGCGTGCTGGCCACCGTCGTCGAGACCACCGAGCGAGTGCAGCGCCATCGCGTGTTGATGAACGAGAGCGAGGCGCTCGACATGCTCAACCGCAGCCTCAAGGAGGAGCGCGGCATGCTGCGCGAGCTGTTCGAGCAGGCGCCCAGTTTCATGGCCGTGCTGCGCGGACCGGAGCACCGCTTCGAGCTGGCCAACCGGCCGTATATGCAGCTGGTCGGCCAGCGCCCGCTGATCGGGCGCAGCGTGGCCGAGGCCCTGCCGGAAGTGGTCGGCCAGGGCTTTCTGGCGCTGCTCGACCAGGTGTTCCAGAGCGGCGTACCGTATGTCGGCAAGGACCTGCCGGTGCGGCTGGCCGGCGCCGACGGCGCGCCGCCGCACACGCGCCATGTCGACTTCGTCTACCAGCCTATCCGCAACGCCGCTGGCGATGTCGACGGCATCTTTGTCGAAGGCGTCGACGTCACCGAGCGCATCGTCGCCGTCGAGCGCCTGCGGGTGGCCCAGCAGGCCGGCGGCATCGGCAGCTTCGAGTGGTTTCCCGACAGCGGCAGGATGGAGGTGTCGTCGACTTACCGGCGCATCTGGGGCTTGTCCGACGAGCAGGAGGTGAACACCGAGCTGCTGGTCGGCCTGGTCGAGCCGGCCGACCGCGACAAGGTCGGTCCGGCGCAGCTGCGGCGTGGCGGCAATCCGCTCGACTATACCGAGTACCGCGTGCGCCGCCCGGTCGACGGCCAGCTGCGCTGGATCGCGCGGCAGGGCGAGGTGATCGACGGCGCCCTGCCGCAGCAAAAGCGCTATGTCGGCGTGACCTTCGACGTCACCGAGCGCAAGCAGACCGAGCAGGCGCTGCGCGCCAGCCAGGACCGGCTCGCTGCCATCTTCGGCCAGGCCTCGGTGGGTTTGGCCGAGCTGGACTTGCAGGGCAATTTCCGGCGCGTCAACGGCACGCTGTGCCGCATGCTCGACCGCCAGGCCGACCAGCTGCTGGGCCTGAACATGGAAGACTTGATCCACCCCGACGACCTGGCCGACAACCGCGCGCTGCTGGCCATGCTGCTCGAGACGGGCACGCCGTTCACGCTGGAAAAACGCTACCGCAGGCCGGACCTGTCGTGGGTGTGGATATCGAGCAGCGTGAGCCGGCTCGACGACGAGCACGGCCGCCCGCAGGCGCTGATCGCCGTCAAGACCGACATCACCGAGCGGCACCGCATCGAGCTGGCCTGGCGCGAACTGAACGAGACGCTGGAGCAGCGCGTCGGCCGCGAGGTGGCCGAGCGCGACAAGGCCGAGGCGGCGCTGCGCCAGTCGCAGAAGATGGAGGCGGTCGGCCAGCTGACCGGCGGCGTGGCGCACGACTTCAACAACGTGCTGCAAATTATCTCGGGCAATCTGCAACTGCTGCACCAGGACGCCGCGGCCGGCGGCCCGGCCCGGCGCCGGCTCGACACGGCCATCGCCGCCGTCGAGCGCGGCGCCAAGCTGTCGTCGCAGCTGCTGGCGTTCGCGCGGCGCCAGCCCTTGCAGCCGGTGGCGCTGGACCTGGGCCGCCTGCTGGGCGACATGGACGAGCTGCTGCGGCGCGCCATGGGCGAGACGGTCGACATCGTGGTGCAGGTCGGCGCCGGCTTGTGGAATACGCTGGTCGACCCCGGCCAGCTCGAAAGCGTGATCCTCAACCTGGCCATCAACGCGCGCGACGCCATGCGCGGCGACGGCCGGCTGACCGTCGCGCTGGGCAACGCGGTGCTCGACGAGATCGACGTCAACCAGCTCACCGACGTGGCGGCCGGCCAGTACGTGCAGCTGACGGTGAGCGACACCGGCTGCGGCATGTCGGAGGAGGTCTTGCAGCGCGCCTTCGAACCGTTCTTCACCACCAAGCCGCAGGGCGAGGGCACCGGCCTGGGCCTGTCGATGGCCTACGGCTTCGTCAAGCAGAGCCGCGGCCACATCAAGATCGTCAGCGCCCCCGGCGCGGGCGCCACCGTGCGGATTTATTTGCCGCGCTCGATGCAGGCCGAGGAAGCGGCCGTGGCCGAGCCGGCGCGCCTGGTCGCCGGCGGCAGCGAGACGGTGCTGGTGGTCGAGGACGACGCCGACGTGCGCGCCACCGTGGTCGACATGCTCGGCGCGCTCGGCTACCGGGTGCTGGAGGCCGAGGCCGGCGACCAGGCGCTGCGCATGCTGCGGGCCGGCGCCGAGGTCGACCTGCTGTTCACCGACGTGGTCATGCCGGGGCCGCTGCGCAGTCCCGACCTGGCGCGCCACGCGCGCGAGCTGCTGCCCGACATCGCCGTGCTGTTCACCTCCGGCTATCCGCAAAACGCCATCGTCCACGGCGGCCGGCTCGACGCCGGCGTCGAGCTGCTCAGCAAGCCCTACCGGCGCGAGGAACTGGCGCGCAAGCTCGGCCACATGCTGGCCAACCGCCGCCAGCAGATGCAGGCGCGCCTGCGCCTGGTCGACGAGCGGGAACAGGCGCCGGCGGCCGCGCCGGGCACCTCGCTGCGCATCCTGGTGGTCGAGGACAATCTCGATTCGCAGCAGATGGTGTGCGAGCTGGTCGGCATGCTCGGCCACACGGTCAGCGGCGTGGCCGATGGCGAGACGGCGTGGCGCATGATGGGCGAGCAGGCCTTCGACATCCTGTTCACCGACGTCAGCCTGCCCGGCATGTCCGGCATCACGCTGGCGCGCCAGGTGGTGCGCGACATGCCGGACACGCGCATCGTCTTCTCGACCGGCTACGGCAAGGAGGCGCTCGACCAGCTGGAATTCAAGGCCAGCTTCCTGCGCAAGCCCTATGATCTGCTGGAACTGAAGGCGGCGCTGGACCAGCCGGCTTAAGAGCGCGCTGCAAAAATGCGCGTGGCGGCGTTGCGGCGCCTTGCCACGCGCATGCTTGAAACGTGTGCCGCCGATGTGCCGCTTTTACATCATCTCACGCGACAGTCCTACATTATTGTAGGCACAGTCCTATGGCGCGTGGCGGACGCTGCGCCTACAGTGGTGTACGGGTGCGCTGTACGCAGGCGTTCGGTCTCCGGCGTTCGACCGGCACGGAATCGACGCGGAGTCCACGCTCAAGCCAGCGCGGCGCATCCTCGCAAACCATGCCGATGTTTCCTATGCCGAGGAATGTTATGCCCATCAATAAAATCCAGGCGACCCAGCGCCGCCGCATCCAGCGCCTGCTGCGCGACGTGTTCGGCGTCGATGCGCTGCGCGGCGGCCAGCAAGAAGTCATCACCAGCGTGCTGGCCGGCCGCGACACGCTGGCCATCATGCCGACCGGCAGCGGCAAGTCGCTGTGCTACCAGATTCCGGCCGCGCTGCTGGGCGGCCTGACCATCGTGGTCTCGCCGCTGATCTCGCTGATGAAGGACCAGCTGGAAAAACTCGACGCCGTCGGCGTCGCCGCCGTGCAGGTGCACAGCGGCCTGACGCGCGAGGAGGAGGAGCTGGCGCTGGCGCGCATCCGTAACGATATAAACAGTATTATCTTTTGCACGCCGGAGCGCTTGACCTCGCCCGATTTCCTGGCGCTGCTGAAGCCGGCCCGCGTGGCGCTGATGGTGGTCGACGAAGCCCATTGCATCTCGCAGTGGGGCCACGATTTCCGCCCGGCCTACCTGGAGCTGGGCGCCGCGCTGGCCGCGCTGGGCCGGCCGCCCTTGCTGGCGCTGACGGCCACCGCCACCGAGGACGTCATCAACGACATCGCCCGCCAGCTGGGCGCGCCGCGCATCCACGTCGTCAACACCGGCATCTACCGGCCCAACCTGCATTACCGCGTGATCCAGGTGACCAATCCGGACCAGCAGTACGCCGAGGCGATGCGGCTGGTGCATGAGAGCAGCGGCGTCGGCATCGTCTACGCGGCCACCGTCAAGGCCGTCGAGCAGCTGCACGACCTGCTGCTGGCGGCCGGCGAAAGCGTCACCTGCTACCACGGCAAGCTGCCGGCGCGCCAGCGCAAGGAGCGTCAGGAACAGTTCATGAACGGCGAGCGGCGCGTGATGATCGCCACCAACGCCTTCGGCATGGGCATAGACAAAAGCGATACGCGCTTCGTCGTCCACCTGCAAGTGCCGGCCAACCTGGAAGCCTATTATCAAGAGTCGGGTCGCGCCGGCCGCGACGGCCTGGCGGCCGATTGCACGCTGCTGTACTACCAGGCCGACAAGCGCGTGCAGCAGTTTTTCCTCGTCAAGCATTACCCGGTCGGCGCCGAGCTGATGACGGTGTACGACGCGGCGTGCGAGCTGGCGCAGCAAGGCCCCTTCCATGACAAGGCGCTCAAGGCGCTGCTCGACGACGTCCCGGACAGCAAGCTGAAAGTGTGTCTGAAGCTGCTCAAGGACGGCAAGCTGCTGGGGCAAAACCGCCAGCTCAAATATCATCTGCCGCCGCAGGCCCCGGCCGCCGCGCCCAAGATGGCGCAGTTTGAACAGCTGGCGCAGGTCTACGCCGACAAGCAGGAGCGCGACCACGCGGCGCTGGAACAGATGGTGGCGTATGCGCAGAGCGGTTATTGCCGCTGGCGCCTGCTGCTCGATTATTTCGGCGACAGCGTGCCGGGCTTCGAGCAGTGCTGCCAGTGCGACAACTGCCTGTCGCCGCCGGCCGCGCAGATCGACGACGCTGACGATTGCGTGTTCGAGCTGCCGGCGCCGACCTCGGACCAGGGGCTCGACGACATCGGCTTCGCCATCGGCAGCCGGGTCAAGGTGCCCAAGTTCGACATCGGCACCGTGCTGTCGGTGGCCGGCGACAAGGTCACCATCGAGTTCCCGGAAAATACCACCAAGACCTTCATGGCCGAATTCGTGTCGACGGTGTAGGCGGCCGGCGTCGGCATCCCGCAGCCGGGCGGGGGGGGCATTTGCTCCTGCGACACGGTGTTTGCGGTGTGGACTTAATGGTCTGTGGAAGGTAAGAGAAACTTGGTTACAACGTGATACCGGTAGCCGGACAGGTCCTACAAAGATGGCTGCGAACGTCCTATAGGCCAGGTCCTTGGGCTGACCTACCATGGCTGCTCTCTCACCCGGCGATTGACGCGGCAGCGTAATCAAGGCGCCATCGGCCGGGCCGGAGTTCCGACAACGACTCAGGAGAACGACATGGCAACATCGAATCAAGGCGGCGATAAAAACAAGCAGGGCAGCGGTCAGGGCGCTAACCAGGGCAGCAATCAAGGCGCCAGCCAGGGCAGCAAGCAGAGCGACACCAGCAAGCGCGGTTTCGCTTCGATGGACCCTGATCAGCAGCGCGAAATCGCCAGCGAAGGCGGTCGCGCGGCGCATGAGAAAGGCACGGCGCACGAATTCACGTCCGAAGAAGCGCGCCGCGCCGGCAGCATGAGCCACAAGAACGACCAGGGCAGCAGCCAAAGCAGCGGCACGGCCTCGCGCAGCGGCTCCGGCGGCGGCAATCAAGGCGGTGCCGGGCGCGATAAAAATATGGGCAGCAAGGACGATGACACTCAACGCGGCGGCAGCGGCGGCCATACCGGTGGCTCGAAAACCTGATGCGGCGCAGTCTATGGATAGCTGCTGTTAGCGCGGCGCCGATAGTCCGGCGGTAAGCGGGCGGCGCTCATTTTTCCAGCGGCGTTATTTAAAAAGGAATCAGCGGTGTCGACCGTCGATTCCTTTTTTTGATGTTATTGCCAATGCACGGCGCCATGCTCGCCGAGGTCGCGCGGCGCGTCGCCGGTGATCGCGGCCTTGGCGATTTCAAAGAACTGTTTCATCTTGCTGGAGCCGGCATCCCAATACTCGGCCGACTGGATCCGCACCTTGATGAGCGCGAGATGCGGGTCGTCCAGGCCAGCGGGGAACCAGGCTTTCAGCAGCGGGTTCCACAGCTCCGCCGCGCGCTGGCGGTCGTGCAACAGCTCGGCCTGCCCAGCCACCGACACATACAAACTGTCGCCGGTATCGGCGAAGCTGACGTTGACCGACGGGTGCGTGGCCAGATCCTGGGTGAACTCGGCCTGGTTCGACACGAAGAACCACATCTGCCCGTCGGCATCGATTTGCTGTTGGGTCAGCGGACGGCTGCTCAGTTGCTGGTGGTCGTCGAGCGTGGTGAACATGCCGAACTTGACATGCTGGATCTTGGCGGCGATCGTGGCCAGCTGGTCGGTGTTGTAGAGTGCCATGGCGGCCTCCTGATTGGTGGGTGAGGCCCGACTGTATAAGCGTGGCGCGCTCGGCTCTGTGCGGCCACGCACGGTGCCGGCCGATCACGCGATCCCTTGCCGCCCGTCGTCAGAGTTGGAGCGCACGGTAGTCTCAGCAAAATCAAACCCGTAATCCCGGCCCACCCTCTACTGATTTTATTGCAATAACGACAGCCAGGCTGCGTCGGCGCCCATCAGCGCATGCCGACAATTCCCCCGATTGGGGGATGAGATGGTTTTGCATAGTTCTCTATCGTTGGCAGGAATTCGCAAAACATGCGGGTTCCATGCCGGCTGCTGCCGGCGCCCACGGAGGAGACATATGCAATACATAACTAAAAAAGGCAACGCCATTTTGCCCGGCTTGCTGGCGGCCGCCTTGGCTGCGCATGCCGGCGCCGCCGGGGCGGTCGATTTCGAGACCGACAACGGCTGGAGCGGCACATTCAATAACACCTTCAGTGCGCAGTCGCTGTGGCGCGCAGGCAGTCCTGACCCGGCGCTGTACACAGCGGCCGACGGCGCGCGCGTGGGACTGAGCGGCGGCACGGCCGGCAATCCCAATGACGCGGGGGACCTGAACTATCAAAAGAACGCTCGCATCTCGACCGAGGCCAAACTCCTGAGCGAGCTGGAGCTCAAGCGCGGTGATTTCGGTGCCCTGGTGCGGGCGAAATTTTGGTACGACCAGGCCGCCGAATCGACCGCCGTCCCTTACGGCAATATGGCCGATGGCTATGCGAAGAACAAGCCGCTCAGCGACATCGGCTTTGACCCGTTGCAGCGCTTCGAGGGCGCCTACCTGCTCGACGCCTACGTCTACGACAGCTTCAAGTTGGGCAACAATCCCTTGCAGCTTCGGCTGGGCCGTCAGGTGCTGAACTGGGGCGAGAGCCTGTTTGTGCAAGGCGTCAACCAGATCAACCCGGTCGACGTCGATGCCTTGCGCCGGCCCGGCGCGGAATTGAAGGAGGCGCTGCTGCCGGTCGGCATGGTCAGCGCCAATATGGGCCTCGCTGGCGGTCAGTCGGTGGAAGCCTTTTACCAGTTCCAGTGGCAGCCGACTTCCATCGACGGCTGCGGCACCTACTGGTCGATCACCGAGACCAATATCTCGACCAATCCCGGCACCTGCAAGGCGGCCACGCTGGTGCCGCTGGGCGGCATCGGCGGCCCGACCGCGCTGGCCGGCGGCATGTACGTGCCCTTGATCGAAGGCCGCAAGCCGTCCAACGGCGGCCAGTACGGCCTGTCCTACCATCTCGCCGTCGAAGCGCTGGACACCGATTTCGGCCTGTACGGCATGAACATCAATTCGCGCACGCCCATCGTGTCCGGCCTGACCGGCACCAATTTGAAGGCGATCAATCCGGCGATTCCGCTGCTGATGCCGCTGGCCGGCTTTGCCGGCGTGGCCGCGCTCAATCCGCAGACCAATCCGAACATCAAGCCGATGCAGGCGTTCTGGGAATATCCCGAGGATATCCATATCTTTGGCTTGAGCGCCGCCACCAATCTGGTCGGTTGGTCGGTCGGTTCCGAACTGAGCTATTCGCCCAACGTACCGGTGCAGCGCAACGGCAACGATCTGGTCACCGCCGGGTTGCTGGGCGCCGGTCCGCTGGCCAAGCAGGCGATTGCGGCCGCCGCCAAGGGCCCCGGTACCTATATCGCCGGCTACGACCGCTTCCACAAGACGCAGTTGCAGCTGAACGGCGTGAGCACCTACGCCAACGTGCTGGGCGCGCAGCAGGCCGTGGTGGTGGGCGAGGTGGCCGGGCAGTGGAACAATGTGCCTGACTTTAACGATCCGGGCGTGATCCGCTATGGCCGCGCCTTCCTGTTCGGCCAGGGCTCGGCGGCCAGCTACGGCGGTTCGACCTGCGGCCCGACCACGGCCATCAACAACCCCAGCCCGGACGGCTGCAAGAACGACGGCTATGTCACGCGCTCGGCCTGGGGCCTGCGCCTGAAAGGCCAGCTCGAATACGACAACGTGTTCGACAGCGGCGTGACGGCCTATCCGGGCGCCTATTTCGCGGCCGACGTGAAGGGCTATTCGATGGACAACCAGTTCATCGAACATCGCCGGCAGCTGGCCTTGAGCATGCGCCTGAGCTACCAGAAGAAGCACAACCTCGAACTGAGCCTGACGCAATTCAACCGCAGCGCCACCTACGATCCGCTGCGCGACCACGGCTTCTTCGGCGTGAACTACAGCACCACGTTCTAAGCACCACTGGAGACAGATACAATGAAAACGACAAACAAGACATTGCTGGCGACCGTGCTGGCCGTCATGCTGGCCGCGCCTTCCGCGTGGGCCGGCATCACCGCGGCCGAAGCGGACAAGCTGGGCAAGGAGCTGACCCCGGTCGGCGCCGAGCGCGCCGCCAACAAGGACGGCAGCATTCCGGTCTGGGACGGCGGCCTGAGCAAGCCACCGGCCGGCTGGACCCCGGCGCAGGGCTACGTCGACCCCTTCCCCGGCGATAAGGTGCTGTTCACCATCACGGGCCAGAACGCCGAGCAGTACAAGGACAAGCTGGCGCCGGGCGAGCTGGCGCTGCTGAAAAAATATCCGAACTATAAAATCCCCGTGTACCAGACGCGCCGCACGGCCGCCTATCCGAAAGAGGTGACCGACAAGGCCCGCGAGCAGGCCAGCAAGGTCGCGCTGAAAGGTGCTGCGCTGACCGACCTGGGCGGCTCGCACATTCCCTTCCCGATACCGAAGACCGGCCTGGAGGCGATCAGCAACCACCTGACGCGCTATATCGGCGGCGGCTTCGACCGCACCTACGACTGGTTCCCGGTGCGCGCCAACGGCGATTTCTACCGCGTCGGTTTCCGCGAGCTGCGCGTGTCGGATGAAAACTTCGACCAGCACACGCCCAACCAGCAGTTCTCCTTCCTCGGCTTCTTCACCGCGCCGGCCACGCTGCAGGGCACGGTGTATCTGGTGCACGAGTCGATCGACCAGGTCAAGGAGCCGCGCCAGGCGTGGATCTACAACGCTGGCCAGCGCCGCGTGCGGCGCGCGCCCGACCTGGCTTACGACAACATCTCCGACGGCACCGAGGCGATGCGCGTGACCGACCAGTACGACGCCTACAACGGCGCACCCGACCGCTACGACTGGAAGCTGGTCGGCAAAAAGGAAATGTACGTGCCCTACAACGCCTACAAGCTGTCCGACAAGAAGCTCAAGTACGCCGACATCATCCAGAAGAACACCGTCAACGCCGACCTGATGCGCTATGAGCTGCACCGCGTCTGGGTGGTCGAGGCCACGCTCAAGCCGGGCCAGAAACACGTCTACGCCAAGCGCACCTTCTATCTCGACGAGGACAGTTGGGGCGTGCTCGAAGAGGACGCCTACGACGGCCAGGGCCAGCTGTGGCGGGTCGGCATCCATCCGATGATCCAGTTCTACGACGCGCTCACGCCGTGGTATCGGGCCAATATCTGGCACGACCTCAGCAACGGCAACTACCTGCTGTCGACGCTGGACAATGAAGTGAAGACGCCGTGGAAGTTCGGCGTCAAAGGCAACTGGGCGGACTTCCAGCCGGACGCCTTGCGCCGCGCCGGCACCAAGTAAGCCAGGCGGGGCAGGGATGCGCGCGGCGCCGCATGACGGCGCCGCGCGGTCGGTCATTGTGGGTGGCAGAAGGAATTCTATGAATGCAATCAGTAAATATTGGCTGGCGCTGGCCTGCGCACTGGCGCACCAGGCCTCGACATCGGCGGCGGTAGCCATGCAGGCCGTGCGGCCCGAGCGCGTGGTGCTGCTCGACGTCGAGCGCGCCGGACAGCAGTTGGTGGCGGTCGGCGAACGCGGCGTCGTGCTGCGCTCAGCCGACGGCGGCGGCCACTGGCAGGCCGGATACGCGCCCGTCACGCGCACCTTGAGCGGCGTCGCGTTCGCCGACGGCCTGCATGGCGTGGCGGTCGGCCATGGCGGCACGGTGTTGACCACGGCCGACGGCGGCGCGCGCTGGACGCCGGTGACGGTTGCCGCGATCGGCAGCGACGCGCTGCTCGGCGTGCTGCATGTGGGCGGCGACGTCTACCTCGCCTACGGCGCCTTCGGCCTGTACATCGAATCGCTGGACGGCGGCGCCAGCTGGGAGCGTCGGCAGCCGCTGGGGCCGGATTTCGACCGCCACATTTCGCAAGTCATCGTCGATGGCGGCGCGCTGCTGATGGTGGGCGAGTCGGGCACCTTGGCGCGCTCGGCCGATGGCGGACGCCACTGGGACAAGCTCGACGCCCACTACGCCGGTTCCTTCTTCGGCGCGCTGGCGCTCGGCGACGGCGCGCTGCTGGTGTACGGCATGCGCGGCAATGTCTACCGCTCGGCCGACCACGGCAACAGCTGGAACAAGGTGGAGCTGGGCAGTTCGCTGGCCTTGATGAACGGCCGCCGGCTTGACGACGGACGGGTCGTGCTGGTCGGCGACGCCGGCCTGGTCGCCGTCAGCGCCGATCGCGGCATCAGCTTCACGCTGCACAAGAGCGCTGGCGGAAAAGGCATCGCGCAGCTCGACGTGAAGGCCGGCGCATCGCTGCTGGTGGTGGGCGAGGGCGGCGTTGAACGGGTCCGCCTCGACAAGTGACCGCAATCTCGCGGCAAGCATATTCTGGAAGACGAGCATGAGCAAGCATCAACACCGGCTGGACACACCAGCCACCCAAGCAACCCGGCTGGCCAGGGCGCAGGCGGGCGCGCGGCCAGGTCCGGCGTGGTCGGCCCGCATGGTCGAGCGCCTGTCACGCCACATCTTCAACTGGCGCCGCTGCCTGCTGGCGCTGTTCGCCCTGACCACCATCGTGCTGGGCTACCACGCCAGCCATTTGCGGGTCGAGGCGGGCTTCTCAAAAATGATCCCGCTGAACCACGAATATATGCGCACCTTCGTGCAGTACCAGAAGGACTTCGGCGGCGCCAACAAGATCCTGATCGCGCTGCGGCAAACCGACGGCGATATCTACAACAAGGACTTCATGGACACGCTGCACAAGGTCAGCGATGAAGTCTTTTACGTGAAGGGCGTCGAGCGCAGTTCGGTGACGTCGCTGTTCACCAACAACGTGCGCTACAACGAAGTGGTGGAGGACGGCTTCCGGGGCGGCAATCTGGTCGCCTCCGATTTCACCGGCACGCCGGAGCAGCTGGCCAAGGTCAGGGAAAACACGCTGAAGTCGGACTGGGTCGGCCGCATCGTCTCAAACGACATGACGGCGGCCATGGTGGTGGCCAGCCTGCAGGATGTCGATCCCGACACTGGCCGGCGGCTCGACCTGCGGCAGGTCGGCGCGCGGCTCGAGCAGATCCGCCAGAAGTACCAGCATGGCAAGGTGACGGTACACATCATCGGCTTCGCCAAGGCCATCGGCGACATCGCCGACGGCGCGGCCGGCGTGCTGGTGTTCTTCGCGATCGCCTTCGTCATCACGGCCCTGCTGCTGTACTGGTACAGCGGCTCGCTGATGCTGACCAGTTGCGCGCTGGTGTGCGCGCTGGTGCCGGTGGTGTGGCTGCTGGGCCTGTTGCCGCTGATGGGACTGGGTCTCGATCCCATGTCCATCCTGGTGCCTTTCCTGATCTTCTCGATCGGCGTCTCGCACGCGGTGCAGATGACCAATGCGTGGAAGCTCGAAACGCTGGCCGGCGCCGACGGCGTGACGGCTTCGCGCAACAGCTTCCGCAAACTGTTCCTGCCTGGCGCGATGGCGCTGCTGGCCAACGCGCTCGGCTTCATCGTGATCGCCTTCATCGACATCGCCATGGTGCGCGAGCTGGCCATCACGGCCACGGTCGGCGTGTCGGTGATGATCGTGACCAACAAGCTGCTGCTGCCGATTCTGCTGTCGTATATGCGCTTCTCGCCGGCGGAGGCGCGCCGCCACGCCGGCAAGGCGGCGGCCGGCGACCGGCTGTGGCTGCGCCTCGGCGCGCTGGCCACGCGCCAGGGCGGCGCGTTGGCCGTGCTGCTGGGTGGCGCTTTGCTGGCCGTCGGCCTGTGGCAGGCACGCGGCTTGCAGATCGGCGACCTGGGCAAGGGCGTGCCGGAGCTGCGCGCCGATTCGCGCTACAACCGCGACGTCGAGTTCATCACCAGCCGCTTCGCCATCGGCGTCGACCTGCTGCAGGTGATCGTCGAGGCCAGGGGCCAGGACACGCCCTGCGTGCAGCGGCCGGTACTCGACCAGATGGACCAGCTGGAATTCACGCTGCGCCAGGAGCCGGGCGTGGCCACGGTGCGCGGGCTGGCCGGCTTCGTCAAACAGGTCACGCAGGCGTATTCCGAGACCTTCATCAAATGGCGCGTGCTGCCGGAGGAAACGGCGCAGATCGCGCAGGGCGTAGGCTATGCCACGCGGCTGGGCAATGAGTTGATGAATTCCGGCTGCACCGCGATGCCGGTGTCGGTCTACACCACCGACCACCAGGCCGGCACGATCGCCCGCATCGTCGAGGTGATCCAGCGCTTCAAGGCGCAGCACGACAGCAAGAATCTGCAATTCCGCCTGGCATCCGGCAACGTCGGCGTGATGGCGGCCACCAACGAGGCGGTCGAGGCGGCCGACCAATGGGTCAACCTGGCGTTGTTCGCATCGGTGTCGCTGCTGTGCCTGGCGACCTTCCGCTCGCTGCGCGTGACGCTGTGCATCATCCTGCCGCTGGCGCTGGTGACCATATTGTGCAACGGGCTGATGGCGGCGCTGGGCATCGGCGTCAAGGTCAACACCCTGCCGGTGGTGGCGCTGGGCGTGGGCGTCGGCGTCGATTACGGCATCTACCTGTTCGAGAGCATGAAGCATGAGATCGGCGCGCGCGCTTGCGACTTGCGCGCGGCCTTCGTGGCGGCGCTGCGGCAGCGCGGTTCGGCGTCGGTGTTCACGGCGGTGACGATGACGGTGTCGGTGGCGACGTGGTCGTTTTCGGCGCTCAAGTTCCAGTCCGATATGGGCATCCTGCTGGCGTTCATGTTCCTCGTGAATATGGCGGGCGCCATCCTGCTGTTGCCCGGACTGGCGGCGCTGCTGGTCGGCGAGCGGCTGCGGCCACGGCGCGACGAACGCTGACGCAGGCGGGCCGGCGGCGCGGGCGGGACGCCGATATACCCGCGCCGGCGCAACGGGGCGGCCGGCTCAGCGCCGGTGGTTGAGCAGGCCCAGCGCCTCGGCCCGCACCACGGCCTGGGTGCGCCGCTCGACCGACAGCTTGATGAAGATGTTTTTCAGGTGCGTCTTGACCGTCTCCGGCCCGATGCCCAGCAGGCGCGCGATTTCCTTGTTCGAGTTGCCGTCGGCGATCAGTTCGAGGATGCCGCATTCGCGCGGGCTGAGGGCGTTGCGCAGCGCCGCCGGCGCGGGCTCGGCCGGCAGTCCGCCGTGCAGCGTCTGCCATTCGTGCAGCACGCGCGCGGTGTGGGCCAGCAGCGCGGCATCGCCTGCGCCGGCCTCCAGCTGCTCGCGCATCTGGCACAGCAGCGGGCCGACGTCCATGCCCAGGTCGACGATGGAGGCGATCATGCCGCCGGCCGCCGCGATCGCCAGCGCGGCGCCGGCGTGGTCCATCGCCCGTGCGCGGTCGCCGGCGCCGTGGTGGGCGATCGCCAGCGTCATGCCGACCCGCACGGCGAGGAAGCGGTGCTCGGCGGCCAGCAGCTCGGCCAGCAGCGGTTCGAGCACGGCGACGGCGTCGGCATAGCGATACTGCTGCAGCGCGCAGACGGCCTCGCCGAGCGCGGCGAACTGGCTCACTTCGCCCATCGGATTGATGGGCATGCGCTCGCACGCGGCGTCGAGCTGGCGCAGGCGCTGCAGGCAGGCTTGCATCTCGGCGTGGCGCCCCTCCATCTGGTACAAGCGCAGGCGTTCGAGCAGCATGGCCGCCGTCAGCCGGTGCCAGCGCCGGCCCACGCCTATGCCCTCGGCCTGTTCCAGCAGCGCGTGGGCGCGTTCGATGCGGCCCTGGCGCAGCGCCAGCCGGGCGGCGGTCAGGAAGGCGCGCATCACGCAGTCGAGGAAGCCGAGCGTGGCGATGATGTTCAGGCGCACGGCCAGCAGCGTTTCGGCCTCGGCCGGCTGGTGCCGTTCGTACAGCAGGCAGGCCAGTAGGCCGCCCGGCAGCGCCGTCAGCATCTGTTCGGCGCTGTCGGAATCGGCGTCCTGTTGCATGGCCGCGCGCAGCCGCGCGGCCGCCTGGTCGAGGCTGCCGCGCAGCAGGTCGCCCACGCCGAGTATGGTCAGCCGGTACACCAGCGACAGCGCGTTGCGCGCCGCCTCGCTGGCCGGATAGGGCAGGTTGGGCACGGCGTACATCTCGGCCCAGCGGCCGGTCTTCAGGTAGACGTAGCGCAGCACGTTGTAGACCGAGTTCTGGACCCAGACGTCGGCGATCGGATAGTCGAGGCAGCCGCTGGCCAGCGCCTCGCAGGCCAGGTGCTCGTCGTTGAGCGCCAGCGCGGCCGCGCGCGCGGCCTGGCATTCGCGCAGCAGCTCGGGGTTGTCGCTGCCGGCTTCGACGCGGCTCAGCTGCAGCTCGGCCTGGTCCGACGAGATCGACAGGATGCTGGCCCAGGCCATCGCCAGCCGCAGCCGCGGCGGCGGCTGCACCAGGTGGCTTTGCAGCTGGCGCTGCCAACCGACCAGGGTCAGCACGTCGCCGCCCTTGACCAGCGGCATGGCGCATTGCTCGATCCAGGCGCAGGCTTCGGCGATGGCGCCGGCGTCGAGCGCGTGGCGCACGGCGGGCGACCACATTTCCTGCGCGCGGTACCAGTCGGCGGCGCGCCAGTGCAGCGCGCGCAGCGGCGCGTCGCCGCGCTGCTGCAGCTTTTGCAGCAGGTGCTCGCGGATCAGCTGGTGGTAGGTGTACCAGTGGCCTTCGTCGTCGAAGGCGGTCAGCAGCTGGCGCTTGTCGAGCTGGCGCAATGGCTCGCGCGCGTCGCCGGCGCCGGCCAGCGCCGCCGCCAGGCCGGCGCAGAAGCGCTGCGGCACGGCCGTCAACAGCATGAATTCCTGCAGGCCGGGCGGCAACTGGGTCAGCAGGTCGCATAGATAGCCGTCGATTGAGCGCGACACGCCGGCCAGCGTGGCCGGCACGGTGTAGCCGTCGGCGCGCTGGCCCTCGTGCGCCAGCGACATCAGGCGCAGCGCGGCGGGCCAGCCCTCGGTCTGGCTGTGGATGCGGCGGCTGTCTTCCTCGCTCAGCCCGGCGGCGTTGGCATGGTTGAAAAAGTCGCGCGTCTCGTCGGCCGTGAAGCGCAGCTGGGCGGCGTCGATTTCCAGCAGCTGGCTGCGCACGCGCAGGCCGGCCAGCGGCAGCGTGGTCTCGTCGCGCGACAGCACCACCAGGTGCAGATTGGACGGCGCGTAGCGCAGCAGGAAGGACAGCAATTCGTCGATGGCCGGCAGGGCGATGCAGTGGAAGTCGTCGAGGAACAGGAACACCTCCTCGCCGCAGCCGACGATTTCATCGATCAGCAAGGGCAGCACCTGGGCCGGCGCGGCCAGCGTCGAGTGCGCGAAGGTGGCCATGCTGGCCACGCCGATGTCGGGATGGGCGCGTTGCAGCGCATGGCACAGGTAGTGCAGGAAGCGTTGCGGCTCGTCGTCGTCGGGGTCGAGCGAGAGCCAGGCGGTCAGGTTGCCGCGCCGGCGCAGCGCCTCGCCCCAGGCCTGCGCCAGCGTGGTCTTGCCGAAGCCGCCGGGCGCCCTGACCAGCGTCAGCAGGCGGCCCTCGATCTCGCCGGCCAGGCCGACCAGCCGGCCGCGTTCGAGCAGGGCGCGCTTGGCCTTGGGCGGCAGCGTCTTGGTGGCGATCAGGGGGCCGTGGGCGGCAAGGGACATGGTGGCGGTCGGCTCGGGGACGGGCTCGCGGCGCGAGGCTGGCGACCAGTGTAACGCGCGCGGCGCCGCCCAGTCCAGCCCGTCCCCCATCAGGGGGATGATGGGAAATCCGGCGCGCCGCCACAATCGGCTTGCGGTTCTGGGTGTTGCAAGCGCCTGGAATTGCGCATTTTGTTTCCATTTAGGCGGGGAAGTTTCCCGCCGTTTTTTTGATCACACGCCAGGCGTGGCCGGGAGGGACCAGCATGTATGAGCAGGAATATGATTATGTCGTGGTGGGCGGCGGTTCGGCCGGATGTGTGCTGGCGTCGCGGCTGTCGGAGGATCCGGCGGTGACGGTGTGCCTGCTGGAGGCGGGCGGCCCGGACAACAGCGTGCTGATCCATGCACCGGCCGCCGTGGTGGCCATGCTGCCGACCAAAATCAACAACTATGCCTACCAGACGGTGCCCCAGCCGGGCCTGGGCGGCCGGCGCGGCTACCAGCCGCGCGGCAAGACCCTGGGCGGCAGCAGCTCCATCAACGCCATGCTGTATGTGCGCGGCCACCGCCAGGATTACGACCACTGGGCCTCGCTCGGCAACGCCGGCTGGTCGTACCAGGATGTGCTGCCCCACTTCCGCCGCTCCGAGCATTGCGAGATGTTCGGCGAGAACGCCTATCGCGGCACGGGCGGCCCGCTCAACGTCAGCTATCCGCGGCACACCAGCCCACTCAACGGTCTGTTCCTGGAGGCGGCCGCGCTGCACGGCATCGCGCCGACGGACGATTACAACGGCGAGCGGCAGTGCGGCAGCTTCATGTACCAGGTGACGCAAAAGGACGGCGAGCGCTGCAGTGCGGCCAAGGGCTATCTGACGCCGCATCTTGGGCGCCCCAACCTGACGGTGCTGACCCACGCCGTGTCGGCCCGGGTGCTGCTCGAAGAGCGCCGCGCCGTCGGCGTCGAATACCATCACGGCGGGCAGCTGCGGCGGGTCGGGGCGCGCCGCGAGGTGCTGCTGGCCGCCGGCGCCTTCGGCTCGCCGCAGTTGCTGATGTTGTCCGGCATCGGCCCGGGCGCGCAGCTGCAGCGGCACGGCATCCCGGTACTGCAGGACCTGCCCGGCGTGGGCCAGAACCTGCAGGACCATATCGATTATGCGCAGTCGTGGCGCACCGGCAGCGATACTGAGAGCTTCGGCGTGTCGCTGCGCGGCGGCGTCAAGCTGGGCGCCGCCATGCTCGAATGGAAGCGCCGCCGCAGCGGCATGGTCACCAGTCCCTACGCCGGCGCGGGCGCCTTCCTGTGCTCGTCGCCGGAAGTCACGGCGCCCGACCTGCAACTGATTTTTGTGCTGGCCATCGTCGACGACCACGCGCGCAAGCTGCATCTGGGGCACGGCATTTCCTGCCACGTCGACGTGATGCGGCCGCACAGCCGCGGCAGCGTGGCGCTGGCCAGCCGCGACGCGCGCGACGCCCCGCTGATCGATCCGCGCTTCCTGTCCGACGAGCGCGATTTGGCCTTGCTCGAACGCGGCGCCGCGATCCAGCAGCGCATCATCGAATCGGCGCCGTTCGACGGCGTGCGCGGCAAGATGCTGTACCCGGTGCGGGCCGGCGACGCCGAGGCCCTGCGCGCCGATATCCGCCGGCGCGCCGACACGCAATACCATCCGGTCGGCACCTGCCGCATGGGACCGGCCAACGACGCCGGCTCGGTGGTCGACCATCGCCTGCGGGTGCGCGGCATCGCCGCGCTGCGCGTGATCGACGCCTCCATCATGCCGACCATCGTGGCCGGCAATACCAATGCGCCTACCATCATGATCGCCGAAAAGGGCGCGCAGATGCTGCGCGACGATGCCCGCGCCGGCTGACTCGGCGCGGCGGCAACACACTATAAAACTTACAGGAGACTCGATATGAAATGCAAATCCCAACGCGCAGCGCTGGCCGCCGCTTTGGCGCTGGCGTGCGGCGTCAGCAGCGCTGCCGTGGCAGACGCGGCGGACATGGCATCGAAGCCGGCGACGCGCCAGACGGCGCAACTGAACGCCACTTTCGGCGCCGCCCTGCCGCTGGCCGACCAGCGCGATTTCGACGCCGCCACGCGCGGCTTCATCGCCGCCATGCCCGAGCCGGTCCTCAAGGACGCGGCCGGCAACGTGGTGTGGGACAGCACGCGCTTCGCCTTCATCCACGGCGCGGCGCCGGCCAGCGTCAACCCCAGCCTGTGGCGCCAGGAGACGCTGAACAACGCGCACGGCCTGTTCCAGGTCACCGACGGCATCTACCAGATCCGTGGCGACGACCTGGCCAATATGACGCTGGTGGCCGGCAAGAGCGGCTGGATCGTCATCGACCCTTTGCTCACGGCAGAGTCGGCGAAGGCGGCGCTGGCCTTCGCCCGCAGCCAGCTGGGCGACAAGCCGGTGGTGGCGGTGATTTACACGCACGGCCACGCCGACCACTTCGGCGGTGTGCGCGGCGTGATCAGCGACGACGACGTCAAGGCCGGCAAGGTGCGCGTGATCGCGCCGGAAGGCTTTATGGAATCGGCGGTGGCCGAGAACGTCCTGGCCGGTAACGCCATGACCCGCCGCGCGCAGTTCCAGTTCGGCACCGCGCTGCCATGGAGCGAGCGGGGCGCGGTCGGCTCGGGCCTGGGCAAGGCGGTGTCGGTGGGCGATATCGGCTTGATCGCGCCGACCGAAACCATCGCCAGCACCGGCCAGGAACTCAACGTGGACGGCGTGCGCATCGTGTTCCAGATGGCCAACGGCTCCGAGGCGCCGGCCGAATTCACCTTCTACTTTCCCGACCTGAAGGCGCTGTGCCTGTCGGAAGTGGCGACCCAGAACATGCACAACATCTACACGCTGCGCGGCGCCAAGATGCGCGACGCGCTGGGCTGGAGCAAATACATCAACCAGATGCTGGACCTGTTCCCCGACGCCGAGGTGGCGTTCCGCAGCCATCACTGGCCGACCTGGGGCAAGGAGCAGATCCGCCAGGCGCTGGCCAACCAGCGCGACAGCTACCGCTTCATTAACGACGAAGCGCTGCACCTGGCCAACGCAGGCGTGACACCGGCCGACCTGGGCAACCAGAGCTTCTTCCCGGCCGGCCTGAAGGATGATTTCTCGACGCATGGCTACTACGGCACCTTGAGCCACAACCTGCGTGCGGTCTACGATTTCTACCTGGGCTGGTATGACGGCAATCCGGCCACCTTGAATCCGCTGCCGCGCGTGGAGACGGCGCGTCGCTACGTGGCGGCGATGGGCGGCGCCCGCGCGGTGCTGGCCAAGGCGCAGCAGGCCTACGACGGCGGCGACTACCGCTGGGTGGTGGAGATGCTCAACCATCTGGTGTTCGCCGAGCCGGCCAACGCCGCCGCGCGCGCGCTGCAGGCCAACGCGCTGGAGCAGCTCGGCTATCAGTCCGAGTCCGGCGTCTGGCGCAATGAATATCTGACGGCGGCGCAGGAGCTGCGCACGGGACCGCAAAAAAGCCGCGTGTCGACGCAGGGGCCGGACCTGGTCAAAGCCATGTCGCTGGAGATGATCTTCGACTTTCTCTCGGTGCGCCTGGATCACCAGAAGGTGGACGGCCAGAAGCTGGGCGTCAACCTGGCCTTCACCGACAACGGCGATCACTACGCGCTGGAGCTGTCGAACTCGGTGTTGAACAACACCCGGGGCCGCGTGCTGGCCCATGCCGACGTCACGCTGCACCTGTCGCATGCGGCGCTGTACAAGATGCTGCTGGCGAAGGTGCCGCTGGGCCAGCTGGTGCAGGCGGGCGAGGCCAGCATCGAGGGCGATCCGCGCAAGCTGGCCATCCTGTTCGGCAACCTGACGGAATTCGACCCGTTGTTCAAGATCGTCACGCCGTAAGCGCCGCAGCCGGAACACGGCCCGCATCCGGCCGTTCACTTTTTGTATGGGAAAGTCCCGATGGATAGGCAATCTGACGGCGTAGCCGTCGGCGTCGCGCTCGGCGCGATACATGCGCGTTTGCACGGCGCCTACCAGCGCGACCGGCATCCCGCCCGCGCGCAGCGCCACGCCTGGCTAGAGCGTGTGGTGCGCCTGACCGAGCAGCATGGCGAAGCGCTGGTGGCGGCCATCTGCGCCGACTTCGGCCACCGCTCGGCGCATGAAACACGGCTGGCCGACCTGGGGCTGATCGTCAGTGCCGCGCGCCACGCGCAGCGTCACCTGAAAAGCTGGATGCAGCCGCGCCGCATGGCCACCGCGCTGCAGTTTCTACCGGCGCGCAACCGCTTGTTGTCGCAGCCGCTGGGCGTGGTGGGTATCATCGCGCCGTGGAATTATCCGCACCAACTGGCGTTCGGTCCGGCCATCGCGGCGCTGGCGGCGGGCAACCGCGTGATGCTCAAGCCGTCCGAGTTCACGCCGCGCTATGCCACCCTGCTCGAACAACTGGTGCCGCTGTATTTTTCGGCCGACGAAATGGCCGTGGTCACCGGCGACAGCAGCGTCGCGCGGGCGTTTTCGGAGCTGCCGTTCGACCACCTGGTCTTCACCGGTTCGACCGCGACCGGGCGTCATGTGGCGCAGGCCGCGGCGCGCAACCTGACGCCGGTGACGCTGGAGTTGGGCGGCAAATCGCCGGCCATCATCGACGCCAGTGCCGACTTGCACGCGGCCGCGGCCAGTCTGGTCTTCGGCAAGCTGCTGAACGCCGGTCAGACCTGCGTCGCCCCCGACTACTTGCTGGTGCCGGCGGCACAGCGCGACGCCATGGTGGCCGCCCTGTCGGCCGCCGCACAGCGTATGTATCCGACGCTGGCCGACAATCCCGACTACACGGCCATCGTCAACCGGCGCCATTTCGACCGGCTACAGGGGCTGCTCGACGACGCCGCTGAACAAGGCGCGCAGTTGCTGACGATGGGCAGTCACGGCGCCGCTGAGCTGGCCCGCGCGGCCGACTGCGGCAAGCTGGCGCCAACGCTGGTGCTCGATCCATCGCCGTCCATGCGCATCATGCGCGAAGAGATCTTCGGTCCTTTGCTACCAGTGGTGACCTACAGCGGCGATGTGCAGGAGGCGATAGCCTATGTGAACCGTGACGAACGCCCCTTGGCCCTGTATTGGTACGGAAGCCATGCCGCCAGCCGCGAGCAGGTGTTGCGCCAGACCGTGTCGGGCGGCGTCACCATCAACGATTGCATCTGGCATTTGTGCCAGGAGTCGCAACCGTTCGGCGGTGCCGGCGCCAGCGGCATGGGCGCCTACCACGGCGTCTGGGGCTACCGTGCCTTTAGCCAGGAAAAGCCGGTGTTCTACCAGTCCCGCCTGAACGGCGTGCGTCTGCTGTATCCACCGTATGGCAAAGTATTCGATGGCATGTTACGTTTCCTGAGTATCATTGCCTGATGTGATGGGGCCTTGTAGCGATTTGTAAAGATCATCCGGTTCCGATTGACTTCGCAAATGATAATCATTATCATTTATGCGTTTCGCCTGTATTCCGTCGATATTCCGCCTGTTTACGGCGGCGCCGGCAGGATAC
>Ga0209847_1000256_pt1 | contig 22785 bp, 22 predicted proteins | sample OrgsoiDNA_201060_FD_185808 | JGI IMG/M metagenome (GOLD analysis project Ga0209847, IMG submission 185808) | Permafrost soil microbial communities from the Arctic, to analyse light accelerated degradation of dissolved organic matter (DOM) -... | ecosystem: Environmental > Terrestrial > Soil >... | reverse complement strand
ATTCAGATCCTTGCCGTGGAGACGCTCAAGGACATTGCCGATCCGGGAGCCGTGAGTTCGCTTACGACGCTCGCTGGTTCAACAAATTCAGCCGTGGCACGGAGGGCCAAGGCCGCCTTGAGCGCGCCAAAACATTGACATGCCACGGCGATTCGTGAACGAGCTCCAATCGCTCTATAGCAACGGCGCCACACCAAACCTGCTTGTAGGTGTTGCGTTTGTGGAGAGCAGCTGTCGACAGTTTACGAATATCCAAAACCCGACACTCAATATCATGGGGTATGGGCCGCTTGAGTCGATGAGCGGAAATTTCGTGGGCATGATGCAGGTACCGCCGAGCCAGAGCACGCTGTTCGATTGGATTAGTAACGCCACGAGCGGAAGGAGCATCTTCGGTACGAAACTATCGGATGCTGCAAATTACAGCGCCCAGCAGACCGCCGCGCACCCTACGTTGCCAGCGTTGACGGCGACACAACAGGAAGATGAGGCACTGTGGCAGTACGCTGGATTCGGAAGCTCTGGACATTACTACCTCCCGGATGCGACCTTTACAGGATGGATGACTACAACAGCGAATCCAAGCGGCGTGGCTTATGCACAGAGTGTCCGCAACCACGCGGGGACCGGTTGTGCCTACTAGGATAAACTGTTGTGCTTCGGATAAATTATAGAGGAGGAACCTATGCGGTATATCTGTGTCCTATGTTTGCTCGCGTCCTGGCCGACATGCGGCCAGACGATGGCGTCGTTTGAATGGCCGGGAGATCTCAACGCGATACCCACCGCAAATGCCACCGCTATCGGCACAATCCAAACCCTGGTCAACGGCGCGCTGGCGCCTGCGGGAATCATAGCGCGTGTTGGGGCCTTTCGCTTCGCCCCGCTTGAGACCGTCAAGCGCGTTGATTTAATCGCTTCTATCGACACTAGTGGGCGCGAAATGTTCAATGCGCTGGTCGCCGTCTGGCCAGCTTCAGGAAGTTATCGTTACGCAATCCTGCCGTCGGATGCACATGGGGTGCTGGCGAGAGATGTCGTTGACCTTGATGGTGCGGGAGTGCACAAGATTGTGGCAGGTACATTTCCAGGAGGGTATCAAGGGGTAGATACGATCCCAATTCCATGGTACGGTGTGTACACACTCAAGCAAGGGAAATGGATTGAGGTTAGCGACCGATATCCGGAGTTGTATCAGGCGGAGCTAGTTCCCAGATTATCTCTTCTCGTTCACGTAGCAGAAGCAGGGTTCGCCGGAGATAAAGCAGCCCTTGAATTATACAGGGACTGCGGTCTGTTCATCCGATTCAAGTACGAGCGAATGGGTTATGCACAATACCGGTGCGGGGCTCGAGAGAGCTCTTAGCTGGGCGGATTCTTCCGCTCCTTCTATACAGGTACTAGCCGTCAAGACCCTTGGCGAGATTACCGATCCCCGGTCGATCTCAGCGTTGCGGAGGCTGGCTGGAAGCCAGGATGTCCGTGTGCGCATCTTCGCGGAGGCTGCATTGGTCCATATTGGAGCTGCTGTTGATAGGCAGTAATGACAGTAATATAATATGAGTGGGTTTGAGCAGTGAGCGTTGAACGTTCCGCTGCCGTGGAAAGATCGAAGCCAAATAGCCACACTTAGGCGGCGCTAATTCGTGGATACTCGCTCACCGCCGCGCCCGCCTCGATTCGCTGTATTAACGCCAAGGCGTCGCGAGCCAGCCCCGCCGTATCCACGCCCTCATACGCGGGGAGATACGCTTCGAGTTTGCGCAGAGCCTTGCGCAGTTGGCGAACCGCGCCCGCGGGGTTGCCGCGCCGGCAGTGATACGAACCTACGGCCACGTGAATCAGCGCCTGCAGGAACAAACGGCGCGGGCCGCGTTCCGGAGTCCAGGACTCTTCCAGCACTTCGTGGCACTCGAAAAACTCGCCATTATTGAATAGCTGGATTCCACGGTGCAGCAGCGGGTCCATGAACTGACTTGCGGAACTCAGCGGCCCTTCACCAATTCGGGAAAACGTTTCTTGAGCTGCGACAGTTTCGGCAAGTCGTTATAGATGACGTAAGCGTTATCGGGATTCCGCTGAATGAAATTCTGGTGATACTCTTCGGCCGGGTAGAACGCGGGAAGCGCCGCCACTTTGGTCACGATCGGGGACCGGAAAACCTTAGCCTCGGTCAACTGCTGAATATAGGCCTCCGCCACGCGCTTCTGCTCTTCCGATTGGTAGAAGATCGCCGACCGGTATTGCGTGCCTTCGTCCGGCCCCTGCCGGTTCAGCTCCGTGGGATCGTGCGCCACGGAGAAATACACCTGCAGCAGTTTGCCGTAGGAAATCTGCGAGGGATCGTAAGTGATTTGCACCGACTCCGCATGTCCCGTGCGGCCGGTGCCGACCATCTCGTAATGCGCGGTGTTAGGCGAGCCACCGGCATAGCCGGACACAACGTCCTTGACGCCCTTCAGGTGCTCGAAGACGGCTTCCACTCCCCAGAAACATCCGCCGGCCAGAACCGCGACGGCCTGCTGGCGGCCCCCATCGGCCGGTATGTCGACTGCGGGCGGCGGAATTACGGCCGCGCTCGAAACGCAGGCCGCCATCGCAAGAGCGAGGTAACACGGTCGGAGGGTCATGTCTCATGATAATGCTAACGCACCGTAAAGCACGCTGTCATCCCCCAGGGCCGCGGGCGCCACGTCAATCCGCGCGGCCGACCACGAAGTAATCTGCCTTCGCAATTCCTCGCGCAGCGGCACGAACAGCCGGTCGCCGGCTTTGGCGATACCGCCGCCGATCACCACCCGCTGCGGATTGAGCAGCATGATGGCCGCCTTCAGACCCAATGCCAGGTCCACTACATAGCCCTTGACGAACCCGGCATCCTGCATCAACTCCTTCGCCGGTTTGCCATAATCGCGCTCCAGCCACAGCCCGCCGCACAGGCGCTCATAGCAACCGCGCGCGCCGCACAGGCACTCGGGGCCCCCAGGCCGGATGGTGATGTGACCGATCTCCCCGGCATACGAATCCGCGCCGCGCCGCACGCGGCCCTCTTCGTAAACGCCGCCGCCAATGCCCGTGGAAAGCGTCATATAGAAAAGCGGTGAGCAGCCTTTCCCCGCCCCGAATTGAGCCTCGCCCACGGCTCCCGCATTGGCGTCGTTATCGATCACCGCCGGCGCTCCTGTCAGTTCGCCCACGAAGCCGCACAAATCGAAACCTTGCCAACCGCCTGCATGGGTGGAGAGCACTACGCGTTGCGACGCGAAGTTCACCGGTCCGCCGAACCCGATGCCGCAGCGTTCGAACCGGTATTCCCGCACCCATTGGCGCAACGTTGCGCCGATCTGCGCCAGCATCCAGTCCCTGCCTCCCTTGACATCGGTTGCGTGCGACTCGCGCCGCACCAGACGCTCGCCGTCGAACACCGCCAGCGTGAATTTTGTGCCGCCGATATCGATTGCAAGCACCATCTTCAACTCACCGGATCTTATGGTACGTTAGTCCTATAGGCCTGGGAGTATGTCCTTTGCGACCATCCGTGCTGAAGGCGTCACACAATCTCGGTCTTATTATTGCACTCGGAATCGTGATCGTTGTTGGAGCCATCTCCTACCTTGACGACCAGGCCTACAAGAACAACGCTGCCGCAGCCAGGCAATCCCGGTCCATCGTGGAGCAAACCCATGAGCTTCTTTCGCAACTGAAAGATGCGGAGACCGGGCAGCGCGGATTCCTTCTTACCGGCGACCCGTACTACCTGGAACCTTACGTCACGGCGCTTCCCCGCATCCGGCACGTCCTGAGCGAACTCAGGCGGCCCGGCCTTGCGTTTGCCGATCCCGCGAGCGCCGCCAGCCTGGCGCCCCTCACCGCGGAAAAACTCGATGAACTGGCGGACACGATAGAAGCCCGCCGCCAGGGCCGGGGCGAGGAAGCCGTTGCCATGCTGCACACCAATCGCGGGAGACTGACCATGGACCAGATCCGAGCCGCGGCCGCGCGAGTCATCGGCACGGAGACGCTCGAATTCTCCAGGCAGTCAGCCGCCGCCGGGACCCATGCCAACCGGACCCGCGTCATCATCCTGCTGGGCACCATCGTGCTCGCCCTGCTGCTGCTGGCTTCGAGCGTGCACGTAAACGGGCTGATCGGGACCCGCGACCGGCTGATCGTCGACCTGGGTCTGGCGCACGATCAGGAAGCCCGTGCCAAAGCAACTTTCGAGACCACCTTGCAGTGCATCGGGGATGCAGTCATCGCCACCGATGCCGCCGGAGAGATCCAGTTCATGAACGCCGTCGCGGAAGCACTTACCGGCTGGACGTCGGCCGAGTGCGCCGGCCACCCGCTGCCGGATGTGTTTCGCATTATCGACGAATCCACCCGCGAGCCGGTTGAGAGTCCCGCGGACAGAGTGCTCCGCGATGGTGTGCCGGCCGGCCTGGCAAGCAACACCATCCTGGTAGCCAAGGACGGCCGCGAGATTCCCATCGACGATAGCGGCGCGCCGATCCACGGCGAGGCGCTTCGGGCGAAGGGCGCGGCGACCGGCGTGGTACTGGTTTTCCGCGACGATACCCAACGCCGCCATGCGCAGCGCGAACTGGAAGAATCCGAGCGCCGGTACCGCCTCTTGTTCGACGTCAACCCGGAAGCCATGTGGGTGTATAACACGAAGACCCTGGCATTCCTCATGGTGAACGACGCAGCCATCGAACGCTACGGCTACTCGCGGGAAGAGTTTCTCGGCATGACGACAGCCGACATTCGCCCGCCGGAGGATGTCGCCGCGCTGGAAGCGGACATGCTCAAACCCAAGTATTCCCATATCGACGGGCAATGGCGCCACAGAAAAAAGGACGGCAAGATCATCTATGTCGAGGTTACGGCCCACGCCATCACGCTGGGCGCGGACCGCGGCTGCCTCATCCTGGCGAAGGATGTCACGGAGCGGCGGCGCCTGGAGGAACAATTGCGGCAATCGCAAAAGCTGGAAGCAGTCGGCCACCTGGCCGGCGGGATTGCCCACGACTTCAACAACCTGCTGACGGTGATCGAAGGCTACGCCGAAATGATTCACGCCGACCAGGCGGAAAACGATCCGCACCTTGAGTCCATTCAGGAAATCGTCGTCGCCTCGCAACGCGCCGCCTCTCTCACCCAGCAACTGCTGGCCTTCAGCCGGCGCCAGGTTCTGCGCCCGCGGCGCATCAATCTCAACACCAGCATCTCTCAGACGCGGAACATGCTCACCCGCCTGCTGGGCGAAGACATTCAGATCGTCACAGGGCTCGACTCCGGCCTGAATGACATATCCGCCGACCCGGGGCAGATCGACCAGATCATTTTGAACCTCTGCGTCAATGCGCGCGATTCCATGGAACTGGGCGGCACGCTCACCATCGAAACAGCCAACGTCGACATTACCGGCGAAGACTCGGCCCGCCACATCGGCATCGTGCCCGGCGGCTATGTGCGGCTCTGCATCACCGACACGGGCCACGGCATGGACGAGGAGACCAGGCTCCAAATCTTCGAGCCGTTCTTCACCACGAAAGAACTCGGGCGCGGCACGGGCCTGGGGCTCTCCACGGTCTACGGCATCGTCAAACAGAGCGGAGGGAGTATCTCGGCATACAGCGAGCCCGATAAGGGAACCACGTTCACCATTTATCTGCCATCCGCTTCCGGCCCGGATCTCGCGGTTCCCGAAACCATCGCTCCCATACCGGCGCGCCAGGCGACCGAAACCGTGTTAGTGGTGGAGGACGACGACACCGTGCGCAAGCTGGTGACCACCATGCTCGGCAATGCTGGCTACACGGTGCTAAGCCCCGCCACGCCCGATGAAGCCTTGGGCATTTGCGCCGACCGCGAAATCCGCATCGACGTGCTGCTCACGGATCTGGTGCTGCCGCACACGGACGGCACGGCCGTGGCGCGCCAGGCCACCGCGCACCGCCCGGACCTGAAGGTGCTCTTCATGTCGGGATATACCGAACACGCCGTCCTGCGCCGCCAGACATTCGACCACAACACTCCGTTTCTGCAAAAGCCTTTCACGCAATCCATGCTGGCGGCCAAGGTCCGCGAGATCCTGGAATCGGAGACTCGCCCGCAAGCGGGCTAAGGTTTCCCGCCAGGCACGCGCTCGCGATACCGATCCCAGTCTTTCAACAACTCAGCCACCACCGTATTTCCCACGCGCCAGGCCGCTTCCAGGGCCGGCAGGTACCCGGTGTATTTCCCGATCTTGTTTTGCGCCAGGCTTTCCGCCGCGGTCATGCCGGGCCTTTGTTGATCGAAATCGCTGGCCGTCCGCAGAACCAGTACGCGGTTCAAGTCAACGCGGCCGGCCTTCGCCAGAAAGGTCAACGACTGCAGGGTGCCGGTGTCCTCCATCGCCGTGGTCACATAGTTGGCCTGGCCATCGGTGTGGTAGGCCACCCAATCGTTGGCCCATTGGCTGAGCAGCTTTCCGTGCCAGAAGGTCGACCCCGAAAGCGTGTCGCCCTTCAGCACGAACGGAGGCCGCTGGGCGTTGGCGGATGGAAACTGCCGGCGCTCCCGTTGCATCGGTTCGCTATCCACCAGCGCCACGTTGCGCGTCAGGTTAAACGCCCAGTCGGTCAGCCCGGCGTTCAAATGGTAGGTCATGCCATCCACCTCAAGCCGGGGCTTTTCGTAGGGCACCGACTTGCGCAGCGGCACGTATCCCGTCTTCCAATCCGCGGGAATCTCGCGGGCGTCGATCTCATGGCCCAGGTCGCCCTCCACCACCCATTCCGCCCACGCGGCCGAACCGAGGGAGCCGTCCGCTGGATCGATACCGGCAATTCCGGCCACCAGCCAATACGCTTTCCGTAAGTCAAACCGCGGGTCCAGGCCCAGCGCCATGATGCTGGCCGCGGCCTTCGCGGTACCCACTCCCGTCAGAATCCCGAGCACTCCTTCGCGGTTCATGCGCAGGTCATGGTAGCCCTGCGGAAACGAAATCACGCGATCGAGTTTGTTGCGCTCCACCCAAAACTGAAACTCGCCGGGCTCATCCCCCGTATCCGCGCCGCGCTCGAACATGGTCACCACCACCACTTTCACGGGTATGGCGCGGCCGGCAGCCGTGGCGCAGCATGCCGCCAGGGTCATCATCAAGAGAAATTGCGGCAGACGCATTTGGGTATGTCTACACTTTCTCCGGGACCACAAACGGCTTGCGGTACTCACGGCGAAACATCTTGTTGGCTTCGGCATCGCCCGTGACGCTATAGGTGGCGCCATCGAAATGCAGCGACCTGCCGAGCCTGTAGGAGATATTCGCCAGGTGCACCAGCGTAGTCGAAATGGCGCCTTCTTCGATGGGCGCGTTCAGGTCCTCGTACTTGCGCGTGCGCAGGGCCGCGATGAAATTGGCCCAGTTGTTCCCGATATCCTGCCCGGCGGGGCCAGGCTGCTGCTCCTTCCCCAGGAAACTTTCATAGCGGCCGTGGTCTTCGTCCCAGAGCGCGAGATAGCCCTTGGACCCGTAGAACACCGCGCCTACCGTGGCCGGCGACTTACCTCCCTCGCCGATCCCGGACTCATGGTTGCTGATCCAGTGCCGCACCTCAGCGACCATCATCTTCTTCTTGCCGGCATCGTCGAATTCGAACGTCGCCGTCAGGGTGTTGGGCGTCTCCTGGTCGTCGTCAAACATGAAGTGGCCGCCGGTGGCGCTGACCTTGGACGGGTACTTCACGCCCAGACCCCATCGCGCCACGTCCACCTGATGAATTCCCTGGTTGCCCAGGTCGCCGTTGCCGTAATCCCAAAACCAATGCCAGTTATAGTGGAAGCGGTTTTGCGTGAACGGATGCTGGGGCGCCGGACCCTGCCACAGGTCATAGTGCACGCCCGCCGGCACCGGCTCTTCCGGTTTGCGGCCGATGGTATCGCGCCACTTGAAGGTCAGGCTGCGCGCCATGTAGACGTCGCCGATCAGTCCTTCGCGGATATGCTTAACCGCCTCGCGCGCGATGCTCGACCGGCTGTTGGTGCCGTGCTGCACCAGCCGGTCATACTTGTGGGCCGCCGCCACAATCTGCCGGGCCTCGAACATGTCGTGCGAACAAGGCTTCTCCACGTAGACGTCTTTGCCCGCCTGGCAGGCCCACACCGTTTGCAGGGTGTGGTTGTGATTGGGAGTCGCAATCGAGACCGCGTCGATGGTTTTGTCTTCCAGCAGTTTGCGAAAGTCGGTGTACGCCGCGGGCCGCTTCTTGCCGGCCTTTTCCAGCTCGCCGATGCGCGCATTCAACACGGACTCATCGATATCGCAGATGGCCGCGATCTCGACGTTCTGCATTTCGCTGTAGTGCCGGATATGCGTGCGGCCCTGTCCGTGGACGCCTACGCAGGCCACGCGCACGGTGTCGTTGGGGCTCGCCATGGCGCGCGAGCCGACGGCCGCACCGGCGGTCGCCAGAGAACCCATCAGAAAATGTCTTCGTTCCATAAGCGCCTCCTGCTCCTTCTATCAGGATAATGCCCGTGTCAATCGCCGCGAAAGGCTAATCAGCGCGCGGTCTTGAAGGCGATCAGAGTCTTCACTGCCAGCCCGCCGAGGAAGATCCATACGGCGATCCGCATCTTGCCATCGAGCGTGAATGCCGCCAGCAACGCTAGAACGGCATACGTGCCCATGGCCCACAGAAACCGCGTGAACATGAATATTTAATTCTTGCACGATGTTCGGGAGACTATTGCCGCCAAGGTTATTCATGGTGTTTCACCAATGGGGGAGGCACCGACTGGCGCGGATGCGTCGATACCCGAGACGTGGTCTTCGGGAGTGGGGAACAGTGGCGGAACCTCCGGCGTCGAGTGCATACGGGAGGCTTGCGGAACGAACCCAGTTGGGGAGGTAAGGGATTCAATGTGAGCGCGTTGCGAGGCGGGTTGCGGGGCGGGCGGCTGGGGCTGAGCGGCCTGGAGACGCTGCAATTCCTTGATGGACTGGAGCCGCAAGCGGCGGGTGTCATTGATGCGGCGCTGGAGGCGGGACTGGGTGCTGGAACTTTGGTGGAAGGACTTGCCGGCGGGGGCGTTGGGGCAGGGGTAATTGGTGTCCTCCATTATGTAGATCAGGATCTGGGCATCGACCCTGGCGAGGCGAGTGAGAAGCCAGGTGTCGCGGACAATGTCGTCGACCAGGAGGCATTCGATATCGGTTTGGGGCTGGCAACCCTGGTAGAGCCGTTCGGTGAGTACGGCGAGAGCGGCGGCATCCTCGCCGGGGATAACGGAAGACTGGGCGTCGATTCCGGTTTTTAGAGCATTCATGCTGGAAATGGCCTTGCCCTCGACAGTGCGTGGGCCCGTGGAGCATTGCGCGTTGCGCGGTTAGCGTCAATCTGACTTTGTGTAAGCATAAAAAGAATGGGGCAGCGGAAAAGCCCGATTGGCGATTCCGACTGCCCCACTTACAGAGTAACTGCAGGAAGGGCGGGGCTTTTGGGGGAACGGCTGTAAAGTGTTGAGGCGATTCAGACGATTTGTAAGAAAAGTTGGTGATCGGTACGCAGCCAACACTATAAAGGACAGATTATCTTAGGGAAGCGAGGTCTCTGTTTACTCTCAGCGTGGGTTGCGATTCGGCCAATCCGGGGGAATGCGGAGAGTAATCGGCCGGCGCGAAGTGGGACGTTGCGCCTGTCCCGAGGTTCCCCGCGGCGAACCTACTTCGGGTCTGGGCCGCTGCTTTCTCGCTCGACGGGGGGACGATTCCCTTGATTCGCATGTACGTGGCCATATTCCCGTAGTGTTCGTAGTCATGCGCGCTGTTGGCTGCGAGAACGGGTAGTGTCCTGTAGTGCGTTGCCGACCCCGATGAATAATATCCAGTCTGTGTTTTCAGTTGGTTAGGTAATGCCACGTGAAAAGTGGCGGCGTTGTCAAGCGAATAAAACAAGGGGTCGTGTCCTAATTTGCCTTCTGTTCGCCTTTTCCCTGATAGGCACGGCGGGCTGGCTAGTGGGCTGGAATTCCCTAGTTCGCCTTCTGGTTAAAAATACAATAGCGAAGATGCCCGTCGATGTTCACGGGTCCGCCTTCGCTGTTAATGAAACAGAAGCGGGTTTGATGTTGGTTCCCAGATTGGTCGCCGTAGGTGATACATCCGACAACCAAGATGCTCCTGAGGATTCCATCGGTCAAGGATGCTTTTACTTGCCGATTCTCAATAAAGGAGTGTCCTGGAAAGATTAAGGGTCCCAAGTCCTGTTTAGTATTGGCAAACGCCGTGGCAAAAATGCAGGTGCGGTCCGCTTGCCGATTAAACTCCGCCAATTGTTCGGATCTGCCGTTAACAATAACAATAAGGGTGGGAAATATGGCTTCGGAAGCCCACATTCCAACATTGAAGGCTGGCTGCGCTCCAACGTTCTTGATCGGAAGTTGAATAATAAGATTGGCGGAATCGCCTGCTATATCAATTCTTTTCACAACCGCTTCGCCATCTATTTCCATCCATGGGCGCGGGGCTGCTTGACCGGCGATAGCATTAGATCGCTTTGCTTCCATCGCGAGATTATTAGTGGCTCTCGCCTGAGCGGTAGCTTGTCGGATAAGATCGTCCGTTTTCGTAACGGACTCAGCAAACTTGTCCGCCAACGTTTTGATCGCATCCGCTTGCTTACCAGCGCAATCGCGAGGGCCTTTGTATCAACTCCCCCTTCGTGCATCTCCTTAAGTTGAAGTTTCAATACAATGAGGGTTCCACCGGTAATAAGGGCGAGGATGAAAGTACAAACAGCCATCCATTTTGTAGCGGTTGCCGTGATCCGCGCCGACTTGTCGGAGGGCGTCTCCTCTTTCTGATTGGCTGCGCGCTCACGCATCTTGCGTTTTATATAGCTGATGCCCCATATGGAACGCATAACGCTTGCCTCCAGATGCCTTTACTTTAGCGTTGGCACCGTCGCCGCCCTCTGTATCTGCCAAGGGGCTAACCTCATTTTCAGATTATTGTAGCACAAAAAGTATTGACTCCAACAACGTTTATGTATTACAATAAGTACATGGCCAACAACCTCCAAACCGAAACGCACATCCAGATCATCGGTTCTCTTTGCGACGGCTCTAGTATCCGCTCCATCGAACGTATGACGGGCGTTCACCGCGATACGATCATGCGGCTTGGCGTGAAGGTCGGGACGGGCTGCACGGCCTTGATGAATGCGATGATGCGCGACCTGTCCTGCACCCGTTTGGAGATGGACGAGATTTGGGGCTTCATCGGCAAACAAGAGAAGCACGTCCGCGAGAGCGATGATTCCCGTCTGGGCGATATCTGGACGTTCTGCGCCGTCGATGCCGATACAAAGCTCGTTTCTGCCTTCAAGGTAGGAAAGCGCGATAGCGCCACGGCGGACGCCTTCGTAGCGGACGTATCTGCCCGCATGAGGAACCGGGTTCAGATTTCCACGGACGGTCTGAAGGCTTACGTAGACGCCGTAGAAAAGGCTTTCGGCGCTAACGTTGACTATGCCCAGATCATCAAGACCTACGGGCATGAAGAAGTCAGCAACAATCGCCGGTACAGCGCTCCTGAGTTCGTCTCGTCCGAAAAGCGGGTTCTCATGGGCAACCCCGATGTTGACCTGATCTCTACCAGCTACGTTGAACGCCTGAACGCTACGACGCGCCTTCACATGCGCCGATTGACCCGCCTAACCTTGGCCTTCAGCAAGAAGTTTGAAAACTTTGAAGCGGCGGTCGGACTTCACTTCGCTTACTACAATTTCGTCAAGCGTCACAATACGCTTCGCTGCACTCCTGCGATGGCTGCTGGTGTAACTCCCGGCTTTTGGAATGTCGCCGATCTTGTGGAGGCGACGGCATGACGCATATTCAGGAACTACGCGACGTAATTCACCGATTGCATGGAGGGCAGGCCAGCCACTTAGAGAGCGTGCCCGTGCGGGAATCGTTTCAAGGGCAGACGGTGTGGGATGGGATCGTCGAGGTATTCCATATCAAAGGGCACCCAAAGACCGACAAGGTTTACGCATGGATGCATGATACTGACGATCCGCAGAAGCGTCACGTTACCGTGCTTCACATACCGCCTGTAATCTCGCCACGGACGGCTGTACAGGCCGCAATCGTGCAGGAGCATAAAGACCGTGCCAAAACCAACTAAGCCAAAGATGGGCCGCCCCAAACTCCCCAAGGGCGATGCCAAGGGCCGGATCGTGCCGGTGCGGTTCAACGCCCACGATCTGAAGCGGATCGAATCAGCAGCTAGGGCAAATCAGACAACCGTATCGGAATGGATTCGCGGCACGGTCAGCGCCGCTATGGAGGTGCAGTAGGGAAAATGTGGTTCAAATTAGGACACTACCAAACAAGGAGTAAACCTCATGAAAGAGAAGTCCTATATCGCTATTGCACTGTGCCTTCGAAGTCTTTTAAGAGCCGCTGAAGAATCTCGTCTTCAGTGGTTCCCACGCGCTCAAGGCTCTGCCGACGCGGAAGCCAAAATGCCTTCGCCCGAGCCATCGCGGAAGCCTTAAGTTCTGGAGTGAGGACGCCCGCGTCCTCAAGCGCAAGTCTCATGGCAGTGGTCATCTCAAGAGCCGAAATAATCAGTTCCATGAGAGATTTGACTATTGGTGTCAGATCATGGGTAACGGTGATCTGCTCTTTATTTTCGTCAGAGGACATCGGTTATGCCTTTTCTGTGTCTACTCGATCCGGTCTTTGGCCTTGGCCGCAGCGGTCGTCTGCCATTGCATATGTCGAGCTTGCCGCCATATGCGACGTCCGGCATACAGGCTCGCGAGCAATTATCTCAAGGGCATTTCGATCCGACAGGAATATCTCGAAACGGCTATCGAGTGGCGCTCGGATGGGAAGATCGAAGAGTACATGTCGGAGCACCAGCACGACGCAAACGCGACGCGTCTGTGGCAATACTTTCAGAAGGGCATCGGGTGGGTGAAAGCGACGTTTCCGGAGTACCGGCGAGAGATGAAGGGAGTGGATTGGGGAGCTCTCTACAGTCAGTTCAAGGACAACGAGTTAGATACGGACAAGTTGGAGAAGCAGGTCGCCAAGCTGATGAGGGACGAAGATGTGGGGAGCAAACCGGGGATTTACTCGTACGTCCTGGAGGGAGACGAAAGACGCCTGAACATCCGCGCGTTCTCCGACAATATGAAGCGGGAAGCGTACGAGAGGCAGAAGGGAGTTTGCGTGAAGTGCAAGACGAAGTTTCAATTGAGCGAGATGGAAGGCGATCACATTAAGCCTTGGCGCGAAGGCGGGAAAACGAACGCGTCGAACTGCCAAATGTTGTGTAAGGACGACAATCGAAGAAAATCCGGGAAATGAATTCTAATTGAGTAATTCTCAAGCCTACTGGCGCCGCGGCCCTCGCCCTTCCGCCCTTCGGTGGAAGGTTCTGCGGGAAGCGCGGGCCGTCGCCAAGAGAGAACGGCTGAAGGCCGCCGCATAAGCCAAGAGTTCCGCCAGCGTCCAAATGTGGTCCGTCAGGTTGGCCTCCATCGCAGGCGCACCCCCGCGCGATTTTCTCAGGGATGATCGAAAGACCGGCCCACGGGATATGAAGGGCGTATCCCGTAGGTCCCCCTGAGTCAAGCCCGGTATCGCGCCGGGCAGTGACGCCGGCTGCGATGCCGGGTCCTATTATTGGATAAGGAGGATTTCGATGACTCAAACACCAGGTAAGACAATGAAGGCTGTGGCGATTGATCGGTTTGGTGGAGTTGAAACGTTAGAAACTCAGGAGCTTCCCATCCCGGCCGTTGGCGCCGACGAAGTGTTGGTTCATGTGGAAGCCGCTGGCGTCGGCGTTTGGGATCCCTTTGAACGGGAAGGCGGATTTGCGAAAGAGTTCAATATCAAGCCCGTGTTTCCACTTGTATTGGGATCCGATGGCGCCGGCACTGTTGAAGCCGTGGGACCCCAAGTGAAGCGGTTTAAAAAAGGGGACCGCGTTTACGGAATTTCCTTTCTGAATCCGAAGGGCGGATTTTATGCGCAGTATGCTGTTGTGAAAGAAACCAGTTTAGCGCTCATCCCGGAAAAACTCACCATGCCACAAGCCGCTGCCATGGCCGTTGATGCTGTCACGGCTCTTGCAGGTCTTGATACAACGCTGGGCTTAAAAAATGGGGAGTCCCTATTGATCTTTGGCGCCAGCGGCGGCATTGGTCACTTGGCCGTGCAATTCGCCAAACGCATGGGCGCGCGCGTATTGGCCGTGGCCTCGGGCGATGATGGTGTTGCCTTTGTGCGCGGTCTTGGCGCGGACAAGGTTGTGGATGGATATAAGGAAGACGTGCTCGCTGCCGCGCGCCAGTTCGCACCCAACGGTCTTGATGCCGTGCTCCTCACGACGGGTGGTGAAGCAGCTGAAAAATCTTTAGCCGCTCTACGAACGGGTGGCCGCGGCGCTTATCCCAACGGTGTCCAACCCGTTCCCAAAGAACGTGCTGGCATTAAACTCCAAAACTACGACGGCGAATATAACCCGCCACCTTTAGACAAGGTCAACCGCCTTATCGACGCCGGTCCGTTCGAAGTCAAAGTCGCCCGAACATTCACTCTAGATCAAGCCGTCGACGCTCAACGCGCGCTCAATGATCACTACCTAGGCAAGCTCGCATTGATCACGAAGTAATCGAGAGAAAAATAGAGCGACGCAGGCTTGCGTGCGGCTAGAACGGCATACGTGCCCATGGCCCACAGAAACCGCGTGAACATGAATATTTAATTCTTGCACGATGTTCGGGAGATGAACCGCCTCAGAAGTTCAGTCGATCGATATTGGCCTTGTCGATGATCAGCGGGACGCCCAGAACGATCTCACTGCCGCGCACCTGAATGGTCCCAAGGCGGCCGGCGCGCAGCGAATCGATCCCAGGGCCAATTTGCTTCTGCACCAACATGGATGCGGCATAGACCGTAAGGTAGCCCAGATCCCGCGTGTTCCAGAGCACAATGGACTGGACCACGCCTTCATGGATGTATGGCTTGCAGATGGTGGGCAGCGACAGCCCGATCACGTCCACGTCTTTGCGGCCGGCCTGGCGGACTGCCTCGGCGGAACCGGGGACCGCGGGCGCAGAGATAGCCATCACCAGTTTGACCTTGGGGTAAACCTTGAGAATGGTCTGGGTTTCGGCGAAGGCTTTGTCGCGATCGTCGTCGCTGGGGCGGATGGTCACCAGTTTCAACCCGGCGTGCTTTTCGGCGAGCCTCTTGCGAATGGCATCGATCCACAGGTTTTGATTGGCGGCGCTCAGGGCGCCCGTGATCACTGCGAAGTCGCCTTTTTCGGACAACAGGCGCGCGGCCTCGTCGGTCAAGGTTGTGCCGATGCCTTCAGGTGTCGCCTGATTGACGAAGAAATCGCGCGCGTCTCGGGCGGCATCGGCATCCCAGGTCAGCACGCGAATTCCGTGTTCGCGGGCCTTGCGCAACACCGTTGAGATGCCGGCCTGATTTTCCACGGCCACCGCAATGGCGTCTACCTTGCGCGTGATCCAGCTCTCCACCAGCTCGTTCTGCCTGGCGGCGTCAAGGCTGGTGGGGCCGTCCCAGATCAGTTCGACGCCCAGCTCGCGCGCGGCTTCTTCGGCGCCGGCCCGGCAACTCACGAAGTAGGGATCGCCTTTGGCTTTCGGCATCATGGCGATCACGGGACGATGACCGCCGGCGCCTGTTATGGAAGCCGCGCTAAAACCGCTGGCGGGCTGCAGCGACCGCACCAGCCAGACGTTGGCGCCGGCCACAATCAGAGCGGCGCCGAGAATGGCCGCACAGAGAATTGCAATTTGACTGTTCTTCATGGAAAAGGTCTCGTCGTTATTTGGCGCCGCCCGATGGCCGCGCGCGCGCAGGCGATCGATGCCGATGACGGTCAGCAGCAGCGTGCCGGTTAGTAAGCCCGTGAGTTCCGAAGGCAGCGCGGCCAGGTGCAAGCCGTTCTGCAATATCGAAATCGAAAACAGGCCGAGCAGCGTACCCCACAGCGTACCGCGCCCGCCGAAAACCGAAGTTCCGCCCAGGACCACGGCGGTGATGGCATCCAATTCGTAGCCGGCGCCGGCGTCCGCCCTGGCCTGTCCCAGGTGCGATACATAAATGATGGCAGCCACGCTCGACACGATGCCGGACAACAAATACACCAGCCCTATGCGCTTACCAACGGGAACGCCGGCATAGCGCGCGCCCGACTGCGTGAAGCCGATGACATACCATCCGCGGCCGATGGTGGAACGGTGCAGCAGAACGGCGTAGGCCAGAAAGGCCAGCGCAAACAGCGGAACCTGCGCCGGAATGGCGCCCCGGAAGTAGCCCTGCCCGAGGAACAGGAACGCCTTCGGAAAATCCGAATAGTTGACCGCGCCGCCGGTGATGCCCTCGGCGACTCCGCGAAACAAGGAATAAGAACCGAGCGTGACAATCAGCGGCGGAATCCGAAACCGCGCGATCAACAGGGCGTTCAATCCCCCGCCTGCGCAGCCCACCAGCAGGGCCATCGATGCCGCGGCGGGCAGAGGGAAATGCCAGTCGCGCCAGGCAGCGCCGAAAACTACCGCCGCCAGGCCCAGCATCGATCCCACGGAAAGATCGATGCCGCCGGTCACGATCACCGGCGTCAGCGCAATCGCCAGCAGCCCCAACTCCACGCTGAAGCGGATCACTTCGAAGAAATTTCGGGCGGTGAAGAAGTTCTGGCCAATGGCGGAGAACAGCGCGACCTCGGCCCCGAGCGCCAGCAGCAGAATCCACTCGCCGTTGGGAAACCAGCGCTCGCGCCTGGTCCTATGCCCGGTTTCCTTCATGGCTTCCTACATACCTCGCCGACCGCGCGCGGACCGCGTCAACGGTCACCGCCGCCAGAATAATCACGCCTTGTATGGCCCTCTCCCAATAGGCGCTGACCCCGAGAAACGTCAGCGCCGGGCCGATGATCCCGAGCAGAATCAAACCGAGCAGAGTGCCCAGGATAGTCCCTTTGCCGCCTGTGACGACCGTTCCGCCCACCACCACCGCGGCAATCGCCTTCAACTCCAGACCCATCCCCGCGTTGCTGGGAATCTGGTTGAACCGGACGGAGTTCAGCAGAGCCGCGAAGCCTGTGAGGGTTCCGGCAATGACAAACACGGAGAAGGTCACCAGCGCCGGATGAATGCCCGCGAGCCGGGCGGCATTCCGATTGGACCCTGTGGCATACACCGCCCGGCCAGCCGCCAGATTCCGCAAGCCCCACGCCATGCCCGCCACCAGCAACACGGTGCAAGAGAACGTCACGGCCTGGCTGGCGGATTGCGAGAGACCGAACCATTGGAAATTGGGCGGCAGGTTTTGCACCCATGCGCCCTGAGTCACCCAGCGAAGTCCATCGCGCAACGCCACCATGGCCGCGAGCGTCACCACGATGGATGGGATCCGCACGTAAGCCACCAGTGCGCCGTTGAGCGCGCCAAAGGCCGCGCCCATAGCGCAGGCGGCTACGGCAGCCACAGGCGTTGGCAACCCCAGCTTGGCGAATTCGCCCGCCGCCACGCTGCAAATGGCGAACACGGAGCCGGCGGAGATGTCGATTTGTCCCGCCAGAATCACCAGGGTCATGCCGAGCGCGACGATCAACGCCGGCATATTCGTCAAAAGCAGGTCGGTTTGATTCTGGAGCGTGAAAAAGCCCGGCGCCGCCAATGCCAGCACCGCCGCCAGCGCCAGGATTGCGGCGGCAACCGAGATTTCCCGCTGGTAGCGCTGCATCATTTGGGAGCCTGGCCCATCGCCAGCGACAGAATGTTCTGCTGAGTGGCCTCTTTTCGCGAGAGAAAACCGGCAATCGTGCCGCCGTGCATGACGGCGATGCGGTCGCTCATGCCCAGAATCTCGGGCAACTCCGAAGAGATCATGATAATCGCCAGACCGGCCTCCGCCAAATCGCACATCAGCCGGTGGATCTCGGATTTCGACCCGACGTCCACGCCCTGCGTTGGCTCGTCCAGGATCAACACCGTGGGGCGGATGGCCAGCCACCTCGCCAAGGCCACCTTCTGCTGATTGCCGCCCGAAAGCGAACCGGCTTCGGCATACGGCGATCGCGTCTTGATGCGCAGTTGCCCGATGTACTGCCGGGCCAGCGAGCACTCGCGCGCATCCGAAATCAGGCCGGCCCGGGAGACCGCCCGGAGATTGGCCAGGCTGACATTGACGGTGATGGGCATTTCGAGCACCACGCCGTGCTGCCGCCGGTCCTCGGGCACGTAGCCGATCCCCAGGCCAATGGCTCCCGCGGGCGACTGGATGCGGACTACCTGGCCGCCGATTTCCACGGCGCCCGTATCGGCGGGAGTCAGCCCGAACAGCGTCTCCGCCAATTGCGTTCGTCCGGAGCCGACGAGTCCGGCGAGGCCGAGGATTTCGCCGCGCCTCAGCTCGAACGAGATGTCGCGCACGCCGGCCGCGCGGCTGCCCAGCCCACGCACATCGAGCACGGTTTCACCGATGGGGACTTCGCGCTTGGGGAACACGGCGGAGAGCTCGCGCCCTACCATCAGGCGGATGAGCTCGGCGCGGTCCACGTCCCGCATGTCGCGCGTGGCGATGGTTTGGCCGTCGCGCAGCACGGTGACGCGATCGGCGATGGCCGAGATTTCCGGTAGGCGATGCGAGATGTACACGATCCCCACGCCCTGGCTTCGAAGCAGCGCAACCACGCGGAACAGGCTCTCCACTTCGCGATCCGAGAGAGAAGCCGTGGGCTCATCCATGATGAGGATTTTGGCGTTCGATCCAAGCGCCTTCGCAATCTCTACGATCTGCTGCTCCGGCATGCTCAGGCTTTCCACCAGCGTTTCCGGAGGGAGTGTAGCGCCGATGCGCGACAGCAGCTCCGCGGCCAGGCTGGCGCGGGCCTTCCAATCGACCCTGCGCCATACGGAACCGCTCTCCGCCGCGAGCGCGATATTTTCGGCGACGGTGAGGTGTGGAAACAGCGAAGGCTGCTGATAAATGGCGGCAATGCCCAGGGCCCGCGAAATGTTGGGCGAGTTGTGCGGCACGGTATGGCCGCCGACCGCCAGCGTTCCCGAATCGGCGGTTACGGCGCCGGTTATGATCTTAATCAGTGTAGACTTGCCGGCGCCATTCTCGCCGATCAGGGCGTGGACCTCGCCTTCCCGCAGTTCAAAAGAAACGCCGCTCAGCGCGCACAGCCCGGAATACGACTTGGTGATGCAGGTGGCTTCGAAGAGCGGGTTCCGCGGCATGTTCCTTAGCATCGTGATCGTAGCAAAACTGTTAAGCGCCGGTTTGGCCTGCCCTCTCGCCCAATGCCCCCGAACTCGGAAGCCATCGCCCGATCGCGACTTCCGAGTATAATGCAGAGCAGTGGACCTAATCGATCTCCTTCGGCGGCCCGAAGGAAAAACACTTGAATATAAGCGCGACCTCTCTTCGCCGGAAGGTGTGCTCAAGACGATTGTCGCCTTCGCGAATACCGCTGGGGGCGTTGTCCTGGTGGGTGTCGAAAACCGCACGCGGAGAGTGACCGGAATATCGGATGTCCTCGATGCCGAGGAGAAACTGGCGAATTTGGCGGCTGATTCCATCCTTCCGCTCCTCGTGCCGAACATCGACATCGTTCCGTGGCGGAAAACTCATCTGCTGGCGATTGAAGTTTATCCCAGTTCCGGCCGTCCTCACTACCTGCAACGCTTCGGCCCGGACAAGGGTGTGTTTGTTCGCGTTGGATCCACGAATCGCAGGGCCGATTCCATCCAGATCGATCAGATGCGCCGATACGCGCAAGCAGGATCTTTCGATGAACAACCCATGCCGGATTTGAACTCGGAAGCCCTCGACTTCCGAGCTGCTTCCGAGTTCTTCGCGCCCGCAAGAAAGCTCACGCCAGCGGCCTTCAGGACACTCAAGGTGACCACCATGCAGCAGGGCCGTGAAGTGCCCACCATCGGCGGCTACCTACTCTTCGCCAGGAACCGCTTCGACCTCTTCCCGGATTCCTGGATTCAGGCGGGCCGGTTCATGGGAACGAACCGGGCAAAACTGATCGATCGCACCGAAATCCGGAGCCCACTGGCTGGGGCCGCCGACGAAACCATTTCCTTTGTGCAGAAGCACCTGAGCCGTGAAGCCGTCATCGGAAGCGTCCGCCGCACAGACCGCTGGACGGTGCCCCCGGTCGTGCTTCGCGAGGGAATCGTCAACGCGATCGTGCATTCGGATTACACGGAGCGTGGTGCGCCATTGCGCGTCGCCATTTTCGACGATCGGATCGAGATTGAGAATCCCGGCCTCCTCGCGGCTGGTTTGACGATTGAAGACATCCGGAAGGGCGTATCGAAGCTGCGGAATCACGTAATCGGCCGCGTGTTTCACGAACTCGGCTTGATCGAACAATGGGGCAGCGGAATTCCGCGCATGACGTCGGCATGTCGCGAGGCCGGATTGCCGGACCCGCAGTTCGAAGAACTTGGGGCGCGCTTTCGATTGACGCTTTCGACAAAGCCCGATAAATCACCGAAGATCGACACGACCGATCGGTCGATTCTGGAGCTGCTTGCGGCTGGTGAGGGCCGATCTACAGCCCGGATAGGAGTAGCCATTTCTCTATCGCCACGCGCGACACGAACCAGACTGGCTCACCTGGTTCAGCGTGGTCTCATCGTGGAAGTCGGCAGCGGCCCGCAAGACCCTCGCCGAAAGTACTTTCGCGTAGGAACCGCCGATAAATAATCGCCTCCGGGTCACGGCGTATACTGGTGTAACTCGTGAAAGCTACGATGACCTACAAGAGATTGGCGCCTTCGCTGGCGCTGGCAGCGGCTCTGCTCAACACCGGATGTGGAGGAACCAAACCGCCGGAAAAGGCGGCCCCAGAAGCCGTCAAGGCGGTTGAGTATTTCCACGTGGATCGGGCCACCGCGGGAACGCTGCGCGGCAAGATCGTCTTCAAGGGCGCGAAGCCAGCCAGGCAAGCGATCTCGATGGAAGCGGAAGCCGGGTGCCGGCAGGCTCACGCCGGACATCCGGTCTATGACGAGCCGGTTGTGACAGGCAAGGATGGTGGGTTGGCCAACGCCTTCGTCTACATTCAGGCTGGCTTGGAGGGGAAAAACTTCGAGCCCGTTAAGGAACCGGTAAGCCTCGATCAGCACGGATGCCTGTTCGTGCCGCGCGTGATCGGCATCCGCGCCGCGCAGCCTTTGGATGTGAAGAACAGCGACGCGGTGTCGCACAATATCCATCCCATGCCGCAGAACAACCGGGAGTGGAACGAGCAGCAGTCGCCACAATCGCCGGTGGCCGAGCACAAATTCGCCCGCCGGGAAATTATGATTCCGGTGAAGTGTAACGTCCACTCGTGGATGCGCGCCTACATTGGGGTGGTGGAGCATCCCTATTTCACCGTGACCGGCGCCGATGGGAGGTTCGAGTGGCCCAACGTGCCGCCGGGCGATTACACGATTGCGGTGTGGCACGAAAAACTGGGGGACCAGACCAGGCCGGTTCATGTCTCTTCATCGGGGCATGCCGAAGTGGAGTTCTTGTATAAATAGGAATAATTGTTATGGCCAAAGCAAAGTGGCTGGTTTTCTCGATGGCGCTGCTGGCAGGCTGCGGCGGAGCGCCCAAGGGCTCATCCTACCGCGTGTACATAAGTAATGAGGGCTCCGGCGACTTGACCGTGATCGACCCGGTCAAGATGGAGGCGCTCTCCACGCTGCCGCTGGGCAAGCGCGCCCGCGGGATCCATCCCAGCGCTGACGGGAAGACGATTTTCGTGGCGCTGAGCGGCTCGCCGTTCGCCCCTCCGGGAGTGGATGAGAGCACTTTGCCGCCTCCCGATAAGAGCGCCGACGGCATCGGCGTGTTTGACATCGCGCAGGGCAAGATGCTGCGCAAGGTTCCCGGCGGTTCCGATCCGGAACAGTTCGCGGTGTCCAGGGACGGCAAGCTGCTTTTCGTCTCCAATGAAGATGCCGCGGGCCTCAGTTTTGTAGACCCGGCCAACGGCCAGGTGCTGAAGACGCTGCCAACCGGGCGGGAGCCGGAGGGAGTCACTATGTCTCCCGACGGCAAGCTGATCTTTGTGACGTCGGAAGACGAGGGCACGGTGGCGGTGATCGATCTGGCGGCGCAGAACGTGGTCAAGAAGATCAAGGTGGGCCGCCGGCCGCGCGGCATCGCGTTCCTGCCCGACGGGTCGCGCGCCTATGTGACCAACGAGAATGACGCCACCGTCAGCGTAATCGACGTGGCCAGGCTCGAGCAGACGGGCACGATCCCCGTGGGCGCGGGAATGAAACCGATGGGCCTGGCGATGTCCAGGGACGGGACCAGCCTCTACGTCAGCACGGGCCGCGGCAAGATGGTCTTTGTGATCGTGCCGCGGACCGGGCAGATTGCAACTTCCTTCGAGGTGGGCCAACGGCCCTGGGGTATTGCGCTATCACCCGATGAGAAACTGCTGTTCACCGCCAACGGTCCATCGAACGACGTCTCGGTGGTGGACCTAGCGACTAAGACAGTGCTCAAGAAGATCAAAGTGGGCGAAAAACCCTGGGGCGTAACTATCGTAGAGTAGCCGAGACAGGCAAGGATGCCTGTCCCACTGCCGGCGCCTGCGGATTACACGGTCCGAAGTGTTTCAGGAACACCAGGTTCTCGGTCTCGCTCTGGTTCCCGATCGCGATCCCCTTGTCCGCCGCGTCGGCAGTGACAACAACTCATCGCGAG
>Ga0209847_1000251_pt1 | contig 22995 bp, 20 predicted proteins | sample OrgsoiDNA_201060_FD_185808 | JGI IMG/M metagenome (GOLD analysis project Ga0209847, IMG submission 185808) | Permafrost soil microbial communities from the Arctic, to analyse light accelerated degradation of dissolved organic matter (DOM) -... | ecosystem: Environmental > Terrestrial > Soil >... | reverse complement strand
TCATGCGCGAGAACCCGTACTACAAGAACCTCACGCTCCCCGTAGTCAGCCTGCGGGAAGCCCTGGTGGGCAGCGTTCAGACCCCGCTGCTGGTGCTGATTGGCGCCGTCGGGTTGGTGCTGCTGATTGCCGTCGGCAACGTCGCCAACCTGCTGCTCGCCCGCGCCACCGTCCGCCAGCGCGAAATGGCCCTCCGGCTGAGCCTGGGCGCCGCGCGCGGCCGCCTCATCCGTCAACTGCTCACCGAAAGCGTGCTCCTTGCAGTGGCGGGCGGCGCTGCGGGCCTGGCCCTGTCCTATGGCGGCATTCAGCTCCTCCGCGCGTGGAATCCCGGCAACCTTCCGCTTGCCGGCTTTATCCATCTCGATAGCCGTGCGCTCAGCTTCATGCTTCTGATTTCCTTGCTGACCGGAATTCTGTTCGGTCTGGCGCCGGCACTGCAAAGCTCGCGCGCCAGTCTCAACTCCGCTCTCAAGGAGGGAGGCCGCGCCACCGCCGGCAGTGCCCGCCGCCACACCCGCGCGGCTTTCGTGGTAGCGGAGGTCGCCCTTTCGCTGATGCTTTTAGTTGGCGCAGGCCTGCTTCTCCGCAGCCTGGCGCTCCTGCAGCACGTAACCGGGGGTTTCGCTGCCCCGCCCCAGGAACTCCTGACCATGGCGATCTCGCCCACCGATCGCAAGTACAACGACGCCGCTCCGGTCCGGGCATATTACGACCAGGTGCTGGAACGCGTGCGCCGCCTGCCCGGCGTCCAATCCGCCGCTGTTTCGGACAGCCTTCCTCCCAACTCGCAATCGGATGCCGATACTTTCATGATTGAGGGCCAGGCGCTCGCTGCCGGCGAAACCAATCCGGCCGTATCGGATGCCGTCGTCGGACCCGGCTACTTCGAGACCATGCGCATCCCCCTGCGTAGGGGCCGCTATTTCACCGAGCGCGATAACCAGGATTCGGCGCCGGTCGCGATCGTCAGTGAAAGCCTGGCCCGCCATTTCTTCCCCGATCGGGACCCCATTGGCCAGCGCATCAAGCAAAGCGGACCGGATTACAAAGTGCCCTACATGGAAATCGCCGGAGTGGTGGGGGACGTGAAATACACGGGCCTGCAGAACGAAACCGACGCCGCCTACTACATGCCCTACCGCCAGAACAACGGCCGCCAGATGTTTCTGGTGGTGCGTTCCACCCTGGGCGTGGCCGGACTGGCGCCGGTGCTGCGCCGCCAGATTCGGTCCATCGATCCGGGCGTCACCCTCAACGCCGTATCCACCATGCAAAATGCGCTCGATACCGATTTCGCCCAACCCAGGTTCAATACCATATTGCTGGCTCTTTTCGCCGGCATAGCCTTGTTGCTGGCCGCCGTTGGGATCTACGGAGTCATCGCCTATTCAGTCGCGCGGCGCACGCACGAAATCGGCGTCCGCATGGCGCTCGGCGCCGGACGCGCCAACGTCTTAGGCATGGTGATGCGACAGGGCGCGCGCCTGGCGCTGATCGGAATCGCGCTCGGCCTGGCAGGCGCATTCATCCTGACACGCCTGCTCTCCACTCTGTTGTTCGGAGTCAGTGCCACCGACCCGTTCACGTTCGCCGCCGTAGCGCTCGGCCTTCTGGCGGTGGCTCTATTAGCCACCTTCATCCCCGCCCACCGCGCCACCCGCATCTCCCCCGTCACCGCTCTGCGCTATGAATAATAGCTGCTCCATTTCATCCGAACTCCGGCCCGGCGATGGCATACTGCCGTGCGATCCGCCCCGGATGTGCGTGTGAATGGCGAAACATCCGCACAAACGGCCGCTCCTCCACAAATCCAATGGATCCCAGCCACGCCAGCCACTCGCCGTCAAGCCGCGGCGCATCTATCGCAAAAAGTCTGCCATCGAGCTCCGAAAAACTACGTGCCACCAGGGCCCGCGCCGTGCCGCTGTCTTCCGCCACCACAGGTCCCAACTGGTGATAAAGCCACCCTGGGCGTCCAAAGGTATACCCGCGAACCGCCGCGCCATCCTTTGCGATCCAGGCGCATTCCGGAGCGCGCTCGAGAAGCGACGCCAACAGTTCGCCGCGGCCGGCGCCAAAGACTTCACGGTCCCGCCGCAGCACATCGGAAAGGTCTTCACGGCGCAATCGTCTCACGCCGGGCACCGACGCTTCGAGGACCGCAGCTTCGACTGACGCCTGCATACGCACCAGGGCGTATTCGTTCACGAAACCGAAATGTCGATACAGCGGCTCTCCCATGGGAGTGGCATCAAGGCCAATGCAATCGACATCGTGCAATACGGAGAGCGCTTCCTCCATCAGGCGCGCTCCGATTCCCGCGCCTCGCTCTTGCGGGTCCACCAGCATCATGGCAATCCAGGCGAACCCGTCGTAGCGCAGAAACGCCACGGTGCCCACAACGCGGCCTTCTTTGCAAGCCAGAAAACCTCCGCCGCCCGTGGAACTCAGGAATACGCGCCAGTCGTCCTCCAACTGGTTCCAATTGCTGGCGCGGCACAGGCGCATTCCGGCCGCCATGTCTTCCGCAGCCATCGCCCTGATTGCCAAACCGGGCGTGGCGGCATTCCGCTCCATGAGGGAGGCTAGCATTCGTCATTCGTTGGCGTCAACGAAAATCTCGACGATTCTCGTCAGGCCACACGCGCCGCGAGGACACCGGCGACGACGTCCGGAACGCGCTCAATGACCAGCAGGTAGGCCCGCACCGCGCCTTCCGGCTGGCGGCGGCCCTGCTCCCAATCTTGCAACGAGCGCGGGCTGAAGCCGAAGCGGTTGGCGAAATCGGCCTGGGACAGTCCTATTTTTCGGCGGATGGCGGCCACGTCGATATCCGCCGGAATGTAATACCGGGTCGGCAGAGCGATCTCGCCGCGATTATGCGCGACTCCCTCGCGGAGTCCGGCAACGATTCTCCGCGCGGCCGCGGACAGCCGGTCACGGGAGGGAGCTTTGGTATTCTTTGACGACTTTGCGGATGGCAGTTTTTTCGGCATCGGTGAGGGTTTCCTTTCTATTCTTGGCGTATATGTCAATCATCAAGACAACCGAATCACTGGCGGCATAGAAGTAGATCGTCCGTACGCCACCGCTCTTGCCCTTGCTCCCGCGAGCCCAGCGCGCTTTGCGGACGCCCCCGCTACCCGCAATCACCGGATGGGACATAGGACTGGCGGCGATGTGCGCTTCCATCGCCTCGCGTTCGCCGGGTGACAGGAGTTTCGCCACCAGTTTCTCGTAGCCGGTTGTGCTGCGAACGGCGATCATATTTCACTATACGGCACTGCCGTATTGTTAGCAACGACAGCCGGTATTTCACCGCGCGGTGTTCCATCTTCGGACGCCGAGGATTCATGGAACCCAACGACGATTTAGGCTAAGCTGGGGAACCATGACAAGCCCCGATCTCGCGGCGTTGAAAGAAAACGCTCAGGTCATCGTCGAGGCGGTCGGTAGAGAAGCGGTGGATGTCTACCTCTTTCTTTCCGATGCGTTTGCTCGCGGCCCAGTAACTCAGAACTGCTTGTTTCAGTTCGTGTACCGCTCCTTCTACCGGCTAGATAATGCGGCACTCACGCCTGAGTTCAAGGCGGAGTACTTTGAGTGCATGGAGGACGCTCGTAGTGGCTTAAAAGTGGACCTTGCAGCTATTGTGAAAAAGCTGTACAAGCTCCCGAATCTGAAAGGCCAAGCGAGTCTTCAGTTTTCTTTTGTCACGAAGCTGGCGAACACCATCAATCCGAACTATCCGATCTACGACGCCAAGGTGGCGAAGTGCTTTGGGTTCAAGGCCCCTGCAAACAACAAGCCCTTTGATACACGTCTTCAGGAGTACCTGGTTTTCTATGAGTCTCTTCGCAAATTCTACGAAGAGGTTACCACTCGGGGGTCGATGAAAGAATTGGTCGGTCTCTTCGAGAGAACCTACTCGCCTGCCGCGTGCCGCGTTCCAGCGGTGAAAGTCTTGGACTTCATCCTTTGGTCCGCCGGTAAAGTTGACCGTTTTCCAGAACCTTAGGGAGCAGAGAATCGACGATGCGCTTGCGTTAACGAGCACCCGGACGAGAAACGCTAACCGTAGAAATAGCGGTCGGTCCGCTGGGAATCTCGGGTTGCCCTGGATGCTATCATCGGCGCATCAGCGTCAAGGCTGCAGACCGTACGCGCGGGCGGAGATTGGCCAGTTAAAACCGCCTTCTGGGAAGTGCGGGGAATAGGGGCCTTCAAGCTGACCCACTACCCGGTATGCTGGTCGAGTGCCCAACGCCGCCCTTCCCCAACGCCGGATTGTTCCCAACCTGCGCTGGTGGATCGGCGGACTCCTGTTCGCCTCCACGGTCATCAACTACATTGACCGGCAAACGCTCAGCGTGCTGGCTCCGCATCTGAAGACGGAGTTTTCCTGGAACAACTCGGATTGGGCCCTCATCGTCATCTCTTTCCGTATCGCCTACGCGTTCATGCAGACCGTCGCCGGCCGCATGCTGGACTGGTTCGGAAGCCGCCGCGGCCTTCTGCTGGCCGTCAGTTGGTATTCGCTGGCCGCTGCCATAACCGCCACGGCGGTAGGCATCAAGAGCTTCATGGGCTTTCGTTTTCTGTTGGGCACCGGGGAAGCTGCCAACTGGCCGGGCGCGACCAAGACCGTTTCCGAATGGTTCCCCAAATCGGAGCGCGGCTGGGCGGTGGCGTTATTCGATAGCGGCTCGGCCGTCGGCGGCGCCATCGCACCGTTCCTGGTATTTTGGATCTACAAAGCCTTCGGAAGCTGGCGGCCGGCTTTCCTTCTCACCGCGCTGCTGGGGCTGGTCTGGGTGTTCGCGTGGAAGGCATTTTATCAGCCTCCCGAGACCCATCCCAACTTGGACCCGAAAGAGCGCGCGATGATTTTGAAGTCGCGCGAGGAAGAGCGGCGAGTCGAGGCGCACGCGCTGTCTTCCGACGGGCCGCGGCCCGCTTCCTTACGTCAGCTTCTGGAGCTGAAGGAGACCTGGGGCATCGTGCTCGGCAAAGCGCTCACCGATCCGGTCTGGTTTTTTATCACCGACTGGTTCGCCATTTACCTGGTCTCCAAGGGTTTTACGCTGGAAAACACCGTACTGGGTTTCTGGGTTCCATTCCTGGCGGCCGACCTCGGCAACTTTTTCGGCGGCGGTCTCTCGAGCTACCTCATCCACCGCGGCTGGCCGGTTTTGAAAGCTCGCAAATTCGTCATCCTGATCTGCGGACTCGGCATGACCCTGCTGATTCCATCCATCGCCGTGTCTTCGTTCCCGGCGATCATTGCGCTGTTTGCCATCTCGACATTTTCCTATTCCGCCTGGTCCACCATGGCACTGGCGCTGCCTTCGGATTTGTATCCCAGCGGATCGGTAGCGTCTGTCAGCGGTTTGAGCGGCACCGGCGCGGGCGTGGGCACGATCGTCTCTACTTATTTGATCGGTCATATCGCGGACCAGTATTCTTTCGCGCCCATCCTGGTGGGAGCCAGCCTGGTCCCGCTGGTGGCCACCGCCCTGGTATTCCTGCTGATCCGCGAGAAGAAGCCATCTGATTTGTTGGCACAATAAAAAGACTATGGCTAGAGAATTCGACCTCATTCCCAAGCGCGTCCCCCGCGTGGAGACGCCGTTCCGCAGAATCGTTACCGAGTTTCCCGTCCCCGAATCCATCCCGATTCTCCAGACGCTCGAGGCGTATGAGCCCGTGGCCATGCGGGGACAGCCGCCGGTTGTCTGGGACCACGCCGAAGGTTTCCAGGTATACGATGCCTGGGGAAATCAATGGATCGACTGGTCGTCCGGCGTGCTCATCGCCAATGCCGGCCACGGCCGCACACAGATCGTGGACGCCATCATACGGCAGGCTTCTTCAAAATTGCTTACCAATTACTGCTTCCCGAGCGACATCCGGTCGCGGCTGGTCGCCCGGCTGGCAGCGCTGTTGCCGGAGCCTTTGAAGAAAGTCTTCCTGCTGACCACAGGCTCGGAAACCATTGAATGCGCCATCAAGCTGTGCCGTACTCATGGCGTGAAGATCGGCGGGCGCTCGAAGCACGTCATCGTCTCCTACGACAACGCGTTCCACGGGCGCACCTTGGGCTCGCAGCAGGCCGGTGGCATCCCGGCACTGAAGCAATGGATCGTGAATCCCGATCCCGGTTTCGCGCAGATTCCTTTTCCGGATGGTTTTCGAACGGCCGACAACTCGTTTGAAGGGTTCGAGTCCGCCTTGCGCGAACACGATGTTGAGCCGCACAACGTCGCCGGCGTGATCCTCGAAACCTACCAGGGCGGCAGTGCCGCTTTCGCCCCCACGGATTACATGCACGCGCTGCGGCAGTGGTGTACCAGTCATCGCGCGCTCCTGGTCTGCGATGAAGTGCAGGCGGGCTTTGGCCGCACGGGAACGCTGTGGGGATTCGAGCACTACGGCATTGTTCCGGACCTGGCGTTGTTCGGAAAAGGTATGTCCAGCTCGCTGCCCATCTCGGCCGTGGCCGGACGGCCGGACATTTTGGACCTGCAACCGGCGGGCAGCATGACCTCTACCCACACTGGGAATCCGGTCTGCTGCGCGGCGGCTCTGGCATCGATCGAACTGGTGATCTCGGAAAACCTCGCAGGCAATGCACTCCGGATGGGCGCCGTATTGCACGAACGTCTGCGCGCGCTTGAGGAGCGGTTCCCGCAAATCGGAAGCGTGGATGGCAAGGGACTGGTTGCCGGCGTTGCCTGCGTGGCCCCGGGCACAACCGCGCCCGATGGCGACCTGGCATGGGACGTGGTCCAGCGTTGCGTCGAAAAGGGCCTGCTCATGTTCAGCCCTGTCGGCGTGGGCGGCGCCACGGTCAAGATCTCTCCCCCCTTAGTCATCCACCACGCCGCCATTCTGGAAAGTGTGTCCGTGCTCGAAGAAACCTTCGCCGAGGTCATCAGCCAGAGAGCAGCCGCGGCGTCCGTAGGTCGGAAGTAAATGGGTCGGAGGTAATATGTCAAATTCGCGCCGACAGTTTCTGAGCCGCTCTTATGCCGCTCTCATGGCCGCAACCGTGGCGTGCCGCAAGCCGCCGCCCAACTCCGCCGAGCTTCCGCCCGGAGCCCCGCCGGCCTTCGGCACTGCGCCGGACGTAGGCCCAGCCGTCTCGCCCGCCACTTTCGCGGAAGCCGAAAAGCTGGTGCAGTTTGAACTCGGCCCAGGCGAGCGCGCAATGGCCGCCGGCAACTGGCGCAAGTCCATGGCGCCCCTTTATGAGTTCCGCACCGGACCGCGCAAGTTTGCGCCGCCGCCGTCCGTGGCGCCCGCCACGCGCTGGGATCCCGTGTTCCCGGGCCAGCAGGCCGGCCCCGCTCGCGATCGCTTCATTCGCACCGCCGGCGCGCCAGTCCCCCTTCCCACTAACGATCGGGACATCGCCTTCGCCCCGCTGTCCCGCCTTTCGCGCTGGATCGCGGCGCGCCAGATCACCTCCGAGCGGCTCACCCGCCTGTATCTGGACCGCATCGAGCGCTTCGATCCCAAGCTGCGCTGTATCATTACGCTCACGCGCGATCTGGCGCTGTCGCAGGCCCAGCAGGCCGACCGCGAGATTGCCGCCGGACACTATCGCGGCCCGCTGCACGGCATCCCCTGGGGCGGGAAGGATCTGCTCGACACCGCCGGCATCCCCACCACGTACGGCGCAGAGCCGTACCGCGCTCGCGTTCCCGCACAGGATGCCGCCGTGGTGAAGCGTCTCCACGATGCCGGAGCCGTACTGGTTGCCAAGCTGAGCATGGGCGCACTCGCGCTCAACGACATCTGGTTCGGCGGCCAGACCATGAATCCGTGGCTGCTGGAGGAAGGCGCGTCCGGATCGAGCGCCGGTCCAGGCGCCGCCACTGCCGCGGGATTAGTCGGCTTCTCCATCGGCAGCGAGACAGGAGGCAGTATCGTCAGCCCCAGCATGCGCTGCGGCGTCACCGGATTGCGTCCCACCTACGGCCGCGTGCCGCGCACCGGCGCCATGACCCTGTGCTGGTCGCTCGATAAGCTCGGCCCCATGACCCGCGGTGTCGAGGACGCGCTCCTCATTCTGCAAGCGATCTCCGGCCCCGACTCAGGCGATGTCGCGAGTGTGCCCAGCCACCTGGATTTCGATGCTTCCGCGGACGCCCGCGGCCTGCGTGTCGGCTACTTCCCCGGCTGGATGAAGGAGAGCCCCGCCACCAATGTGGATCGCGCCGCGCTCGAAACCACGCGCAAGCTCGGCATGGCGCCGGTCGAGGTGTCACTGCCCGATTGGCCGTATGATTCGCTCAGCCTGATTCTCTTCGCCGAAGCGGCGGCCGCATTCGAGGAGCTCACTCTCGGCGGCCACCTCAAAGAACTCAAGTCACAGGTTCCCGATGCTTGGCCCAACTTGTTTCGTCAGGCCCGCTTTCTCTCCGCCGTGGATTTCGTGCAGGCCGATCGCTTCCGCCGCAGTGTGGCCCAGGAAATGGCGCGCATCTTTTCCCAGGTGGACCTGCTGCTGGTCCCGTCTCTGCGCGACGAAATCCTGACCATCACCAACTTCACCGGTCATCCGTCGCTCACTTTCCCCGCCGGTTTTGTTGAAGTTTCCGAGGCGCGCAGCGACTGGGCGCCCGACCCGGCTCACCCGCTCCCCAAATTCTCGCCTCCCCGCCGCGTGCCCCACGGCGTCACCCTCATCGGACGCCTGTTTGACGAAGGCACGCTCGGACGCGCCGGGCTCGCTCTTGAGCGCACACTGAACGTAGCCTCCCAGTGGCCGCCCGGCTTCTGATCTCTCGCCCCCACGTGCCGATAAACAGTTACTGCAAGACCTGGCGCGCGAACTTGAGGGCTTCGATGGCCGCGCCGCGCGCGCCGGCGGTATCGCCGTGGGGCATCACGTGAATCGGAATCGCCGCCTGCTCCTCGCGCTGGCCGGGCATGCCGGCGCGGGTTTCGGCGATAAACCAGCGCTGGAACTCCGGGCCGGTTTCAAGCGCTCCGCCGCCGATGATCAAGACATCGGGATCGAAGGTGTTCACCATCTCGTCGAAGAACAGCCCGAGCGCGTGGGCCTGTACGCGGAAGATATCGCGGCACAGGGCGTCGCCCCTCTCGGCCATCCCGCGCACCAGTTTTGCCGCCTTGCTCGCGTCCAGTTTGCCGAGCTCGTGGCCCGGATAGCGAACCAGGAAATAGGGCAGAAGCGTCCTGGCGATGGCCGTGAGCGAGCAGAGCGACTCCAGGTCGCCGATCCGGCCGCAGTTACATTCCGGCTTCAGGCCTTCGGTGCCGGCGATGCTCTGGTAGGGGATCAGCACGTGGCCGAGTTCTCCGCCGAATCCCATCTTGCCCTTGACTACGTTGCCATCCACGATCACGCCGCCGCCCAGGCCGGTGCCGATCACGGCCGAGATCGAAGTCTCCCGGCTGGAGGCGCCGAAGAGGGTGAAGTGCCCCCAGAGGGCTCCGGCGTTGCCATCGTTGAGGTAGGTAACGGGGTGGCCGAGACGGGCTTCGAGCTTCTGGCGGATATCGAATCCGGCCCAATCGGCATGCACGAAGTTGGTGGAGCCGCGCGCGCTGAGGACGCCCGAAGAACTCGCCGGACCGGGCGTGTCCAGGCCGACGGCGGCCACGTCGTCCAAACGCACGCCGGCTTTTTCGACGGCGATCTTCAGGCCGTCTTCGATCTGCCCCAGGCACACCGCCGGCCCCTGCGTGGAGAGCGCGGGGTGCTCGCAGAGTCCTTCGATGAGAAACTGCTCCTGCATGTTGACGATCGTATAGTTAATGGCGGTCCCGCCCAGGTCGACTCCGGCAATTACTTTCACGGTGGATTCTCCATTCCGGCAGGAAATGCCCAAATTGCCAGCTTAGCAGGCCGATGTCATAATTGAGCGTTCATACCGATGCAGCGGAGCTTCGAGGTTGCGCACCTGAATATTGAAGACGTGCGCGTGGTGGTCGTGTTTGTGGACGGGCGTCCGGCGGCGGAGCTGTACCAGACACTCGAGCGCTCGGCCAGGGAAGCGGATCTGGAGGGCAACGTGGTGGCGGTGTGGCCGGATGAGTTCGGCCGAACCAGGTTCCTGGCGCCGCCCGGCCAGCACGCGTTCTTTCAAATCGTGAGCTACCATCAGCTTCGCGCGCAGATCAGTGGGACGCTGCCCTGCTTGCTTGCTTGAACCGGCATTTCCGGAACCGGCGGTCCACCTCCGCGCGCGCCAGGTCCACCAGCTTGCTATCGAACGCATTCAAGCGCAGGAGTTCCGCGTAGACGCCGGGATCGCAGGCATCGCGCACGCCGGCGACTCTCTTTTCCAAAGTTCCGCCCAGGCCGGCCGTGGCATTGGTGGCTTCCGCCGCGCAGCCGAGTTCCGGAAAAACCGGCCGCAGGAAGTGCTGGCCGGCCGCCATGCTCTCCTCAAAGCGATCCACCACGCCCAGAAAAGACGTTTGCAACATGGTCGCCACGGCGCGCTCGAAATCCTGCTGCGTGGGCGCATCGTTCGCAATCCCGTTGGCCAACAGATTCACCTGCGCGTCGTTGAGGTGCAGCGGCGTTTCCTCAATCACACGCGCGATGAACCGGCTCAGCGGCAGATGGTTGGCGAACTCGCTCACGGGATCGCCCGCGGCCGGCTTCTTGCGGAAGTAATCGTAGGTGGAGCGGACGCGATCGATGGGATCGCGCAGGAAGCACAGATCGAAGAACAGAAAGCCGGGCACTTGCGGGACCGGATAACGGATCTGGTGGCTGGACACGGCTTTGAGGAGAGGATTTTCGAGCAGTGAGAGCAGCGCCGGCGTGGAAATATGCCCATCGCGGTCCGGCGAGTCGATCGAAAGAAAACCGGCGCCGAAGCTGCGGTGCAGAAAGTCCTCGACCGTCATGCCGGCATTCTTCAGGAAGTGGTAGTGCAGGATTACGAATCGCATGCGAATTGGCTGCCTTCAACGGCGGGGGAATCGGAGGGCGCGCCGTTCCAGACTGGATGCGGGCTGGCGTGTTCGCGGCGGCCGTGCTCCAGGAAGTCGGTGAAAGGGTCGCCCCCGCGGCGGCGGGCCTGGGCAGATCGAGCCAGGTAGTAATCGGGATCGAACCACGGGTTGGGCTTACGGCCTTCGGCGGCTCCGTGCAGCAGGTAATGCAGGAACGGATGCATGCGCGCGGCGCCGACGTCGGGATAACGCTTCAAATAGAAGGCGGGAGCGAAAAACTTCTTGCGGAGCCTGAGCCGCTGGAACGAGGTTTTGAATCGCCGCACTTCTGTCATTATCGCGTGAAAATGATATACTTGCCCCGCGATGAAAGCAACGATTCTACTTTTGACTACCACCGGATTATTCCTGGCCGCCGCCGCATTCGCCGCCGATCCGGTAGGCCAACTATACGACCGCGAACTCAAGATGGTGGAATCCGAAATGGTTTCCCTGGCCGAAGCCATGCCGGCTGACAAGTATGATTTCCGGCCCTCCGACGGCGCATTTAAAGACGTCCGGACATTCGGCCAGCAGGTGAAGCACGTCGCTACCGTACTCTATATGGTGACGGCGCAATCGCAAGGACAGAAGCCGCCGGTGGATCTGGGCAAGGGCGAAAACGGCCCCGATTCCATCAAGACCAAGGCCGAGATCGTGCAGTATCTGAAAGACGCCTTCGCCTTCGGACATAAAATGACCAGCATGCTCACGGCCGGCAATCAGATGGAACTGGTGAAGTCTCCCTTCGGCGGCCCCGACCAGCCCCGTGCCGGCATCGCGCACGTCGCGGTCTGGCATACCTTCGACCATTACGGCCAGATGGTGGTCTACGCCCGCATGAACGGCGTCATCCCGCCAGCCAGCAAGTAGGGGTCCGGGCGTACGTTTACGCACGCTTCACTTCACGGCGGATTCCCTCGGCAATCCACATCCGGAGTTGCGTCTGGTAGCCTACCGACTTCGCAGCCGCGATGTGCTTCGCCGCTGCAATCTGTTCGGGGGCCAGGCGAAGCGAGATCGGAGACTTCGCACGGGCGTGGCGGTCGCGGATCTTGCTCGCCAGTTCGGGCAAGGGTTTGGCCTGACGGGCATTGGGCAACTGATCCCACACACCAGCGACAGAGTGGCTCTCGAAATACTCTGCCGCCTCTTGGTCAGACCGAAACTTCGGGAGTGGCGACTTTGCGGAAGAAAGCTTCTTCTTCATTTGATCCCCTACTTGCGTCAGCCGCCGTTCAGTTGCCTCCATGTCCCGGGCTGTGATCACTCTCACCAGGCCTCCGGCCAAGCGCCGAAACGACCACGGAGCTATCGTAGCAGGTTGTATATACGAACCGCTACATGCCCGCCCCGCTCACCCCGCCAACTCGCCCACCTTCCGCAGCTCCAACACCAGATCTCCATCCTCATCCACGGTGAACGCCGGACCAAACCGCTTCCCCCACACCACTTCGTTGTGCCGGTACGAATGCCGCGACAGCACCGTCTGGCTGAACGTATCGTCATAGGCTTTGATTAGGATCAGCACCTCCATCTGCAGCCGCTCCATGTCCTGGGCAGACTTTCCCCACAGCGGGCTTTCGCTGTCGATGGGGTGCACCACGGTCCACGTCAGCGGAAGAAACAGCACTCCCTCGCGTTCCAGCTTCAACAGTCTGTACTGGCGCAGCGGTTTCCCATCCTGTGGCTCAACCGTCATCAGAAGGAGCCGCGCCTCCAGTTCCACCAGGTCGTTCGACCGCCGGTTGACCACGCGAAACTGCAGGCTGGTGACGTCCTGGTAAGGGGCGATCAGCATGGTCTCGCTGAAGCCGATCTTGGCTGAAGGCCGCGAAACCCGTCCGAACAAGAGGCCGGTGGCCACCGCGAAACCCAGAACCCCTACCAGCGACTCAAACGTGACTACGATATTGGCCGGTGTGCTCTTGGGCGAGATGTTGCCATAGCCGATCGTGCTCAGCGTATGGACGCTGAAGAAAAAGTCGTTCTGGAACCGCCCCCAGTTCGTGGGCGCATCGGCGCCCAGAAGCTGCCCTGGCCCCAGTGAGCAATAGAGACCGGCGAAGATTGCATTGATGGCCAGGTATCCCAGGAACACCATCGTCAGAAAACGACACCAACCGATATTGATCAGGTGCAGGTACGGATGAAAGTCGCGCCACGTGGTACCGCGGCGGTGGACGTTGAAGCTGCCGTCTTTATTGATGACCCGCCGCAACGGCGCGCCGAATTGCTGGGTCAAGCCGGGGTCGAATCCGGGTTGCTGCACAGGTTTCTGCATATAACAGATCTTAGGTCAAACCCGATCCGCCGCGCCCAGCCAGTCGCGCACCAATTGTCCGGCGTTGCCCTCCAGATTGAGCGCTTGGCTGCGGATTTCCCGATTGCCCTCCAGGTAAACCGCTACTACGCCGTCGGGCGTCGGCCGCAGCTCCAGCCGCCGCTCCCGCGCTTCCAGGCGCAGCGTGGCGCCGAGCCATGCGACATGCACCTTCACGCGCAGGCTGTGTCCGATGAGCGCGGCCTGCTTGAGCAATTCCGCGGTGTACGGGCCGGTCTTCAATATTTCCGCGAAGGGCGCCAAGGCGCGCGCGCTGGCTCGTTCCTGTTCCCGCGCGCGCTGTTGCCGCCCTCTATCTTCCTTGCCCTCTTCGCTCGATTCGAGGCTCTTGAGATTACTTTCCAGGTCGTCGAGAAAACTCATCTGCATACCAGTCTGACGGAAAACCGCCTCCCCCGTCCAACTCACGGTACGATAGAGCCCATGGCCGATCGCACAATCGAGCGGCTCACCGACCTGCGTAACGGGTTGCTGCGCCTGCACAAATCGCTGCTGGATTCCGAGCGCGCCGCTTACGAGCGTGATGTGGCGCGCATCGCCAGTACCGGCGAATACCTCAACCTGGTGCTCACCGATCCATGGTTCAACTGGCTGCACGACCTTTCCGAATTCATCGTTCTGGTGGACGAAACCGTGGATTTCAAGGAGCCCGCAACTCCCGAAGATGCCGTCCTCCTGATCGCCCGCGCCCGCGAACTGGTTTCCCCGGTGGAAGAAGGCGCCGCCTTCGGCCGCCGTTATTTCGAGGCCATGCAGCGCGACCCCGCCGCGGTGTTAGCCCACCGCGACATGATGCAGGTCTTTGCGGAGTTGGCTGCCTGACGGCTACCTGAAAGGAGGATTCATTTTGCCTATCGCACGCAGCCTGCTTCTGGCGCTCTTCGCCGCGGCGCTCGCCCTTCCCGCCCAAGACACCGGCTCCCCCACGCTGGTTATCACTTACCGCTGCACTCCCGACAAGCGGCCCGATCTGCGCAACTATATGCGCCAGGCGGGGCTGCAACAGTTGGAAGGTTACCGGAAGAACGCCATTCTATCCGGCTACCGCATCCTGTTCAGCCGCTACGTCGACACCAACAACTGGGACCTGATGGTGCTGCTCAATTTCGCGCAGTACGCCGATGTGGAAAAGTGGAAGCGCATTGAGCGGGATTCGCCCGCCGGCCTGCCGCCCAACACGCTGGCGCTCACCATATCGGTGAGCACCTACCCCGTGGACCTGGTGCGCCTGAAGGCAGCCGAGCCAGCGCCTTTGCAGCCCGTGTACCTCGTGATACCTTACACCTTGTCGGTTTCGAAGCCCGCCTACCTGCAGTACGTGGACGATTACGTCACGCCTCAGTTCGATGGCTGGATGTCGGAAGGCGTGCTGGCGAGGTACGAGATCTTCTTGCAGCATTATTCCGCCGGCCGCCCCTGGGACAGCCTGTTGGTTCTGGAGTACAAGGATGAGGAGAGCCTGGGCGACAGGGAAAAGATTGTGAACCAGGTCCGGGAGCGCCTGCAGAGCAACTCAAAGTGGAAGGCGATCGACGGCAACCAGCAGAATATTCGTACGGAAAAAGAGGCCATCGTAGCCGATGAGATTTCGCTGCCCCGATAATGATGAAATTCCTGGCATTTCTGCTGCTCTGCTGCACGGCGCAGGCCGCGAGTCTGCGCTATTGGATTGAGGCGTGCGCCAATGCCGAAAGCCAATGCCGCCCCGGTGACCGGGAGTTGGCCGAGTGGGCTCTGGAGGCGTGGCAGTCGGCCTCCGGCGGCGAGCTCAAATTGCAAAAGACGGCCGATCTGGCGGAGGCCCACATCCGCGTCTACTGGGCGGCGGCCAACCAGGGTCTGTATGGCGAAGCCCGGCCCATCATGGTCAAGGGTGTGCGCGGAAGCGAAGTCTACGTGCTGCCTGGAATCGTTCCCGCCGGCCAGACCGACTCCATTCTCCGCGACGCCATTGTCTACCTGACGTGCCTGCATGAAACCGGTCACGCGTTGGGCCTCTCCCACACCGCCGGGTTTGCCGACATCATGTATAGCTTCCAATATGGAGGCGATCTTACGGAGTACTTCGGGCGCTACCGGCGAGCGCTTTCGAAGCGCGCCGACATTCGAAAACATTCCGGCATGTCGGCGGATGACCGCCAGCGGCTAATCGAACTCTTCCGCACGAATCGGTAGGATAGGCGCCTTGTCCGTGCGAAGCCGGATCCTGGCCTGTCGTTCTCCCGTAGGATAGGCCTCCTGGCCTGTCGTCTTTGTGCCGTGAGGCTGCCGCACTATAAGCCGGTTCCTGTACCCTTGCGGGCGGCAGTCATTCATCTGGGCCGAACATTACTGTCCGGCTCTAGCGACCTACCCGGAAGTCTAGCGGGGCGGGCCGCCCCTCCTCCCCTATTTGGTCTTGCTCCGCGTGGGGTTTGCCCTGCCGGCAGAATTACTCCTGCCGCGGTGCGCTCTTACCGCACCATTTCACCCTTACCCCGTTTCCGGGGCGGTATATTTTCTGTGGCACTTTCCGTAGAACCTTGCGGCCCTCCCGGCCGTTAGCCGGCACGCTGCCCTGTGGAGACCGGACTTTCCTCTCCCGTTTCCAGGAGCGACTGCCCATCCGGCAGCCTCACGGTGACTATTCTCGCACGTTCAGCGCATAGACTGTACTACCCGATACTCCACACTGGGCATTAACGTACTCTCTCCGTGTAGATATTCAAAACTCCGGTGTATTCTAGATCTTAAGTGCGCTTTGGGCTAAATTTTGTGAGTCCCACGCTGGACATTTGTTTTGTCCGGCACGCTGTGGGAACACCGTGGGCGCCGCGAAGGTGTTGCGCCGGACGGGTCTCGAATGTATCTCAGATCACGTACCTGTGGTTCAAGTTGAGGAGAGCTAAAAGACCATGAAGAAATTAGGAGTGATTGGTGCGCTCGGACTAATGGCATCCGGTTTATTCGGTCAGGGGTTAAGCACCGGCGGCCAAACCAAGGACGATTGGGAGGAAATCAATTTCGAATTCAATTCCTCAATCCTGTCCGACGGTTTTCCGAGTATGCTGCGCCTGGCGGAATTGCTGGGCCAGCACAAAGACTACCGTGTGAAAGTCACGGGGCACACGGATTATGTGGGCTCCTCCGCTTACAACGAAAAACTTGCGCTGTCACGCGCCAACGCCGTCAAGGCGTTCCTGGTGAAGTATGGCGTCGCCGACAACCAGATCGCCACTTCTGGCGACGGCAAGCGCGCTCCCGAGGTCAACAACAAGACCAAAGAAGGCCGCTTCATGAACCGCCGCGTGGTTCTGACCGTGACCGACAGCAGCGGCGCTCTGATTAAAGAGGGCGGCATCGGCGACATTCTGAAAACCCTGACCGGTATTCAGGACATGCTGAAGAAGCAGCAGGAGTGTTGCGACCAGATCCTGAAAAGGCTGGATAAGCTGGACGACATTCTGGCCGGGCTTAAGAATCTGCAGGGTGAAGACGATAAGCTGCGCGCCGAAATCGCGGATCTTCGCAACCAGCATAACGCTCTTCGCGACCAGGTCGCCGGCCTGCCCAAGCCTCTCACTTCGGGCCAGACCACGGAGATCGCTCACACCGAAGCCATGGGCGCTCTCGAAGAAGCCCAGAAGCGCAACAAGAAATTCTCCGTTGTCGGCCTCAACCTCGGGGCCCCCGTGGGCGGCGGCCGCGACGGCAATTTCACCTTCACCGGACGCGGCCAGTTCTTCTCGCCGTTCGGCGGCGAGGGCACGCACGCCGTGCAAGCCCAGGGCGAATACATGTACTACCATCCGGACGCCTCCGACACCGGTCACACGGGCCGTCAGGAAGGCCAGTTCGACATTGGTCTGGTGAATCGTTGGGGCAACCTCCAAGCCGGCGCGTTCGGCAGCTTCAAGTACCTCAACCTGGGAGGCATGCAGCAGGGCGGCGGTCTGGCTCAGGGCGCCTTCCTTCTGGACTGGATCTTCAGCCGCGGCCGCGTCGGCCTGTTCGGCACCAAGGGTTTCAAGAACATCGCCGTGTTGAATAGCCAAACCCTGGCTCCCGGCGCCTTCCTCCAAACTTATGCTCGCGTTGTGGATCAGTTCGGTGTCAACGCCTTGGTGGGCACATGGGGCAATGCCTTCATACAAGGCAACCTTGGCTATCTCCGGCGCTTCGATCCAGGCCACAATTCAGCGCCCGGCGGCAGCCTCAAGCTCACTCAGCCGATCAATGAACACGTCGCCTTTACGGCCGAGGCAGGCCTCAACGAAACCCTGGTCAATGCCGCCAACAGCGGCCGATTGGTCGTCGGCTTGGAAGTGGGCACCTACATCCACCCCAAGGACTACACAACCATCAAGAGCCCGGTCCCGATGGATGTTCCGCGTGTCCGATACAACATCCTGACGCGGCGCGTGGGCAGCAGTCCACCCATCGCCAATGCCGGGCCCAACCAGATTGGCGTAGCGCCTGGTACCGCTACGCTCGATGGTTCCGGTTCTTTCGATCCGCAGGGCCTGGCTCTGACCTACAGTTGGACCCAGATCGGCGGAGCGCCGGTCTCCTTGTCTGGAGCGAGCGCCGTCAAGGCCACGTTCACCGGCGTGGCCGGCCAGACCTACATCTTCAAGCTGACCGTTACCAATACGGACGGCTTGTCGGCCGCGGCCACCACTTCGGTCAGTTTCGGCGGCGCGAACGCCTCACAGATCGTTCGCTTCGACGCCAATCCGGCCTCGATTGCGCCCGGCCAGACATCCACCTTGACGTGGGTTGTGCAGGGCGCCACTTCGGTGACCATCCAGCCCGGTCTCGGCGACGTGTCGCTCACCGGCTCTTCGACGGTTTCGCCGGCTCAGACCACCACTTACACCCTCACGGCCGTTGGACCCTCCGGAACGGTGAACGCCACAACCACGGTAACTGTTAATGGTAGTGGCGCGCAGATCCTCCGCTTTGAGGCCAGCCCGCTAACCATTCAATCGGGTCAGCAGTCCACTTTAAGCTGGGCTACCTCCGGCGCCACCACCGTCTCCATCAGCGGCGTGGGCGCGGTGACTCCGAACGGCAGCACCACCGTGTCGCCGGCTCAGACCACCACCTATGTCCTATCGGCGTCGAGCGCCGACGGGAAGACGGTGACTGCCTCTGTCACAGTCACGGTTGGGTCAGACGCACAACTCCTGAAAATCACGTCGTTCAATGCCAGTGTAGTGTCTACCAGCGCGGCGGGTGACCCCAGCGTTCTGTCCTGGACTACGCAGAACGCGACGTCGGTCGTGCTGATCGGCGGCGAACTCGGGCCGCAGACGCTGCCCGTCAACGGCAGCTTCACGGTGCATCCGATCACCAACTCCACTTACACCTTGACCGCTTACGCACCTGGAGGCGCGACGGTAAGCGTCACCATATCGGTGTTCGTCAGGTAATACTCAAGGCCGGGCGGTCTCCAAGCCGCCCGGCCTTTTTGTTTCTGCAATCTCAAAAATAAGTAGCGCTTTATGTGAGCGTTACGCCGCGTAACAAGCCCGCAACATGCACCTTGAAACTTGTGGACTCCGGCGCGAAAGTGGTCCACTATATCAACAGGACATATTTGTACCCGCGACCCTCCGGGTCGCACTCCGGATGGGGAGGGGAGCATTAATGGCTCAATTGGCTTCGTTCCGCATATTTGCCTTTTTCGCATTGGCCATTCCGGCGCTCGCGCAACGCGATCCGCTTTTCAAGACTGAAATACTGCCGGTGCTCGAAAAGAATTGTGTTCAATGTCACGGTCCGCAGCAGAAAATGGCCAGGCTGGATTTAAGCTCCTTCACCGGCATGATGGAAGGCAGTTCCAACGGTCCGGTGATTGCGCCGGGCAAGCCGGAGCGCAGCTTAATGTGGAAGCTGATCGAGAGCGGGCAGATGCCCCAGGGCGGCAAGCTGACCACGGCCGACAAGCAGCTCATCAAATCCTACATCCAGTACGGGCGGTTCCCGGCGGCGACGGCCGAAACCGAGGCTGCCATCCAGGCTCGGGAAGCGGCCAGGGTCACCCAGGAAGACCGCAACTGGTGGTCGTTCCGCAAGCCGGTGAAATCGCCTGTGCCCCCGGTGACGAATCCAGCCCAGGTCCGCACGCCGATCGACGCTTTTGTCCTCGCTCAACTGGAAAAGAAGGGTTGGAAAATGCAGCCGGAGGCGGACCGTCCTATCCTTATAAGGCGAGCTTATTTCGATCTGGTTGGCCTGCCGCCCACTCCCGCCGAAGTCAAGGCCTTTGCGGAAGACCAGTCGCCCAACGCCTGGGAGCGCGTGATCGACCACCTGCTGGCATCGCCGCATTATGGCGAGCAGTGGGGCCGGCACTGGCTGGACGTAGCGGGCTACTCGGATTCGCGGGGCGATGCCGGCGACAGTGATCGCGAAGTGTCCTGGAAATACCGGGATTACGTAATCCATGCCTTCAACAAGAACAAGCCCATCGATCGATTCATCCTGGAACAGTTGGCCGGCGACCAATTGGTCAATTACAAGCACCTGAGCCTGCCCACGCCGGACCAAATCGAAGCTCTGACGGCCACCGGTTTCATGCGGACCACGGCCGATATCACCGATAACCAGACCATCTACGAAGTGGACAAGTACTTCGACGCGCAGCAGAAGGCGATGGAGACCAGTCTCACGGGATTGTTGGGCGTCACGGTGCAATGCGCGCGCTGCCACGATCACAAATTCGATCCCATTTTGCAACGGGATTATTACAAGCTCATGGCCATCTATCAGCCGGTATTCGATCCGGAAAACTGGCTGCCGGCGGATCTGAATCACGGGCCGTGGCCCAGCCGTGAAGTCCTGGATATGGACGAAGGCGCGCGGTCGGCATGGATCAAGGACGTCACCAGCAACGACGCCAAGGCACTGCGCCGGATGGACGATCTGCTGGAAGCCACCTACCAGCGATACCGTGCGGAACTGAAGGATGGCAGGGATATCTCGGACAAAGCCCGGCGGGCGCAAATCCGCAAAGACATCGAAGCCGATCCGGATCTGGAAGTGGACCGCAACGCTCCCAAGGAGTTCATCACGGACCAGGAGATGGACAAGCGGTTCGCGGAACTGCCGAAGTGGAAAGATGAGATCCAGGCCAAACGCTATGCGCGCCGCAACCAGTCGAAGATCCCGCCCAATTACATTGAAGCGTCATGGGATATTTCCAAAACGCCGTCGCCCACTTATGTTTTGGCGCGCGGCAACTATCTGGCGCCGGGGGCCGAGGTGCAGCCTGGAATTCCGCTGGTACTGGACAACCCGCAACACGCCCTCGAATTCCCCGATCCTGCCAAACATCCGGAATGGAACGGCACCAATCGGCGGCTGATTCTGGCGAAGTGGATGGTCTCGCCCGATAACCCGCTGGTTCCGCGGGTGTTCGTAAACCGCGTTTGGCAGTGGCACTTCGGGGAGGGAATCGTTCGCTCGGTGGACGATTTCGGCACCCAGGGCGCGAAGCCCAGCCATCCCGAATTGTTGGACTATCTGACGGTGAGTTTCGAGGAGCATAACTGGGACCTGAAGTGGCTGACCAAGCAAATCATGATGTCGCAGGTCTATCGCCAGGGATCTTCGGAAGTGCCGCAGTACCTGGCGGCCGATCCCGGGGACAAGCTGTTATGGCGGAAAGCGCCGCTGCGCCTGGAAGCGGAGGTGATCCGCGATTCCATGCTGAAGGTGAGCGGCCAGTTGAACGAGAGGATGTTCGGCAAGCAGGAGCCCATCAAGCGGGGCCCCGATGGACAGTGGCTGGAAGACAATCAGGGCTCTGGGGCCAGCCGCCGCAGCCTTTACCTGGCGCAAACGCGGACACGCTCGGTGGCCTTCCTGCACGCCTTCGACTGCCCGGACATGACGTCCGACAACCAGCCGCAGCGGTTCCGCGCGTCGCTGCCGATCCAGTCGCTGGCGATGATGAACAATCCGCTGGTGATGCGCGCCTCCAAAGCATTCACGCAGGAAGTGCTCGAAAAGAGCCGGAACAATTACGAGGAAGCGGTGAAGATCGCATTCGACGAGGCCTACAACCGGCCGCCGACCGCGAAGGAGCAGGAAATCGCGAAGAAGTCGATCGCCGCGGAAACCGATCCGAAGGAAGGCCTGCGCCTGTTCATCCAGGCGATGTTCGGGGCCAACAATTTCCTGTATGGTTACTAAGGTGGAAAACAAATTTTCACGCAAAGACGCAAAGTACCGCAAAGGACGCAAAGAAGAAGAATCTCCTTGTTTTCTTGGCGTTCTTTGCGGTACTTTGCGTCTTTGCGAGAAACAGTTTTGTAAGGTTTAAGGTTTCACGGGAGAAGAGCCATGAAGAGATTTTTGACTCGTAGACAAGCGTTGCAGGAAGCCGCCATCGGGTTCGGCGCGATGGCCGTGAACTCCATGTTGCAACAGGAGCGGATGTTTGCGGCGGAGGCGGCGCGCGCCAAGGAGCGGGTTTACGATCTGACGCCCAAGCTGCCGCATTTTGCGGCCAAGGCCAAGCGAGTCATCTTCATCTACATCGGCGGGGGCCCCAGCACCATCGACATGTTCGATCCCAAGCCCGCGCTGATGAAGTACGACGGCAAGCCGGCGCCGTTTGAGATCAAGGGGCGCGCGCTGAACGGCTCGCAGCAGATCATGGCCAGCCCGTGGAAATTCACCAACTCCGGCCAGAGCGGACGCCAGGTTTCGGACCTGCTGCCCTATTTCCAGAAGGTAGTGGATAAGGTGACGTTCGTGCGGTCCATGACCACCGACCGCATCGACCATTCGACGGCGCAGTTCACGTTTGTCACCGGCCGCGGCTTCACCGGATTTCCGGCCATCGGATCGTGGGTGAGTTACGCGCTGGGCAGCGAGAACCAGAATCTGCCGGCGTACATCGCGCTGGGGCAAGGGGCCACCATCGGCGATCGGGCGCATTCCTCGGCCTGGCTGCCTCCGATCTACAACGGCACTTCGATGCGCGCCGATCCGAAGACGCCGATCTACGACATCAAGCGGCCGGACAACATGAGCCTGGACCAGCAGCGGCGGCTGCTCGATATGGTGGAGGATCTGGATCGCCAGCAGAAGACTCTGTATCCGCTGGATCAGGATCTGGAATCGCGCATCGCCAACTATGAGCTAGCCGCGCGCATGCAGGTGGAAGCCCTGAAGGTGGCGGATCTGGACCAGGAGAGCGAGGCCACGAAGAAGCTCTATGGCATCGACGCCAAGGTGGGCGGCCCGTTCGGCAGGCTATGTCTGATGGCGCGGCGTCTGGCGGAAAAGGACGTGCGCTTCATCCAGATCTACGGCGGCGGCGGCGGCAACTGGGACACTCACAATAACATCGAGGGTCAGCTTCCGGGCCTGTGCGAATATATCGACCAGGGTATGTCGGGGCTGCTGATCGATCTCGAACAGCGCGGCATGTTGAAAGACACGCTGGTGGTGTGGTCGGGCGAATTCGGGCGGCTGCCGACGATTGAGGCGAAGAACTCCAAGCCCGGGCGCGACCACAATCCGTACGGGTTCAGCATGTGGATGGCGGGCGCGGGGTTGAAGCCCGGATTCGATTACGGGCAAACCGACGATCTGGGATACGCGGCGGTCAGGGAATGCAAGTGCGGCCACAGCGACATCCACGCCACGGTGCAGCACCTGTTGGGGATCGA
>Ga0209847_1000250_pt1 | contig 23001 bp, 17 predicted proteins | sample OrgsoiDNA_201060_FD_185808 | JGI IMG/M metagenome (GOLD analysis project Ga0209847, IMG submission 185808) | Permafrost soil microbial communities from the Arctic, to analyse light accelerated degradation of dissolved organic matter (DOM) -... | ecosystem: Environmental > Terrestrial > Soil >... | reverse complement strand
CGCGATCTTCGTCACCGTGGACGAGGGCGGCGGCTACTATGACTCGGGCTTCATCCAACCGGTCGATTTCTTCGGGACGGGCCCGCGTATTCCGATAATTGCCGTTTCACCCTTCTCGACCGGCGGCATTGTCAGCCACGCCTATAACGAGCATTCCTCCTTCGTCAAGTTCGTCGAACGGAACTGGAGGCTCGATACCACGCTCAGTTTCCGCAGCCGCGATAACCTGCCCAATCCCATCCAGACCGGTGACAACTCCGACGGTGATAGTTCCAGCCGTGGCCAGTCCTATGTACCGCGCAACATGCCGGCCATCGGCGATTTGTTCGACCTGTTCGACTTTCATGGTCATAATTAGGACGATTTAGCGGGCAGACGATCCGGCGGGCCGCTAACTGCACACTACTGCACGACCCGATCCACACGTTATCCGGCGAGCCGGGCGGGTGATCGGGTCGCGCCGCCAGGGGCACCAGTTTCTGAGTGGCCGCCGCTCGTTTAGCCTGCCGGGCGCACATGAAGTAACCGAGGCACGATCCCTCAGCCTCCAAGAACATGGATAAAGGTATACTGACTCTCCATGGAGGTGTGACGGATGCTCAAATCGATCGCCATCGTCGCCGGCAGCTACCTGCTCTCGGTGGTTCTTGTCATGACAACGGACCCGTTGCTATCGCTCCTGTTCCCTGGCGACTTCGCCAAAGACCGCATCCCCTCAGACGCCGCTCTCATCACGAGCACGGCTCTCTTCGTCGGCGTCTCGATCCTCTGCGCATGGCTTTGCGCCCGCTTTGCTGCGGGCCGTGCGTCACGGCATGTGCTCTGGTTCTTCATCGTTGGGGAAGTGATGGGGATCACCGCGATTATTCCCAACTGGAGCAAGGGCTGGCCGCACTGGTACTGGTTATCCTGGCTGCTCACCTGGCCAGTGAGCTGCTGGATCGGCCTGCTGCTGGCCCGGCGCCGGGCTGACTCGCCGGCCGCCTGAACCCTCACTCAGCAAAAGTAACCGAGAGTCGATCGGGAATCTATATCTGACGGGCACCGACGCGGCGTTACTCGGCATCATGGGAGCATTGATGGGTGGAGTCGTGACCGCAAGCTGTCTTCTGGGGCCGTTCGGCTTTTTTGAGGTTATGCGTGCTGCGCACATTTGAAGTACAGAAGCCTCGCAGGCACGAGATATCGTCGGTAGCCGATTAATACAGCGGAACCCCAAAATGTTTTGGCGAGAAAATTACGAGTTTGCCGCGCAATTGTAACCGCCTCTCGCCGATGCTGGGTGTGGAGGGAGATGGCATGCGCAAGAGCACCGTCCATTTTGCGTGGCGCGAGCCGCGTTCCACCGAAGGGTTCCACTCCGGAGTTTGTCTGCACGGCCACACCATGCATTCGCAGGAGTGCCTGTCCTTTCTGCCGCGCTACCTGCATCGCGTTCCCGGGATCTCTCAGCTAGTGAGTTACTACGAACGCGGCCCGCGGCGCGTCGATTTCGCACGCGCGTGGTGGACGCCTCCGCTCACCCCGGCTTCCGCGTTGAGCCTGGAGCGCGAACAGATCGCCAGTCTTGGCCTCCGCCCCCTGGTTTCGCTCACCGATCACGACGATATCGAGGCCGGCCTGACGCTGGGAGTCATCGCCGACCCGTGTGAAACGCCGGTTTCCGTCGAATGGACCGTCCCGTACGAGCGTTCTTTCTTCCATGTTGGCGTGCACAACATCCCGCGCAATGCCGCGCGTTGCTGGATGGACGCCATGGCGGAGTACACCTCCGGGCCACACGAAAACATGTTGCCCGCCATCCTCGACGAGTTCGCGAGCAATCCCGATGTGCTAATCGTGCTCAATCACCCGTTCTGGCTGGAGGAGGGTGTCGCCGCGGACGATCACCGCCGCGCGCTGGATCGCGTGCTGCGCGAGTGTATCGGCTGGTTTGACGCCTTCGAGTTGAACGGCACCCTCCGCTGGAGCGAGAATGCCGATACCATCGAACTGGCCAGCGCCCACTCGCGCCCGCTGATCTCAGGCGGCGACCGTCACGCCTGCGAGCCGGGCGCCTGCATCAACCTCACCAACGCGCGCACCTTCGCCGAGTTCGTTTCGGAGATCCACGACGGCCGCAGTTCGATTCTGTTCCTGCCGCACTACCGCGAGCCCATGGCGCAGCGAATCCTGGAGGCCAGCCGCGACATTCTACGTACTTACCCCGAGTATCCGGGCCGCGAGCGCTGGGCCGATCGCATCTTTTACCGCGGCGAGGATGGCGTCGCGCGCACCATTGCCCAGATCTGCCGGGGCCGTGAGCCGCGCGTGCTGGCGGACGCCGTTGCCGCGGTACAGTTCTTTGCGGGAACCCGGTTCCGCCCAGCCTTACGCTTCTTCCTTTCCGAATGGGGAGAACTGCATCCGTGAAGGCTTGGGCAACGTGCATCAGCGCCTTCCAACAACCTGCCAGCAACACAATTTGTCTGCTTCAGCAGACGCTCGGCCGCCCCCGCGTTCTCCAGCTTTCGCTGCACCTGGTCTTCTGACTTTACCGGTACTGTTCAAGCCTTGTTCAAACTGTCATCAGACCGCAGCACATCGAGTGCTATCAAGAGAATGCGATGCGCTGCAAGTCTCAAACTAAGGCCGCGGCCCTCGCCACTAAAGGTGGTCGCCTATGAACAGCAAAATTGACCTCATATACATTGATGCCGGCGGCGGCCATCGTGCCGCGGCCACTGCGCTTACGGAGGTTGCACGGCAGCAGCAGCGTCCCTGGGACTTGCGCCCACTGTGTATCCAGGAGTTGCTGGATTCGATCGATTTCATCCGGAAGACCACGGGCATCCAGTTTCAGGACGTCTACAACATCATGCTGCGCAGGGGCTGGACATTGGGCACAGCGCAATTGATTCCGCTGATGCACCTGGTGATCCGCATGTTCCACAAGGAGCAGGTTGAAGTGCTTGAGCGGCACTGGGCGCAAAACCGGCCCGATCTGGTGGTGTCGCTGATTCCCCATTACAACCGCGCCATCTGCGAAGCGCTCGACCGGGCCTGGCCGGGTACGCCGTTGGTCACCATTCTCACCGACATCGCCGATTATCCGCCGCATTTCTGGATCGAGCGGCAGGATCAGTACGTGATCTGCGGCTCGGAGCATGCGGCAATACAAGCGCTGATGGTGGGCATGCCGGAGAACCGCATTCTGCGAGTTTCTGGGATGATTCTGCATCCCAAGTTTCACGCCCCGTTGAAACTGGATCGCGACGCCGAGCGAATCCGGCTGGGGCTTCGGCCGGATGTTCCCACGGCGCTGGTCATGTTCGGCGGCGAGGGCTCCATGGATATGGTAAAGATCGCGCGGACCCTGAACCAGGCCAAACCGGGCATCCAGTTGATCCTGCTGTGCGGCAAACACCAGCAGGCGGCGCGTGAACTGCGCGCGCTGGAGCCGCGTATTCCGATGTTTATCGAAGGCTTCACCAGAGAGGTTCCGTACTACATGGCATTGGCCGACTTCTTTATCGGCAAGCCCGGGCCGGGGAGCATCAGCGAGGCGCTGGCGATGCATCTGCCGGTGATCGTGGAACGTAATGCGTGGACCCTGGCCCATGAGCGCTTCAATGCCGATTGGATCGAAGCGGAACGGATGGGGATGGTGGTGAGCAGTTTCTCCAGGATCGGCGAAGCCGTGGGCCAACTATTGGAGCCGCGGCGATATCGGGAATTTCGGGACAATGCGGCGGCCAGGGTCAACACGGCTGTCTATGAGATTCCGGCGATGCTGGAAGGGATACTGGTGAATCATGAGAAAGCGGCGCATCGCGTCCGGGCAGGCATGGAGCGCCTGTTACAAGCTGTGCCGGCCGCCGCCTTACATCAGTCCCAGAATATTATGGCGGGCCTGAAAGCGAACGGCTCCTGAGGCTTCACCACATGGATCGCAAAGAATCGGCCTGTGACTGTGACCTGTGCCGGCAGGCACGCCCCCAACCTCAAACTGCGTCCGATAAATCCGAATCGCGCCCCCCCGGCAAACCGCGCTATCCGGCGCCACCTCAGCCGCCGGGCCGTCTCATTCCGAGGCTGTAGCTCTCATCTGCCAACTGCACAATTTCATCCATTTTGTATCTATTTTGTAACGGTTTGTTTTCAAAAGACTGATATCCTCCCCTCATGCAACGCTCCCAACCGCCACGCCAGAATCCCAATCTAGGGTAGTACTCTCGATATGGCGCCCGAGCTTTCCCCACGCGATTTGAACGCCGTTGACTTGCGGGATCCGGAACTGTACGTGAACCGCGAGTTGTCTCTGCTGGCATTTCAGCGGCGCGTGCTGGAGGAGGCGGAGGACGAAAAGAACCCGCCGCTGGAGAGGCTGAAGTTCCTGGCGATTCTGGGGTCCAACCTCGACGAGTTTTTTATGGTTCGCGTCGCCGGGCTGTTGGCGCAGATGGACTCGGGCGCGGTGGATGCCGGGCTCGATGGCATGAGCCCTCGGGCGCAGCTTGTGGCCATCCGCCGGGAGGTGATGCGCCTGATGAAAGAGGCGAACCATTGCCTGCAAGAGATTCTGCCGAAGTTGCGGGAACAGGGCGTCTGGATTCACGACTACGCGGAACTGAATCGCTCCCACCTTGGGATCGTCGCAAAGTACTTCGCGGAAACGATTTTTCCGGTTCTGACACCGCTGGCTTTCGACCCGGGCCGGCCTTTTCCGCACATTTCGAACCTGAGTCTCAATCTGGCGGTGCTGATCCGCGACCGTGAGAAGAACGAACATTTCGGGCGCATCAAAGTCCCGGATTCCCTGCCGCAACTGGTGCCCCTGCAGCCGGCGGTGGCCGGAAAAACCGGCAAGCCGCGTCCCAAGCGGACGGACATGGTCTGGCTGGAGCAGGTGGTGGCGGCACACCTTGACTCCCTGTTTCCCGGAATGGAGGTGCTGGAGGCCCACCCGTTTCACGTCACCCGCGACGCCGACATCGCCATCAAGGAACTGGAAGCGGAAGACCTGCTCGAGACCATCGAAGAAGGGGTCCGGCAGCGGCGCTTCGGCAGCGTGGTGCGGCTGATGGTGACGCAGGAAATGCCGCCGCATATCCTGGAAATTCTGATGAGCAACCTGGAGGTGGAACCGAGCGACGTCTACCGCATGAAAGGGCCGCTTTCATTCAAGCGGCTGATGGATGCGGCGCAATTGGACCGTCCGGAGCTGAAGGAGACTGCGTTCAGTCCGGCGCTGCCCGCTGCGCTGGTGGAGAACTCCGAGGATGACGACATATTCGCCCTGATCCGGCGGCAGAATATCGTGTTGCATCATCCTTTCGATTCCTTTCAGCCGGTGACCGAGTTTTTGCGGACAGCCGCGCGCGATCCCGGAACGCTGGCGATCAAAGCGTGCCTCTACCGCGTCGGCCGGAATTCCAAGATAGTGGAAGCGCTGCTCGACGCCATCGAAGAGGATAAGCAGGTGGCCGCGCTGGTGGAGTTGAAGGCCCGGTTCGACGAGGAGAGCAACATCGAGTGGGCGCGGGCAATGGAACGCTCCGGCGTGCACGTCGTGTACGGGCTGGTGGGGTTGAAGATTCACTGCAAGATCGCGCTGGTGGTGCGTCGGGAAGGCGGCCGCATGACGCGTTACGTGCATCTTTCCACGGGCAACTACAATGCCATCACCGCGCATTTGTATACCGATATCGGCATGTTTACCTGCGACGAGGAGATTGCCGACGACGTCACCAACCTCTTCAATTACCTGACCGGCTACTCCGCGAAATCCGATTATAAGAAGTTGCTGGTGGCGCCCCTGAACCTGCGGGCGCGGTTCCAAGCCATGATCGAGCGGGAGATCGAACATGCGCGGGCGGGTAACGGAGGCCACCTCATCTTTAAGTGCAACGCCCTGGTGGATGGGCCGCTGATTCATGCGCTATATCGGGCTTCGCAGGCCGGCGTAAGAGTCCAGCTCATTGTGCGGGGAATCTGCTGTCTGCGGCCGGGCGTGGCGGGAGTCAGCGACAACATCGAAGTGATTAGCGTGGTGGGACGATTCCTGGAACACAGCCGCATTTATTACTTTCACAATGGCGGCGATGAAGAGATCTATGCCGGGAGCGCCGACCTGATGCCGCGCAATATCGACCACCGGGTGGAGGTTCTGTTCCCGCTCGAAGATGAGAAGTTGATTCGCCGGATTCGGGAGGAAGTGCTGGCTGTGTACCTGGCGGACACCACGAAGGCGCGACAGATGCTTCCGACCGGCGCGTACGCACGGAAGAAGCCGAGCGAAGGCAAGAAGCAGGTGAACGCCCAGGAGTCGCTGCTGATGAAGCACCGGCGGGCGGCGCATGAGCGTGGCAAGCGACTTCCTTCGCGGCGGGTGACGTAGGGCTGGAGTATGCGTTTTGGGCCACCGTGGCCCAAAGGAGACCGATAACTCCTCTGTTTCAAACAGGCAGTCCACAGTTTTGGGCCAAGATGGCCTAAAAAGCCATCAGCGGGAGTGATGCCAAAGACTTGACGCACGTAATTTTCGACGCCCGGCGCGCACCCGACATCCGTGCCTTGGTCAATACGCCGTGAACCGTCGAGCGCAAAAAACACGCCGCCCGCCTCTTCGACATCAGCTTCAGCGCGCAAGGTCCAAGACTTCGACTTTGGGTTCGAACCAAGTCTCCACCTTTCCCGCCGCCAACAGGCAGCCGGCACCGGCGGCGCCAAATCTTTTCCGCTATAATCTTCTAACGATGGCGGGCACTCCTATTTCCGGCTCGCTCTGGACCCTCTGGCTGTATGACGTGTGCGAAGAGATCGACCTGGACGCGTTGCGGGCGATTCTCGGCGTGCCATTGCCCCGCGACGCCCGCGTCCGTCATCCGTCTCCGGAATATGTTCGCTTCGAGCGCCCTCCCGTAGTGCAGCAGATCGAGCCGATCGAGCTCGAAAGCGGCACCCGCTTGCAGGGAGAATTGAACTACTACGAGTACGGCGTGGTGAGCATCAAGCTGGAACTGCCTTTCCAGGCCGATTGGCAGCAGCTCGCCGACCTGTCAAGCCGATGGATGACCACCCCCGAACCGGAAGCGCAAGCCGTCAGGACAGTTCGACGCTACCTGGACGGAGCGCATGCGGCGCTGATCAAGCCGCACGAAAACTGGCTCAGCGAAGACTATTACATCATTCACCTGAAAGACAACACCAAGCCCGCTCTGACCGCGGCCGAATTGATCGCAAGTCACCGTAACGAGATAGCCAGGATAGTCCGCGGCGAGCAGGCGGAACTTTCTCGCGAGGAAACCGAGGAGATTCTCGGGTCCAGGTTGTCCTACTATCCGGACGATCTGCTGGTGGTCGGCTGGACTGCCGCCTTTATTCATGACACCGCGGAGGACGCCGCCCCGACCATTCAGTTGTTGGAATACGCCAATACGCAGTTGCTCGAGTTTCGCCATTACGATGCGATCCTGAGCCAGTTGCTCCAAGGGGTTTATCGCTCGCTGGAGAAAAAGGGCGGCTTCCTGACGCGGTGGCGGCTGGCTTCCCAGGCCCAACACTTAAACACCATCCGCCTGGATATTCGCGAACTCACGGAACGCGTGGACACCTCGATCAAGTTCCTGAGCGATATGTTTTCGGCCCGTCTATATCGCCTGGCCGCAGCCAAGGTGGGCGTGGAGGACTACCGCAAGCTCGTTGACGGCAAGTTGCATACGGCCGGCGAACTGTACGAGTTCATGATGGATCAATTTCACCAGAGCCGGGCCTTCTTCCTGGAGGTCGTGGTGGTGATCATTCTCCTCATTGAACTGGTGTTCCTGTTTCGGGGTAAGAGCTAGTCGGCTCCGCGAACGCCCAGGAGTCGCTGCTGATGAAGCGCCGGCGGGCGGCGCGCTGGCGTGGCAATAGACTTCCTTCGCGGCGGCTGACTTAGGCCTGGCGTAGGCGTTTTGGGCCCAGGCCCAAAAACCATCAAGTGGGAGTGACACCGAAGGCTTGACGCACCTGAGTCTCGACGCCTGGCGCGCACGCGATAGCCGTACCCTTGTCGATACGCCGCGAACCGTCGAGCGCAAAAAACACGCCGCCGGCCTCTTCGATGATCAGCTTCAGCGCGGCCAGGTCCCAGACCTCGACTTTGGGTTCGAACCAAATCTCTGCCTTTCCCGCCGCAACCAGGCAGGCATCGAGCGCGCCTCCATACGACCGCACGGCCCACGAACGCTGCATTAGTTCCATAACTCGGGGCAGGTGGGGGCGGGCCGCGATGAGGTGCAGACCATTGGGACTGAACAAACAGTCGCCGATGGATGCGATGGCAGAAGCGTGCAGGCGGTCGTTGTTCAAATACGAGCCGCTGCCGTGCGTTGCCCAATACGTCTCGTTCAGCATGGGAAAATGAGCCACGCCGGCGAGCGTCTCGTTGGCTTCTTCGAGCGCGACCAGGACGCACCAAAATCTATTGCCTCGGACGTAGTCGCGGGTACCATCGATGGGGTCGATAATCCAGCGGCGGCCGCTGGAACCGGCCTTGCTCGATCCCTCCTCAGCGAGGATGCCGTCGTCGGGGAATTCGCGTTCGATGGCTTCGCAGATGAGACGCTCGTTTTCTTTGTCGGCAATGGTCACAGGCGATGCATCCGGTTTCGTCTCGACGCCAATGCCGCGCGCGCGAATGTCCGTCGCGTTTTGTCCAGCCACGGTGGCGATACTTCGGGCAAATTCGAGTTCTCGCTGGTAGTTCATCGACTACCATGATGCTAGAACTGCAGCCTGAGATGCAGTTGGATCGTCCTGGGACCGGCCTGTTCCACCAGTTGGCTTTGGCTGATCTGGCCGAAAGAGCCGCTTGCCACGTTCGTATTCGGCGCGGCCTTGTTCAGCAAGTTGAACAGGTTGGCGAACTGCGCTTCAAAGCGCAGGCCGAACCGCTCGGTGAGAGCGAACGTCTTGCCGGCCGACATCGAGAAGGTCGCGGTGCCGGGGCCCCCGAGAATGCCGACGGCGCAGTTTCCGAACCGGCCGATGTTCGAGGCAGGGACGGAGAAGGCGCTCACGTCGAAGTACTGACTGGTGGTCGGGTTCGACAGGTAGCCGGTCTTGCCGCCGACGCAGTCCGGGCGCTGCTGACTCACGGAGCGAGACGATGGGAAGGTGCCCGAGGGATCGGATAGGCTGCTCGGGAAAAACGGAGTCAGCCACGGACCGGTCTGCGCAAGGGTCACGCCGGTGACTCGCCATCCTCCCACAGCCAGATTCGCCGCCCGGCTCACGCCGCCGAAGTACTTTTTACCGCGGCCGACGGGCAGATCGTAGACAAAGGTGCTCACGAACCGGTGGCGGCGCGTGTAGTAAGCGTTACCCACGTCCGAAGCGATGTTGTAGTAGTTGGCCACATTGCCGCCGTTATCACCCTGGCCGCCGGTCGGAATGGCCGAGCCGGGGGCGGCGCCGAGCGCGTTGGTCTGGTTGTCGGCAAGCGTGTAGTTGTTTGAGAAGGTCAGGTCGCGCGAAAAGCGGCGGTTCAGTTCCAGCGTCAAGGCGTTATAACGGGCGCTCGGGCCGTTGTCGCGGGTCAGCACTTCGCGAAAGTTCGGGAACTTCAGGTTCTGCTGGCGGAGCGCCGGGGTGGCGACCAAAGCCGCGTAGCCGAACGTGTTCTGCGCAACCTGATTCAGGTCCGGGCTGTAGATGAGATTGTAGGTGTGAGACCCGGTGTAGCTGGCCCGCAGCACCGTGCCAAGACCAACACTGCGGTCCACCGAGAGATTCCACTGGATGACTCTTGGATCCTTCAGATTGTAATCGTTGGCGCGGCGGTAACCGGGGAACGCCGCGGCGCTGCCCGAACCCGTCGGAAAAGCGTTGGGGAACTTCGTGCTGCCGAAGTCCGCGAAGTAGCTGGTGTCCACGCCCAGAAGCGAGTAGAGCACCGCGCCCAAAACGGGAACCGAATATATCCCGCCGGAAGCGCGGACCGTCGTCTTGTTATCGCTGCCCGGACTCCACGAGAGGCCAAGCCGCGGCTGAATGTTCCTCTTATAGGTGTAGCGGAGCGTGTCGGGAAGGCCAACGCTGCTGGCGGTCACGAACGGCGTATTGCCAACGGCGCCTCTCCACAGCGGGTTGATCAGCGAGGTTTCCTCGTTCTGGATGACCAGGCGGCCGCCGGGGTAATTGCGGTCGAAGTTGCCGAGCTGATGGGTGCCATCGTCAAACGGAGTATTGATTTCGTACCGCAGGCCGGCCGTCAGCGTGAGGTTCGGTCGGACCCGGAACTCGTCCTGCGCAAAGCCGCCGACGTGATAGCCGAATGGCTTTCCATTGGGGCCGTTCTGCGCCTGAACAGCGTCGTCGATATTGCCGAGCAGGAAGGTTGAGAAGCCGGTGGCATCGTTGCCGTTGAAAAAATAATCGCCGTATTCGTCACCCAGGTTGAACGTGATGTTGTCCTCGTAGCTCAGGCGGCGGAACTCAAAGCCGAATTTCAGGCTGTGCCGGCCCCTGGTCCAGGAGACATTGTCACCAACTTCAAGAGTCGTGTTCTTGTTGACGCGCGGATGGCCGTAAGGGTTGGTCTGGCCGCCCAGAAAATCGCCGATATAAAAGACCGGAACGCCGCCGAGCCCGTTCTTGGGCTTGCCCGGCAAACCCTGAATCCCGAGATTCTGCACGATTGAGTCGCCCTGCGCCGCTTGCGGATAACTGAAAGTGAAGTTGGCGCGCGTATAGCCGAAGCGAAGATCGTTGATCAGGTTCGGCCTGATAATCCAGTTATAGGAAACGGCGAGATTGGTCAGGTCCGAATCGGTCGAAAACGGGCCCATCAACGGGTTATAACTGGCGTCGCCGGCGCCGCCCGCGCCCAGCGCAGCGTCGGTTCCGATCCCGGAAATCGTCTTCTGCGTGACGCGGCCCCAAACGCGATGATTCTGGCCGATGCTCTGATCCAGGCGGCCGTCGAATCCGTCCGAGGTGTAGTTGCCCGGGAAGGTCGTCACCAGATTCGGGCTGGCCAGCGACTGGTCACTACTGGTTGGAGTCGGGAAGAAAAGCGGAATTGCCTTCGCCGGTATCGGGTTAATGCTGCTGGATGGGATGACATTGCCGGGAAACGGCGAATGGTTCGTGGGGTCGATGATATTGGTGCCCGAGCCGGCGAAGTTGCCAGTGCGCCATTGAGCGGGTGCCGTGTTCGTGCTGATCAGCGTGTTCGAGTCGAGACGGACACCCTCGTAGTCGAAAAAGAAGAAGGTCTTCTCCTTGCCGTTGTAGACATGGGGAATGCTCACCGGACCGCCGAGCGAAGCGCCGTAGGTGTTGGCGTCGCCTGTCGGGATCACCTTGCTGATCTGGTCGGCGGAATTGAAGTCCTTACGCTGCAGGTACCAGTAACCGCCGCCATGAAGTTCGTTGGTGCCGCTCCGGCTGATTACGGTCAAGTCAGTGGGCTGCGAGAACTCAGCGCTGTTGCCCGCCGTGTTCACACGGAACTCGGAAATGGCTTCCACCGATGGGAACAAGTCGCGCGTCGGACCGCCGTAGCGCGGCAGTTGAGTCGAAACGCCATCAAGCGAGAATGAAGTCGCCGTCGGCAGTTGCCCAGCGATGGTGATATTGCCGCTGGCGTCGGATTGAACGCCGGGGGCCAGGTTGGCGATCACGATCGGGCTCGGACTGGCGGTGGCGCGGAAGTTCAGTGCCAATGAGTTGATGGCATCACCCGACTTGGAGTCGGAGCGCGTGAGCGCCTCGGAAACGGCCGGCGTGCCGACCACTTCCACGGTGGTGGCGGCGGCGCTTCCCACAGAGAGCTGAAGGTTGATTGAAATGGCCTCGCGGGCTTGCAGTTGCACGTCTCTCTGCTCGCTCTTGCCGAAGCCCTCGGCGACGGCGGATACGGTATAGATGCCAGGATCGAGATTCACCAGGCGGTACCGACCGGCATCGTCGGTTCCGACGCTGCGGGCGATCTTCGTCTCCTGATTCAGGGCCTCAACCTTCGCGGCGCGGATGACCGCGGAAGTCTGGTCGGTGATGGCTCCGGCGATGGTGCCGTAGGTTGACTGACCGAACAGAGAGATCAAAGCCAGCAATCCAGCGACAACCAGGCGAACTGCTCGCCGTGAAAAGACATCGTTGATATTTGTAAAGAAGCTATTATTTGCAAAGAACAAATTGCCCTCCTCAGACTAAGAGTTTTTTCGCGTTACAGTGGGAAAACGCAAATCCCCGTTTTCGTTCTGCTAGCGTATCGGCCAAAGGTTTCATCCAGACGATAGATCGCTGACTACCGTGTTACAGTCTCGGATTTCCACAAAATTTTCGGCTGAGAACTCCAGCGGTAACCGGATTGTCACGCAAATCGTATTTGATCCGACTATGCTGGAGCCATGACTTTGAGGGCGGACGCCGCCGTAATCGGCGGCGGCGTCTTGGGACTTGCGCATGCGTACGTTCTCGCGCGAAGCGGCAAGCGGGTCGTAGTATTCGAGAGGAACCTACGAGCCAGCGGCGCCTCGATACGGAACTTCGGCATGATCTGGCCCATCGGTCAACCGGCGGGCGAAATGCACGCGTTGGCGCTTCGCAGCCGTGAAATCTGGCTGGACGCTCTGCGGGATGCAAAGCTGAATTTCCGGGCCACCGGATCTTTGCACGTAGCCCATCGCGCTGACGAGGCCGAGGTTCTGCGAGAGTTCGCGGAGGTGGGTCGCGCCGCCGGTTACCGGTGCGAGTGGCTGAACGCCGAAGCGACCATGGAAAAGAGCGAAGCAATCCAGCCTGTCGATCTTCAAGGCTCACTGTGGAGTGAGACGGAACTGACCGTCGATCCGCGGAAAGCGATTGGAGAATTCCCGAGGTATCTACAGGAGAGCGGTGTCGATCTCCGCTATGGGTCGCTGGTGAGGCGAATTGACTTACCGCTGATCGAGGCGGGTCCTGCGGCGAGCGGAGCGAAAGAAAGGTGGGAGGTCGACACGGCCATCGTCTGCGGTGGGGACGATTTTGAGACGCTTTATCCGGAGACGTTCGCCTCGAGCGGCCTCAGTCGCTGTAAGCTGCAGATGATGCGCACCAGCCCGCAGCCCGACCACTGGCAGTTGGGTCCATCGCTGGCGTCCGGCCTGACGCTGCGCTTCTACAAGGCGTTCTCGATTTGCAAGACCCTACCGGCATTGCGTGCGCGCATCGCCGCGGAGAAGCCGGAGTACGATCGCTGGGCGATCCACCTGCTCGCCTCCCAGACGGCGGACGGGGCTATCACCCTGGGCGATTCGCACGAGTACGGTCTCGATGTGGACATCTTCAATAAGAGTTTGCTGGATGATTTGATTTTGCGCGAGGCGGCGATCTTCCTGCGGATTCCGTCCTGGCTAATCGCGGAGCGCTGGCACGGAGTCTATTCGCTGCATCCCGAACGGCCGTTCTTCGAAGCCGAACCGGCGCCAGGAGTGCGGATCGTGACCGCGCCCGGCGGTTCCGGGATGACGTTGTCGTTCGGGTTGGCCGAGCGTACGACCAAGGCTATGGCTTGATCATGCACCTAACCGCGGTCGTCTTCGATTGGGCTGGTACTGTTGTGGACCATGGCAGCCGCGCGCCGGTTGCCACGCTCCTCGAAGTGTTTCATGGAGCGGGCGCGGCAATCACGGTTGAGGAGGCTCGCTTGTCCATGGGGATCGCCAAGCGGGCTCATATTGCGTCGATTCTGACGCTGCCCCGGGTCGCCTCCGATTGGCAACGGCTACACGGCGCCATGCCGGTGGATGCGGACGTCGACCGTTTGTACGCCGCCTTCGTCCCAAAGCAACTCGCGTGCCTGGAGCGGTACTCGGATGTCATCACGGGGGTTCCCGCGGCCGTCGAACAGGTGCGCGCGCGTGGTCTGAAGATCGGGTCGACCACTGGGTACACGCGGCCGATGCTCGATTTTCTGCTGGCCTTCGCGAAAGCTCAGGGATTTTCACCCGATTGCGCCCTCTGTCCCGAGGATGTGCCCGGCGGCGGAAGGCCCGCGCCGTGGATGTGCTATCTAAACGCGATCCGGCTACAGGTGAGCCCGCTGTGGACCATGGTCAAAATCGGGGACACTCCAAGCGACATGGCGGAAGGCTGGAACGCAGGGATGTGGACCATTGGAATTACGCGAACGGGAAATGAGGTGGGCATGACTGCCGCAGAGTGGGAGGCCACCCCCGCGTCACAGAGATCCGATGCGCTGGCAAAGGCCGCCATTCGCCTGCTTGAGGCTGGGGCTCATTACCTGGCGGAAAGCGTCGCCGGATGTATCGGCTTTCTCGATGAGATCGACGCGCGCGTTGCTGCCGGGGAACGGCCGTGATTGCTTCAGCATCGATGAAAAGGGCCCCAGGGTCGTTCGCCCTCTGGCAGGGGTGCACAATAGCGCTGATCGCCGTCGGTTATGCGGGTTATTACCTGTGCCGCTCCGACCTGTCGGTCGCCATGCCGTTGCTGATTCGCGAGATGTCGAGCCGCGGGGTATCGCCGGACGCCGCCAAGGTGCAATTGGGGACCATCGCATCACTGGGGGTTCTGGCTTACGCCATTGGAAAGTTCCCGAGCGGTTGGCTGGCCGATTTTCTGGGCGGAAAGCGAAATTTCCTGTTCGGCATGGCCGGGTCGATCCTGTTCACCCTGCTGTTCAGTCTGACGGGTGGAATTCCCCTTTTCACTCTGGCGTGGATGGGCAACCGCGGCGTGCAATCCATGGGCTGGGCCGGGATGGTGAAGATCACTTCCCGTTGGTTCTCTTACTCGGCGTACGGTACCACAATGGGCATCATCAGCCTGAGTTATCTCTTCGGCGATGCGGCGGCGCGCGAATTCATGGCACGGTTGATCGATGCCGGAGCCGGCTGGCGTGGCGTCTTCCTCGCCGCCGCCGGAACGTTGGCGATCCTGCTTCTGTTCAACCTCGTGCTCCTAAAGGAAACGCCGGAACTCCTCGGATTCCCCGAGCCGCCCGCGAACCCCGCCAACCTCTTCGGTGAGGAAGGCGCAACCGCCAAGCCAGCAAGCCTCGCCACCCTGCTCGGCACATTCGCTAAGAGCCCCGCATTCTGGCTGGTTTGTTTGGTCTCTCTTGGCGTAACGATCATGCGGGAGACGTTCAACCTTTGGACGCCCACTTACTTCACGCAGTCGGTGGGACTGACCGTAGCGGAAGCAGCACACAAAAGCGCGTTGTTTCCTTTCTTCGGCGGCCTCTCGGTTCTGCTCGCGGGATTCCTCAGCGACCGCCTGGGCGGCGCGGGCCGGGCCGCGATTATGTTCTGCGGACTGCTCTTAACCACGGGCGCGCTCATGGTCCTGGCGGTTGGCGATTTCGGCGGGTCGCGCGTGGCTCCAGTCGTTCTGGTTGCGCTGGTCGCATTCGTGATGATCGGACCCTACTCCTACCTCGCCGGCGCCATTTCCCTCGACTTCGGAGGCAAGCAGGGCAGCGCCACCGCTTCCGGGCTCATTGACGGTGTCGGCTACCTCGGAGGAGTGCTCGCCGGGAACAGCGTTGCGGGCATCTCGGTCATCTGGGGGTGGAAGGGAGCATTCGCGGCGTTGGCCTCGGTTGCGTTGTTGTCGAGCTTGGCCGCGGGTGTGTATCTTGTCCAAGTGAGGCGGCAGGCATTGGCGGGCTCCTCTCGTTTTCCTGAGACGCCGAAGAGGGGCTGGGGCGGCAGGCAGCGGCAGAATTCAGCGCCTTGGCGCGATCATCCTTTCCACGGCGGAAATGGCGATCATCAGAGCCGCTAGTACTGCGAGGAATATCAGGACTAGCGGCAGCACGGCGGCCGCACGCCAGAAATGATTCCCGATGGCGCTCCACACCACAGCGCTGAGGCCTCCCCAGAGAGCGAACAGCACGCAGGCGGCGAAAATTCGAGCCAAGCATCCCGCGATGGCAATCAGGGCGTCGCCAAAGCTTAGATCCGGACTGAACGTATAAGGCACCGCCAGTCGCGAGAGGATGGATCGACCCTGGGTGGCGGCGTGCGGCGTGTGATCCGGTTGGAGCAGCAGCAACAACCTCTCGACCAATGTTCGATGTCTCTGCATGGCAGATGTATCCATTCTCGCGCAGCCAGAGCGCAAGACGGCTCCGAAATCAGTCTTCGAACTGTGATGCGCACGTCATACATCCGTAACTACGGTTTCGTAGGCTTGTGATTTCGCTCTTTAATTGGAGGCGGCATGGATTTTCTCGGAGAGCACCTTTCGGTAGGCACCGTGATGTTTTTGCTGCTGGCGTTGGGTTTGGCGCTCAGCTTCGAGTTTGTGAACGGGTTCCACGACACGGCGAACGCGGTGGCAACGGTCATCTACACCCACACATTGAAACCGACCGTCGCGGTGGTATGGTCCGGATGCTGGAATCTCATTGGAGTACTCAGTTCATCGGGCGGCGTGGCATTCGGTGTGATCGCGCTGCTGCCCGTGGAACTGGTGATCAACGTGGGATCGGCGGCCGGGTTCGCCATGGTGTTCGCACTGCTGATTTCCGCCATCATCTGGAACGTGGGGACCTGGTATTTCGGGCTGCCTGCCTCCAGTTCGCACACGCTGATCGGAGCGATCATGGGTGTGGGCCTGGCCAACTCGATGATGGGCGCGGGCCACGTGTTCGGCGAGGGCGTAAACTGGGCCAAGGCGTCGGAGGTGGGCATGTCTTTGCTGATCTCACCGATCGTCGGGTTTACCTGCTCAGCCCTTCTCCTGTTACTGTCGAAGGCCCTGATCAAGCGCGAGGATCTCTACAGAGCGCCCGAGAAGGAAAAGGCTCCGCCCCTATGGATTCGGTCGCTGCTGATGGTGACATGCACGGGCGTGAGCTTCGCGCACGGTTCCAACGACGGGCAGAAGGGCATGGGACTCATCATGCTGATCCTGATTGGGATTCTGCCGGCCAGTTATGCGGTCAAGTTGAGTACCAGCGACGTTTCGGTGCAGGAGATTTCGCGGAGCGCGGTGGCCATCAGGGCGGAGATGGGCCACCATTCGCCAGGCATTGCGCTGGCCGGCTTCCAGGCCTCGGCGGATGAACTGTCGTCCTTCCTGAAGACCACGGGCGTGGACACCGAGCGGACCTATGCGGCCATCAGCAATAAGTGTCTGGAGATCTCCGATATGATGGAGGGGAAAAAGAGCCTCACCGAGCTGAACACGGAACAGCGGCGCACGCTGCGGACGGACCTGTACCTGGTTTCGGAATCGCTGGGCAAGCTGGTCAAGAAGAAGAAGCTCACCGACGTGGAGGGCAAAGACGCCGCCGCGCTGAAGGGCCGGATGGACAAAGTCACCAAATTTATTCCCGACTGGGTGAAGGTGGCGGTGGCGCTGGCACTTGGCCTGGGCACGATGATCGGCTGGAAACGCATCGTGGTGACGGTGGGAGAGAAGATCGGCAAGGAACACCTGACTTACGCCCAGGGAGCTTCGGCGGAGTTGGTGGCGATGGCTACCATCCTGACGGCCGACTACCTCAGCCTGCCGGTTAGCACGACGCACGTGCTCTCATCGGGTATAGCCGGCACGATGGCGGCGAACCGGTCCGGGCTTCAGATGGACACGCTGCGAAATCTGCTGCTGGCGTGGGTGCTGACGCTGCCCGTCAGCGTGCTGCTGGGCGCCGGGATTTTTGCATTCGGGCTAAACCTGGTGATTCGTCTCGGGTTGAAATAAGACGGGTTGATATAAGACGGGTTGTAATATGTCGGGTTGGAATAAGACCGCGCCCGCCGAATAATCATCCGTTGGTTGATTGTCGTCTTGAGCGTGGAAGCACGTAGCGACGGTTGAGCAGACGATGACGCGCCAGATTTTCATGGAGGCTCCATTAACAGTATCCGAAGCCCGAACTTGCGCGAGTAACCCGGTAGAGTAGCATGATAGTGTTGCGGCGCCGCCTAATATGGAGCAGCCATGAACGGAACGGAAACACGAGCGGACGAAGTCATCCGATTGATGCGGAACCGCGGCGGTGAAGCCTACTTCGGCGAGCCCGTCTCGCAGTTGGACCACGCCCTGCAGGCTGCGTGGTTCGCAACACAAGCGAAAAGCGCCACCACGCTGGTGGCCGCGGCGCTGCTTCACGATATCGGACACCTTCTGCACGATCTGGGCGAAAACGCGGCAGACAAGGGTGTCGACACCCGCCACGAAGAGGCCGGTTACGGCTGGCTGATGGTGCGCTTCGGACCTGCCGTGGCGGAACCCGTCCGTTTACACGTGGCCGCTAAACGCTACCTGTGCCAGGTGGACGCGGAGTATTATGCGAATCTGTCGCCCGCCTCAGTGCAGAGTCTAGCCCTGCAGGGCGGGCCTTTCAGCGGAGAGGATGCACGCGAATTCGAGCGGCTGCCGTGTTACCGCGAGGCTGTTCAACTCCGGCGTTGGGATGACGCAGCCAAGCAGCCCGGGTTAGCCGTCCCGCTCCTGGAAGACTATCGCGCGCTGCTGGACACGCTACCGGCCGCCGGGAGTCTGTGATAGCTTCGCGCCGGGATTATTGATGACAAGCGACATACGAATGTTATCGCGGTGTCACCAGATATTAAACACCGCCTGATAGCTTATGGCCGAGGAGAATTTCAATGTTCAGGATGTTCAGAAAGCTAAACTCAACTACTCTTGCGCTGACACTCACATTGCTGAGTGTGACTCCCGCGCTGCCCGATGACGCCAACGGCGACGGCGCCAGCCGCCACGTTCTGTTGATCAGCATCGACGGCATGCACGCTCTCGACTTTGAGAATTGCGTGAGCGCCAATACATGTCCCAATCTAAAGGCTCTCGGAAAGACCGGCGTGAATTACACGCGCACCTCCACATCCCGGCCTTCGGATTCGTTCCCCGGCTTGATGGCGATCGTCACGGGAGGCACTCCGAAGACCGTGGGTGCTTTCTATGACGTTGCCTACGACCGCGTGCTGGCGCCTCCGTTGAGCGCGACCGGCAATGGACTGCTCGGGGGAACCTGTACTCCGGGACAACCGAACGGCACCCGAACGGAATACGAAGAGGGCGTTGACATCGATCAGACGTTGCTCACCGGCGGCAGTCCGGTGTTCACGAATCCAATCGATGGCGGGTTTCAGTCCATCGACCCCAACAAGTTGCCGCGCGATCCGTTTAACGGATGCAAGCCGGTCTATCCCTGGAATTTCATCCGCGCGAACACCATCTTCGGCGTGATCCACAAAGCCGGGGGCTTCACGGCGTGGGCGGACAAGCACGCGGTTTATGCGGCGGTTTCGGGTCCGACCGGAACTTCCACCCCGAGCAATGTGGACGATTATTACGCACCAGACATTAATTCCAACGTGGTTCCATTGCCCGGAATATCTACTGCCAGCGGTTTGAATTGCGCTACTATACCCATCAGCGGCGATTGGACCACCGGCTTTGACAGCGTCAAGTGCAACGACCAACTCAAGGTAAACGCCGTACTCAACTGGATCAACGGCAAGACTCACCTGGGCGACAAGAACGCTCCGGTGCCCACGATATTCGGGATGAACTTCCAGGCCGTCAGCGTCGGGGAGAAGCTGATCGCAGGAGGCGTCAACGGCGGCTACACGGATGCGGCCGGCACTCCGACCGCGGCCATGCTGGCCGAAATCGAGTACGTGGATGCTGCGATCGGTCAGATGGTGGCTGCCCTGAGCAAAGCGGGCCTCCTCAATTCGACGATGATCGTCATAACCGCCAAACACGGCCAGTCGCCGGTTGATACTCACCGGTTCTTCCCCATTCCCGGCCACAGCGGGACCAATGGCACACCGCCATCGGGAGTGCTTGGACCGGCGTTCCTTCCCGATTCCGAGATCAACGGGATCGGGCCTACCGAGGACGACATTTCACTGCTCTGGCTCAAGCCGGGGGCTGACACGATTTCGGCGGTCAACCTGCTCGAGAGCAACGCGCCGGCCGCGGGCATCGGACAGATCTTCTACGGGCCGTCAATCGAAACCATGTACAACAGGCCCGGGCTGCCACCCCTCGGCGACTCCCGGACGCCCGACATCATCGTGCAGCCGAATGTCGGCGTCGTGTACACCGGCAGCTTGAAAAAGCAGGCGGAGCACGGCGGGTTTGCCCACGACGACACGAATGTGATGATGCTCATATCCAATCCGCGCATCAAGGCGAAAACGGTCACCAGCTTCGTCGAGACGACTCAGGTGGCTCCCACCATCCTGTCGATTCTGGGACTCGATCCCAACGCGCTGACCGCCGTCCAGGCGGAAGGCACCCCAGTCCTGCCCGGATTCGGACAACAAGGCAATTAACTATTATTGCCTACACGGCGGGCGCTTCCCAAGCGCCCGCCAACCTCGCGGCGGCGGAGGGCATCCCGCCTGGAGGAAGGACCACAATCGCGCTTCAGGCTTGTGGAATAGGTGACGGAACTGCCGGTGTCGCCGGTAGAGTCGTTCGCGTTTGTACGCGTATCCCAAAGTGTAGGAGGCCATGAACTGAAGGCCGCGCGAGAACCGTTTGTTGAGCGCGACGAAGCAGCCGTATACGTTTCGGCTCACCGATGCCTAACTTAGGTTTGCGCCGAAACGGTTTCAAACGGATAAACAGGCCGTGAAAGTTTGCAATGAAGACGGTAAGCGGAATTAGTGGTGCGACAGAAGACGTGTGGAGGCTGTCCTCGGGCAGGCTCATCACCATGAAGTTCGGCAGCGTTTGGCGGGGCCGGAGCTGTCGAAGTTGCGCTCGTACTCGTCGAATTCGCGCAGGAATTCGGCGGTGTTCGGCCAGTTCCAGGGACGTCTCGGCCGTCATTTCGACCGATTCGGCCCGCGGAACCCACGGTTCGCCGTCCCCCGAAACCATTGTACGAACCGGTTCGCCCTCTCCGTGAGTAGTAACGCTCACGCTCCTGGGAGACAGTAGTTCATATCCGCCTTCAATGGCACGGGAAACTGTTGAGATCCGCCGCCCGACACAAAGACTGCACAGGCCAGCGAGACGGTCCGCAAAGTTTTCATAGCCGCCAGAATAACCCGTCTGTGCGGCGATGATATGACAGTCGCGTGAAAACCTGTACTACGCCACCGCCTGGGTTCGTGCCGCACTCCGGAGACGGGCTGCGGCCGGGCGGGCGTCGCCGAACAGGTGGTTGAGGATGCGCAAGGCGATGCACGTGCCATTTGTGTGAGCGGCGGTGCGCGTGACGGATGCGGTAAGGAACAGGCGCACCATGGGCCGGCAGTGATATAACCCAGGCCAGTCCATCACGAGTTCCCATCTCGAGCCAACGGGCATCGCTTCAGGAATGTCAATTAGAATGCCGCCCGCGCTGATGTCGAGGGACCGGCCGCGTTTCCAGGCAGAGTCGGGCGCGCTACCCAAGGCGCGATACTGCAAGGGCGTCCTCAGGGTGTACCGATTGGCGGTCCGCCGGTTTTTCCCTTTGAAAGGCTGCGATTCCTGAGGGGCTGTCGGAGTGAAGAAAGAGATCATTCGCCTATTCTCGCGAGGGTTTGTAAACACCAGATGAAGTCTGGGAGTCGGATCGGTTATAACACGTGTAGAATGCGCTATTCATCGCACGTTGATTGATTTCGCAACCCCGGTTGGCGCGATGCCGCACAACGGATGTTCGAGCCCGATACCTGCGAGAGCAGGCTCAAATTCAACTCCCAAATTCAACCGGAAACTGGAGTTGCTTTGAATTCGTGGCGGTTCATCATCATCACACTTTTACGCAGATTGCGCCCGAACCGTTGGCCTATCCGCCTGTTGCTCGGCAACTGGCCAGGGATGCCCAGCCGCTTGGCTTCCTCTGCGCCGTGCAGGTCGCAGTAGGCCGCGACCATGCCGGGGTGTTCCGGTGTTTGTGTCAATGGCTCCCGTGAAGATGTGCCGGGCGACCCTGGGGCACGCTTGAACTGTGCACATCACAGCATTCTCGCGAACAGTGCGGATCTGCAAGCCGGAATTATTATAGCGACCGCATGGACAACAATCAAACCTTCGCGCGTATGCACGTAGCACCTGCCGGTTTGACACACCGGCGAAGTCAGTGAATTCTAACGATCGTAGCCTGTTCTCTCTTTATTACGCACTCCAGCGCCATTTTGCCGGGGTGTGGGGCATAACCCGTGCGACGGCGCATGCTAGAACATCGTAGAGTTTAGACCTACCCCTTCCATAGCGTTCGCCTTTTCTCGGCATTCTGCTGTAGCTTTGTTCTTGCGCATCCCATGCTTCGCGCTGCGGGGATCATTCGCCCGGGGCCGCAGAGTTGTTCCGTCTCCGCCGGTGGAGTTCAGCCACAAAGAGCGGTGAGAACGGTCATACACTCCTCGGAGGGGTTGGAAGATCAGGAGGGCGGATCAGATGTTCAGGTGGGTGGAGCGCCGCTGTTTTTCGGCTGTGCCACAACTGTGTCCGAACTGCATCCATTCCGATCATTGGGGTTGCTCTTTGAGCGAAAGCAGATTCCCCAGATTGTTGTAAATGTTAGGACTCTGCGAAAGACGACGGAACCGTTGGAAGCCACGCTTCTCCCTTACAAGCAGGAGGTCCGCGGTTCGAGCCCGCGAGCGCCCACCATTCAAGTTTCTTTTCGCTGGGATTCCTGACTTCCGGCCGGTAGCAGGCGGGCGGGCTTGTCAAGGCCTCAGTACGTGGTGGAAGTCCGGCGATCAATGTCAACCACGTCGACGATGAGCTGGTCGGGGTAGACGTCGAAAAAGATGCGATAGCTGCCCACCCGTCGACGCCACGCGGCCCGCTCGTCGGCGTGCAGGCGCACAATGTCTCCACTGAACGGATCGATGCGCATGGCATCCAAGGCGGCCATGACAAGCCGCTGGTCTTTAACGGGCAGCTTTCTTGCGAGGGCTTTTCGAGCGCGGTTTGCGATTCTGAGTTGCCAATTCATCGGTAAGCTGTTCAAGGGTTACAAACCGCCCAGCTTTGATCTCGGCACGGCCTCGACGGATGGCCGCCAGTTCGGTTTTGGTTGGAGTAATTGCC
>Ga0209847_1000245_pt1 | contig 23296 bp, 21 predicted proteins | sample OrgsoiDNA_201060_FD_185808 | JGI IMG/M metagenome (GOLD analysis project Ga0209847, IMG submission 185808) | Permafrost soil microbial communities from the Arctic, to analyse light accelerated degradation of dissolved organic matter (DOM) -... | ecosystem: Environmental > Terrestrial > Soil >... | reverse complement strand
GATAGCCAGAACTTCGTTTTTACGCCAATCATGGTTGCTGCATCCTGCCAACATAAGTGCTGTCGCAACATAACACCAGCGCAAGAAAGGCTTCATTTCTACTCCCGAAGACAAACATTGGATTAACATCCTGTCATCCGCCTGCTTAACACGACCGCATCCTGCGCTCATGATACGAACAGTTCCCTGCCTCAAAGCAGGGAACTGTAAAACTTCTGTTACAGAAATTTATTCTGCTGGAGACTCAGTGGGTTCACCCTGGCTCGGCGCTACAGCATCTTTCATGCTCAAGCGAACGCGACCCTGGCGATCAACTTCGACAACTTTGACCGGAACTTCTTGACCCATTTGCAGATAGTCGGTCACTTTATCAACGCGTTTGTCAGCGATTTGAGAAATGTGAACCAGACCTTCTTTACCGCCACCGATGGCAACAAATGCGCCAAACTCGACGATACGGGTCACTTTACCCTGATAGATACGGCCAACTTCAACTTCAGCAGTGATTTCTTCGATGCGACGGATAGCGAATTTCGCTTTCTCACCGTCAGTCGCAGCGATTTTAACTGTACCATCATCTTCAATTTCAATGGTAGTACCGGTTTCTTCAGTCAGCGCACGGATGACAGAACCACCTTTACCGATCACGTCCTTGATTTTATCAGGGCTGATCTTAATGGTATGAATACGTGGTGCAAACTGAGAGATATCGCCACGCGGGGTGCTGATAGCCTGTTCCATTACGCCCAGAATGTGCAGACGCGCACCCTTAGCCTGGTTCAGAGCAACCTGCATGATTTCGCGGGTGATGCCTTCAATTTTAATGTCCATCTGCAGCGCGGTAATGCCGTCGCGGCTACCGGCTACTTTAAAGTCCATGTCGCCCAGATGATCTTCGTCACCCAAAATGTCAGACAGAACAACAAAGCTGTCGCCTTCTTTAACCAGACCCATTGCGATACCCGCAACAGCGGCTTTAATCGGCACGCCTGCATCCATCAGGGCCAGAGATGCGCCACAAACAGAAGCCATAGAAGATGAACCATTAGATTCGGTGATTTCAGACACCACACGTACGGTGTACGGGAAGTCTTCTGGTTTTGGCATCATCGCCAACACGCCGCGTTTCGCCAGACGACCGTGACCAATTTCACGGCGTTTAGGCGAACCCACCATCCCGGTCTCACCAACGGAGTACGGAGGGAAGTTGTAGTGGAACAGGAAGCTGTCAGACTTCTCGCCCATCAGCTCATCCAGGTTCTGCGCGTCACGTGCAGTACCCAGAGTAGCTGTCACCAGCGCCTGAGTTTCACCACGGGTGAACAGTGCCGAACCGTGGGTACGTGGCAGAACGCCAGTACGCACGTCCAAACCACGGATCATGTCTTTTTCACGGCCATCGATACGTGGCTCGCCACGCAGAACACGGCTACGTACCACGTGCTTCTCGATGCTGCCCAGCAGGTCAGAGATTTCACCAGCGTCCAGCGCTTCATCTTCCGCTTGCAGAGTTTGAATCACTTCAGCTTTGATAACGTTGATCTGAGCGTAACGATCTTGTTTGTCAGTGATCAGGTATGCATCACCTAAACGAGATTCTGCCAGTGCCGCTACGCGAGCATGCAGCTCAGCATTAACGACTTCAGGCTTCCAATCCCATTTCGCTTTACCGACTTCAGCAACCAGAGAGTTGATGTTATCGATAACGATTTGTTGTTGTTCGTGACCGAACACCACAGCGCCCAGCATCTGGTCTTCACTCAATACATCAGCTTCAGACTCAACCATCAGTACCGCACCTTTGGTACCGGCAACCACCAGGTCCAGACTACTGACTTTCAGTTCATCCGCAGTTGGATTCAGAACATACTGGTCGTTGATGTAACCGACTCGAGCTGAACCAATTGGGCCGCTGAACGGAATACCAGACAGGCTCAATGCAGCAGAAGCGCCAATCATCGCAACGATGTCAGGGTTAACTTGTGGGTTCAGAGAAACCACGGTCGCAATCACCTGAACTTCATTCAGGAAACCTTCTGGGAACAGAGGGCGAATTGGACGGTCAATCAGACGGGAAGTCAGGGTTTCGCCTTCACTTGGACGGCCTTCACGACGGAAGAAGCTGCCCGGGATACGACCAGCAGCGTAAGTACGCTCCTGATAGTTAACCGTCAGTGGGAAGAAGCTTTGGCCTGGTTTTGCTTTTTTCTGGCCAACAACAGTAACGAATACTGCGGTGTCGTCCATGCTAACCATAACGGCTGCGGTTGCCTGACGAGCCATCATGCCGGTTTCCAGCGTGACGGTATGTTGACCGTATTGGAACTTACGAATAGTCGGATTAAGCAATGTAATATCCTTTCATTTGACGCGCAGCTGTTATGACAGCAGTTCACGCCAGTAAATACCCGAACTTCTCACTACATCCTCGCGACTAATGACAATCCTTATTTCTCTTCGCGGAAATAAAGCCTCTCATTAGCCGCGCGAACCTCTGTAACGGAAGATCACGTGATAATAAATTCTATAAAAACAACAACGCTACAGTAACCTGATTTGCAGTCGCTTCCTAGAATAAAGGGGCCAATTGGCCCCTTTACACTGAAACTCGCTAGATTAGCGACGCAGACCCAGACGCTCGATCAGGCTGGTATAACGTGCTACATCTTTACGCTTCAGGTAATCCAGCAGTTTACGACGCTGAGAAACCATACGCAGCAGACCACGACGGCTGTGGTGATCTTTTTTGTGCTCTGCGAAGTGACCTTGCAGATGGTTAATTTGAGCAGTCAGCAAAGCAACCTGAACTTCTGAAGAACCACTGTCGTTAGTGCCACGACCGAAGTCTGTAACGATTTGAGCTTTAGCTTCAACGCTTAGAGACATAATCATACTCCAAAATATTATAGATAAATAAACGGGCGCCGATCTCTAATTCAGCTACCCAATGCATAAGCTGCGCTATTCTACTCTTTGCATTATACGATCGCAAGATGAGCAGAACGTGCTTACTCGGTGTATTCAACCACCAAACGACGCGGCGCTACACGGCCATCATCGTCAATCTCACCAACGCCGATGAACTTACGTTCTTCGCCCTCAGTGATGCGCACCATACCTGACGTTGGGGCACCCGAAGCCTGAACCGGTTGGCCCTGCTTCACGTAACCTGCCACGACAGATAAAAGATTCACCTCAGGGAAGTCCTCACAAGCACTGTCCATAGGTAACAACAGAGGATCCAACAACAGACGCGGCTCAATGCCTTCGGCTTCCGCCTGTGCGATCAACTCATGCAGTTTCTCCATCGTGACCATCCTTTCAGCAGGATAGGTTGCAACCTGAACACGACGAAGATAGGTAACGTGCGCTCCGCAACCAAGCTTCTCCCCCAGGTCATCCACAATGGTGCGAATGTAAGTCCCTTTCGAGCAGTGAATTTCCAACTCAACTTCAACCCCTTCCCAACGAATGAACTTCAGTTCATACACGGTGATCGGGCGGGACTCGCGAGGAACTTCGATACCCTGACGGGCGTACTCGTACAGTTTTTTCCCTTCATATTTCAATGCTGAATACATTGAAGGGATCTGTTGAGTTTCTCCGCGAAAACTCTCTAAGGCGTCATCCAACTGCTGCTGGCTAAAACTGACGTCACGCTCCGAGATAATCTGACCTTCCGCATCAGAGGTATCCGTGCGTTGCCCCATACGGGCGACGACCAGATAGCGTTTATCTGAATCTAACAGAAAGCGGGAGAATTTAGTGGCTTCGCCCAAACAGAGTGGCAACATACCGGTTGCCAGGGGATCAAGGGCACCGGTGTGTCCCGCACGGTTGGCGTTATAAAGACGTTTTACTTTTTGCAGTGCATCGTTAGAGGACAATCCAAGAGATTTGTCCAATAACAGTACGCCGTGGATATCACGGCCGCGGCGGCGTGGGCGACTCATTATGCTTCCTCGTCGTCGCCTGCAGCTGAACGACGTTCAGCATCGTTCTTCACGACGTTAGTCACAAGGTTCGACATGCGCATGCCTTCAACCAATGAGTTGTCGTAAGCAAAAGTCAGCTCAGGGACAACGCGCAGACGCATCGCTTTGCCGACCAACGTACGGATAAAACCAGACGCATCCTGCAGGGCTCTGATGCCGTTTTTAACACGATCGGGATCATGATTATCCGTGGTCAGCACATCAAGGAAAGTCACGAACACTTTGGCATACGCCAGGTCACGGGACACTTCAACGCCGGAAACGGTGGCCATGCCAACGCGCGGATCTTTCACTTCACGCTGTAAAATAATGGCGATTTCTTTTTGCATCTCCTGAGAGACGCGTTGGGTACGACTAAATTCTTTTGCCATGATAAGACTCCTTCAGACAATTTCCAGACAAAGAGGGGGGCTCAAGGCCCCCCAACTGGATACAAGCGACGTCGCTAAAATTACGCGATGGTACGTTTGATCTCGATGATTTCGAAGACTTCGATCACATCACCAGCACGCACATCGTTGTAGTTCTTCACGCCGATACCACATTCCATGCCGTTACGAACTTCGGCAACGTCATCTTTGAAGCGGCGCAGGGATTCCAGCTCACCTTCGTAGATCACCACGTTGTCACGCAGTACACGGATTGGGTTGTTACGCTTAATCATACCTTCAGTAACCATACAGCCGGCAATTGCACCGAATTTCGGTGACTTGAATACGTCACGAACTTCAGCCAGACCGATGATTTGCTGTTTGTATTCCGGCGCCAACATACCGCTCATTGCCTGTTTAACTTCGTCAATCAGGTTATAGATAACGGAATAGTAACGCAGATCCAGGCTTTCATTTTCGACAACACGACGGGCTGAAGCATCAGCACGGACGTTGAAGCCGAGGATGATAGCGCGAGAAGCCGCTGCCAGCGTCGCATCGGTTTCGGTGATACCACCGACGCCCATACCGACAATCTTGACTTTAACTTCGTCAGTTGACAGCGCTTGCAACGCATCAGAGATCGCTTCGCAAGAACCTTGTACGTCAGATTTCAGCACGATGTTAAGTTCAGAAACCTCACCTTCGGTCATGTTAGCAAACATGTTTTCCAGTTTAGATTTCTGCTGGCGAGCCAGTTTCACTTCGCGGAATTTACCCTGACGATACAGCGCAACTTCACGGGCTTTCTTCTCATCACGTACAACGGTAACTTCATCACCCGCAGCCGGAACGCTGGACAGACCCAACACTTCCACTGGGATAGAAGGGCCCGCAGACATAATGTCACGGCCCATTTCGTCACGCATTGCACGAACACGGCCGTATTCGAAGCCACAAAGAATGATATCGCCTTTGTTCAGCGTACCTTCCTGAACCAGCACGGTTGCAACCGGACCACGACCTTTATCCAGGAAGGATTCAATCACTACACCGTTTGCCATGCCGCTACGAACCGCTTTCAGTTCGAGAACTTCAGCTTGCAGCAAGATGGCATTCAACAGTTCATCAATACCTGTACCGGCTTTCGCAGACACGTGGATGAACTGAGACTCACCGCCCCACTCTTCTGGCATAACGCCATACTGAGAAAGCTCGGTACGAACGCGATCTGGATCAGCGTCAGGCTTGTCAATTTTGTTAACAGCAACCACGATTGGCACACCAGCAGCTTTCGCATGCTGTACGGCTTCGATGGTTTGCGGCATCACGCCATCATCTGCGGAAACGACCAGAACTACGATGTCAGTCGCCTTGGCACCACGAGCACGCATTGAGGTAAATGCGGCGTGTCCTGGAGTATCCAGGAAGGTGATCATGCCGTTTTCAGTTTCAACGTGATAAGCACCAATGTGCTGGGTAATACCGCCAGCTTCGCCCGCTGCGACTTTCGTTGAACGAATGTAGTCAAGCAGAGAGGTTTTACCATGGTCAACGTGGCCCATGATGGTCACAACCGGAGCACGTGGCTCAGCAGCAGTTGACGCACCGGTATCACGGTCACTCATCAGCGCTTCTTCCAGCTCGTTTTCACGACGCAGGATAACTTTATGGCCCATCTCTTCAGCAACCAACTGAGCAGTTTCCTGATCAATAACCTGGTTGATGGTGGCCATTGCACCCAGTTTCATCATGGTTTTGATGACCTGAGAACCTTTAACTGCCATCTTGTTAGCCAGTTCAGCAACAGTAATGGTTTCACCCACTACAACGTCGCGGTTCACTGCAGCGACAGGCTTGTTGAAGCTCTGTTGCAACGTGCTTGGCTTACGCTTGCCTTTACCATTACGGCCAACAGCGCGTGCTTCTTCACGGTCGGCTTTAGATTCAGACAGTTTATTGCCTTTCTTCTGCTTAGTGGCTTTGCCACCACGGGTACGGCTGCGACGTTCGCCTTCAACTTTGGCGTCATTTTCGTCTTCAGCTGCACGGGCGTGCGTAGAAGTGGTGACATGATAGTCAGCAGATTCGGATTCACTTGGCGCAACAACTTCAGTCCAAACACCAGAGTCAGCCATTTTACGGGCTTCTTCTGCAATGCGTTTGGCATTTTCTTCAAGTTTGCGTTGTGCTTCTTCTTCCGTTTTGCGTTTCAGCTCTGCGGCTTCAGCTTCACGGCGTGCTTTATCTGCCTGAGCTGGTTTGGTTACTTCATCTGTATGTTGATTTGTCACTTTGTCTTTTTCCGCTGCGTCGCGCTTAGCTTTTTCAGCGGCCTCACGTTTGGCTTGCTCTTCGGCGGCACGCTTCGCTTTTTCCTGAGCTTCGCGTTGGGCTTGCTCTGCTACTGCACGCTGTGCCTGTTCTTCCGCTTCACGCTTCGCCTGCTCTTCCGCTTCGGCCTGGGCAACTTCTGCTTCGGTCATATCACGTTTAACATAAGTGCGTTTCTTGCGGACTTCGATTTGCACCGATTTACTCTTCCCGCCGGTGCTCGGAATGTTCAGTGTACTACGCGTTTTGCGTTGTAACGTCAGCTTGTTTGGAACACTTCCGTTTCCACGGTTCAAGTGCGCCAGCAATGTCTCTTTTTCTTGCTGGGTGACAGAGTCAGCTTCAGACTTGTCGATCCCTGCATCAGCAAATTGCTGTACCAGGCGATCAACCGGAGTTTGAATCTCTGCTGCCAGCGATTTTACGGTTACATCTGTCATGCTGTTCCTTCCTGCTACAGTTTATTACGCATTGTCGCCAAACCAGCAGATATTGCGTGCGGCCATGATAAGTTCACCAGCCTGTTCGTCGCTAAGACCTTCAATATCTGCCAGATCGTCAACACCCTGCTCGGCAAGATCTTCCAGCGTACAAACCCCTTGCGCAGCCAGTTTAAATGCCATGCTACGTTCGAGACCCGCCAGGTTCAGCAAATCTTCAGCAGGCTTATTGTCGCCGAGACTTTCTTCCTGAGCCAAGGCCAAGGTAGTTAATGCTTCTTTTGCACGTTCGCGCAGCGCATCTACCGTGTCTTCGTCCAGACCATCGATTTCAAGCAATTCTTTCATTGGCACATAAGCCAATTCTTCAAGCGTTGAGAAACCTTCTTCCACCAATACTGTGGCAAAATCTTCATCGATAGCCAGATACTTGGTGAAGGTCTCAATCGCGGCATGAGCCTCGGCCTGATGTTTGGCCTGCAGGTCGTCCGCAGTCATTACGTTCAGTTCCCAGCCGCTTAACTGAGAGGCTAAACGTACGTTTTGACCATTACGGCCAATCGCCTGTGCCAGGTTGCTGGCTTCAACGGCGACATCCATTGTGTGCTTGTCTTCATCGACTACGATAGATGCTACATCAGCAGGTGCCATAGCGTTGATGACAAACTGGGCAGGATTATCATCCCATAATACGATATCAATGCGCTCGCCGCCTAATTCGCTGGAAACAGCCTGAACGCGGGCACCACGCATACCGACGCAAGCACCGATAGGATCGATACGCTTGTCGTTGGTTTTTACGGCAATTTTAGCGCGTGAACCCGGATCGCGGGCAGCGGCTTTAATTTCAATTAACTCTTCGCCGATTTCCGGTACTTCAATGCGGAACAGTTCGATCAGCATTTCATTACGTGAACGGCTAACAAAAAGTTGAGCACCGCGTGCTTCTGGACGCACGTCATAGAGCACACCGCGAATACGGTCACCAGAACGGAAGTTCTCACGTGGCAGCATATCTTCACGCAGGATAACGGCTTCGGCATTGCTGCCTAAGTCGAGAGCGATACTGTCACGGTTAACTTTCTTAACAACACCAGTAACGATCTCACCTTGCTGCTCACGGAACTGCTCAACGACCATGGCGCGTTCAGCTTCACGTACCTTCTGTACGATAACCTGCTTAGCAGTTTGAGTCGTGATACGGTCGAAGGTAACGGATTCGATCTGATCTTCGATGTAACCGCCTAATTCGATAGACGGATCTTCGTATTGAGCAGCTTCGATCGTGATTTCACGGGTCGGTTGCGTAACTTCACTAACGGCAACCCAACGGCGAAAGGTGTCAAAATCACCGGTTTTACGATCGATGGTGACGCGGACTTCAATTTCCTGTTCGTACTTTTTCTTAGTCGCTGTCGATAACGCAGTTTCCAGCGCTTCAAAAATCTTCTCGCGCGGGAGGGATTTTTCATTAGAAACCGCTTCTACAACAGCCAGAATCTCTTTGTTCATCCTAGTTGCCTCATCCAAACTTTAAAAGTGGGGTACCAGGTTCGCTTTCTGGATGTTGCTCAGCGCGAACACTTCATCTTTGCCTTCCACAGTAACCGTGATCATTTCGCCTTCGACAGCTTTGATTATTCCCTGCCATTTACGACGGTTCTGCATAGCCATTCGCAATACCACGCTCACCTCTTCACCGAGAAAACGTTGGTAATGTTCAGCTGTAAACATCGGGCGATCTAGGCCAGGAGAGGAAACTTCCAGATTGTAAGCCACAGTGACCGGGTCTTCGACATCCAGTACCGCGCTAACCTGGTGGCTGACATCAGCACAATTATCAACTGTGATCCCGTCGTCACTATCAATATAGATGCGTAGCGTCGATTGGCGAGCCCGTACGAACTCGATGCCTACCAGCTCAAAGCCTAATGCTTCAACCGGTGCTGAAATCATCTCTGTTAATTTTTGTTCTAATGTGGACAAGCCCACCCCCAAGACATAAAAAAAGGGCCTAATAGCCCAGTGATTCTGCTGCCAAATAACAAAAAACCCCGATAAATCGGGGCTTTATGAAACTGGACCCTGTTTGCCGCATAGCGGCTTCGGTACAACTTTCGAAAGTGTTATTTTCAAATTGAAGCTTTCAAAGTGGAGCTGCAGGACATCACAGGAAGATACTGAAAGTCTATTTGAAATAAACACTTAGGGAAAGTGGTTGCGGGGGCCGGATTTGAACCGACGACCTTCGGGTTATGAGCCCGACGAGCTACCAGGCTGCTCCACCCCGCGTCCGAAAACGTGGCAAATACTACGCCGATAACCGCTAAAAAGCAAGTTATCACAAAGATTGGTACCGAGGACGGGACTTGAACCCGTAAGCCCATTCGGGCACTACCACCTCAAGGTAGCGTGTCTACCAATTCCACCACCTCGGCACTTTTTTTTTCACAATCGCTTTTACTGTCCAAGTATAAGCCATTGATTGAAAAGCTTACTTCCACTTCTTAGCAAGAACAATCACATCAAAAGCTACAGATTAGTGAGGAACATCACTGTTAGGCGCTGGAGGAGCCGCTGGCGCAGTTGTAGTCTGCTCAGTTTTCGCTGGCTGACCTAAATTTTCCCACTCACTACCTTGTTGGCCCTTATGTGTACTCATGTTCCCAAGGATCAGACTAATGACGAAAAAAAGCGCCGCCAGAACAGCTGTCGTACGGGTCATGAAGTTACCGGAACCACTCGAACCGAACAATGTGCCAGAAGCACCTGCTCCGAAAGAGGCTCCCATATCAGCACCTTTACCTTGTTGTAGCATAACCAGAGCGACAAGCCCGATAGCCACGATAAGGAAAATCACCAGAAGAGCTTCGTACATAGTAGTACCTGTATCCTTGCGGGTTCACCGCGTGCCAATTGCTTCTCACCAATTTAGTGGGTTTTAACGACCCACTGAAGCGGGTGTGAATACTAACCAAAGGCGTATGGTGACGCAAGGGCAATTTGAAGAGGATTGTGCGTTTGCGGAAAAAAACGCCAAAAGGAGCGAAACTGCCGTGTCAGGATCAATCACAGGCTATTTTTTGTACTAAAAACAGCCTGTGATTTTTTTGTATCCTGCGATTTTTTAACAGGTTACGCCTTAGACGATTTCACCGCATCGGCAATACGGTTAGCGAGCATTTCAACCAGTGCACCATCTTCACCTTCAACCATGACGCGAATCAGCGGTTCTGTGCCCGATTTACGCAACAGTACCCGGCCGCGCCCTGCCAATTCTTTCTCAACTTCTGCGGTGACGCGTTTCACCTCTTCGGTTTCCAGCGGATCATGTTCACCGCTGAAATGCACATTAACCAGGATTTGCGGCAGCAGCTTCATGCCACTGCAGAGATCCTTCAGGCTCATGTGATTGCGCACTATCGCCGTCAGAACTTGTAAACCCGCGACAATACCGTCACCAGTGGTGGTTTTGTCCAGCAAGATCACATGCCCAGAATTTTCAGCACCGATGCGCCAGCCCTTCTCCTGCATTTTTTCCAGCACATAACGGTCGCCGACTTTAGCTCGCGCAAAAGGAATACCCAGCTGTTTTAGGGCGAGTTCCAAGCCCATATTGCTCATCAAGGTGCCCACAGCGCCGCCTTTTAGTTGGCCCTGACGCAGCCCTTCACGGGCAATGATGTAAAGGATTTGGTCACCGTCAACTTTATTACCTTCATGGTCAACCATGATCAGACGATCGCCGTCACCATCAAACGCCAGGCCAACATCGGCCTTTTCGGCCAATACGCGTTGCTGCAACTGACGAACATCTGTAGCGCCGCACTCTTCGTTGATGTTCATCCCGTCGGGTTCACAACCAATCGCAATAACTTTCGCACCCAGTTCACGCATTACGCTTGGCGCGATGTGGTAGGTGGCACCATTGGCACAGTCGACCACAATTTTCAGGCTGTTGAGATTCAGTTCACTGGGGAAAGAGCCTTTGCAAAATTCAATATAGCGCCCTGCAGCATCAACGATACGACTGGCTTTACCCAATTCCGCAGACTCAACGCAGGTGAGCGGTTTTTCCATTTCGGCTTCAATCGCTTCTTCCACGTCATCGGGCAATTTGGCCCCATCGATAGTGAAAAACTTGATGCCATTGTCGTAATAAGGATTGTGAGAAGCAGAGATAACAATGCCGGCTTCTGCACGGAAAGTACGCGTCAGGTAGGCAACCGCTGGAGTTGGCATTGGGCCGGTGAACGAAGCTGAAAGCCCGGCAGCCGCAAGGCCCGCCTCAAGTGCCGATTCCAGCATATAACCCGAAATACGCGTGTCTTTGCCAATGATCACTTTGCGGGAGCCGTGACGAGCCAATACCTTGCCCGCTGCCCAACCGAGTTTTAATACAAAATCCGGCGTTATCGGGCTGTCGCCAACTTTGCCGCGAATGCCATCTGTACCAAAGTATTTACGGTTGCTCATGATTTATTTTCATCCCTTGCTGAAAGTGTTGCCTCGACAATGCGCATCGCCTCGACGGTTTCTTTTACATCGTGCACTCTGATTATCTGTGCGCCCTGCATCGCAGCGATGACGGCACAGGCTACGCTACCGGTCACCCGCAGTTCAGGAGGAACTTGCAGTAACTGACCGACCATCGATTTCCTCGACATCCCCACCAATAATGGCAGGCCAAAGTGGTGAAACTCCGCCAGTCTGGCAAGCAGCTGATAATTATGCTTCAAATTCTTACCGAAACCGAAGCCGGGGTCGAGTAACAATTTATTTTTAGGAATACCCGCGCTCACACAGCGAGCAATTTGCTCATTAAAATAGGTATTAATTTCGCTAATCAGGTTCTCATAATGCGGAGCGTGCTGCATATTTTTCGGTTGTCCCTGCATATGCATCAGGCACACAGGTAAGCCGGTGCTAGCAGCCGCTGAGAGCGCGCCTGGCTCCTGTAAAGAACGAATGTCATTAATCAAGTGCGCACCCGCTTTCGCAGTTTCAAGGATCACCCCAGCCTTCGAGGTATCCACTGAGATCCAGACATCCATTCGCTGGCTGATCGCTTCAACCACGGGAACCACTCTTGACAACTCTTCATCTTCACTCACTTCCGCCGCACCGGGTCTGGTTGACTCACCACCAATATCCAAAATAGTGGCTCCCGCTGCTATCATCGCCTGCGCGTGTTTCAGCGCAAGGTCGATTCGGTTATGACGGCCACCGTCAGAAAAAGAATCCGGCGTGACATTGAGGATCCCCATAACCTGAGGGTAAGTGAGGTCGAGTGAAACACCCCGGGAAGTGAGCTGCATGATGATTTCCTCTCTGTCGGTTCTGAGGCATTTCACAATAGTGCCCCAGCATATGCATAAAAAAACCCTGGGCAAGCCCAGGGTTTCGTGTCAGCAATAATAACGCCAATCTACAGCTTACTTACCGCTAAATTGTTCGCACATCGTATTACCCGGATTCGGAGTACGAGGCTCGTCAACCGGCGTTGGTGCTGTCGGAGTACCGCCGTCGTTTGAATTATCACCGCCACTTTTACCGCTCACCTCATCCCAGCCAGCAGGAGGGCGAACGTCTTTACGGTTCATCAGGTCATCAATTTGTGGTGCATCAATGGTTTCATATTTCATCAGTGCATCTTTCATCGAATGCAGGATGTCCATATTTTCCATTAATAACTCACGGGCACGTTGATAATTGTGCTCAACCAGGGCTTTCACTTCCTGATCGATGATACGTGCGGTTTCATCAGACATGTGTTTGGCTTTTGCTACTGAACGGCCCAGGAAAACTTCACCTTCTTCCTCTGCGTACAGTAACGGACCTAACTTCTCTGAGAAGCCCCACTGAGTCACCATGTTACGTGCAATCGACGTCGCCACTTTGATATCGTTCGACGCACCGGTAGAAACTTTCTCTACACCGTAGATGATCTCTTCTGCCAGACGACCGCCGTAAAGGGTAGAAATCTGGCTTTCCAGTTTCTGGCGGCTGGCGCTGATAGCGTCGCCTACAGGCAGGAAGAAGGTCACACCCAGCGCACGGCCGCGTGGAATAATTGTCACTTTGTGAACAGGATCATGCTCAGGAACCAGGCGACCAATAATGGCGTGGCCTGCTTCATGGTATGCCGTTGACTCTTTCTGCGCTTCCGTCATCACCATGGAGCGACGTTCCGCACCCATCATGATTTTGTCTTTCGCTTTCTCGAACTCAACCATTGAAACCACACGTTTATTACCGCGTGCTGAGAACAATGCTGCTTCGTTGACTAAGTTTGCTAAGTCCGCACCAGAGAATCCTGGGGTACCGCGGGCAATGACAGATGCATCAACATCTGGCGCCAACGGCACACGGCGGGAGTGAACTTTCAGAATCTGTTCACGGCCGCGTACATCTGGCAAGCCAACCACAACTTGACGGTCAAAACGGCCCGGACGCAGCAACGCAGGATCCAGTACGTCTGGACGGTTAGTTGCCGCAATAACGATGATGCCCTCATTACCTTCGAAGCCATCCATTTCAACCAGCATCTGGTTCAGGGTCTGCTCACGCTCGTCGTGACCACCGCCTAAACCGGCGCCACGTTGGCGTCCAACGGCATCAATCTCATCGATAAAGATGATACATGGTGCAGCTTTTTTAGCCTGTTCGAACATATCACGCACACGTGATGCACCGACACCCACGAACATTTCCACGAAGTCAGAACCGGAAATGGTAAAGAACGGAACCTTGGCTTCACCTGCGATGGCTTTCGCCAACAGAGTTTTACCTGTCCCCGGAGGACCTACCATCAGAACGCCTTTAGGAATTTTACCGCCCAATTTCTGGAAACGGCTTGGTTCGCGCAGGTAATCAACCAGTTCGCTAACCTCTTCCTTGGCTTCATCACAACCAGCAACGTCAGCAAAAGTGGTTTTAATTTGGTCTTCGGTCAACATACGGGCTTTGCTTTTACCAAAGGACATTGCCCCTTTGCCACCGCCACCCTGCATCTGCCGCATAAAGAATATCCAGACGCCAATCAACAACAGCATCGGGAACCAAGAAATAAATATCGAGGCCAGCAGGCTAGGTTGTTCTGGCGGTTCGCCAACAACTTTCACGCTTTTGCTCAGCAACGTATCCAGCAACTTAGGATCATCCACTGGAATATAGGTCGTGTATTTATTGCTGTCTTTTTTAACAACGTCAATCTCACGTCCATTGATACGTGCTTCACGAATCTGGTCTTGGGTCAATTCGGACATGAAGGTAGAATAATCTACCCTACGGCCATTAGACTCGCTGGGCCCAAAGCTCTGAAATACAGACATCAATACAACCGCGATGACTAACCAGAGAATCAGGTTCTTCGCCATGTCACTCAAGGGATTAACCTCATATTACAACTGTGTTAACAAACAGCGTTAGGGTACTAAAGTTTCAGCCCTGTCGCTACGATGTACACTTCTCGCGAACGTGCACGGGAAGCGTCTGGCTTACGAACCTTCACCTTCGTAAAAAGGGAGCGAATTTCCCGTAGGTATTCATCAAAGCCATCTCCCTGGAACACCTTCACCAGGAAACTACCACCTGGTGCCAATACATCACGACACATATCCAGTGCTAACTCAACCAGATACATCGACTTTGGAATATCGACTGCCGGAGTACCGCTCATATTCGGGGCCATATCGGACATGACCACCTGAACTTTGTTGTCTCCCACTCTTTCCAAAAGAGCTTTGAGAACTAATTCATCACGAAAGTCACCTTGAAGGAAGTCGACTCCGACGATGGGATCCATAGGTAAAAGATCGCACGCGATGATGCGGCCTTTGTTACCAATTTGTGTTGCCACGAACTGTGACCAACCACCCGGAGCCGCGCCTAAATCCACGACAGTCATACCCGGTTTGAACAGTTTGTCGCCTTGCTGTATCTCATCCAGTTTAAACCAGGCGCGGGAACGCAGGCCTTTTTTCTGTGCCTGAATCACATATTTATCGCTAAAGTGTTCCTGCAACCAGCGTGTGGAACTTGCAGAACGCTTTTTATTAGACATTATTTATTAACCATATAATTTTCCATTAACTCTAAGATAGAGCATTTGGAACAAGCTGTTAGCGTCATTACGTCTATGGCTAAGTCAGTCATATCGCCTTGCCGGAGCAGTCCGATTTGGTGATAACCATGAGATGGCGGTAGAATGACCCGTTTTCAATCCCAACTTAAGCAAAAAAGACGATGAATCTTAACAATAAGCAAAAACAGTACCTGAAAGGTCTGGCACACCCACTCAAACCGGTTGTCATGCTGGGTAATAACGGCCTTACTGAAGGTGTACTTGCCGAAATCGAACAGGCTCTGAAACACCATGAACTCATCAAGGTGAAAGTAGCCGCTGAAGAGCGTGAAACGAAGACCTTGATCGTTGACGCTATTGTGCGTGAAACCAAGGCGAGCAATGTGCAAGTCATCGGCAATATGCTGGTACTTTATCGCCCTTCTACTGAAGACCGCAAAATTATCTTACCGCGTTAATTCTTTAAGGTTTAACGAAAAACGCTGTAGATATTCAGAACGGTGACACGTAATCAGTTTGAATAAAAGGCCGCTCGCGGCCTTTTTACGTTAGTTTTCACTTCCCTGTGAAGCATTTCACGCGAGAAGTGAGGGTTCAGAGCAGACTGAGCACAGCGAACCTTGCTGTTTACTCGACATTTTTGCGATGAATTAAAGGTATTCAACCTTCAGCACTTCATATTCAACGTCGCCACCCGGTGTACGGATAACCACGATGTCATCTTGTTCTTTGCCGATTAAACCACGTGCAATGGGTGAGTTTACGGAAATCAGATTTTGCTTAAAATCGGCTTCGTCATCACCAACAATGCGGTATTTTTGCTCTTCTTCAGTATCAAGGTTCATCAAAGACACTGTCGCACCAAAAATTACGCGACCCGTTGCCGGCATTTTAGTGACATCGATAATCTGAGCATTCGAGAGTTTAGCTTCAATCTCCTGAATACGTCCTTCGCAAAAACCCTGCTGCTCACGCGCTGCATGGTACTCAGCATTCTCTTTCAAATCGCCATGTTCACGCGCCGTAGCAATGTCTGCAATGATCCTAGGGCGGCGAACGCTCTTAAGATGATCGAGTTCTTCGCGTAATCTTTCAGCGCCACGCAATGTCATCGGAATCGGTTTCATATATTCACTACCTCTAACTTTGTCCTTTCGGCAAACACCGTCCTGATTAAATCAGGTAGAAATAAGTCAGTTCTCTTGACCGACTCTCTCTTGCTAAAAACAAAAAAACCTCACCCAGAGTCCACGACCCAGGTCAGGATTGGTTTTGCATTATGATGACTATTTTAACGTAGAGTTCCTTAAGGGTCATCGTTTACTTTCACCCTCGTTGCACCCCAGTTCGTAGCATCGTAGTATGGCGACACGTTCTTCCGTGGTTACCAGGGCCCTTACTCAAAATAATGCGTTTTTTACGAATTGTCAGTGGATTAGCTTGCGCGTTGGCTCTTAATGCTAACGCAGCTCAGGTCGAAAATTACACCGAGTATCTGCCCGACGGCACGAACCTGGCGTTGCTGGTGCAGAAAATTGGAGCCACGTCTCCCATAATCGACTATCACGGGCAGCAAATGGCACTGCCCGCCAGTACTATGAAAATTCTGACCGCACTGGCCGCATTGCTGCAGTTGGGTCCAGATTTCCGATTTACCACCACATTTGAAACGAAAGGTTCCGTTTCCGATGGCGTCCTGAAAGGCGATCTTATCGCCCGTTTCGCCGGAGATCCTACCTTTAAACGACAAAACATCCGCAATATGGTTGCCGCCTTACGCAAGCAGGGTATCAAGCAAATTACCGGCAATGTGGTAATAGACAGTTCTGTTTTTGCCAGTCATGACAAAGCACCGGGTTGGCCATGGAATGACATTACACAATGCTTCAGCGCGCCGCCTGCGGCAGCGATTGTCGATCGCAATTGCTTCTCAGTGTCGCTCTACAGTGCGCCCAAACCGAACGACAATGCGTTTATTCGGGTAGCATCCTATTACCCCGTGCATATGTTCAGTGAAGTACGAACGCTGGCCAAAGGTTCTCCCGATGCACAGTATTGTGAACTGGATGTCGTACCGGGCGAGCTGAACCGTTACACGCTAACGGGTTGCCTGACTCAACGTAGTGAACCTCTGCCGCTGGCTTTCGCCATTCAGGATGGCTCGAGTTATGCGGGTGCAATTCTAAAAGATGAATTACAGCAGGCTGAGATTCAGATTGACGGCACGTTAAAACGCCAAACTCAACCGACGCCGGCAGGTACCGTTTTAGCGCAAACACAATCGGCACCGCTGCATGATCTGCTTCGCCTGATGCTGAAAAAATCCGACAATATGATCGCCGATACCGTGTTCCGAACCATCGGGCACCAGCGGTTTGGCGTTCCGGGGACATGGCGTGCAGGGTCTGATGCGGTACGTCAGATATTACGGCAAAAAGCTGGTATTGATTTGGGGAACTCGATTCAGGTCGATGGTTCCGGCTTGTCTCGCCACGACTTATTGTCACCGGCCACCATGATGCAGGTGCTGCAATACATCGCCCAGCATGATCAGGAGTTGGATTTTATTTCAATGCTGCCCCTGGCCGGGCATGACGGAACATTGCAGTATCGCGGCGGTCTTCATGAAGCAGGTGTTGATGGCAAGGTATCAGCTAAAACCGGTTCTCTGGCCGGCGTTTACAATCTGGCAGGCTTCATTACTACAGCAAGCGGTCAGCGTATGGCTTTTGTGCAGTTCTTGTCGGGCTACGCTGTACCACCAGAAGATCAGCGTACCCGCCGTGCACCGCTGGTTCGTTTTGAGAGTCGCCTTTATCGGGACGTGTATCAAAATAACTGAGTGCTCACGATGAAATTACTGATTGTCGAAGATGACGAGCTTTTACGACAGGGCCTTTCATTGGCCCTGACAGGCGAGAATTATGCCTGTGATTGTGCCTCAAACGCAGCGCAAGCACACAGCCTGATTAAAACCAGTCAGTATAGCTTAGTGATCCTCGATTTAGGTCTGCCGGACAGAGACGGAGCCTCCCTGCTGCGTCAGTGGAGACGGGAAGATATTTCGCTACCGGTACTCATCCTCACAGCACGTGATGCACTCGAAGATCGCGTCGATGGGCTGGATGCCGGTGCCGATGATTATTTGGTTAAACCCTTCGCCTTAGTTGAATTACTGGCCAGGGTGCGCGCTCTTATACGCCGGTATCAGGGACAAAGTGACAACCAAATAAGCGTAGGTGACCTCACAATAAACCTATCGACACAGCAGGTTTACCAGGATAAAACTCCGGTTGAGATCACCCCGAAAGAGTTCGCCATTTTATCCCGCCTGATGATGCGAGCCGGTCAGACGGTGAATCGTGAATTACTTCAGCAGGACCTCTACACATGGAATGACGACATGGGGTCTAACACACTGGAAGTCCACGTTCATAATTTACGCCGTAAACTGGGCAAAGAGCTGATACGCACCGTGCGTGGCAATGGTTATCGTCTGGAAACCACGCGATGACCAGTATGCGCCGCCGGTTATTGGTTATGTTGGCACTCATCCTCTTTGTGACTCAACTGACCAGTATTTTCTGGTTGTGGCATGAAAGTCAGGAACAAATTAATTTATTAGTTAACGACACGCTGTCGGCCAAAGTTCGGAATACTCACGTCGAGAAGGAGATCGCGGAAGCTATTGCTTCACTTATCGCCCCTTCGTTACTGATGATGGCAGTGACGCTACTTCTCTGTTTCTGGGCAATCAGCTGGATTATTCGCCCCCTGAATCAATTACAGAACCGTCTCGATATGCGCTCAGCCGATAATCTCTCGCCTTTGCCGTTAAACAGTGAGATCCGTGAGATCGTTTCTGTGACCAACGCATTGAATCAACTTTTCTCACGTCTTTCGAATACGATTCAACAAGAGCGCCTGTTTACGGCAGATGCCGCCCATGAACTGAGAACACCGCTGGCGGGAGTACGCCTGCATCTTGAACTCATGGAGCAGAAAGGGGTTGATGGTAGCCGGACGCTGATCACCCGTATCGATCAATTGATGCATACCATTGAGCAATTATTAATGCTCTCCCGCGCCGGTCATAATTTCGCCAAAGGCTACTATGACCGAGTCGACCTCGTCGATCATGTCATTATGCCGCTGCAGGAAGAGCTGCTGGAGATGGTCAATCAGCGTCGTCAAAAGCTTACGTTTAACATGCCAGAACAACTGTTTATTCAGGGAGACGCGATTCTGCTCAGGCTGATGGTGCGTAATCTGGTTGAAAATGCCTACCGCTATAGCCCTGAAGAGAGTGAAATCCTTGTCACCCTGTCACGCAAGGCGGAAGGTGTTTTGGTGCAGGTGGAGGATCAGGGGCCAGGAGTTGATGAGCAGCAAGCCAGTGAATTGACCCATGCCTTCAAACGCATGGATCAGCGTTACGGCGGTAGTGGGCTGGGTTTGAATATTATTATTCGGATCGCCACGTTACACGGGGGAAGTTTGGCGTTGAATAACCGCCAGGGAACTCACGGTCTTTGTGCGCAGTGCTGGCTACCGGAAACGGCTTTCAGCAAATTCTAAAGCGGTGTAATGCGCAGTAGAGCCAATGAGAACTGGCAATAAAAAAGGTCGCAAAAGGCGACCTTTTATCACGTCATTCGCTTTGAGCAGCGGGGATTAACGTTCGTAAATGATTTCGACACCTTCGTCGTCTTCATCATCCCAGTCATCCCAATCTTCGTCATCTTCTTCTGCTTCAACTTCAGCCAGTTGTTCACGATGGTAATCGTCCCACATGAACTCAACTTTCTCTGGCACAGCGGCTTCTACAGCCATGTGTTTAGGATTCTCATTGATGAATTTCATCACATCCCAGCACAGAGCATTCACACCTTCACGGTTAGCCGCAGAAATCAGGTAGTAATTACCTTCCCAGCCCAGTGCCTCCGCAATAGCTTTTGCACGGGTTTCAGCTTCTTCTTTTGAGATCAGATCAACTTTGTTGAAGACCAGCCAGCGTGGCTTTTCAGCCAGTTTAGCGTTGTACTGCTGCAACTCGTTGATAATGACTTTAGCATTCTCAATCGGATCGGATTCGTCAATTGGCGCAATATCGATGAGATGCAACAACACGCGGCAGCGTTCGAGATGCTTCAGGAAGCGTATTCCTAAACCTGCACCTTCAGAAGCGCCCTCAATCAAACCAGGGATGTCGGCAATCACGAAGCTTTGTTCGCTGTCCATGCGGACCACGCCCAAACTTGGAACCAGAGTCGTAAACGGATAGTCAGCCACTTTTGGTTTTGCTGCGGATACCGCGCGGATAAACGTTGATTTACCGGCGTTTGGAAGCCCCAGCATACCGACATCTGCCAACAGCATCAGCTCCAGCGCGATATCACGCTCTTCACCTTTAGTGCCCATGGTTTTCTGGCGTGGCGAACGGTTGATTGAAGATTTAAAACGGGTGTTGCCCAAGCCGTGGAAGCCGCCTTTAGCGACCATCTGGACCTGACCATGACGGGTCATATCACCCAGCACTTCACCAGTAGCCTGATCAATGACACGTGTACCGACCGGGACTTTGATGGTGATATCTTTACCACGTTTACCGGTACAGTCACTGCTTTGACCATTGGTACCACGTTCAGCACGGTAGGATTTAACAAAGCGGAAATCGATCAGCGTATTGAGGTTTTCGTCACCAATCAGATACACATCGCCGCCGTCGCCGCCGTCACCGCCGTCAGGGCCACCGCGTGGAATATACTTCTCACGACGGAAGCTCACACAACCGTTACCGCCGTCACCTGCCACAATGAGTATTGTGGCTTCATCAACAAACTTCATTTGTACTGTCTCCGTAAATCATTCACCGGGTTGCTTAAGTTTAGCCACCAGGTTTTGTTCTGTCCGACCAGGCCACCAACGATGGCCAATTGCGGAAAACATCGCCCCCGCCACCACCACGAATGCACCAAGATAACCAATAGTGTTAAGTACCGGTGCGGCAAACATACCAGGCCAGGCGAGTGCCAATAAATCTGAAAATAGCAGGGTAAACAACGGCGTCAGGGTGACAAAAGCACTCACTTGCGCCGCCTGCCATCTCGCCATCGCTTCCGCTAATGCGCCGTATCCTACTAAAGTATTCGCGCCGCAAAACAACAAGCAGGCAAATTGCCAACTGCTGAGCTGAGAAAGCATCGCCGGACTGGCCAGCGGGAGCAATGCGATAGAACACAAAGTGTACAGCATAAATAAGATCTGAGGTGAGGCCAGCCGGCGCAATAAGATCTTTTGTGCCACGCCGTAGACTACCCAAACCGTTGCCGCGCCGATCCCAAGTAATACACCTAACGTGTAATCAGTGAGTCGGGTAAAAATTTCTATCAGGCTGGTATTAAAAAACAGCACCAGCCCCAAAATAAGCATACCGGCGCCGACGACCTGGGTGATACGCATCCTTTCTTTCAGGATAACGACGCTGGCAAACATCATACCAACGGGTGATAACTGTCCGATAACCTGCGATGCCGTTGGGCTGAGGTATTGCAGAGATGACCCGAATAAAACGAAATTGCCCAGTAATCCGCAGGTGGCTATCAGAAGCAAAACCAGCCAGCCCGGACTTTTGAACATTTGCATCGATGGCAATCTCTGCCGCGACGCCAGAATACACCCGAGAACAACAGCGGCTAATGAAAACCGGAACCAAACGACGGTAAACGGGTCCATCACCACTAAAACCTGCTTCATGGCAATCGGCAGAGAACCCCAGCATATCGCCGTGATTATCGCTAACATGATCCCTATGGGCGCCTGCGATTTTATGTCCATATTCTTGCCAGATTGGGCGAACCAGAATGTAAAAAGCCCCACAACGAATTGCGGGGCTTACATCTATTTACTTAAGACGCGAAAAATTTATGCAGCTTCGATGCTGATAAACTTACGGTTTTTCGGGCCTTTAACTTCGAACTTGACTTTACCGTCAGCCAAAGCAAACAGAGTATGGTCCTTACCGCAACCCACGTTGGTACCAGCGTGGAATTTGGTGCCGCGCTGACGAACGATGATGCTGCCTGCCAGTACTGCTTCGCCGCCAAAGCGTTTTACGCCAAGACGTTTAGCTTCTGAATCGCGACCGTTGCGTGTGGAGCCGCCAGCCTTTTTGTGTGCCATTGTTCCGCTCTCCTAGACTTAAGCGCTGATGCCGGTGATTTTAACGTCAGTGAACCACTGACGGTGGCCCTGTTGCTTACGGTAGTGTTTACGACGACGAAACTTAACAATCTTAATTTTATCGCCACGACCGTGAGCTACAACTTCAGCTTTGACCAAACCGCCAGCAACTAATGGCAGACCGATATTAATTTCTTCACCGTTAGCAATCATGAGAACTTGATCGAACTCGATTGCTTCGCCAGTTGCGATGTCCAGCTTCTCAAGGCGAATAGTCTGCCCTTCGCTGACACGGTGTTGTTTACCACCACTTTGGAAAACCGCGTACATATAAAACTCCGCTTTCCGCGCACTCAACTTTGTATAGTCCAGAGGGCGCTATAAATATTCACAATAGGGCGCGAATTCTACGCAAAAAATCAGCATAAGACAAGAGCACATTCACCACAAAAGAAGAAAAAAAGCGCAGTTCTTGTGATGGCATTTATCTGCACTGTTTTTCAAGTACAATCCCCTTTACAGTAAGTGCCATGTGCCAATGTGAGCCAGACCTCATTGCGGTGAAGAGAAACACAGCCGAAAAAACACAATGAACCTAGAACAGATAATCGATCTCACCGGGCAGGACATGGATGCGGTAAACGCAACCATACTTGAGCAGTTGAATTCAGATGTATCCCTCATCAATCAGCTGGGATATTACATCATCAGCGGCGGGGGCAAACGTATTCGCCCAATGATCGCCGTTCTTGCTGCACGTGCCTTATCTTATAAGGGTAACAAACACGTTACCGTTGCTGCCCTTATAGAGTTTATCCACACCGCTACGCTGTTACATGACGACGTGGTCGACGAATCTGATATGCGTCGTGGCAAAGCCACAGCCAA